>ENA-UOJP01000151-UOJP01000151.1-human-gut-metagenome-genome-assembly--contig:-C102-NODE-151-length-155750-cov-17.415916_pt1 | contig 155750 bp, 158 predicted proteins | sample MGYA00242353_ERZ723900 | MGnify/ENA metagenome assembly ERZ723900 | reverse complement strand
TATCATTAAAAAAAAAAATTTCTTTTAATTAATTTTTTATCAAACAGCCTTCAAGATTTTACAAAGCAGCCGCTTTCTGATTAGCTGCCGGTAACAAAGGGAAAGCTGTGAAAATGAAGACAACTGTTTTTATTTAATAGGTTCTTCTACCTGCTCGCCGCAGCCACAGCCGCAATAGTCCTCATCGTCAGCATCAGAGCAGCAACCGCAGTCGCACTCTAAATCGTCGAAGTCGAACTCCAAGGATTCGCCGCAGTTAGGGCACTGAATACCGCCCTTCAGCAAAACATCCTCGGAAACGCAGATAGTTTCATTACAGGTGGGACAGGTGACCTCATAATATTCCTCATCCTCGCCGTCATCTTCATCCTCATCGTAGAAGTCCTGCTCCAGATAATACAAGTCCTCGTCTACCTCATCCAGCTGGTTGCCCATATCGTTCATGCTTTCCTCTAAGTCGGAAACCGTCAGGGCCATATCGTCCAACAGGCCGATGATCGCATTGATAACCTTGACCTCTTTTTCGTCAGCGTTCAGCTCCAACCCTTCTACAAGACCTTTGATGTACGCGGTTTTTTCTGTTAAAGTCATACCTGTACCTCCTTAAAATTCGTTTTGTTCGTTTCTGAATTGATTGGGCTTCCTTTCTTTCCGCTTCCTTCACAATCCACTTCCAAAAACAGGAAACCGCCAATGAATAGTATTGGTTAAGCGCGCTCCATATATTCGCCGGTACGGGTATCTACGCGGATCATTTCCCCTTCGTCGATAAACAACGGAACCTTGATCTCCGCGCCGGTTTCCAAAGTGGCAGGCTTAGTGGCGTTGGTAGCGGTATCCCCCTTAAAGCCGGGATCCGTCTTGGTCACCTGAAGCTCCACAAAGAACGGGGGCTCCACGCCGAACACGCTGCCCTTATAAGAAAGCACCTTGCACTCCATATTTTCTTTCACAAATTTAAAGTTGTCGCCCAGCACGCTTTTGTTGATTGGCAGCTGCTCATAAGACTCCAAATCCATGAAATAATACAGATCTCCGTCATTGTACAGATACTGCATATCCTTTCTGTCGATAAAGGCGGTGGGATATTTGTCGTTGGGATTGAAGGTCTTTTCCACCACGCTGCCGGTAATCACGTTTCTGATTTTGGTGCGGACAAAAGCCGCTCCCTTTCCGGGTTTAACATGCTGGAATTCTATAATCGAATATACATTCCCATCCATTTCAAAGGTAATGCCGTTTCTGAAATCACCTGCTGATACCATATATGATCCTCCAATACAAAATTATCTAATATAGAGTTTATCCTAAATCACCGTATTTTTCAAGTTTTTTCTCACAAATTATAAAAGAATCAACTCTTTTGATGATTTCGTAAAATTCTGATACCCGTTTTCTGTAATTACCACCATATCCTCGATCCTTACGCCAAACCGGTCCGGCAGATAAATTCCGGGCTCAACAGTCATCACTACGCCCGGCTCCAGGATATCCGGGCTGGACGGACCGCATCTGGGCTCCTCGTGGATTTCCAGACCTACGGAATGACCGGTTGCGTGGCCGAAGCAGCGCCCATAGCCCGCTTGCGTGATTAAATCTCTGGCCGCGGCGTCCACCTCCTTACAGGACTTTCCAGGGCCAATCGCGGCCAAGGCGGCCAGCTGAGCCTTTAGGACCGTCTCATATACCTGTTTTTGTTCATCCGTCACCTGGCCGAGAGCCACTGTTCTCGTCATGTCGCTGCAATAATGGTGATAGACGGCACCAATATCCATTGTGATAAAATCGCCTTTTTCAACGGGCTTTTCCTCAGGCACGCCGTGAGGCAAGGAGCCGTTCTTTCCGGAAACCACGATCAAATCAAAGGAAACGCTTTCCGCGCCGTTTCTCCTCATAAAAAATTCGATTTCCAGCGCCAGCTCCCGTTCCGTGATTCCTTCCTTGATTTTAGCAAGGATGTGGGAAAAAGCGGCGTCGGTAATTTCTTGGGCTGTGTTCATCTCCCGAAGCTCTCCCGGCTCCTTGATCCGGCGCATTTGGTGCAGAAGCCGGTCTAAGGTTCGATCCTTAACCACCCTAGCCCCAGCCGCATGGAAAATCGTTTCCATCTGCTGGGCAGAGGACAAGGAAATCCCCTCATACTCTAATAAAATGCCCTTGAGCCCTTCCTGACGGGCAAGCTCCTTCAGCGTCTCCCCGATTTTGGAAAACTCCACCACCTTGCAATGGGAAACCTGCTTGCAGGCAGCCTCATAATAACGGAAGTCCACAATAAAATACGCTTCCCGCCGGGTGACCAGCACGTAGCCCGCCGAGGTTTCCATCCCGGTGAGATACAAACGGTTTGCCGGAGATGTGATCAACGCGCCGTCTACGGCCTGCTCTCCCACCGCCTCCGGCAAAAGCGACATTAGCCGCTCTGTTCTTTCCGCCATAACCGCCGCCTCCTTTCTGGCTTTTATCGATGCTTTTCAACGACTTTACAAAACACTTTTATCCATCTGTATTCTTTCATTTCAAAGTAAGCGCTTTAAAGCGTCGATAGCCAAAAAATAGCTGTTTTTTCCGAAGCCCGCGATCTGTCCGGCGCATACCGGCGAAATCACGGAATGGTGCCGGAATTCCTCCCGGGCATAAATATTGCTCATATGAACCTCTACAAAGGGAATCCGCAGGCAGGAAATCGCATCCCTCAGGGCATAACTGTAATGGGTCAGCGCTCCCGCATTGATGACCGCCCCATCGAACACATCCTTCGCCTCGTGGATTTTATCCACTAAAGCCCCCTCCCAATTGGACTGGAAGATTTCGCAGGCGCAGCCCGCCTTGTCTGCGTAGTCCCGAATCTGGGCGTCAATGCTCTCCGCTGTCTCCGTGCCGTAAATTCCTTTTTCCCGCACGCCGATCATATTTAAGTTCGGCCCCAGCAGTACCAATATCTTTTTCAACTTTCCTCACTACCTCCTGGCTTTTTTAACTCCGTCCCATTTTCGCTTTTTTGCGAAATCGCCGTTCCCACTTCCGTCTCAGCCGAAAGCTGGCGGTATTCTCCAGCTGAATCGGCTCCAGCAGCACTGATTTCATGCCGCATAGATTAGCCCCGATGATATCTGTAAATATTTGGTCTCCTACCACCAGGCACTGGCTGTTTTTCACTTGATTCCGCAAGCCTTTTTTTGCTTTTAAATATCCCCACGGCAGCGGCTTTGCCGCGAAATGGACAAAGGGCAGCTGAAACTGGGCGGCAAAAGGTTCTACCCGCTCTTTAAAATTATTCGAAATAATAAAAAGCTGGAAGCCCTGTTCCACCAGATTTTGGGCCCAAGCCACCGAGCCCTCAAACGGAGACTGAGAGCCATGAGTCGATAGGGTATTGTCTACATCTAAAAACACAGCCCGGATTCCCAAGGAATTCAGCAGTTCTTCAGAGATATCCGTCACCCGTTTCAAAGCTACCGTAGGCAGAAAAAAAGACATAAAAACCTCCAATCAAAACCACGGGATGAACCCATAGCTTGCCCAGGCCCTATGGGCCTATCTCTTGCGGCAGCCCCTTTGGGGGCCATTTTTGACCACCAGCTCAGCTGGTGGATGTATCCGGCCTTTTCGGCGGCATTAAAAAAGCGGGCAATCCTGCCCGCTTTTTCAAAACGCTTGAATTCAATTGGAGCAGCCGCTGTCATAAGCCTGTCGCAGCTTATTTAAACTTGCGCTTACGAGCTGCTTCAGACTTCTTTTTGCGACGTACGGAGGGCTTTTCATAAGCTTCTCTCTTACGCACCTCGGCAATAACGCCGGCTCTGGCGCACTGCTTCTTAAATCTTCTCAAAGCACTGTCCAAAGACTCGTTATCCTTAATTCTAATTTCAGCCATCTATTTCCCTCCCCTCCGTCGAACGACAGGGGTATTTGTGTCTCACGATACTAAAATATTATACAGTAGCGGATCTTAGGTGTCAAGGGCAATGTGTGAAAGTTCACAAATTTGTTTTATTCTCTAGGAAATAAAACCCTAATTTGGTAAATATTTACAATCTTTATTTGTTACACAACGCCCTGGAAAAACCTCTCTAATTCCCACAGAACCGGCTCATTTTACCACAAGGTTGACCAGCTTTCCAGGCACGTAAATCTCCTTGAGAATAGTCTTTCCGCCGATTGCGGCGCAGATTTTCTCATCTGCCTTCGCCGCGGCAACGGCCGCATCCTTGGCCACATCGGCGGGCATGGAAAGCTTGCCGCGAACCTTGCCGTTTACCTGCACGACAATTTCTATGGTCTCATCCTTGCATTTATTCTCGTCATAGGCCGGCCACTGCTGCTGGCATACCATTTCCTCTCCCAGCTTATTAAGGCTCCACACCTCTTCCGTGACATGAGGGGCAAATGGGTTCAGCAGAATCGTAAACACCTTAAGCTCCTCCGGCGTGATAGAGCCGCTGTCATAAATATCATTAATCAGGGACATTAAGGCGGCGATCGCGGTATTGAACTTCAGGTTTTCAATATCCTCTCCCACCTTTTTGATGGTTTTATGGAAAGGAGTCTCCAGCGGGGCACGGATTCCGCCATCCTTTACCAGGATATCCTGCAAGTTCCAATAGCGCTCCACAAAGCGGCGGCAGCCGCGGATTCCAGCGGCGCTCCAGGGCGCGGCCTTCTCAAAGTCGCCGATGAACATTTCAAACAAGCGCATGGTATCGGCCCCGTATTCCTTGACGATGTCATCCGGGTTTACCACATTTCCTCTGGATTTGCTCATTTTCTCGCCGTTTTCTCCCAGGATCATGCCATGGCTGGTGCGCTTGGCATAGGGCTCCGGCGTGGGAACAACCTTGATATCGTAAAGGAACTTATGCCAGAAGCGGCTGTAAAGCAGGTGCAGTGTGGTATGCTCCATTCCGCCGTTATACCAGTCCACCGGCGTCCAGTACTCCAGCGCCTGTTGAGACGCCAGGGCTTGATCGTTGCGGGGATCGGTATACCGCAGAAAATACCAGGACGAGCCGGCCCACTGAGGCATGGTATCGGTTTCCCGCTTGGCGGGGCCGCCGCAGTGAGGACAGGTGGTATTCACCCAATCGGTCATATTGGCTAAGGGAGATTCCCCATTTTCCGTCGGCTCATAAGAATCTACTTCCGGCAGGGTCAGAGGCAGCTCGCTCTCCGGCAGAGGAACATAGCCGCATTTCTCGCAATACACAATCGGGATAGGCTCTCCCCAGTATCTCTGACGGGAGAATACCCAGTCTCTCAGCTTAAAGTTCACCTTAGCGCGGCCTCTGTGATTTTCCGTAAGCCACTTGGTGATCTTCACCTTGGCCTCCTCTACAGAGAGGCCATCCAACAGCCCGGAGTTTACCATAATTCCTGTCGCACAGTCTGTAAAGGCTTCTTCCTGTACATTACCGCCCTTTACGACTTCGATAATGGGAAGGCCGAATTTCTTAGCGAATTCCCAGTCTCTGGTATCGTGGGCAGGCACCGCCATAATTGCGCCGGTGCCATAGGACACCAAAACGTAATCGGAAATAAAGATCGGGATTTCCCGGTCATTGACCGGATTGATGGCCTGTACGCCAAGCAGCTTTACACCGGTTTTGTCCTTAGCTACTTCAGTCCGCTCAAAATCGGACTTCTTCGCGGCCGCCTCCTGGTAAGCCCGTACCTCGTCCATATTCTGAATTTGACCAGCCCATTTTTCAATCATGGGATGCTCCGGGGAAATCACCATATAAGTCGCGCCGAACAGGGTATCCGGCCGGGTGGTGTACACGGTCAGCTTATCGCCCAGGGTGGTGTCAAAATCCACCTCTGCACCGGTAGAACGGCCGATCCAGTTTTTCTGCTGCGCCTTGACACGGTCCGGATAATCCACCAAATCCAAATCATCGATCAGGCGCTGAGCATACTCGGTGATCTTCAGCATCCACTGGGATTTCACCTTTCGCACCACTTCGCTGCCGCAGCGCTCGCAAACGCCGTTGACCACCTCTTCGTTGGCCAGCACGCATTTGCAGGAGGTGCACCAGTTTACGGAAGCCTCTTTTTTATACGCCAAGCCGTGCTTAAACAGCTGCAAAAAGATCCACTGTGTCCATTTATAATAGCTGGGATCCGTGGTGTTGATCTCACGGCTCCAGTCAAAGGAAATGCCGAGTGACTGCAGCTGCTGCTTAAAGCGGGCGATATTTTTCTTTGTCACCACCTCTGGATGGACGTGGTTTTTAATGGCAAAATTTTCGGTAGGCAGGCCAAAGGCATCCCAACCGATAGGATACAGCACATTATAGCCCATCAAGCGGCGTTTTCTCGCCACGATATCCAGAGCCGTATAGGATCTGGGATGGCCAACGTGCAGTCCCTGGCCGCTGGGATAGGGAAACTCGATCAGGGTGTAGTACTTGGGCTTGTCGGAGTCATTGCTCGCGTGGAATACGCCCTTTTCTTCCCATTGCTTCTGCCATTTTGCTTCCATGCCGGTATGATCGTACTTCAAAATTGAACCCCTCCTGTTTATTCCAGCACACTAGATAAATCTATCTGCTCGCCGTCCTGCCACAACCGCTCCAGGTCATAAAAGTCGCGAGTCTCTTTCAAAAACACATGAACCACTACATTGCCGTAATCCAAAAGAATCCAGGTATTGGAGCGGTGCCCCTCAATATGGTTAGGGGAAATTCCCAGCTGCTTGAGCTGAAATTCCACCTCATCCGCTAGGGCCTTTACTTGGGTGCCGCTGCCGCCGGCCGCGATGACAAAGTAGTCGGCCAGGGTGGTAACCTCCCTGACGCCGATGGCTTGAATATCAATTCCCTTTTTGCTGTCTAAAATTTTGGCCGCTTCTTTCGCAAGCTCCAAGGATGTCATAAAAACGGGTCACTCCTTTTTCATAGCGAGTAAAATTTCATTATATGCTTCAAAGGTGTTGGGATGGATCAGCATTTTCCGCTTGGACAGATCGCACATGCTGAAGGAAAGGCCCTCCAGCATCACCCTTTCTAAGCTTTCCCGGGACGCCCTTCTCAGCTCGTCCACACCAGGATAATCCCGTTCCGCGGAAATAAAATCAGCGATGTAAATCACTTTTTCCAGGGTGGTCATTCCTTTGCGGGCGGTGGTATGGTACCGCACCGCGTTCAAAATATCCTCGTCCTCGATCCCCAGCTCATACTCCATAAAGCAGGCGCCGGAAACGGCGTGCCAAAGCTTTGGCGCTTGTTTTTCAATATCGCTTAATAGGATACCATAACGCTCCATCATTTGCAACTGCTCCGGATATGGGGTCTCCTTAGTAGCGTCGTGAAGTATGCCAGCGATTTTTGCCTTATGCGGATCGGCGCCATATTTTTCCGCCAAATCCGCAGCACATTTCGATACGTTTACCGAATGCTGGTAACGGTAGTCTCCCAGGCGTTTCCGAATGATTTTTTTGCAGTCCTCGACCGTCATCGCTGATATGGACATGGAAAAACCTCCCCCATTTTTATTGATACAGGCGGCGTTCCCGGATATAGTCCGCCACCTGCTTGGGCACAAAAGGATCGATCGGCTCCCCAGAGCGGGTCCGTCTGCGGATTTCCGTAGAGGAAACCGGCATTAAGGGGATATCCAAAATTTCATATTGGAACAAACTTCCATATTGTAATTTTAACCGATTCGCGTGGTTTTGTAAAATAAAAATATCAGATTTTTCTCTGGGGGCCGCGCAGATCGTGGCAAGCTCAAAGATTTTTTCCGGCCGCCGCCAATCCTGAATGGTGAGGAACATATCCGCTCCCGTTAAAAAGTAGAATCTGGCTTCAGGATTTTCCCCGCTTAAAAATTCCAAAGTGTCCGAGGTATAGCTGGGGCCGGGCCGCCTGATCTCCAGGTCGGACACCTGAAATACCGGACTGCTCCGCGCCGCCAGCCGGCACATTTCCAGACGGTCCTCGGTTGAGGCCATATCCGCCGCCCGCTTATGGGGAGGGATTCTGGTGGGGATGATCAGCACCTTGTCAAAATGAAGCGTCTCTGAAAAATCCAAGGCCATTTTTAAATGGGCGTTGTGGATAGGATTAAAGGTTCCCCCTAAAATTCCAATTCGCTGTTCCATAACGCTCCCTTATTTTTTCGGCAGTACAATCACCGGTTTTTTCTCATTTCTTCGGTATAAAATAAACTTTGTGCCGATCACCTGGACCACCTCGGCTCCGATTTGCGCGGCGATCTCCTCCGCCGCTTCCCGGGAGGATAACGGCGAGGTCTCCAGGCACTTGCCCTTGATGATTTCTCGTGCGGTGATGGCGTCATCTGCCTGCTTCAGAATTTCCGGGCTCATGCCGCCCTTGCCCACCATTAAAATAGTATCCAGCGGGTTTCCCAATCCTCTGAGATAGGCCCTTTGCTTGCTTGTTAACATTCCTTAGCTCCTTCCAGCGTTTCTCTCAGCGCCGCTTTTAATTTTCTTAGGGCGGCGCCGCGATGGCTCACAGCGTCCTTTTCCTCCGCCGTCAGCTCGGCGAAGGTTTTTCCGCCCTCTACCACAAACACCGGGTCATAGCCGAACCCGCCCTCTCCAGCCGGCGCGTACGCGATTTTTCCCGGGCACTCTCCCCGCACCATTAGCTCTTTTCCATTTGGGAATAAGCAGCAAATGGCGGAGACAAACCTGGCGGTTCGTTTTTCCTCCGGTACATTCTCTATGTTTTTCAAAAGCTTTTGCACCTTTTCCTCGTCGGTGGCGCCCGGGCCGCCATAACGGGCGGAATACACCCCTGGCTCTCCGTTTAAGGCGTCCACCATCAGGCCGGAATCGTCGGCGATCGAGGCCTTACCGGTCAAGTCCAAGGCCGCCTTTGCCTTAATATAGGCGTTCTCCTCAAAGGTAGTGCCGGTTTCCTCCACATCTCCTAAATCGGCACCAGCCTGCTTCGCGGTCAGAACCTCGATCCCAAGCTCCTTTAAAATGCGCTCCATTTCATCCCGTTTTTTTAAATTATTGGTCGCCATGACAAACTGCATGGTAAGCCACCTCTTTATTCATTTTATGTTCATGCAAGCAGTCCTTTTTCAGACAGAAGCGTGCAAAGAAAAAATATTTTTGTCCACGTCTCTGCTTGCGCGTTTCTCTTTTTCCGTTTGATTCCGAGCAGCGCACAGCGTTTTCGTTCCGCTCATCCGGGTGAAAATTTTTCATTTTGCTTTTTCAGCGTTCGCGGCGCGTAAAGCCGCTCAATATTATTTTCTCCGGTTTCCTGCTTCAGACTTGCTCCGGCTCGAACAGAGCGTTGGCGAAATCCTCCGGGTCGAAGGGCTGAAGATCGTCGATCTGCTCCCCTACGCCGATAAACTTTACCGGAACATTCAAATCCTCCTTGATGGCGATGACCACGCCGCCCCGGGCGGTGCCGTCCAGCTTGGTCAGCACAATGCCGGTAATGCCGCAGGAATTTTTAAATTCCCGAGCCTGGTTCACAGCATTTTGGCCGGTGGCCGCATCCAGCACCAGAAGAATTTCCTTTTCCGCCTCCGGCAGCTCCCGGTCGATGATCCTGCCGATTTTGCTCAGCTCGTCCATCAGATTCTTTTTGTTGTGAAGCCGCCCCGCGGTATCGCAGATAATCACATCCGCGTTCCGGGATTTCGCCGCCGAAATCGCGTCGAACACCACCGCGGCTGGGTCGGAGCCTTCGCCTTGTTTTACCAGGTCGGCGCCGGAACGGTCCGCCCAGACCGCCAGCTGGTCGATGGCTGCCGCCCGGAACGTATCCGCCGCCGCGATCACGACCTTTTTCCCTTCCCGGGTCAGACGGGCGGAAATTTTACCGATGGTGGTGGTTTTTCCTACGCCGTTGACCCCGATCACCAGAATAATGGAAGGCTTGGTTGCCAAATGGAGGCTGGTATCTCCTTCCAGCATTTCCCTTACCACGTTACGAAGCATTCCCATGATCTGGTTAGGGTCTTTTACGCCGTCGCGCTTTACTCTGGCTTTCAGTTCCTCACAAATGCGCTGAGCCGTATTGATGCCCACGTCTCCCATCACCAAAAGCTCCTCCAGCTCTTCGAACAGGTCGTCGTCAATTTTCGTAAAGGATTTCAGCATAGAGTCAATCTGCCCCACTACGCTGTCCCTTGTCTTTTTTAAGCCTTCTTTGATTTTACTGAATAATCCCAACAGGACTTCCTCCTTTTGTTACGCTTTCATGCCCAGCTTGGCTTCGATCTCAGACGCCCGCAGCTCAAGAAGCTTCGAAACGCCCTCATCCTGCATGGTAACGCCGTAAAGCACATCGGCTTCCTCCATGGTGCCCCGGCGGTGGGTGATGACGATAAACTGGGTATTGTCGTTCATTCTGCGGAGATACGAGGCGAACCGGGTGACATTCACGTCATCCAGTGCGGCCTCGATTTCGTCCAGCACGCAAAACGGCGCCGGGCTGACCTTCATAATGGAGAAGTAGAGACAGATAGCGACCAGGGCCTTTTCGCCGCCGGACAGAAGCTCCAAATGACTGACAATTTTTCCCGGAGGCTGGACATAAATGTCGATGCCGGAATTTAAAATGTCCTCCGGGTCGGAAAGCTTCAGCTGGGCCCCGCCTCCGCCGAACAGCTCCTGAAAAGTAGCGCCGAAATGCTTGTTGATCTCCTCAAACCGGGCAACAAACAAGGAACGCATATTCTGCGTCAGATCCCGGATCAGCTTAAGCAGCTCCTCCCGGGATTTCTCCACGTCTCCTACCTGCTCCTGCATAAAGAGGTACCGTTCGGAAACCTCCTGATATTCCTCGATGGCGGCCACATTGACGGTGCCCAGGCTTTTAATTTTACTTTTCAGCTCATTCAGCCGCTTTTGAGCCTTGCCCGGCTCCTCTATCCGGCCGACGGTTTCCTCCGCCTGTCTCCGGGTCAATTCATATTCTTCCCACAGGCGGCTGATAATTTCATCATATTCCTTTTGGAGATTGGCTTTCCGTTCCTCCAAGCGGGCCAGCTCCCGGCCGGTAAGCTCTCTTTGAGACTGCTTTTCCCGTTCCTCCGCCCGCAGACGGGCGGACTGTTTTTCCAGCTCCAGCCGCTCCTGATTCAGCGCTTCAATGGACTTCTCCACTCCGGCGGCTTGTTCTTTCAGCTTCTGAGCCTGGGTCAGGCACTGAGCAATCTCCTTTTGCAGTTCCCCATTCTTTTGTTTAAGCTCCTGAATTTCCTCCTCCAGCTGGGTAATCCTTCCGGCTTCCCCCTGCCTGCGGCTTTCCATGGAAGCGATCTCAGCCTCTAAGGAGGATTGATCCTTTTCCAGAGATAAGAGTCCCATGCGAAGCTCCTGCATCCTTTGGGAGATTCCTTCCCGCTTTTCGCTGAACTCCACCTGGCTTCCGGTGATTTTGGAAAGCTTTTCCTCGATTACGGAAATTTCATGTTCCGCTTCCTCCTGGACCTTGCGGGATGCCTCCAAGGCCGCCCTTAATTCTTTCAGCCGTATCTGAGACTGATCCCGTTCCTTTTGCAGGTCCTCAACCGCCCTTTGCAGATTTTCCCGCTCCGCCCGGCGGTTCTTCTGTTCCGCCTCCAGACGGATCCGCTCCTCCTGGGCAGAGGACAGCTCTCCCTGGGCGCCTAACAGCGCCGCCTCGTTTTTAGAAACCTCTGCCTGCAGCTGATGATACTCCTCCTGGGCCTTTTTCAGCTTTTCCTGAAGAACGGCCGCTTCCTTTTCATACTTTTCTATTTCGCCTACCCGGCTCAAGAGCCCCGAATTTCTGGCCAGCGAGCCTCCGGTCAGGGAGCCGCCGGCGTTAACCACCTGGCCGTCCAGGGTGACGATCCGGAACCGGTAGTGGAACTGTTTGGCAATGGCCACAGCGTCGTCCAGGCTTTCCGCCACCGCTACCCTGCCCAGCAGGGAATCGATGACGCCCTGATACTGAGCGTCAAACCGGCAAAGCCGGCTCGCAACGCCCACAAAGCCCATACAGTCCTCCAGGCCCGGCTCCTTCAGCACGTTTCCTTTAATAGTGGACAAGGGCAGAAAGGTAGCCCGTCCGCTGTCCCGCTGCTTTAAAAGCTGGATAGCCCTTTTCGCATCCTGCTCGGTGCTCACCACCAAATTCTGCATAGCGCCGCCTAATGCAGTTTCGATGGCCACAGCGTATTCGCTGGAAACCTGGAACAGGCGGGACACCGGTCCATGGACACCGGATAAGGCTCCCCTCTGGGATTCCTTCATGACCGTTTTTACGCTTTTTTGAAAGCCCTCCAGGTTTCTCTCCAGCTCTCTCAGCAAATTCGCCCGTCGAAGCTTTTCCTGTGCATCCAGGGAAAGCTGGTCGGCAAGCTTTTTGCTGTCTGCTAATTTCCCCCGCCTGGAATCCAAGCGGAGCTCATAGCCCTTGACTGTGTTGGCAAGGCCGCCGATCCGGTCATTGGTATCGTCCAGCATTTGCTGGTAATCCTTGAGCGCTTCATTGGTCTGATGCAGGCCGCTGAGCCGCTGGGCAATATCCGCCTGCACCTTGGCAAGGCGAGCTTCAATCTCACTGATGGAGGAGGCCGCCGTGACCCCGGTCAGCTTGGCCTCTCCGGCCTTTTCCGTCAGCGAAGCGATTTCCCCGCTGAGGGCCTCTCCCTCTGTCAAGTATTTTCCCGCTTCCTCCTGCAAGGATAACAGCTCCTGCTCACAGGCAGCCAAGGCATTTTGATCTTCCGCCTCCCGGCTCTTTTTTTCTAAAATCAGCGCCCGGCGCTTCTCAATTTCCGCGTCGATGGAATCCGCCGAGGAACTGGCCTCCTGAATCTGAGCCTCCACTCTGGAGATCAATTCCTCGTTATGGGAAATGTCGCTGTTCAGCAGGCTGGCTTCGTGCTCCTTTTCCCCAGAAAGCTCCTGAAGGCTTTGAATTTCCCGCCGGCGCTCATCCACTTTAGCAGCGTGGGAGTTCATCTCTAAAAAGATCGTTTCCTCCCGGGCCTGAATCTCCTGAATCTGATTCTCAACCTCCTCATCCTGATTTCTGGCCACCAGGATTTTATCCTCCTGCTCCCGCAGGACTTTTCCCGATTTTTCCAGGGTATTCAGCCACAGGCCGATCTCCAAAACCCGCTTTTCGTCTGCGTAGGCCAAATAGTCCTTGGCCTTTTTCGCCTGCTCCTCCAAGGGGCCTACCCGGGCTTCCAGCTCGGACAGGATATCTCTCAGCCTGAGCAGGTTTTCCTCAGTCTGATTCAGCCTTTTCTCCGCTTCCCCCTTGCGGTAGCGGTACCTGGAGATTCCAGCAGCCTCCTCGAAGATTTCCCTCCGGTCCTCAGAACGGGAGGCCACGATGCTGTCGATTTTGCCTTGGCCGATAATCGAATAGCCGTCCCGTCCCAAGCCGGTGTCCATAAACAGCTCATGAATATCCTTCAGCCGTACAACCGCTTTGTTAATCAAATACTCGCTGTCTCCGGAACGATAGTACCGGCGGGTGATGGCCACCTCATCCTCCCCAAAGGGAAGCCTTCTGTCCCTATTGTCGATGGTAAGGGTCACCTGGGCGTAACCCTGGGATTTTCTCGCTGGAGTGCCGTTGAAAATAACATCCTCCATTCTGGAGCAGCGCAGGGTTTTGCAGGACTGCTCTCCCAAAACCCAGCGGATGGCGTCGCTGATATTGCTCTTTCCGCTGCCGTTAGGTCCTACCACGGCGGTGATTCCCGGTCCAAAGGAAAGCTTAGTCTGATCCGGAAAGGTTTTAAAGCCTTGCAGCTTTAGTGATTTTAATAGCACGATCTCACCTGCACTTAACTTCTATTTCTCCCGAAGGAATCGACGGGTCCGGCACCGCCCGGGCGTCGATCCCCTGTTCCCTCAGCTTCTGTATGTTCTCCCGCTTTTGTCCCACAATCTGGGAAAGCTCCCTTGGGTTGCCCAAAATTTCAATGGCAGACGGCTTCTGTCCCATAGCGCAAACGCGGGCTAAAATGTCCTTATAAAACAAATAGGACTGGCATTTTTCCCGGAACGCCGGGTGATAAGCTCCAGCTAATAGGTTCCGCTTCAGCTCCAAGGCGTCGTGAAGCCCCAGGCGGATTACATCGATTTTATTCTGCCGGAACAAACGCAGCAATCCGGCGCATAAGGGAATGGACTGTTCCGCGTCAGGCGGGCTGTAAAGGCCGGCCTCATAGTATTCCCCCAGCTTGGTGCCCTTCAGCACCACGGTAGGGTAAATTCTGACGCAATCAGGCTTGCATAAGACTAATTTTTTTCCGGTTTGCCAATCGGATTCCGGAGAACTGCCATAAAGGCCCGTCATCATCTGAAGCCCTAACGAAAATCCATATTCCCGAATCATCCGGGAGGCGTTGACCACGTCTTGGGCGGTATGTCCCCGCTGGTTGAGAACCAGCACCCTGTCGTCCATGCTCTGGGCGCCCAGTTCGATACTTTTCACCCCATACTGTTTCAGCCGCTCTAAAACCAGAGGGTCGATAGCATCCGGCCTGGTGGAAATCCGGATACCGGAAAAATCCCCCCGCTTTACGAAGGGGTAGGCGGCTTTCAAAAGCGACTCCTGATAGGCCGGAGGCACCGCGGTAAAGCTGCCGCCGAAAAAAGCGATTTCAGACGCCTTTTGCTTTCCCCTCAGCGCCTGCCGCGCATCCTCTAGAACAGCGGCAACCTCGCCAGGCTCAACCCGCCTGCTCTCACCGGTGATGCTTTTCTGATCGCAGAAGCTGCACTGATGAGGGCAGCCCGCATGAGGAATAAAAAACGCCACATTGCTGTGTTTAATAGCCCATCAGCTCCAATGCTTCCCGAGCAGCCTGTTGTTCAGCTTCCTTTTTGCTTCTGCCTCCGCCTTTCCCGATGACATTGCTGTTCAAATGAACCTCAACAACAAAATGCTTATTATGATCTGGACCGCTTTCCCCCACCAGCACATAGTTAAGCTTTTCCTCCGGATTTTGCTGGACGATCTCCTGCAAAGCCGTTTTATAATCCTTAAAGGCCTTGGGCTTGGGATTTTCCATTTCCGGGACGGTAAAGCGCAAGACGAACTCCCTGGCCTTTTCCATGCCGCCGTCTAAATAAATCGCCGCCAGCACTGCCTCAAAGGCGTCGGCCAAAATAGAGGACCGCTCCGCTCCGCCGGAATTTTGCTCGCCCCGGCTGAGCCGGAGGAAGCTCCCGATTTCCAGAACCCTGGAAAAGCGCTGGAGGGATTTCTCGCACACCAGGGAAGCCCGCATTTTGGTCAGCTCGCCTTCCGGCAGATGGGGGCAGTTTCGGAAAATATAATCGGACACCACGATACTTAAAACCGCGTCCCCCAGAAATTCCAGCCGCTCGTTGCTGCGGGTGCCGTTATGGGCCTCGTTGGCATAGGAGGAGTGGGTCAGGGCGGTTTTCAGCAGCTTCGGATTCTGAAAGGCGTAACCTAAATTCTCTTCCAGCCGCCGGAAGTCCCAGCCCGATGCTTTTGTGTTTTCCTGCTTACTCATTGCTATCCATTCCCTTCAGCGATTGCAGTGACTCGTTAATCTCCTCTACCACGCCGCCCTTTACATAAGCCGCCGTTAAACGGAGGGCGTTTTTAAAGGTTTTCGCTTTCGCGCTGCCATGGGCTTTAAATACCGGCTTGGCTACGCCCATAATCGGCGCGCCGCCGTATTCGTTGTAATCCATAGCCTTTTTTAGCTCCTTCATGTCGCTGTAAATCATGCCCGCCGCGATTTTCGTCTTTAGGTTCTTGGTCAAAATGCCCTTGATTTTGTTCATCAGCGTCATGGCCACGCCTTCATAAAGCTTCAAAATCACGTTGCCGGTAAACCCGTCGCATACCACCACGTCCGCCGCGTCCTCGGGAATATCCCGGGCTTCGATGTTCCCGATAAAATTCACGCCGGTCTGCTTTAAAAGCTGAAACGCCTGGTGCTGCAGTTCTCCGCCCTTATGATCCTCGGTGCCTACGTTGGCAAGGCCGACCCGGGGATTTTTTACCCCCATGACCTTTTCCATATAAATCGACCCCATCACACCGAATTGCTGGAGCATTTCCGGCTTCGACTCCACGTTCGCCCCGCCGTCGATCAGCATGAAAAAGCCTTCGTTTTTCGGCATGATCGGCGCGAACGCCGGACGCTTAATCTTGGGAATCCTTTTTACGATTAAGGTAGAACCCACCACCAGGGCGCCGCTGTTGCCCGCGGAAATGAAAGCGTCTCCGTTTCCTGCGGCGAGCTGCCGCAGGCCCTCCGCCATGGAACTTTGAGATTTCGATTTCATAATATCCCCGGCGTGGTCTTCCATGGTAATGATATCCGGGGTATCCACGAGCTCCATTCTGTTCAGAGAAATCTCGTTTTCCTCAGCAACCCGGCGGATCTCCGCTTCCCTGCCGGTAAGCATAACGTCCAAATCATATTCGGCAATCGCCTGGGCGCATCCCTTTAAAATCTCCAAAGGGGCGTTGTCTCCTCCAAACGCGTCAACAATAATTTTCATATCCTCGCAGTACCGCTCATTCCGCTCTATAAAAAGCTTGAACGGCGTTCCCGCTTTCCCACCTTTCTTTGTGGCCTATACTCCGCTATTTATGATTTTCTCGATACGCTCGAGCGATCTCTCCGACAAGGCGCCGTACCGCCGGCGCTTATCCCGGATAGGTTCCTGAAGCGGCGGCAAAATTCCAAAATTAGCCCCCATCGGCTGGAAATCCTTAACCGATTCGTCACTGATATAGTGGCTTAAGGCACCCATCATGGTTTCTCTCGGAAGAACCAGCGTTTCTCTGCCCTGGCAGCGCCGAACCGCGTTCTTCCCGGCTAACAGGCCCGAAAACATCGCGGCTAAGTATCCTTCCAGCCCTGTGAGCTGCCCGGCAAAAAACAGGTCGGGCCGTGTTTTCATGGAAAAATCCCGGCGCAGTAGCCTTGGAGAATCGATAAAGGTATTCCGATGCATGACTCCGTATCGGACGAATTCAGCATTTTTCAGGGCCGGGATCATGGAAAATACCCGCCTCTGCTCCGGAAACCTCAGGTTTGTCTGGAAGCCCACCAAATTGTACAGGGTCTTTTCCCGGTTTTCCTGCCGCAGCTGCACCACTGCCCAAGGGCGATGGCCGGTTCTGGGATCCCTCAGGCCCACCGGCTTTAGCGGGCCGAACCGCAAGGTATCCGCTCCCCGCTGGGCCATCACCTCTACCGGCATACAGCCCTCGTAAACCTTTGGATTATTCACATCAAACTCATGGACCGGCGCTCTCTCCGCCCGGATCAGCTCCTGATAAAAGGCCTCATACTGCTCTTTGTTCATTGGGCAGTTGAGGTAAGCGTCATCCTCGCCCTTATCGTACCGGGATTGGGTGAACGCCTGGGACAAATCTACGCTGCCGTAGGTGACAATCGGCGCCGCCGCGTCAAAAAAGCTCAGCGAACCCCCGCACAGCCCCGCGATTTTCTCCGCCAGAGCATCGCTGGTCAGAGGACCGGTAGCCACGACCGTCGGCTCCTCGGCGTTGGGCAGGGGAAGCTCCGTGACCTCCCGAGATACCACCTGAATGTTTTCGTGACCTTTTATTTTTCTTGTGACCAGGCTGGAAAACTCATCCCGGTCCACCGCCAAAGCGCCTCCGGCGGGAACCTGGGTTTGGTCGGCGCATTCCATCAGCAGAGAGTGAAAGCGCCGCATTTCCTCCTTCAGCAGGCCGGCGGCGCTTTCCACCCGGCTCGCTTTCAAAGAATTGGAGCAAACCAGCTCCGCCATATTTTGACTGTGATGAGCCGGAGAATATTTTTCCGGCTTCATTTCATACAGGGTCACCTGGGCGCCGGCATTGGCCGCCTGCCAAGCGGCTTCACATCCCGCCAGGCCCCCGCCTATTACGTTAATTTTCATCCTGGTCTTCCACCCGTTCATAGCCGCATCCTTCTGTGACGCAGTAGATCTTGGGCTTTTTCCCCTTCTTTTTCAAAAGGGTCTTGCCGCACTTGGGACACTTCTCCTGAATCGGCTCATCCCAGGATACAAAATCACATTCCGGATAATGGTCGCAGCCATAGAATACCCGGCCTTTTTTCGTTTTCTTCTCGATCACCCTGCCACCGCACTTGGGACACTCGGCGCCGGTTTCTTTCACAAACTTTTTAATGTTTTTGCACTCGGGATATCCTGGGCAGGCGATAAACTTGCCATACCGGCCCACCTTAACCACCATCTGACGGCCGCATTTTTCGCAGATCAGATCGGTTTTATCCTCCTCCAAGGTGATCTTGACATCCTTCATCTCTTCCTTGGCCTTTTGGAGAGTCTTGTCAAAGTCTCCGTAAAACTCCTCCAGGGTGTCTACCCAATTTTCCTTGCCCGCCTCAATGCCATCCAAATCCTCTTCCATCTGTGCGGTAAATTTCACATTGACGATTTTCGGGAAACGCTCCTTCATCAGCTTAGTAGTAACCTCTCCCAGCTCCGTAGGCTTTAACGCCTTGCCATCCCGGACCACATACTCTCTGCCGGTGATGGTGGTGATCGTGGCCGCATAGGTGGACGGGCGGCCGATGCCGTATTCCTCCATCGCCTTGATCAAGGAGGCTTCTGTATAGCGGGGCGGCGGCTGGGTGAAGTGCTGGTTCGGGACAATCTCCTTCGCCCGGACGGTCATATCCTTTTCCAGGGGCGGTAAGGCTCCCTCGTCCTCCTGAGCCTCATCCCGGCCCTCCACGTAGAGCACGGTAAAGCCGTCGAAGGTCACGGTATAGCCGGAGGCCTTAAACACATACCCGTTCCCGGTGATATCCGCTTGGGTGGTGCTTTGCAGGCACTGGGCCATCTGGCAGGCCAGGAACCGCTCCCAGATCAGCTTATAAAGCTTATACTGGTCATTGGTCAGGCTGTCCTTCACCTGGTCCGGGGCCAGGCCGACCATGGTGGGACGAATCGCCTCATGGCCATCCTGAGCGTTTGCCCTGGACTTAAAATGCCGGGCCTCCTTAGGCAGATATTTCTCTCCCCACCGGCTGCCGATATATTCCCGGGCATCCCGGATCGCATCCTCGGACAAGCGCAAAGAGTCGGTTCTCATATAGGTGATCAAGCCGGTGGCGCCCATGCCCTGTATATCGATACCCTCGTAAAGCTCCTGGGCCGCCTTCATGGTGCGGCGGGCCTGGAAGCCGAGCTTTCGGGAGGCCTCCTGCTGTAGGGTGGAGGTGATAAAGGGCGGCGCCGGAGATTTTCTCCGGGTACCCTTTTTCAGCTTAGTGATCTGGAAATCGGCGTCTTTGACCGCTTCCAGGATTTTATCCGCCTCCTCCTTGGAGGAAAGCTTAATTTTTTCGGCTTCAGTACCGTAAAATACCGCCGGGAACTGCTTGCGGCTGCCCTTGGGAATAAACTTCGCGTCGATGGACCAGTATTCCTCCGGCTTAAAAGCGCGGATTTCCTCCTCCCGGTCCACCACCAGGCGCACCGCCACTGACTGCACCCGGCCCGCCGACAAGCCCCGGCGTATTTTTTGTGACAGGAACGGGCTCAGCTTATAGCCCACCAGCCGGTCTAAAATCCGGCGGGCCTGCTGGGCGTTGACTAGGTCGATATCGATGCCCCTGGGATGGGCCATCCCGTTGGTGACGCCGGTTTTCGTGATTTCGTTAAAGGTCACGCGGTTTTGATCCTCGGGGTTCAGCTTTAGCAGATAAGCCAAATGCCAGGAAATGGCTTCTCCTTCCCGGTCAGGGTCCGTAGCCAGAAATACGGCTTCGCTTTTATCCGCCATTTTTTCCAGCTCTTCCACCAGCTTTTCTTTTCCCTTGATGACAGTATATTTAGGCTGAAAATGCTTTTTCACATCCACACTGAGGCGGTTTTCCGGCAGATCTCGGACATGGCCCATGGATGCGATAACGTCATAGCCTTTTCCCAGATATTTTTGAATGGTTTTCGCCTTGGCCGGCGACTCCACAATTACTAATTTTGACATTCAGCTACCACCTTATTATAAATTACTGCTGAAACGCGTAACGTCGTCCTGAATAGGATTGAATGATCCCACTGAGCTCCAGCTCCGTCACCGCCTGTAACGCCTGTGCCGCGGATAATCCCGCTTTTTCCGCGAGGATATCCAAATAAGCAGGCTCCCAGCCCATGACGTGATAAAGCTTTACCGCGCAGGCTGAAAGCTCCTCCTCCCGAATAGCGGGCGGCGCCTTCGGAAGCTCGGTTCTATGGTTCGGCGGCCGCAAAGGGTTTTGTCCCGAAGGAGAAGCTCCCTCTATTTCTGTCGAGGCAATTTCATCTTTCTCAGCAGAACCGGAATAAGCATAAGTATAGGCATATTCCTCCAAAATATCCTCCGGACAGGTCACCGGCTTCGCACCGTCCTTAATCAGCTGATTCGTGCCGAAGGAAGCTTCGCTCCGCACGCTGCCCGGTAAAGCGAAAACATCCCGGTTTTGCTCCAGCGCAAGCCCCGCGGTAATCAAAGCGCCGCTGTGCTTTGGAGCCTCGATCACCAGGACTCCCCGGGAAAGCCCTGAAATAATCCGGTTGCGGACGGGGAAATTGCCCCGATAGGGCTTCGTTGCCGGCGGATATTCGGAAAGAACCGCGCCGCCGTTTTCCAGAATGCGTTTTCGCATACCCGCAAAATTAGGCGGATAATCCACATCCGCGCCTCCGCCCAGAACCGCGATGGTTTTTCCCTTTGCCTGCAAGGCGCCTTCCAAAGCGGCTTGATCCGCGCCCAAAGCCCCGCCGCTGACGATCACGGTACCGGCTCCGGCCAGCCTGTAGCAAAGCTCGAAGGCGGATTTCATGCCATCCTCGGTAGCGCTTCTGGTGCCTACCGCCGCCAGGCATAAGGCTTCTTCTAAATCCGGAAGCACGCCCTGACAGTAAAGAAGCGCCGGCGGATTGGGAATTTCCCACAAGCGGTTTGGATAAGCCTGGTCCCCAGGCGCGATCAGGTCGATTCCCTTTTCCCGGCAGGCCACCGATATTTTCTCTGCCTGTACTAAATCACGGGTACTCAGCGCTGAAAGCTCCCCGGCCGGCAGCCGGAAGGAGCGCCATTGGTCGTCCGGGGCTCGGAAAAATTCTTCCGGAGTCCTAAAGCGTTCTAAAATCCGTTTACAGGAACGGCTGCCCGGGGTAAGCCCCAAGGAAAGCCAGATCCAGAAAAGCTCCCGGTTCATAACGCCGCCTCCCCGGAGGCCCGCATCATTTCCCACATCAAAAGGCTGGCGGCTACGGAGGCGTTCAGGGACTCCGCCCGGCCCAGCATCGGAATGGTAACCCGGCGCTGGCAGGCCCGGATGGTTTCCGGCTTTAAGCCGTTTCCCTCGTTGCCCACCAAAACAATGGACGGAGAAGAAAAAAGAACCTGAGTAATCGGCTCCGCTTCCCGGTCGGGCACCGCGGCCATAGTGACAAATCCCTTTTGCTCCAGTGCGTTTACAGCCGGAGGCATGGTTTCAACCAGCGCCATCGGCAGTCGAAAAACCGCCCCCATGCTGCCCCGCAGAACCTTAGGGCTGTAAATGTCGCAGCAGCCTCTGGTCAGGATCACCCCGCCTATGCCCAGGGCTTCTGCGGTCCGCAGAACCGTTCCCAGATTGGAAGGGTCCTGGATATCCTCCAGTCCTAATAGCTGACCGCTAGCATCCATTTTATCCAGACAATCCGTTTTGTCAAGCATAGCGCACACGCAAAAGATCCCCTGCGGGGTTACGGTAGCAGATAAGCCGCCCGCCAGCTGCTGAGAAAGCAAAAAAGCTCTTTCCGCTTTTTCCCGCAGCAGCTCCACATCTTTGGGATATCTCTCCAGGGCCTCCTCAGTATAAAACATCCGGAGGATCCTTACGCCGCTGTAAGCCGCATCCCGGCACAGCCGGACTCCCTCAGCCAAAAAAGCTTCCTCCTGGCGGCGGAATTTCGCGGATTTCAAAAGCCGCGCCGCGTGCTTGACCGCAGGATTCTCCTTGCTGGTGATGATCTCACTCATAGCTTCCCTCACAAGTACCCTTTTGGAATAGAAACCCAATTAACCAGGCGTTTTTATTCCAAAAGAGTATTTTCCATGATACAAAAGGAGCGCCCGGAACATATCCGGGCGCAATCCAAGCTTTTTTATAGAGCAGCCTTTGCCTTTTCCACCAGGCTGGTAAAAGCCGCCGGATCTGCGATTGCGATCTCAGAGAGCATCTTACGGTTCAGCTCGATGTTGGCTTTCTTCAGGCCGTTCATAAAGGTGGAATAATTCACGCCGTTGGCCTTGCAGGCGGCGGAAATACGGGTGATCCACAGACGGCGGAAATCGCGCTTTCTCTGCTTACGGCCGATATAAGCGTAATTGCCGGACTTCATAACGGCCTGTTTGGCCATCTTAAAATGACGGCTCTTGGAACCCCAGTAGCCCTTGGCCAGCTTTAAAATCTTCTTTCTTCTTTTGCGTGTTGCTAACGCACCCTTTACACGTGCCATTCTATCTTACCTCCAAATAATGGTTATTTTTCGTTCCGTAAACAGACTTTCCTTATTTATAAGGAACCAGACGCTTCACCTGAGCCACATTGGTCTTGTCGGCTACGGTTGTCTTTCTCAGGCCTCTTTTGCGCTTGGTGGTCTTTTTATTCAGAATGTGGGACTTGTTAGCGTGGGCGCGGATTACTTTTCCGTTTTTAGAAAGCTTGAAGCGCTTCTTTGCGCCGCTGTGAGTTTTAATCTTAGGCATGGTATTTGCTCCTCCTTAAATCATGTTACTTCTTCGGTTTTGGTGCAAGGAACATCAACATATTGCGTCCTTCCAGTTTGGCGGGTTTTTCAATGTTTGCGAATTCAGCGCAGGAATCCGCAAACTTCCGCATGATCTCATAGCCAAGCTCCGGATGGCCCATCTCACGGCCGCGAAAACGAATGGATACCTTTACCTTATCCCCTTCGCTTATAAACCGCTTGGCGTGTCCCAGCTTGGTATTAAAATCATGGGTATCGATATTGAGGGAAAGCCTGATTTCCTTAATATCGACAATATGCTGATTCTTTCTGGCTTCCTTTTCCCGCTTGGCCTGTTCAAAGCGGTATTTCCCGTAGTCCATGATTTTGCAGACCGGCGGTTTCGCCATAGGGGAAATCTTAACCAGGTCAAGATTTTTTTCAGCCGCTTTATCAAGAGCCTCGCTGGCTGACATAATGCCCAACTGAGAACCGTCCGTGTCGATAATACGAAGTTCCTTATCCCGGATCTCGTCGTTGATCTGTAGTTCCTTGCTGCTGATGGTTACGCACCTCCAAAATAACAAATAGTTGTGAAAAATACAAAGCGCGGACAGAATGCTCCGTCCGCGCACAATACACCTAAAAACTCTCATGAAAGAAAGTATCTTTCCTGTATTGACCCATGCCGGACGAAACCCCACAGGTGAGAACACACTGCTCTGCTTTGTTGTACCTTATTACTTTATCAGACGCTTTACGATTTGTCAAGATAAAATTTAAGAAAAGCTGTTGAATCATCCTCGAACGCAGAGGCGCGTGCTGACAGCGTTCCTATGAGCCCGCCTGGCTGTTCGGCTGTTCAGCACCGGCGCTTTTCTAATTTATCCGCACCGCTTCCCCCAGGGAGAAGGAATAAAGGTACTGCTCCGTTACCTTAAGTCCGGTGGTTTGCTCCAATGCCAGAGCGTAAAGGGAAAGCTGCCGGCAGTAACGGTTTTTAAGTTCCTGTTCTTCCTTCACATAATCGGTTTTATAGTCCACCAGAATCAAGCCGCCGTTTTCCTCAAACACACAGTCCACCGCTCCCTGGAGCACCACCGGTTCCCGGCCGTTTTGCCCTGTCAGGCCTGGATTGACTTCGCTGGCCGCAAGCTCCACGGTAAAACGGATTTCCCGCCGGAGGTTCTCAGACTGCTCCATCCGCCGGTAAAGCCCGCTTTGAAAAAAGCGCTCAATTTTTTTCAGGCTGACCGCTTCCGCCTGTTCCTGCGTCAAAAAGCCTTTTTCCAAAAGAAAGCGGAGCTGTTTCTCCGGATCCTGCTTCGCCAATCGGTAATCCGCGAACTGCATATATAAGTGCAGCGCTGTGCCCCTCTCCGCCGGGGTCATGGTCTGACCGGTCAGGAACGCCGGGCGGGACATTGCGGCGTATTCCTTTGCGTTTTCCTTTCCCGCAAGCTCGGAGGCCGCCACCTTAGCCGGGACGGATTTCAGCGCTTCTCCGGGATAAACGAAGGAAAAACGCTTTTGCAGGAGCGCTGTCAGTTCGGGATCAGCCTGTATCTGACGGCGTTTTTCCGTCTCGCCGCTTATCGTTTCCTGCTGTTCCCGCACGGGATTCAAAAGGATTTTCCAATTTTCTCCCTCAGTCAGCATGACGCCGGGAAGCACCCCCGCTTTTTCCCGCAGCCCGCCGCCGCTGGGATGCCTTAAGGCGCAGGAAAGAATCCAGTCGGAAAAGGACCCGGCGCTCCGCACTACATAGGGGGAGATAGCCTTGCTGTCCGTCAGCTGAGCGCCTAATTTTCCCAGGGTTTTTACCGGATCGTCCAGGGAGGTCAGCATCACCAGCTTTTCCTTGGCCCTGGTCATGGCTACGTACAGCACGCGGAGTTCCTCGCTCATCCCGCCCCGCTCGATCTCCAGAGACACCGCTTCTCTGGGCATGGTGTCGTATTGAACCGTCATGGTTTCATCCCGCAGCTTCATTCCCAGGCCCAGAGCCGGATGCAGGAGGATGTCCTCCCTGCGCTTATTAAACTGACGGGCGGTATTGGCTAAAATGCAAATTGGGAACTCCAGTCCCTTGGATTTATGAATACTCATCACCCGAACCACGTTGGCGCTCTCAGAAAGAGCCGCCGCGGGAGCCAGGTCGGAGTCCTGCTCCTGAAGCCTGTCGATAAAACGGATAAAGCCGGAAAGCCCCTGGTATCCAGAGCCCTCATAGTCACGGGCGTATTTCATCAGCAGCCGGAGATTGTTCAGCCGTAAATCTCCCTGGCGCATGGCCTGGGCAACCGCCGGATATCCGGTAGCCTCGTAAAGCCGCTGAATCAGCCGGTCCGCCGGCAGAGTAGCCGCCAGCCTACGAAAAGCCTCCGTATGCTCTAAAAACCTGCGGCACCTGGCGCCCAGGACGTCAGGACGCTCCGCAGCGTCCTTTAATGCAAAATAAAAAGCGTCTCCCTTGCGGGCCATTCGGATTTGAGCCAGGTCATCCGGCGTAAAGCCCCAGATCGGGCTGATCAGAACGGAAAGCAGAGGGATATCCTGCACCGGGTTGTCAAGCACCCGCAGATAGGACAGGGCCACGGATACCTCCGGCGTGCCGAAAAACGTGCCCGCCGTATCCGACCAGGCGGGAATTCCCATTTCCCGCAGCTTCGCGGCGTAAACGCCGCCGTGAGCGTTTGCGTTGCGGATCAGCACACAGAAATCCCGGTAAGCCGCGGGGCGCTGTTTTCCGCCGTCCTGCACAAGTTCCCCATTGCGCACCATGGAAGCGATCAGGCTGCCGATATATTCCGCCTCCAGGGTATCCATATCCGCCCCCTTGGGAAGGGTCAGGATATGAAGCTCCGTATCCGCCTCCTCCCGCTCCGGGTAAGAAGCGCCGGGCGTCAGTTCTTCCTCCCTGGTGTACTCCATCTCGCCCATTTCCACAGACATAAGCTGACGGAACACAAAATTCACCCCGTCGGTGACACCGTGCCGGCTGCGGAAGTTTCTATCCAAATTCACCTTGGCGGGATACTCATTTTTTTCGGGGTCATAGTCCGGATAACTGGCCTTTCGCCGTAAAAAGATCTCCGGCATGGCCTGACGGAAACGGTAAATGCTCTGCTTTACGTCTCCCACCATAAAAAGGTTTTTCTCCTCCCGGCTGATCGCTCGGAAGATCATATCCTGGGCCTCATTGGTATCCTGATACTCATCCACCATTACCTCGTCGAAGCTTTCCGCCAAAAGCCGGGCATCCTCGGTCCGCCGCCATCCTTCTTCCGTCTGCCGGACCAGAAGCCGCAGCGCCCAGTGCTCCAAATCCCCAAAATCCGCCAAACGCTTCTGCTGCTTTTTCTCATCCAGCCTTTGGGAGAACCGCTTAACCGCGCCGAATAATTCACTCACAACAGGCACCAGCCTGCGGATATCCTGCCGGCATTTTTCCTCATCCTCCTGAAATAAGGACGCCAGCTTTTTAAACACGCTTTTGACAGTATCCCGGCTGCCAGCGATCCGCAGCTTAAGGGGATCGTCGCGATAGCCTCTCAGTGCCTTCAGCTTAGCGAAGCCAAAAGCCTGAACCCCGGCAGCGATGCGGTTCCAATCCTTGGATACGATTCTGTCCCGCAGCTCCTCCAGGGATGACAAATCCTCCAAAAAGGCCTCGCGATACGCCGCGGATATTTTTTCATCATCCTCCATCACGGAAAGAGAATTTTGGGTCAGCGCCGCCATGTAGTCCACGGCGCTTTGGGCATAATCCAATATGATTTTTCCCCACTGGGTCTCGCCTGCCGGAAGATCCGCCCGGTACATGGCTTCCTTTTCGTCCAGCCACCGTTCCGGAAAAGGATGAGACCGGATAAAGTCATATAAAGTTTCAACCGTTTCCATCAGCCGGCGGTCATCCCGCCCAAAGCTGAAAGCGTCGGAAAGGCCTTGAAAGCTTCCGTCCTCCTTGGCGTACAGTTCCTCCATGACCTCATCCATCGCCTCCTGGCGGAGAAGGGTCATTTCAGCGGAATCGGAAATCCGGAAATCCGGAGAGATATCCAGCTTATAGAAATTTTCCCGCACCAGCTCATTGCAAAAGCTGTGAATCGTGCTGATATGGGCGCGGTTCAGCAGAATCTGCTGGCGCTGAAGCTGGGCGTTCGCCGGATCTGCCTGCAAAAGCTCTCCGATAGCCGCTGAAATCCTCTCTTTCATTTCCGCAGCGGCGGCATTGGTAAAGGTGACAATCAACAGCCGGTCGGCGTCGCAAGGCCTCTCAGGGTCGGTCAGCCGCTCGATCACCCGCTGCACCAAAACCGCCGTTTTCCCGCTGCCCGCCGCCGCGGAAACCAGCAGGCTTCCATTTCTGGCGGAGATGGCCCACCGCTGGCTTTCAGTCCAATTTCGTTTGCTCATAGGCCTCCTCCTTTTCCTGCGCTTCCTCCTGAACCGCAGCCATCACCTGGTTCCGGTCCAGCTTCTCGACCAGCCTGCTTCTTCCCTCCGGCTCATGGCCGCACACCGGGCCGTAGGGGCAATAGGCGCAGGCGTCGTATTCTCCGGCGGCTGGTTCGGCATCCACGTCTCCCTGTCGCAGAGAGCAGGCCATATCCACCACCAGCTTTTCCATTTTCTTGGTTAAGGCCCCAAGCTGAGCCAGGTTCGCCACGCTGTCCAGCTTGGCGGGCCCCCCGTTCTTCAGGGCCACCGGAATAAACACGCCCTGGGCCTGCTTTTCCATGCCGGTGATCACTTCGGGATCATCCAGCACCAAACCGTTCATCCGCAGCTTTTTATCTCTTTCCTTTTCCAGCTTCTCGCCGCTGTCCCCCCACTGGGCGGAAACAGACGGCCTCGCCGCGGGGACGTATAGAATTCCCGCCGGAAGGACGCTTCCGTAACGGCTTTTTCCGTTTTTCCAAACCGTATCTAAATATAGCAGCATCTGCATATTCAAGCCATACAGCACATCGGAAAGCTTAAAATCCTTACTGCCGGTTTTATAATCCACCACTCTTATGTATTTCCCGGAGGGCTTTTCCATCACATCCACCCGGTCGATCTTTCCCTCCACGGAAATCTGGCCTCCGCCCGGGATTTCCAGCACCAGAGGCTCCAGCTCCTTTCCTTTCCCGATGGACAGCTCAAAATCCGCCGGCACAAAATCGCTTTGCGCCAGCTCCTTTCCCAGATGGGAAAGGAGCATTTGGGCCGTATCCGCCAGCCGCGCTAACAGATATCGGAAGCGGGGAGATTTTTCTTCCCATCCCCCCAGGTTTGTTTCCACATAACTATCTAAAAGCCTGCGGATTTCCGCAAGCAGCTCCTGCTTTTTCATGGATGCCAGAGCCTCTCCGCTGAAAGCCCGGAGCATATTTTCCAGCAGGTAGTGCATCACGCTTCCGTATTCCAAAGCGTCGAACACCGCCGGCTTTCTTTCCTTCGCTCCCAGGCCGTACCGGCAGAAATACTGGAAGCGGCATAGATAATACTTTTCAATCTGCGAGGCGGAAACCCGCAGATTGGAGCCGAACAGCTTTTGAGCGTTCTCAGGATTTTGAAAGGCGATAGGCTCTTCTGAGGCCGCCCGGCCGACGGCCTCCAAACGATCCTGATATTCCGGCAGGCCGCCGAAATAGCGCTTTAGGGTTTCCTCTCTTTCCGAAGGCTCCCGCCACAGACTGGCGGCAAGCTCAAAAGCGGGCTCCGGCGACCAGAGCAAATCAGAGAAAGCCTCCTGGGAGCGATCCACCACCGGACATTCGGGGAAAATCTTCCGAACCTCCCGCACCAGGGAGGATGGCGATCTCGCCCCGCCGGACAGGTCGGAGCTGGCATAGGAGACGAACAGCCTCTCCGAGGGGGAAACCGCCGCCATATAGGCCAGGTATCTTTCCTCTACAGCCAGCTTTTCCAGGGAATCGTATAGAGGCAGGCCCATGGAGATCATCAGCCGCCGCTCCGCGTCGCTGAAAACGCCGGCGGACACCGGCGTCCGGGGGAACTCCCCTTCTTCCGCGCCGATCAGGAACACCGCTCTTGGGGCGGCAGGCCGGGAACGGTCCGCGCCGCCTACCGAAACCTCATCTACTCCCTGGGGAATAAAAGCGATCTCCTCGCTTTGCACCACCAGCTGAAACAGCTCCGACCACCGTCTGGGAGACAAATGCTGCTCCTTCAGTACCAGGGCCATTTGATCCAGAATTTCCATCAGCATGTCCCACAGGCGGATTTGCTCCTGGGCAAGATTCCATTCTCCCATATTTTCCAATTCGTCGGCCATCCGCCGGATATTCTGGGCCGCGTTCAGGCGTTCTAAAAGCTGGTAAACTCCATAGGCGATGCCTTTTCCTGTTCCGGAACGCAGGCTTTCCTCAAATTGAGCCAGCGGCTCCATAACCGTTTCACGCAGCCGGTTTAGCCCTTCCAGCTTTTTTTGATCCTCTTCCGTCATTTCCGGAGAAAATCCCCTGGGATGCATGGTAAACGGCTCCAGCCACCGCCTGCCGCTGAGATTCCACAAAAGCGCGTAATTTTCCAGCGCAGCGATTTCCTCCGTCTGAAGCTCCGTCAATCCGGTCTTTAGCAAACGGAAAAGCTCGTCGGACCGATAGCCGCTCTGAACACATTCCAAGGCGCTGAGAACTAGTGTCATCAGGGGTTTTTCCTCCAAAGGCTCCGGCTGATCCATAAAATAGAGAATCCCATAGCTTTCCAGGGCGGCATCCAGAACGCCCCGGTAAGACTCCGTTTCCCTGGCGATCACCGTGATCTCCCGGTAACGGTAGCCTTCCTCCTGGACCAGCTTTTGAATCCGGCGCGCGACAAAATCCGCCTCCTCGTAAATATCCGAGGCGTTATAAAGGACAATATGCCCGGGAACCTCCCCGCTTTCCAGCCTCTCCTGGCGGTAAATCACCTGCTCCAGAAGCTTCAGTTCCTCATTTTGAAACCTTTTTCCATGGGGCAGCCGGATCGGCGGCGCCAATGGAATATGATAATCTTTGGCGATCCGCCTGAGCTGGCGCACGGTTTTCTTTACCGGGGAAAACAGCCCCATGCCGTTATCCTTTGCCGGATCCTGGTCCACACAAACGGAAATCACGGTTTCCTTGGCCTGGCGCAGAACCAGGGACAGCACCTCCAGCTCCTGCGCTGTAAATCCGGCAAAAGCGTCCACCATCACCGTATATCCCTTAAAAAAGGGGGTGGCCTCCAAAACATTTTTCAGCCTGGTCAGGTCATCCAGGGGATCTATGTAGCTTTGGGAAACCAATGCCTCATAGGCGGCCATCACCAGACCGGTTTCCCGTATTTTTTTCCTTAGGTTTCCCTCCTCCAGGCGGTCCGCGGCGGCCTTTAGATCCTCCGGCCGGATGCCGCACATTTTAAATTCCTTCAGCGCCGACAGCATCAGCTCCACCAATTCTCGGGAGCCGCTCTGCTTTTGATAAAGAACCAGCTCCTCTTTTACCTGGCTCAGCGCTAGGCTCATCAAAATGCTTCTTCCGCTGTCGTTCAGCCGCCGTCCCGCCAGGCCGCCGGTTTGGCGCATCACCAGATCTACCATTCTGGTAAAGCTGGTAACTGTGATTCTCCCCGCCTCCTTCGGTCCCATCAGGCGGAGCATCGCTCGTTCGTTTTCAAATGAGTTCTGCTCCGGCACCAACAGCAGCAGCTTCTCTTCCCCTGTTTTTGCTTTCTCCATCAGCATATGCCGAATCGTATCCGTCTTTCCGCTGCCCGAGGTTCCCTCGACAAATTGCAGCATTGCTCCACCTCCGTTTTCTGTTTCTCCTATCAGTTAAAGCTTTTCCGGCTGCCAATGCTTTCAGCCTTTCCATAAAATGATTAAGTAAGCGCCTGACGCGCCAGAGGCCGTTTCAGACAGGTTTCATTTGTATAAATCCGCAAAACATTTCATTTTTATATTTTATCTAATAAAAATAGGGAAAAGAAGCGGCTCTAGCACGCCTGACCGAACGCCGCAGCACAGCGGCTACAGACACGTTCTTCTGCCCGCGGCGAATCCTGAATTTTCTACCGTCATCGAGAGAGCCGCCAGGCCATCCCGAAAGCCGGATACGGCCAAAGGGTTCGGCTTTTGAGGACGCGGCTTATTCCCTCCATTTGTTTCCGGCTCTGACGCTTTCCATAGCGCGAGATTATTATAGCATATTTTCGCCGGGAAAAGCTATCGGTCCTGAAACCAATTTTTGACTTTCTCAAACAGCTCCACCGCGAAAAATTTCACCTGGTATTTATCGCCGTTTTCTACTACTTCCATCTGGGACTCGCTGAGCACGTCGTTAAGCTCCTGGCTTTCTTCCGCCGCCGGCAGGCACATGGGCGGGAACATGACGCACCACCAGTTATGGCCCTCAGCCTCTCCGATCGTGATTCTCAAGGCGTCATAGCAGCCGGCGGGCAGCGTCACGGTTTCGTATTCCCGGGTATCGAAAAACATATTGGTAATTTCCGCTTTTACCGGATAATCGTAGCCCTGGCGGTAAACCTCATCCTGAGCGGCCTGACACAGTTCCTGTAAATGGGCGGCGGCTAAGGCTTCTGCCTCTTCCCGGGTCTGAGCATTCTGAAATAATCCCTCGGAATATTCCAAAACCCGGTCCCTGACCTTTAATTTCAACGCCTGATCCTCCTGAGAATCGGAATTGGCCAGCACATGGAACCGGAACACCTGGTTTTCAATCGCCTCGCACTGGCCGGAAAAGCCCGTCATAGTAAGTAAAAAGCTGAGAAGCAGGCCCAGAAGCAGTGATTTTTCCAGCACTGACAAATATGTTTTCTTTTTCGAGAACAAGGGCTTCCTCAAAGATTTCATCAAAAAAACCGTCCTTTCAAACATTTCTGTCTGAGTATGGACGGTTTTTTCCATTTTTATACAAGCGCTAATCCACAATCTCACAGCCCTTTGAGACCGGACGGCACACAAACACCTGGTCGCAGTATTCCTCCAAGGAGCGGGCGCAGCCCTCCGCCATGCCTTTGTCCTTAAAAATACCGAATACCGTCGGCCCGCTGCCGCTCATCCCCGCGTTTAAGGCGCCGGCTTCCAGCATCATCCGCTTGATAGAGGCTACCTCCGGCAGGTTTAAGACTTTTTCAAATTTATTATAGATACAGTTGGCAACTTCCTCTATATCGCCGTTGCACACCGCTTCCACTGCGTCGTCAGTTTCAGGGCTTTCCCACAACAGATGCTTATCCGCCAAAGAGTAAGCCTTTTGGGTGGAAACGGAAATTTCCGGCTTGGAAAGCACGATATAGCAGTCCGGCAAATCCGGCAGAGGCGTCAGAATCGTGCCGATTCCCTCCGCCAGCATGGTGCCTCCGAAGATGCAGAACGGCACATCCGCGCCAACCCTTTCTCCGATATCCGTCAGCTCAGCCTCAGAGAGCCTGGTCTCAAACATACGGTCCAGCGCTACAATGACCGCGGCGGCGTCGGCGCTTCCTCCCGCCAGTCCAGCCGCCATGGGAATCCTCTTTTTGATCTTGATTCCAATGCACGGATTCTCTATTTTGGCCGCCTCAAAAAAGGCCTGTGCCGCCCGGTAAGCGGTATTGGCTTCCGACACCGGGATTTCCTCCCGGTTGCAAAACACCTGAATAGGGCTGTCCGCATCATCCCAAACCGTTACCGTGTCGCACACGTCTACCGACTGCATCAGCATTTTTACCAAATGGTAGCCGTCGTTGCGCCTGCCGATAATATCCAGGGTCAGGTTGATCTTTGCCGGCGCGTTTACCGTCAGCTTCATTTTTCTCCCCCTTCATTCCGCAGCGAGGCGACAAATCGCTTCATCCGCCCCAGAGCTTCGGTAAGATGCTTTAGGGAGTAGGAATAGCTGACCCGGATGAACCCTTCTCCGCACTCTCCGAATGCGGTGCCGGGCACCACCGCCACCCGCTCGGAGTAGATCAGCCGCTCGCAGAATTCCTCGGAGGAAAGGCCTGTGCTTTTAATGCAGGGGAACACATAAAACGCTCCCTCCGGCTCAAAGCAGGAAAGGCCCATTTCCCGCAGGCCGTCTACCAGCAGCCGGCGGCGCATATCGTACTGCCGGCGCATATACTCAATATCCTCGTCTCCGTTTTTCAGCGCCTCAATCGCCGCGTACTGGGCCGTGGTGGGAGCGCTCATAATCGCGTACTGGTGCAGCTTAGTCATCTGGCCGATGATCGGGCTCGGCCCCAAGGCGTAGCCAAGCCGCCATCCCGTCATAGCGTAAGCCTTCGAAAAGCCGCTGATCACCACGGTGCGCTCCTTCATGTCCTGAACTTCCGCGAAAGAGACATGAGGCTCGCCGCCGTAAGTCAGTTCGCCGTAAATCTCGTCGGAAAGGACGAATAAATTACGTTCCCGGACAATTTCGGCCACCTTTTCCAAATCCTGGCGGCGCATCACGCCGCCGGTGGGATTGTTGGGATAAGGCAGAATAAGCATTTTTGTTTTTGGGCTGATATGGGAAAGCAGCTCCTCCGGCGTCAGACGGAAGCTGTTTTCCTCCTTGGTTTCAATGATCACCGGCACCCCCTGGGCCATCTGCACCATCGGCTCGTAACAGACAAAGCAGGGCTGAGGAATCAGCACCTCGTCGCCAGGGGCGATGATGGTGCGGATGGCCAGGTCGATCGCCTCGCTGCCTCCCACCGTCACCAGAACATCGGAGGAAGCGTCATAGGAAACATGAAAACGCCGTTGAAAATAATTGCAGATTTCCTGACGAAGCTCGGCAAACCCCCGGTTTGGGGTATACCAGGTTCTTCCCTTTTCCAGCGATTCGATTCCCGCCTGGCGGACGTGCCAGGGCGTGGAAAAATCCGGCTCGCCGATGGACAGGGAAATCACATGGTCCATTTCGTTAGCGATATCGAAAAAACGTCGGATGCCCGAAGGCTTTACCTTCTGGATCCGGTCGTTCATAAACTGCTGGTAATCAATCACAGCCACATATCCCCTCTTTCATCAACATCACCGTCATCACAGAGGATCATTCCCGAATCCTTATACCTGGTCAGCACAAAATGAGTGGCTGTGGAAATAACGGAATCCAAGGTTGACAAACGCTTTGCCACGAACATAGCGATATCCTGAATAGTCGCCGCCCGGACGATCACAGCGAAATCGTAGGATCCCGCCATTAAATAGACGCTCTCCACCTCATCGAAAGCCATTACCCGCCTGGCGATCTCGTCAAAGCCGGTCTCCTTTTTCGGAGTCACCTTCAGCTCAATAATGGCGGAGGCCGACTTTACCGGCGCTTTGTCCCAATCGATCAGCGCCTTATATCCCTTGATGACGCCGCTTTCCTCGTAGCTTTTAACCGCCGCCGCTACTTCCGCCTCTGTTTTATTCAGCATTACAGCCAGCTGCGACGCGGTGAGACGGGCGTTCTCACTGAGAAGGGTAAGCAAATCATTCATCTTGGTATCATTCCTTTCAAATTTATGTTTTATTTATAAAATAAGCCAACCATCAGCCTGAACCTGCCGTCCGGCTGATAATTAGCCTATATTATACTCCTTTTCCACTTTTTTGTCTACTCAATCGGCACCAATCGAGGCTCTCGCTTGGAATAAATCGTATAATGCCGGAAGCCGGTTTTATAGATCATGGACATGGCCTCTTCAATGCCGGCGGACACATCCGCCCAGCGGTGAGCGTCCGACCCCAGCGTCACATAGGTTCCTCCCAGCTCGTAAAAACGGCGGACGATCCCAGCGTCTGGAAGAGTATCGCCGATCTGCTGGCGAAGGCCGGAGGTATTCACCTCCAAAGCCTTTTTCTGCTGAATCAGCTCCAGCAAAACAGCGTCGATTTTCTCTCGGTATTTGGACAGCTCCACCCTGAGTCCCGGCTGGGCCAGTATATAGCGTAGAGGATAGGTTAAATGGGCCAGGGAATCAAACTGCCCCCACTTTGCCACCTGAAGCACATGGTCAAAATAATCGCTGAGCAGGGGGTCCACATTCTCATCTGTATAATTCAAATAATAAAAGTCTTTTTGGCCAGGCAGATTATGTACCGAAGCCAGCACAAAATCGAAGGCGCCGGCGGACAAGGCCTCCCGGGTCGCTTTCGGATCGGTGATGGGCTGGCCCAGCTCGATGCCGGCGTATACCTGAAGCCTGCCGTAAAACACCGCCCTGGCCTTTCTGGTCTCAAAAAAGGATTGTACCACAGAACGGTCAAAGCCCTCTTTATAATAAATATCGCATTCACAGTGATCGGTGACGGCGATGGAGTAAAGGCCTAAGGCGGCGGCCCTCTCGCAAATCATCATAACCGGGTCGGTTCCGTCGAAGGAGCAGTCGGAATGGACATGGCTGTCAGAAATATAGTGGTAACGCATCAGTTTTCCTCCGTTTTAATAGGTATCTTAACGCGCTTTGCGTCTTACTATCTGTTCCGCCGCAAATCATCTTAAGGGACAGCTGCGCCAAAACAGACGGATTGCTTCTCAGCATTGCGGCAATACAGCAATATTTATATTTATTATATCACACGCCGTTTAGAATGCCTAGGCTTCTTTCTGGCAGGAATCCACCTGGTTTCCCCTAAAAATCTGTATCATTTTGTGAAATCTGGTTAAAGAGATGTTAAACCCCCTCTGCCTCTCTGGTTTTCGCTTGACAGTCCAAAGGTTTCCGTTCATAATAAAAAGGATTACAATGAAACTATGATATGTTCGGGAGGTACGCTTCATGAGAGCGGTAATTACGGTAATCGGCAAGGATATGGTGGGTATTTTGGCAAAGGTTTCGGCGGTTTGCGCGAAAGAAAACGTAAACGTCACCGAGGTAACCCAATCGATTCTGCAGGATCTTTTCGCTATGATTATGCTGGTGGATTTGGAAAAAGCCACAGTTCCCTTTAACGAGCTGGTCGATCAGATGACCGCCTTAGGAGAGCAGGAAGGCTTAAAAATCCATGTCATGCACGAGGATATTTTCAACTCCATGCACAGAATCTAAAACGGGAAAGGAACGGCTTACTGTTATGATGAACACCCGCGATATCTTAGAAACTATCACCATGATTGATGATGAAAACCTGGACGTACGTACCATTACCATGGGGATTTCCTTGCTGGACTGCATTGGCGGCGGCATAGAAAGCACCTGCGACCATATTTACGACAAAATCTGCCGCTATGCGGGCGATCTGGTGAAAACCGGCGAGGACATCAGCAAGGAGTATGGAATCCCTATCATCCATAAGCGGATCTCGGTGACTCCCGTCTCCCTGATCGCCGCCGCCCATCAAGCCCAAAATCCGGTAAAAATGGCCAAAGCCCTGGAAAGAGCCGCCCAAAGCACCGGCGTCAATTTCCTGGGCGGCTACTCCGCTCTGGTGCAGAAGGGCTTTGGTCCCGGCGACTATGCCCTGATCGAAAGCATTCCCGAGGCCCTGGACGTGACGGAGCACGTATGCTCTTCCGTAAATATCGGCTCCACGAAGGCCGGCATCAACATGGACGCAGTGGAAAAAATGGGAAAAATCATTCGAGAAACCGCGGAGCGCACCGCCGACCGGGACTGCATCGGCGCGGCCAAGCTGGTGGTATTCTGCAACGCTCCAGAGGACAATCCCTTCATGGCAGGCGCCTTCCACGGCGTGGGAGAGCCGGACTGTGTGGTAAACGTAGGCGTTTCCGGTCCCGGCGTGGTGCGGGCCGCCCTTGCGAAGGCCGGCACAGGCTGCGATATTACGGAAATCGCCAATATCATAAAAAAGACCGCCTTTAAAATCACCCGGATGGGCCAGCTGGTCGCCCAGGAGGCTTCCCGCAGGCTTTGCGTGCCCTATGGCATTATCGATCTTTCCCTGGCCCCCACTCCCGCCATTGGCGACTCCGTGGCGCATATTCTGGAGGAAATGGGTTTGGAAACCTGCGGCGCTCACGGCACCACCGCCTGTCTGGCCCTGCTCAACGACGCTGTGAAAAAGGGCGGCGTAATGGCCTCCTCACATGTAGGCGGCCTTTCCGGCGCTTTTATTCCGGTCACTGAGGATGCCGGAATGATTCACGCCGCGCGGACCGGCGCCCTGAGCCTGACCAAGCTGGAAGCGATGACCGCCGTCTGTTCCGTGGGCCTGGATATGATCGCTATTCCAGGGGATACTTCTTCTGAGGTTATTTCGGGGATCATCGCCGACGAAGCCGCCATCGGCATGGTGAACTCCAAAACCACCGCTGTGCGGGTAATTCCCGCCATCGGCAAAAAAGCCGGCGATGAATTAAGCTTTGGCGGACTGCTGGGCGAAGGCCCGGTCATGGAGGTCAACCCTTGCTCTCCCGCTAAATTCATTCACCGGGGCGGAAGAATCCCCGCTCCCCTGCAAAGCTTAAAAAATTAATTTTCACTGTTAATTTTTCCTGCCAAATATTTTTGACCTGGTTCTTTATTTTATGGCATTCCTATAAAAATTTATTTGACTGCTTGAACAATTTGACTTTTAGGACTATAATCTGAGTTAGTAAAACAATAATATTTGAAAGACGCGCAGAGAGGCGCAGGGAATTGTATTTGGGAAAATTCCCTGCGCTGTCCTTTTAGGAGGTGCTTTTACCATGCAGGATATGATAAAAAAAATAGTGGATATGGACGAAAAAGCCCAAGAAATTACCGAAGAGGCTAAACGCAGCAAGGCCCTGTCCGCCCAGGAAATCGCGGAGACAAAAGAACGAATCCGCGAGAATTATTTAGCCAGGGCCAGAAAGCGGATTGAATTAAACCGGATTCAGGAAAAAAATCAGGCCCGTCAAATTCTGGCGGACGCAGAAAAGAAGTACGAGGTTCAATTGATCAAAATGCAGGAGTTGTACCGTCAGCAAGGCGGAAATTGGGTAGACGCTATCGTAGGCCGTGTGATAGGAGAGTGATCGCATGCTTTCCTCCTTATCTTCTAATGTAGTGCTGGCCAAGGCCCGCGCGAAATACGGCAAGCGGCTGAAGGAAAAGGATTACCGCAATCTTTTGGACTGCAAATCCGTGGCCGAGGTGGCGGCCTATCTGAAGGCTAACACCGATTATCACGACGTGCTCACCGGAATCAACGAGTACGATATCCATCGGGGGCAGCTTGAGGTTTTGATTAAGCAAAAGCTGTTTTATAATTTAAGCTCCTTTGTTCGTTATGAATTATCCGTAGGCGAGCAGCTCGCCGATTATGTGATCGCCAGGGCTGAGATTGAGGAAATTCTGGATGCTCTTATGCTGATGTCCGCCGGCCGGCAGGAAGAATATTCCCAGGCCGCTCCCCTTTATCTTGCCAAGCACACTAAAATCCACATGGAGCAGTTTTCCAGCCTCCAAACCTACGGCGAATTTCTAGACGCTCTGGGCAGTTCGGTCTACCGCCGTCTGCTGGCCCCCTTTGAGCCCAAGCCTGGAGAGCCGGTGGATGTTTTCGCCGTCGAAAACCAGCTTTATTCCTATCTGTTTTCCCATGTGCAGGAAATCATCGACCACCGCGTCAGGGGAAAAACAAAAAAGGAAGTCAGGGAGCTGTTCCAGGGCTACATCGATCTGGAGAATTACGCCCGGATCATCCGTATGAAAAAAAGGTTTCGGGCCCATCCGGAGTTCATTGAGAAAAATCTTCTCCCTTTCGGTTCTTTAAAGCCCAAGCAGCTAAACGCTCTGATCCACGCGGAAACCGCCAATCAGGCCGCCGCCATCTTCCGTACCACCTCCCGCGGGAAAAAGACCGCTAATGTGGAATACAATTTCGTGGATGAGCTGGCGCAAAGGATAAAATTTATCTCCGGCAAGCACTATATTCACTTTTCCTCCCATCCTCCGGTAGTGCTTCTTTCCTACATTTTCCTCGCTGATACCGAGGTCCACAATATTACCACCATTGTAGAAGGCATCCGATATCAGGTTTCTGTAGATGATATTAAAAAATTGCTGATCCTGCCCACGGATAAAGCAGGCTGAGCAATGAGAGAGGAGTAGAGCGCCGTGGCTGTTTCTAAAGTTAAAATTGCCAGTATTATCGGCGTTACCGACAAGCTGGACGATGTCATCCGTCTTTGCGGCCAAACTCAGTATTTCCATCCGGATGACGCTCTTTCGTTTTATTCCGATACCCGAAAGTTCACTACCTTTACAGACGCGAATCCTTATTCAGACATCCTCCAGGAGCTGAAAAGCCTTTTAATCCGCATCGGAAAGGATCTGGACGTGGTGGATACCAGAAGGCTGGATCTTCCCCACTATGAACTGAAAAATTATGTAGAACGGTTTTCCGGGCGGATGGATGAGCTTTTAAATCAAAAGGAAGCGCTGGAGGAGCTCCAGGAGAGCTATGTGAAGCAGACGGTGGAAATCGGCCATTTCGTAGGTTTGAATCTGGATTTAAAGAAGCTTGCCGAATGCAAATATATTAAATTCCGGTTCGGGCGTATTCCAAAGGAGTGCTATGAAAAGCTCTCAAAATATGAGGATAACCCCTATGTTTTGTTCTTTCAGTGCACCAGCGACGCCACCCACTATTGGGGCGTTTATATCGCTCCTGTGGAATACATTCAGCAGGTGGACACCATTTTCTCCGGCCTTTATTTCGAACGTCTGAGGGTTAAGGCGCTGGAATCCACCCCGGAAAAAATGCTCCAGGAGCTTCAGGAGAAAATCTCGGAACTGAAGGCGCAGATCGCCGGACTGCAAAAACAAATTGACGATAACTGGAACCAGGAGGCGGAAAAGTGCCAGCAGGTTTTCAGCAAGCTTGAGGAGCTGGACACTTATTTCAATATCCGGAAATATGTGGCCAAGCACGATAACAGCTTTATCTTAACCGGCTGGATTCCCGAGGAGGACGAGGAAAATTTCCGGGAGCGCCTTTCCAAAATCGACGGAATTGATTACGCTGTTGAGGACGCCAGCGAGGCGGTTCGGCACACGCCTCCCACCCGCCTGGTAAACAAAAAGCTTTTCAAGCCCTTTGAGTTCTTTGTGGATATGTTCGGCCTGCCTAATTACCACGAGATCGACCCGACCCCCTTTGTGGCCATCACCTATGTGCTGATTTTCGGCGCTATGTTCGGAGATTTCGGCCACGGCGTCGTACTTTCCATTGTGGGATTTCTCATGTGGCGGCTGAAAAAAATGTCCATCGGCAGAATTCTGATCCCCTGCGGCATTTCCTCCGCCCTGTTCGGCATCCTATTCGGCGACTGCTTCGGCTTTGAAAACACCTTTAACCCTCTTTATCAGGCTATGGGCTTCGCGGAAAAGCCGATTCATGTCATGGAACCCGCCACCACCAACTACATCATTTACACCTCGGTAGGCGTTGGCTGTGTCATGGTGGTCATCGCTATGGCCTTGAACATTATCAGCGGCCTGAAGCAGAAAAAATACGCCAAGGCCATTTTCGGTCCCAACGGCGTAGCCGGGCTGGTTTTCTACGGCTCGCTGCTCGTGGGGCTGGTGCTTCAAATGTTCGCCGGTATCCCAGTGATGAACGCGGCGTATATTATCTGCTTAATCATCCTTCCCCTGCTCTGCATTTGGTTCAACGAGGTTTTGGGAAAGCTGGTGGCCAGAGATCCGGACTGGAAGCCGGAAAAATGGGGAGATTACATTATCCAGGGCTTTTTTGAGACCTTTGAAACCATTTTAAGCTACGCCACGAATACCATGTCGTTTCTCCGTGTAGGCGCTTATGTGCTGGTTCACGCCGGCATGATGCTGGTGGTATTTACCTTAGCGGAAATGAGCAGCGGCATCGGCTATGTACTGGTTTTGATCGTCGGCAATGCTTTCGTCATGGGGCTGGAGGCCCTGCTGGTGGCCATTCAGGTGCTCAGGCTGGAATATTACGAAATGTTCAGCCGGTTCTATGACGGAGACGGCATCCCCTTCCATCCGGTTACGGTTGAAAAGCATTAAACGGGGAATACTTTCCCCCGTTTCAATAAATTTTGAATCTTATTTTGGAGGTATTCATGATGGATTATCTGTTTTTATTGCCAGTATGCTTCTTAGTATTGTCTGTGGTTTTAGCGACCCGAGCGGTGAAAAGAGGAACGAAAACCAAAAAGGCTGTGGCGGTTCAGCTGGTTTCCTTTTTAGTGGTCACCCTGTTCTGCTTCGGTGTGCCTATGGTCGCCCAAGCCGCTGACGCTTCCACCGCCGCGGCAGCCGCCAGCTCGGCTAACGGAATGGGTCTGATCGCCGCCGCCCTGTCTACCGGCATCGCCGGCATCGGCGGAGGAATCGCCGTGGCCGCTGCCGCTCCCGCCGCAATCGGCGCTACCTCTGAGGATCCCAAGGCCTTCGGCAAGGCGCTGATCTTCGTAGCGCTTGGCGAAGGTATCGCTTTGTACGGCCTGCTGGTTTCCATCTTGATCCTGGCGAAGATCTAATTTAAGGATAAAGAAGGGTTCCCTTATGAAATTCCACTTGATCAGCGATAACATCGATACCATCGTAGGCATGCGCCTGGCCGGCATCACCGGCGTTTTGGTGCACGAGGACGAGGAAGTGAAAAAGGCTCTTACCGACGCCATGGCCCGGGAGGATGTGGCAGTGATCCTAATGACGGAAAAGCTGGTAAAGCTTTGTCCCGACCTTGTCTACGACCTGAAGCTGAACCGGCAGCGTCCCTTGATTGTGGAAATCCCTGACCGCCATGGAAACGGGCGGACCAAGGATTCCATCACCAAATATGTCCGGGATGCGATCGGCGTAAAAATATAATGAGAATGGGGGTTGCATGATGCCCAGTGATGAAAAAGCCTCCGCTTTTTTAGAAGCGATCAATAAATACGCGGAACAGCAGCGTAATGAAATTCACGCGGAAGTCGAGCAGTTTAAAGAGGAAGAGCTGAAAAAGGCGGAAATCGAAGTTCTTACCGACGCCTACACCCTCATTCAAAAGGAAATGGCTCAGATGCGGAAAGAGGTCGCCACGGAAATTTCCCACGAGGAAATGGAAGGCAAAAGAAAGCTGTTTCTGCAGCGCCGGCAGATTACCCAGGAGGTATTTGAAAGAGCCAAGGAAAAGCTTTTGGCTTATACCCAGACGGATACCTATCCCTCCCTGCTGGAGGGATATGCCTCCTCCATCGCCAAAACGCTGACAAAACCCGGCACCGTTCTTTTGGTCAGGGAAGCCGACCTGGTTTACGCCGACCGGATTCAAAAAGCCTTTTCGCTTCCCTGCGAGGTAAAGGCGGACGATTCCATCGTGATCGGCGGTATCCGCGGCTCCAACCTGGAAATGGGCCTGGTGGCCGACGAAACCATGGACAGCAAGCTGGAAGCCCAGTATGAATGGTTTTTCGCCAACTCCGGTTTAACCATAGTTTAACTGCCCGTCTGGGAAAGGGCGTTTCCTTTTCCCGGCAATGTTTGGAGATGATTTACTACTATGAACCAAGATGTAATTTTCGGAATCAACGGCCCTGTTGTCACGGTTCAAAATTCCCGCAGCTTCTCCATGATGGAGCAGGTTTACGTGGGCAACAGCCGCCTGGTCGGCGAGGTCATTAAGATTTCCGATCAAATCACCACCATCCAGGTCTACGAGGAAACCACCGGCCTGCGCCCCGGCGAACCGGTTTACGGTACCGGCGCGCCGATGAATATCCTGCTGGGGCCTGGTATCCTGGATAATATTTTCGACGGCATCGAACGCCCGCTGAAAGCGCTGGAGGCCGCAGACGGCGCCTTTATCGCGAAGGGCACCACTGTATCGCTTCTGGACGATCAAAAGGAATGGGATGTCACTCTGACCTGTAAGGCCGGGGACCGGCTCTCCTCCGGGCAGATTTACGCCACCTTGCCGGAGACTCCCATTATCACCCATAAATGCATGGTGCCGCCCGGTGTGGAGGGAGAGGTCATCGAAGTAAAGCCTAATGGGCTTTACAGGCTTCACGACACAATCGCAGTACTGAAGGATGGCAGGGGCCGCATCCATGAGCTCACCCTCTGTCAGAAATGGCCCATCCGAAATTCCCGGCCCATCGCCAGACGGGAGCCCCCCGACGTTCCCCTGATCACCGGCCAGCGGATCATCGACACCATGTTCCCTATCGCCAAGGGCGGCACCGCCGCTATTCCCGGAGGCTTCGGCACCGGAAAGACCATGACTCAGCACCAGCTGGCCAAATGGTGCGACGCGGACATCATCATCTATGTTGGCTGCGGGGAACGGGGCAATGAAATGAGCCAGGTTTTAGATGAGTTCTCCGAGCTGGTAGACCCGAAATCCGGCCGTCCTATGACCGACCGCACCGTGCTGATCGCCAATACCTCCAACATGCCTGTAGCGGCCCGCGAGGCTTCTATTTATACAGGTATCACCTTGGCGGAATATTACCGCGATATGGGCTATCACGTGGCGATGATGGCTGATTCCACCTCCCGGTGGGCGGAGGCTCTCCGGGAAATCTCCGGCCGTCTGGAGGAAATGCCCGCGGAGGAGGGCTTTCCGGCTTATCTTCCCTCCCGCCTGGCGGATTTCTACGAGCGGGCCGGCCGCGTCCAGACTCTTTGCGGCCAGGAAGGCTCCGTATCCGTTATCGGCGCCGTATCTCCCCAGGGCGGCGATTTTTCCGAGCCTGTAACCCAGAATACCAAACGGTTTACCCGGTGCTTCTGGGCTCTGGATAAGTCTCTGGCTTACGCCAGGCATTACCCCGCCATCAACTGGATGACCAGCTACAGCGAGTATTTTACCGACCTGGATCCCTGGTTTGAAAAGAATCTGGGCAAGGATTTCATCCAATACCGTACCCGGATCAATTCTATCCTTCACGAGGAAAGCCAGCTGATGGAAATTGTTAAGCTGATCGGCGCAGACGTGCTTCCCGACGACCAGAAGCTGGTGATTGAGATCGCCCGCGTCATCCGGGTAGGCTTCTTGCAGCAGAACGCTTTCCATCCGGACGATACCTTTGTGCCTCTCACCAAGCAAAAGCTGATGATGAAGGTGATTCTTTATTTGAACAAGAAAGCCAGACAGCTGATTTCGGCCTCTATTCCGATTTCCCGGATCATAGAGCTTGGCTTATTCGACAAGCTTGCCACCATGAAGTACGACATTCCCAACGACAAGCTTGAAATGTTCGACGATTATATCAAGGATATCGACACTTCCATCGCCACCCTGTTAGATCCTAACGCGGCGAAAACCGGCGCGGCACTGCCGATGCCCGCCGGGGCGAAAGCATAAGCCCGATACCCAGAAAGGAACATGAAACTATGATTCTTGATTACGTTGGCGTAAAAGAAATCAACGGTTCCCTCATCGTGCTGGACGATGTGGACCACGCTTCCTATGAAGAGATGGTGGAGATCCATCTGGATAACGGCACCCGGCGCCAGGGCAGAATTGTGCAGATCGAGGGCAGGCGGGTGGTCATTCAGGTATTCGAGGGCACCCATTCCATTTCTCTGGGCAACACCCGCACCCATCTGATCGGCCGGCCCATGGAGCTTCCCCTGTCCGAGGAAATTCTGGGCCGCACCTTTGACGGAGCCGGACATCCCATCGACGGGCTGGGAGAAATCTTCCCGGAAAAGCGAATGGACATCAACGGCACCGCCATCAATCCGGTTTCCCGGGTGTATCCGAAAAACTATATCTGCACGGGCATTTCCTCCATCGATGTGCTCTGCACCCTGATCCGCGGCCAGAAGCTTCCTATCTTCTCCGGCTCCGGTATGCGCCACAACGACCTGGCCGCTCAAATCGTCCGTCAGGCTAAAATCGCTAATGATGAAAGCGCCCAGTTCTGTATTGTGTTCGCCGCTATGGGCGTGCAGAAGGACGTTGCCGACTATTTCCGCCGTTCCTTTGACGAATCCGGCGTGCTGCAAAAGGTAGTGATGTTCGTTAACCTGGCCAACGACCCGGTGATCGAGCGCACCCTGACCCCCCGCTGCGCTCTGACCGCCGCCGAATACTTGGCCTTTGAGAAAAATATGCACGTCCTGGTGGTTATGACCGACATGACCTCTTACGCCGAGGCCCTCCGTGAATTCTCCTCCTCCAAGGGTGAGATTCCCGGCCGGGGCGGTTATCCCGGTTACCTGTACTCCGACCTTGCCTCTATGTACGAACGCGCAGGCATGGTAAAGGGCCGGGAGGGCTCTGTGACCCAGATTCCCATTTTAACCATGCCCAACGACGACATTACCCAGCCGGTGCCCGATTTGACCGGCTATATCACAGAAGGACAGATCGTTTTAGACCGTTCCCTGGAGGGCGGCGGCATTTATCCTCCGGTTTCCGTCCTGCCGTCCCTTTCCCGTCTGATGAAGGACGGTATCGGCGCAGGTTTTACCCGTGCGGATCATCAGGATCTGGCAAACCAGCTCTTTGCTTCCTATTCCAAGGTGATGGACGCCAGAAGCCTGGCCTCCGTTATCGGCGAGGAGGAGCTTTCTCCCAACGACAAGCGGCTGCTGGAATTTGGCAGGCTGTTTGAGGAACGGTTTATCACCCAAGGCTCTCACGAATCCAGAAGCATCGAGCAAAGCCTGAATTTAGGCTGGGAGCTTCTATCCACACTTCCACGTTCTGAACTGGACCGTGTGGATCCTAAGCTTTTGGATGAATTTTACAAGCCCAAGAATTTGGAGGCTTCAGATCAGGCTAAGGTGGCCGCCGCGGTAGATTTGTCTCCGGAGGATCTGACCAGCCAGGTAAAATCATTTAATGAGGCGCAGTAAGCAGTAAAGCGAGGTGACTTTCCGTTGAGTATACAAACCGCTCCCACAAAGGGCAATCTGATGGCAACAAAGAAATCCCTTGCCCTTTCCAAAACCGGATACGACCTTCTGGATCGGAAACGGAATATTCTAGTTCGGGAAATGATGACCCTAATCGACCGGGCGACGGAAATTCAGAATACCATCGACGACACCTATTCCAAGGCTTACTTAGCCTTGCAGCGCGCAAACACTACCTTGGGGATCTGCGAGGAACTGGCCGGAACGGTGCCCGAGGAGGAATCCCTTGGCTTATCCTATCGCAGCGTCATGGGCGTGGAAATCCCTATTGTATCTATCGACGACCGAGAGGATAACCATATTCCCTATGGCCTGATCTCCTCCAACGAAATGCTGGATGAGGCATATGCCAGATTCCACAGGGTGAAAGAATTGACTGCTGAGTTAGCGGAAATCGAAAACAGCGTTTACCGGCTGGCGGATGCCATTAAAAAAACACAAAAACGCGCAAATGCGCTGAAAAATATTATGATTCCCAGATTTGAGGCAACGGTGAAAATGATTACCAGCGCTTTAGACGAAAAAAGCCGTGAGGATTTCTCACGGCTGAAAATCATCAAGGCGCAGAAAGCGAAAAAGGCCGGGCAAAACGAACAGCAAACCCAATAAAAAAGCGAAAGATTTTTTAATCTTTCGCTTTTTTATTTTATGGAAGCCATTCGAAAATATCATTAGGGTCTTGGGATAAAATAAATTCATCGGTAAGCCTTGCCTTTCGTATTTTTATCGGATTTTTCTTTCAATAAAATTTAGACACGGCTTCCAACAGCGGAAAACCTTTCTCATGCTCAGATTTCATAAGCTCTCTTTTCCCACTGCGCCGTATAACGGAGAAATTACCGGCCATACTAGGAGTAAGCGGAAATCCGCTTATTCTAAAAAGGAGTGAAACCCATGCTTGATAAACTCGCTTTGATCTTAACCATTATCGGCGGCATCAACTGGGGCCTGATCGGAATTTTCCAGTTTGACTTGGTGGCCTGGATCTGCGGAGGCCAGGGATCTATTATCAGCCGGATCATTTACACGATCGTGGCGCTGGCGGCTATCTGGTGTATTTCCCTACTGTTCCGGGAACACGATACCGTTGCCGAAGGCCACCACGCCTGACAAAATAAAGCTGCGGCAAATGGTATGCCGCAGCTTTTTATTTTGTCAAATGCTAATAGGAGCGAGCCAAATAAAAGGCTCAATCGGAATATTCCTCAAAATCCAGAAAGCAGGCAGCAAAAACACCAATACCCGACTAAAGCCCGGGTGGTACCACGGGTTTGGCAGCTTATCGCAGCCAGTGAATATCTTAATACCGTAACGAAGCATGGTGTAGCCAATTAACGGCACCGCAATAAGAGCCAATATATTACACCGCGCCGCAGTTACGATATCCAAGTGAAGCAGCGAATAGCACATCCGGCCCGTACCGCAGCCAATGCAATAAAAACCTGTCCATTCATAAAAAAAGCAAGGCGGCATCCAGCTGATTTCCCCAGGCTTATGAAAGTACAAAAAGACGGCGCCTGCCGCGCAGAGAAAAACCAGCACGGCAAACGCAGTCCTTGGATACCTTTTAAAAGGGTTTTTAGACCTCATGGATTAATAATAGTAATAATAAGAGGAGGCAGCCATACCGCCAATAATACCGCCAATAATTCCCAGCACAATGGCAATCGCGCCCAAAACGGTAGCGATAATGCAGAAGGTTTTGGCATTTTTCGAAGCGTTCATAGCGCCCTCATAGTCGCCCATCGCAATCAGGTTATTTACCTTACTGGCATATACAATAGCGGGGATCGCCAGAGGCCAGCACAGAAAAATACAAACGATCGCCCACGCCAGATAGTTGCTGATGTGAGGCGCCGGCTGCTGGGGCTGCTGCGGATAAGCCGGAGGAGGCGCCACGGGAGGCTGAGGCGGAACCGCGTTATAGGGCTGTTGAGGATAAACCGGGGGTTGAGGGGGCGCCACGGGGGGCTGGGGCGGAACCGCATTATAGGGCTGCTGGGGAGCGACCGGCTGCTGAGGAACCGGGTTCTCCGCGGGAGCTGCCGGAGCCTGAGGCTGTTCCACAGGCTGCTGGGCCTGTTCTACCGTAGCCTGTGGCTGCTGGGGAGCGTTGGTATCCGCCCACAAGGGGGCGCCGCAATGCTCGCAAACAGAATTTCCACTGGCTGTTTCTTTACCACACTGAGGACAGAACATAATTAAGTACCTCCAAACTAATTTAATTTATCAATCATCAGTAAATTCCAAACTCCTTACTGATGCTTTAGACATGCTTTGGTTTTTACCGGCCAACCGCGCCGATGCGTACCATTAGGAAAAGAGCTTAAAGGGCTTCCACGATTTCCTTGGTGTCTCTGGCAATCACCAACTCCTCATTGGTTGGTATGACATACACCTTTACCTTAGAATCCGGCGTAGAGATCAGGCCCTCTTTCCCACGGATCATTTCCTCATTCAGCTGCGGGTCGATCTTAACGCCCAAATAGGTCAGGCCGTCGCCGATCACCTGGCGGTGATGAGCCTGGTTTTCTCCCAGGCCCGCGGTGAATACGATCACGTCGCAGCCGTTCAGAGCCGCGGCATAGGCGCCGATAAATTTCGTGATCTCGTATTCCAGCATCTCGTGAGCCAAAATCGCTCTGGGATTTCCTTCCCGGGCGGCTTTCGTCACATCGCGGTCGTCGCTGGAAACGCCGGAAATGCCCAGCATACCAGATTTTTTATTCAGCATCTCGCTCATATCGTGAGGCGTAATATTTTCCTTTTCCATGACAAAGGTTACCACAGAGGGATCCAGGGTACCGGTGCGGCTGCCCATCATGAAACCGTCCAAGGGAGTCAGTCCCATACTGGTGTCGATCACCTTTCCATCCTGGATTGCCGAAATGGAGGAACCGTTGCCCAAATGGCAGGTAATCATCTTCAGGTCCTTCAAATCCTGGCCCATCAGTTCCGCGCAGCGGTGGCTGACATAGCGGTGAGAGGTTCCGTGGAAGCCGTAACGGCGAACCGCGTACTTTTCATAATATTCATAAGGAATGGGATACATGTATGCTTTTGGCGGCATGGTGGAATGGAAAGCCGTATCGAATACAACAACCTCGGGCACAGACTTGCCGAACACCTCGATGCAGGCCCGGATGCCCTGGACGTGCGCTTTATTATGTAAAGGAGCCAAGGGAATCAGGCTTTCAATGCCCTCTATAACCTTATCGTCTACCAGAACAGACTTGCTGAACAGCGCGCCGCCCTGTACGATGCGGTGGCCTACCGCGGAAACCTCGTCCAAAGACTTAAGCACTCCCACCTCGGGATCGATCAAAGCGTTTTTCACCTGAGTAAAGGCGGCGGTATGATCCGGCATAGAAACCGTGACATGCTTTTCCCGGCCGTCGTTGGTCTTATGGGTAAAAATACCGTCCTCCATTCCGATTCTCTCACAATTTCCCTTTGCCAGAACGGATTCGTCATCCATGTCGATGAGCTGGTACTTCAGGGATGAACTGCCAGCATTGATTACCAGAATCTTCAAAACATTTCCTCCTAAAACCCTATTTGATGTTAAATTGAAGTTTTATCCAAAGGCTGCTTGCAAACCTTAAAAACTTACAGTAATATAATAATACATTACAGAAATGATTTCAAGGACAATCCCTTGGAAAAACGCGACTTTTCCAACTTTTTGGCGATAAGCGGAAACGATTTTAAAAATGTGAAGGCGTATTTTTATGATTCATAATGATAATACTTCCAAGGTTGCGGCGGTGATCTGCGAATATAACCCGTTTCATGCCGGGCATGCCTATCACCTGGCCCAAACCCGTTCCCTAGGCGCCACCCATATTGTGGCCATTATGAGCGGCAGCTTTGTCCAGCGGGGCGAACCGGCTATGTTTTCCAAATGGTCCAGAGCCAAATGCGCCCTGGCCTGCGGCGCGGATTTAGTGCTGGAGCTGCCCCTTCCCTGGTGCATGTCCAGTGCGGAAGGCTTTGCAAGAGGCGGTGTAGCCCTGGCTCACGGGCTGGGCTGTGTGGATCTGCTCAGCTTCGGCAGCGAGCTAGGGGAAACCTCTCCTTTGCTCCAGGCCGCTGAGGCCGCTGTCTCTCCGTTGATTCAGGAAAAAATCCGGCTTCTGCTTTCAGAGGGATTTTCTTATCCCTCGGCCAGAGAGAAAGCAATTGAGGCTCATTTTGGCTCAGACATTTCCCGGCTGTTTCAGGAACCCAACAATATTCTAGCAATCGAATACTGTAAAGCTCTGACCCTGCTTTCCTCCCCAATTCAGCCAATTACAATCTCAAGGGCCGGCGCTTCTCACGATGCATCCGAGCCTTCGAGGGGTTCCGGCGGCTTTGCCAGCGCTTCCTATCTGCGCGCCCGCCTGTTAAGAAAGGATTATGATGGCGTAAAGAGTTTTATTCCGGAGTCTGTGCTTACGATTCTTCTGGAGGAAATTCAGACCGGAAGGGCTCCTTGCTCTTTAGCCGCACTGGAGCGGCCTATTTTGGCGGCTCTACGCAATCTTTCCCCCGAGGAACTGGCGAAACTGCCTGACGTTTCAGAAGGATTAGAGTATCGAATCGCTTCAGCGGTAAGGAAAACGACATCTTTAGACCAATTATTTGCAGAAATTAAGACAAAACGGTATACACACGCCAGAATTCGGCGTATAATAGTATCGGCATTTTTACAAATGACCTGTGATTATAATTCACAGATTCCTCCCTACCTTCGGGTTTTGGGCTGGAATGATAAGGGTACCGAAATTTTAAGAACCGCCCGCCGCACCGCTTCACTGCCAATCGTCATGCGCGGCGGCGATTTAAAAAAATTGGCAGAAGGCGCTTTGACTATTGCCCAGCTGGGGAGCCGGGCCGAGGATCTTTACTCGCTGTCTTCTCCTGAGATCCAGCCTTGCGGGTTGGATTTTACCAGCAGTGCCGCCAGGCAGCGTTCTTAGCGCCAGACTCAAAAAGGAGTGATTTCCATGGCATGTGAAATCAAGGAATTGGAATTTGAGAATTACGGCAACTGCCTTTCTGTCAGTAACGGCATGATTGAGGCAGTCGTCACCATCGACGTAGGTCCCCGTATTATTTATTTCGGCTTCATCGGCGGAGAAAATGTCCTTTACAACGATCTGAACCGGGAATACCGCCGCGCCGAACCAATTCTACAGGAACACTACGGGGAAAACGCCCAATATTTTGCTTACGGAGGCCACCGCCTCTGGACAAGTCCTGAAAGAATGCCTGAATCCTACTACCCGGATAATAAGCCTGTGATTTACGCCATTCTGCCTGAGAGCGTGTCCTTTACCCAGCCTCCGCAGGAGGAAAACGGCCTTGCCCTCACGATGGAAATCATGATGTCCGACAATGCCAAGGATATGATGGTAGTTCACTCCGCGCAAAATTTAGTAAAGGATTCTATGCTGGAGGGCCTTTCCGGCTGCACGATGCTCCGTCCTGGCGGAACCCTGGTCATTCCTCAGAATTCAACCGAGGAAAGCCCATATATTCCCAACAGAAGCTATGCCTTTTGGCCCTATACCCGAGTCAGCGACAGCCGGATCGATTTTAGGGAAAAATATATCACTGTTCGGCAGAATCCCACTTTTTCTAATCCTTTCCGTATGGGCACCAACAACTATTCCAACTGGGCCGCCTACTTGAATCAGGGACTCCTTTTTGTGAAGCATTACGTCCACAATAAAAGCGCCCGGTATCCTGATTTTAATTCCTCCTTTGAGGTCTATACCGATGATAAAATGCTGGAAATCAAAACTTTAAGCCCGCTTTACCGTATGGAGCCCAAGGAAACGATCCGCCATGTAGAAAACTGGTCTCTCAGCAAGGCGCCGGGAGCGTACGACCTCTCCACAGACGAAGGCGTCGACGCAATGCTCGATTCTCTCTGATGTCAGCCTTCTTTTCACTTTTCTGGGTCAGCACGCAGCTTTGACAAGCGCATAAGGCTCCGATAAAATAACGCAAAAAACACCCAACGCTGAAACTAGGCGCTGGGTGTTTCCTTTTCTCTATAGGTTTTATGCCTGACAGATTCCTTAAAATATCTTTACAAGCAGATAATTCCCGAATACCAGATAACATTCCTCAGAGAGTGCCGAAAATGCGGTCTCCCGCGTCGCCAAGGCCGGGAACAATGTAGCCGTGGTCGTTAAGGCGCTCATCCATCGCCGCGCAGTAAACCGGCACATCCGGATGGGCCTCGGTAAAGGCTTTCATCCCTTCGGGAGCGGCGATAATGCACATAAATTTGATGCTCTTGGGATGGCTGCGCTTAATAATCCCGATGGCATCGATCGCGGAGCCGCCGGTAGCCAGCATCGGATCCAGGACGATCACATCCCGTTCGGTAATATCGCTGGGCAGCTTGCTGTAATACTCCACCGGCTTCAAGGTTTTCGGGTCCCGGTAAAGGCCGATATGACCTACCTTTGCCGCGGGCACCAAAGCCAATACGCCGTCCACCATGCCTAAGCCTGCCCGCAGAATCGGGATAAAGGCCATTTTGCGACCGGCAATTACCTTTGTGGTGGCCGGACCAATGGGAGTTTCAATCCGCGCATCCTCCAGAGGTAAATCCCTGGTGGCCTCATAGCACATCAGCATACCGATTTCGCTGACCAGCTCCCGAAATTCCTTGGATCCGGTATCCTTGCTCCTGAGGAACGTAAGCTTGTGCTGAATGAGAGGATGGTCCATGACAAATACCTGGTTTTCCATTTTTCAACGCCTCCTACAATTTTTCTCCGTTCTCAATGGCGGCGATCTGCTGAATCCGCTCTAAATGCCTGCCGCCCTCAAAGGGAGTATTTAAAAAGATATCCGCAAGCTTCACCGCGGTTTTCTCGTCGATCACACGGCCGCCCATCGCCAGAATATTTGCGTCGTTATGGCGCCTGGTCATTTCCGTGCAGAATTCATTGGTACACACTGCCGCGCGAATGCCTTTCACCTTATTGGCCGCGATGGAGATTCCGATCCCCGTGCCGCAGCAAAGCACGCCCTTTTCACATTCCCCTGATACAATAGACTGGGCCACCCGGTAAGCGTAAGGTCCGTAATTCACCGATTCCTCGCTGTCGGTTCCGAAATCCTTATATGGGATTCCCTTTTCTTCTAAATAAGCCTTTACCGCTTCTTTCAAACGGTAACCGCCATGGTCCGCTCCTAACGCGATCATTGTTGACTCGCTCCTTTCCGTTTGTTCAGCTCTCTGGTAGCCTGCGGCAGCCTTAGATACACCGGCATCAGCTCCGACGCTGTTAACAGCAGTCCATTTTCCGCCTTTCTTAAGGCCGCAAAAGCTACGTTCGACGCTTTTTGATATCGTAACAGCTCTGGCGCAAGCCTAGCCTCCAGTCTCCCCTGGAGCCTGTCAAAGCACAGTCTGGCGCCGTCGCCGGCAAATACAATTTTCTTTTCCCGGTATGCCGGGGTCTCCGCCAGTTCAGTAAACAGATCTTCTATTGAAAGCGCCCTGTCCTGGCAAAGGCGGGTGACCTCACCGCTTTCGCAGTCGAACAGTGCGTTGTATACCTGATTGCACCGGGCATCCATCACCGCGCACACCAGCGCCTCCTGCCCCCGGTAATTCTCCCCGATCGCTTCCAGGGTGGAAACCGCCGCGCAAGGCTTTGAGGCGGCCATTGCCATTCCCTTTACCGCCGCCACGCCGATCCGGATCCCGGTAAATGAACCTGGGCCGGCGGAAACAGCAAACACATCCACCTGTTCCAGAGGAACCCTGGTGTTCTGAAGCAGCGCCTCCGCCATGGGCATCAGCGTCTCACTGTGGGTCAGCTGGGTATGAATATAAAACTCTCCCAACAGCACACCGCCGTCGATCAAAGCGGCGGAGGCCGATTTTGCGGAGGATTCTATCGCAAATATTTTCATAAGCCATTGATTCCTTCTATGGTAATAAGCCGGTCTGTGTCTGTCCCGCCCCGCTGGAGCTCTACCTGAATAGAATCCTCCGGCAAGGCCTCCTGAATGTTTTCGCTCCATTCGACGGCCAGCACGGCGCCGGTATCCAAATAATCGAAAAAGCCGGTGGAGTAAAGGTCTTCCCAGGTCGTCACCCGATACATATCGAAATGGTACAGGGTCAGACGGCCGTGATACTCATTCACCAAAGCAAAGGTCGGACTGGACACCCCTTCCTCCACTCCAAGGCCCCTTGCCAAGCCGCGGACAAAATTGGTCTTTCCCATTCCCAGGCCGCCGTAAAGGGCAATCACTTCACCGCCTGACAACTGGGCCGCCAGCTTTTCCCCTATCAGCTCGGTTTGGGCCGGAGAACGGCTTTCCACACAAATTTTTCCGCTCATCAGAACAGCCCTTCGATCACGCCGTCAGCGGTAACGTCAATTTTCTCCGCCGCCGGCACCTTCGGAAGACCGGGCATGGTCATGATGTCTCCAGTATAAATCACTACAAAGCCGGCACCGTTGGAAAGCTTCATATCCCTGACGGTAATCTGGAAGCCCTTCGGCCTGCCAAGCAAGGCGGGATTATCGGACAGAGAATACTGGGTCTTCGCAACGCAAACGGGAAGCCTGTCGCCGCCCAGCGCCTGGATTTCCTTCAAAGCCTTTTGCGCGGCAGCCGTATAAGTCACCCCATCGGCACCATAAATTTCCTTTGCCAGGGTCTCTACCTTTTCCGCAATCGTGAGCTGGCCGCTATAAATCGGTGTAAAGTTAGACGGCTTTTCACAGGCCGCGACCACCTTTTGAGCCAAAGCCTTGCCGCCCTCTCCGCCTTTGGCGAACACCTCCGTCATGGCGAAATCCGCACCGCAGTCAGCGCAGGTCTTTTCGATGAGCTGAAGCTCCCGGTCGCTGTCGGACAAAAAGCGATTGATAGCAACTACCACAGGGACCTGATATTTTCTCATATTTTCAATGTGAGCCTTCAAGTTAGCAACGCCCTTTTCCAGCGCCTCCAGGTTTTCAGCGCTCAGCTCTGCCTTCGGCACGCCGCCGTTGTATTTCAAGGCCCGAACAGTGGCGACCAGAACAACCGCCGAGGGCTTTAAACCGGACAGCCGGCACTTGATGTCGAAAAACTTCTCCGCTCCTAAATCGGAGCCGAAGCCCGCTTCCGTAATGCAGTAATCCGCCAGCTTCAGCGCAAGCCTCGTCGCGCGCACGGAATTGCAGCCATGAGCAATATTGGCGAACGGACCGCCGTGCATAATGGCCGGGGTTCCCTCCAGAGTTTGCACAAGATTGGGCATGACAGCATCCTTCATCAGCGCCGTCATAGCTCCCTCCGCTTTCAGATCCTTAGCGTAAACCGGTTCTCCGGAATAGGTATAAGCCACCAGGATTTCCCCAAAACGGCGCTTTAAATCCATGAGATCACTTGCCAAGCAGAGAATCGCCATGATCTCCGTTGCCACGGTGATGACAAAGCCATCCTCTCTGGGAACGCCGTTGATCCTGCCGCCCAAGCCGGCTACGATATTTCTCAGCTCACGGTCGTTCATATCCAGGCAGCGCTTAATCAGGATCCTTCTGGGGTCGATATTCAAGGAATTTCCCTGGTGGATGTGATTGTCCAGCAAAGCGCACAGAAGATTGTTCGCGGCGGTAATGGCGTGCATATCGCCGGTAAAGTGAAGATTGATATCCTCCATCGGGAGCACCTGAGAATAACCGCCTCCCGCGGCGCCTCCCTTGACACCGAACACCGGACCCAGTGAAGGTTCTCTTAAAGCGATAACCGCTTTCTTTCCGATTTTCGCCATAGCCTGTCCCAAACCGGTGGTGACGGTAGTTTTTCCCTCGCCTGCCGGCGTCGGATTAATAGCGGTTACTAAAACCAGCCTTCCGTCCTTCCGATCCTTTACCCGTTGGAAAAGCTTGTCGTTAACCTTGGCTTTGTAACGGCCGTAGGGCTCCAGCTCCTCTTCCTCAATACCCAGCTCCTGGGCGATCTTTGTTATTGGTTTCAAGACCGCCTGCTGCGCAATTTGAATATCGCTTAACATAGTCCCAATCTCCTCACTCGAAATCATTCTCAAAAAATTATATCATAAATTTCTCGTAAAAAAAAGCGGAAACCATCGGTTTCTTGTTTTTTCTTGGTTTCTTTGAAAAAACAACCGGTTTTCAGCGTAAACCGGCAGATTTTAGAATTTGTTAAAAGTATTTTACTTGAACTTGCTTCTGAGAAATACTATAATGAAACAAATATCTGTCTTCGTTCATGATTGATCTCTTTTGAGGTAAAATAAAATGTCCCCCTAAAACTGGAGGTTTTCTATGAAAAAATTTTTAGGCGCGGTCGGCGGTTTTTTCAAGCGCACCGATTACATTTTCTGGATTTTAACCATCGCCGCGTCTGTCTACGGCTTTGCCCTGATCAACTCGGTTTCCCGGTCCGCCGACTCGGAAAAGGGCTTTTTGGCTACCCAAATATTAGCGGTAGGTCTGGGCTATATCTGCGCCGTTGTGATTTCCCTGATGGATTACAATGTGGTGTGTAAGTTTTGGTATGTTTTCGCCGCGGTTGGGGTTTTGGCGCTGGTCTACACTTCCATCTTTGGAATCCAAGTTGCGGGCACCGACGACAAGGCTTGGATCCGCATCGCCGGCAGAACCTTTCAAACGTCAGAGCTGGTAAAAATCTTCTTTATCGTCACCTTCGCCAAGCACTTGGCCGTATTGAAGGAACGAAACAAGCTGAAAACCTTTTTAGGGGTTATGACGCTGTGCCTCCACGCGCTGGTTCCCATTGGATTAATCCATTTTATGGGCGATGACGGCACCGCCTTGGTGTTTGGCTTTATGTTCCTGATTATGACCTTTGTAGCCGGCGTTCAGCTTAGATACTATTTAGCTTTAATCATTTGCGCCGGAGTCAGTATTCCGATTTTATGGAATTCTGTATTAAATGAGGATCAAAAAATGCGGTTTTGGACTCTGTTTAATTTGGAATCCGATCCCAACGGTTTCGGCTACCAGCAGCTCCAAGGAAAAATTTCTATCGCATCCGGCGAAATGTATGGCCGGGGCTACTATGAAGGCCCCCGGGTGGCGGCAGGGTCGGTTCCCTATCAGGAAAATGATTTTATTTTCTCTGTAGCCGGAGAAGAACTGGGCTTTATCGGGTGCGTCGTCCTGCTGGGACTGCTTTTGCTGCTGATGCTCCGCTGCGTCATGAACGCTCTTTCCGCCAAGGATGACCTGGGTAAATTCCTTTGTTTTGGCTTTTTCGCTATGCTGGCGGTTCAGACTGTCATCAACGTAGGCATGTGCCTGGGTCTGCTCCCGGTAATCGGCATTACTCTTCCCTTTTTCAGCTCAGGAGGCTCCTCCGTGGCGTGTCTGTACCTTGGCGTCGGAATTGTGGAAAGCGTTTATATGCATCGGCATAACATTGAAAAGGAAATCGATTTCAGCCATCTTCATGCCGCGCAGGCAGGCGCGCAGCAATAGAGGACTTCTTCGTTCCTCGTCAAATCTATTGAGTAAATCACTGTATGCTGTATAACAGCTGTAACCAATAAAAAAGCCTTTGACGCTATCAGACAGAAGCGTCAAAGGCTTTTTTATTATGGTTAAATGCAGCTATAGCCGCCGTCTACAATCAACTCGCTGCCGGTTGTATAGCCGGATGCGCCGCTGGCAAAATACAACACTGCGGAAACCATTTCCTCTGGCTCCGCCATACGCTTCATAGGGGTCATTCGCAGCCACACATCCATCATATCCTTAGGAGTTCTTTTATTGGGCTCTGTGCCGATGTATCCGGGGCTTAAGCAATTGACACGGATTCCATATTCGGCAAACTCCACTGCCAGGGATTTGGTCATATGGATAATTCCCGCTTTGGAGGCGTTATAGGAGCACTGCCACTGGGGAATATTCACCACGCTGCCGGACATGGAAGCCATATTGATGATGCTGCCCTTGATTCCACGCTCCACCATAATCCTGGCCGCTTCCCGGGCGACAATAAACTCGCCGGTTAGGTTGACATCCACCACCTTTCGAAATTCCTCGACAGTGACCTCTAAGGAGGATTTATGATCGCCGATCGCGGCGTTGTTAAATACGATATCCAGTGAACCCCAACGATCTAAAATTTGAGCGTATGCAGCCTTCACCTGATCCTCCACGGAAACATCCGTCACAATCGATACAGCCTCTCCGCCCTCCTTTTCGATCAGGCTTACGGTTTCATCTGCGCCGGAACGGCACAAAACAGCTACCTTCGCTCCTGCTTTAGCCAGCCCTTGGGCCACTACCTTTCCGGTTCCTCTAGCGCCGCCTGTAACAACGGCTACTTTTCCTTTTAATCCGAATAAATCTTCCAGATACATGAAAAACAGTCCTCCTAACGACAATCTTCGGCGTTTATTTAAAACTGGGCTTTTCCCTATCATTGAGATACTACAAATCCATTAGAATGTCAATAGCAGAAAATGAAATCCTACAAATTTTCACGTATTTAAGCAACCGCTGAATTAACCGAAAAAGAAAAAGAGCGCCAAAAATCCGAAAGAATTTTTAGCGCTCTCAATTACAAGCATAATGAGCTTATTTAATCATGCTGGCTACTTCATCAGCGAAATTATCGCTTTTCTTCTCCAGCCCCTCGCCCTTTTCATATCTGACAAAGGAAACGATCTCGATTTTGCCGCCCAAATCCTTGCCGATTTTGTCGGTATACTTTGCGACAGTGTAATCGCCATCCTTAACGAAGAGCTGATCCACCAAGCAGTTTTCCTTATAGTATTTGCCCATCTTGCCGTTTACGATCTTTTCAGCAATCTGAGCCGGCTTGCCCTCGTTGATCACCTGCTCGGTGAGAATCTTTCTCTCATGCTCGATCACATCGGCGGGAACGGAGGCTTCGTTAAGATAACCCGGGTTCGCGGCGGCAACCTGCATGCAGATATCCTTGGCATACGCCTTAAATTCCTCTTTCGCGGCAATTTCGGGTGTGGTGTCAAACTTTACCAGCACGCCGATTCTTCCGCCGCCGTGGATATAGGTGGCGACTACGCCTTCGTAACGGACAAAACGGCGGATTTTAATATTTTCACCGATGGTCAGCACCTTATCCTGCACCAGGGCCTCCACTGTCATATCGGTGCCAGCCGCCTTGCAGGCCAGCAAGGCGTCCAAATCAGCAGGATTCTCCTGCATAACAGTATCCGCGCAAATCTTCACAAAGTTCTGGAATTCCGCATTCTTCGCCACAAAGTCAGTCTCAGCGTTAACCTCGATCACGACGCCTGCGGTATTATCATCATTGGTGCAGGCGAACGCTACGCCCTCAGCCGCAATTCTGCCGGCCTTTTTGGTCGCGGCGGCAAGACCTTTTTCTCTCAAAAGGTCAATCGCCTTTTCCATATTACCCTCGGCGTCTGTCAGCGCCTTTTTGCAATCCATCATACCGCAGCCGGTCTTCTCTCTTAAAGCCGCTACGTCTTTTGCTGTAAATGCTGCCATTTTTATTTCCTCCAATTTTATAAAATCTCTTTTGTTCCTGCTTTTAAGAAAGGGGTTCAACGGATTGAACCCCTTTTCCCTTTCTCTTATTCAGCCGCCGCTTCTTCGTCGGTCTCGTTCTCCTTGGCCTCGGCTTCTTCAGCACCCATCTGACCTTCGCGGCCTTCGATAATGGCGTTGGCCATAGTGGCGGAAATCAGCTTCACGGCGCGGATCGCGTCGTCGTTTCCAGGAATAACGTAATCAATCTCATCGGGATCGCAGTTGGTATCCACGATAGCTACGATCGGAATTCCCAGCTTCTTGGCTTCCGCAACGGCAATTCTCTCCTTGCGGGGGTCTACAATAAACAGGGCGCCAGGCAGCTTCTTCATATCCTTAATGCCGCCCATGAACTTCTCCAGCTTTTCAATCTCTAATTTTAATTTAATAACTTCTTTCTTCGGCAACAGGTCAAAGGTACCGTCCTCTTCCATCGCGCGGAGCTGACGGAGACGATCGATTCTGTGACGGATGGTGGTGAAGTTGGTCATCATACCGCCCAGCCATCTGGCGTTGACAAAATAAGCGCCGGCGCGTTCGGCCTCTTCTCTCACAGAATCCTGAGCCTGCTTCTTTGTGCCTACAAACAGCACGGATTCTCCATTTTCGGACAATTCACGAATAAAGTTGTAAGCCTCCTCCAGCTTACGGACAGTTTTCTGCAGGTCGATGATATAGATGCCGTTTCTCTCGGTGAAGATATACTCGGCCATCTTAGGATTCCATCTTCTGGTCTGGTGACCGAAATGGACGCCCGCTTCCAATAACTGCTTCATAGATACAACTGCCATTTGATAAATCCTCCTTGGTTTTAAACCTCCGCTCCGCCTTGAATTTCAGCCCAAGCCTCTGCGAAAGGCACCAATGGACCAGACGAAACGTGTGATTTCGCGACGTTTATTATATCACAAGCGGCAGGGAATTGCAAGAAAAAATTCATCGAAGCCGGAAAGGACTTTCTATGTATTTCTGTTGAAAAAGCGGCGTTTTTTCGGCTGCTGCCGGAATTGCTGGTAGCATACCAGAATCGTGTCTTCCCCAATGACCTGGATATCCTCCCATTTGATACAGATGTCGTCGCACCGTCCCAGCAGCCCAAACCACTTCAGCCTGCCATAAATAATAATTGATACCAGCTTGGCAGTCGCCATATCGATCTCCATGTCATCTACGCATCCCAGACAGGTTCCGTCCTTTACGTTGACCACTTGCTTATGCCTTAAATCCACAATTCTGCACCGTGCCATAAAATCCCTCCTTTGTTTCCAGTATATTCACAAAAACACATGGCAATACTCATTTGGAAATGAAAAAGAAATGAGGCGGAATTTGCGTGAACTACAATAAGGTGGAAATCTGCGGTGTAAACACCTCCAAGCTGAAGGTCCTGACAGAAAAGGAAAAGCGCGCCCTCTTGACTCAGATGAAAAACGGAACGCCCCAGGAACAGAAAAAAGCCCGGGAAGAGCTGATCAACGGCAACCTGAGGCTGGTACTGAGCGTTATTCAGCGTTTTACCAACCGGGGCGAAAACCTGGACGACCTTTTCCAGGTAGGGTGCATCGGATTGATTAAAGCTATCGATAATTTTGACATCAGCCAGGACGTCCGCTTCTCCACCTACGGCGTTCCCATGATTATCGGAGAGATCCGCCGCTTTCTCAGGGATAACAATTCCGTCCGGGTCAGCCGTTCCCTAAGGGATACCGCCTATAAAGCCATGCAGGTCAAGGAACGTCTGACCACACAGAACAACAAGGAGCCCAGCATTGAGGAGATCGCCAAGGAGCTAGAGCTGCCCAAGGAGGATGTGGTTCTGGCCCTGGAGGCTATCGTTGAGCCGGTATCCCTCTATGAGCCGGTATTTTCCGACGGCAACGACACTATTTTCGTCATGGATCAGGTAGGCGACAAAAACGACGACAACAACTGGCTGGACGAAATCGCTTTAAAGGAGGCCATCCGGAATCTGGGGCCCCGGGAGAAAAAAATTTTAAACCTGCGCTTTTTCCAGGGAAAAACCCAGATGGAGGTCGCAAAGGAAATCGGCATTTCACAAGCGCAGGTCAGCCGGCTGGAAAAGGGAAGCCTGGAACGAATTAAAAATCACATTTAAAGAATTCTTCGAGAGGTTTCGGTCCGGTACCGCTTCACCGCCGGAGAAGCCGCAGCACAAAGCGCTCAAAGCAATATCGCAGCAGGAAACGCCGGGGACGTCAAAAATGTCCCCGGCGTTTCCTTGTAATCGAAATCCTGGCATTTCCAAAGGACATTGGTACCGGCATATCGGCCCTTTGGCCCTGCCGGTCCTTGGCTCAGGAAAGCCTTTCCGCTCCTCTTTTCGTTGACAATTAAGCTGCATAAGGGTACAATATTTTAAGAGAAAAAGGAGGCAGCTTTATGGCCAGAGAATTGTTAATGGGAAACGCCGCCATAGGCCTTGGCGCCATCAAGGCCGGCGTAAACCTGGTATCAGGCTATCCCGGAACCCCTTCCACTGAAATTTTGGAAACCATCGCCAGGGAAAACCCCGGCGATATTTACGTTGAATGGTCTGTCAACGAAAAAACAGCCCTGGAGGTAGCCGCAGGTGCCTCCTATACCGGCGCCCGCTCCATGGTCACCATGAAACAGGTAGGCCTGAACGTGGCCTCCGATCCGCTGATGAGCCTGAATTATTTGTCCGTCAAGGGCGGCATGGTGGTGGTAGTGGCCGACGATCCCGGACCCATCTCCTCCCAGACAGAACAGGACACCCGGCATTTCGGGGAATACGCTAAAATCCCGGTATTCGACCCCTCCTCTCCCGAAGAGGCCTATGAGATGATTCAAGACGCCTTCTCCTGGTCGGAGCGGTTCCACCGGCCGGTGATTTTCCGTCCTACTACCCGGATATGCCACGCCTGCGCCGACATTGACACCTCCGGACAGCGGTATCAAAACCGTCCCGAGGGCTTTGTTAAGGACAGCGGTAAGTGGGTCATTTTCCCCCGCACTGCGTATTTGAATCACTTAAAGCTGGAGGAACAGAAGGAAACTCTGTCCGAAGAATTTTCAAGCTACCGCTTCAATACCATTACCGGCAAGGGGCGGCTTGGCATCGCGGCGGGAGGCGTCTCCTACCAATACGCTCAGGAGGTGCTTTCCTCTTTGCCTGCCGGTACCCCCTATTCCCTTTTGAAAATTGCTACCCCAACGCCTTTTCCGGAGAAGCTCGGGCTGGAATTTTTAAACGGCGTCACAGACGTGCTGTGCCTGGAAGAGCTGGACCCGGTAATTGAAACCAACCTTTTGCTTTTATGCGGTAAGCACCATCTGCCGGTGAATATCCACGGCAAGCTGGATGGGACCGCCTCAAAAGCGGGGGAAAGCTCCGTGGAGGCCATAGCGCAGTCGATCTATCGATTTTTACAGATCAGCCAGCCGGAAACAAGCGCCCCAAGGGAGGCGCCGCCCTCTCTGCCAATCCGTCCGCCGGTCCTATGTGCCGGCTGTCCCCACAGAGCCTCCTTCTACGCGGTCAAGCAAGCTATGAAGGGGAAAAAGGCCGTGTTTTCCGGAGACATCGGCTGCTACACTTTGGGCAACGCCCAGCCTCTTGATATGGTGGACACGTGCCTATGCATGGGCGCCGACGTAACGGTGGCCCAAGGCCTCCACCGCATGGAGCCCGACGCCATCAACTTTTCCTTTATCGGCGACTCCACCTTTTTCCACACCGGGATTCCCGGGGTGATCAACGCGGTTTACAATCAGACGGAGATCAAGCTGATGGTGCTGGACAACTCCACCACCGCTATGACCGGTTCTCAGCCCCACCCGGGCACCGGCCAAACCATGATGGGTGAAATCAGCGAAAAGGTATCCATCGAGGCTGTTTTAAAAGCCATCGGCGTTCAGTTTGTGGAAACCTGCTCTCCCTTCGATCTCGCTAAGGCCCAGGAAGCCGTGAAACGCGCGGCGGAACACAAGGGCGTCGCCGCCGTCATCTTCCGTGCTCCTTGCATTACCGTATCCAAGCCCTTGCCCCTTTTAACTGTAAATTCACATAAATGCACCGGCTGCAAGCGGTGTATCAAGGAATTAGGCTGTCCCGCCATCTCCTACAGCGGTCATAAGGCGGTCATCGAGCCTTCTATGTGCTACGGCTGCACTATCTGCGCCCAGGTCTGCCCCTTCGGCGCTATCGAGGGAGGAAGCTGTAATGAATAAGTCTATTTTGCTGGCCGGCGTCGGCGGACAGGGAACGGTATTGGCCTCTAAGCTGATCGCTCAGGCCGCCATTGATTTAGGATTTCCCGCCCGGACGGCGGAAACCATCGGCATGGCCCAGCGGGGCGGCTGTGTGGTGAGCCATGTCCGTATCGGGGAAGCCCATTCCCCCTTGATTCCCAAGGGTAAGGCGGATATCATCATCGGCTTCGAACCCGCAGAGGCGGTGAGGTGTCTGCCCTACTTAAAGGAGGAGGGCGTGGTGGTCACTACAAAAAAAGCCATCAAGCCGGTGACCGCGTCTCTGTCCGGCTCCTCCTACGACGGTACGGAAATGATCGATTACTTAACCCGGAACCAGGAAAAGCTTGTGGTGGTGGACGGAGAAAAAATCTGCGCCGCCTGCGGCTCCGCAAAGGTTCTGAATATCGCCCTATTGGGAGCCGCCTGCGCCGCAGGGGCTTTGGGAATCCCAAGGAAAAGCTTTCAAAAGGCCATTGAGAGCCGGCTGCCCCAAAAATTCGTAACGATGAATTTAAAAGCGCTGGAGCTCGGCGCCCAGGAGGTAAAATAACCATGATGAATGAAAGCCAGTTTCAGGGCATTTTAAAGGTGCTCTCCGGCATCAAAGAGCGCAGCCCCTTTTACGCGAAAAAGTTTGAGGGGATCGACCTAAACCAGATCAAAAGCCAGGAGGACTTCGAAAAGCTGCCCTTCTCCAACAAAAGCGATTTAAGGGAAGCTTATCCTCTGGGGCTACAAGCGGTTCCCGAGGAGGAGATTGTCAGGATTCATTCCTCATCCGGGACCACCGGCACGCCGGTTATTATCCCTTATACCAGGCAGGATGTGTCAGACTGGGCGGAAATGTTCAAGCGGTGCTATGAAACCGCCGGCATTACTAATCTGGACCGAATCCATGTGACCCCGGGCTACGGCCTGTGGACCGCCGGCATCGGCTTTCAGGCCGGCGCCGAGCTGCTGGGCTCCATGGTAGTACCCATGGGACCCGGCAACACGGACAAGCAGATCCGCATGATGATCGACATGAAGAGCACCGTGCTGTGCGCCACCTCCAGCTACGCCTTGCTGCTGGCGGAGGAAATCACCAAGCGCGGCGTTAAGGATCAGATCTATCTGAGAAAGGGCGTGATCGGCTCTGAGCGCTGGGGCGAGAAAATGCGCCGCCGCATTGCCAACGAGCTTGGCGTCCAGCTTTACGATATTTACGGCCTGACGGAAATTTACGGTCCTGGTATCGCTATGAGCTGTGATTACGAATGCGGCATGCACTATTGGGACGATTACCTGTACTTCGAGGTCATTGATCCCCATACCGGAAAGAACGTACCTGATGGAGAAAGCGGCGAGCTGGTCGTCACCACTCTGAGAAAGCAGGGAGCCCCCCTTATTCGGTACCGCACCCACGATTTGACCCGTCTTCTCAAGGGCGACTGTCCCTGCGGCCGGTCCTATCCCCGGATCGATACCCTCATCGGGCGAACCGACGATATGATTAAGGTGAAGGGCGTCAACATCTTCCCCGGCCAGATCGACGAGGTACTAAAGGATGTGGAGGGCGCCAGCAGCGAATACCAAGTCATGATCGATCACCTAAACGGCAGAGATATCATGACCTTGTTCTTTGAGACGGACAGCATGGCCGACGCGAAAGCTATCGAGCTGAATCTGCAAAACCACTTTAAGGCAAAGGTCGGCATTACCATTGTTCCTCATGCCGTGGCAATTGGCGAGCTGCCCCGCAGTGAAAAGAAATCCACCAGGATTTTTGACAACCGGTATTGATCGGCTGCAGAAAATCAAAAATGGGTTGAATCGTCTGTTTTCTAAAAGAGCAATTCAGAGAAGCAATTGATCTATGCTTTTTTTGCTGCCTTGAATTGCTGCACAGCTTGCAGCACTATTCTGCTAAGCCCGAGAGACGGCAAGTCCTTGCGGATCCATTCCGAAATTACAGATAAAAGATATATTCAGCCGGGCCTTTATAAAATCATTTACCAAACAAAAAGCTCCCCGCCAGGCGTTCCCTGATTTCTGGGAAACCGCTTCGGAGGGGAGCTTTTTGTTTGTTTTTTTAGCGAAATGGGCACCGCCCTTGCGGAGAAGAGTAAAACAGCTTAAGCCTTAAGCGCAGAGGGAAGCAAAAACAAACGGCAATCCTCCAATCGCAATGAACGGGAAATAGAATAAAGGCTGTCCTCGCATAGGCTTTGGGACAAATAATGTAAACGGCAGCTATTTCAGCGTCTCTCGCACGGCTTGCTGACAGCGAGTCTTTTTAGTCTTGCTTAAGGTCCCGGCAGCGCCGGGATGGGCAGCCGTCATGCCTCTGTCCTACTTTCTTTTTTACAGCTGTTTTTTTCCGGGGCGTCATGAGGTTGAGTCATCCCACCCGCTCCAGATCCTTTTTCAGCCGTTCGATTATTCGTTTTTCCAGGCGGGAAATATAGGATTGAGAGATTCCCAGCACGTCGGCCACCTGTTTTTGTGTGTGCTCCTTTTGCCCGCATAATCCAAACCGCAGCTCCATGATCTGCCGCTCTCTTGGCGCCAGCCTGGAAACCGCCTGAAGCACCAGGCTGCACTCCACCTCTTTCTCAATATCCCGGTTGACAATGTCGTTATCACTGCCTAAAATGTCGGAAAGAAGAAGCTCGTTGCCATCCCAGTCCACATTTAAAGGCTCGTCAATGGAAATCTCATTTTTGAGCTGGCTGCTTTTCCGCAAAAACATCAGAATTTCGTTTTCGATACAACGGCTGGCATAGGTGGCCAGCTTAATATTCCTCTCCGGACAAAAGGTGTTAACCGCCTTGATCAAGCCGATGGTTCCTATGGATATCAGATCCTCCACACTGGCCCCATTGCTGTCAAACTTCTTGGCAATATACACCACTAAGCGCAGATTGTGGGTGATCAACGGCTCCCGAGCGTTTTTCTCGCCCCGGCGAACCCGTTCCATCACTTCGTCCTCTTCTTCCCTGCTCAAGGGCGGCGGCAGGGTTTCCGGGCCGTTGATGTAATAAAGCTCCGGCCATTCCAGCTTCAGCAGCCTACGAAAAAAAATCTCCTTCATTTTTTGATACACGGCTTTTAACTTTTTCATGCTCTTTCCCCTTCATTCCCGTCGATAGTAATAGTTCTGAGTTCATTAGGCCGTCAAAGTCGGGAGGAAGCTGTCTCGGCTTACAAATGCCTAAATATCCCCGACATTCAAAGTGATCCTTCCCATGCTCTATCATAATCCGATCCGGCAGAAAGCCTGGCAGCACCCCCTCTTGATCTAAGCTATGGAAAGGGATCATTCTAAAATTAAGCTCTTCACCGGATTCCGGCGCCAAATGAGAAACCGCGGTCTCCTTTACCACAATCACCGGCAAGTGGGAAAAGGGCTCCCGAAGCTGGTTGCCGGTATCCACTTTGGCGCGGAAGACCGCCCGCTTACCCCTATGAACCACCTGAACCATACAAAACAGCTCCTCGGGCACCGCTCTTCCGGTAATCCTCTGAAAGAGCCGGACCAGCACATAGGAAGCAACCGTCGTTCCGATTAAGAGCAGCGGAGAAATTTGAAAATATACCACGCCGTTGTTGATGATCAAATTTTTCGGAGCCGCAGTTTTCCAAAGCAAGAACATAGAACCGGCGAATAAAAAGCTCATAGCAAAAAAACAGGAGCAGGTTTTTAAAATGCCCTTTCGGCCAAAGGCTGTCAGCGTAATGGTCGCCGCCATAGCCAGCTCAACTAAAATGGTAAACCACTGGGCCAGCTGGGGTAAAAGAATATATAACGAATAAAGGCCGCCTAAAAAGGCGCCCAACAGTATTCTCCACCGTTTATACGGCCTGGACAAGAACTTTCCGGACGCAAGCAGCAGAAAATAATTCACGATAACGTTCAGGCAGACCAAAATATCTATGTAAATCGTGGTCATAAACAATTTCCCCCTGTGCTATTTATAGTAGCACAGGGGGAAAAGAGTTTTCTGTCAATTCGTGTTGAGAGAGGCTTATGTAGCCTCTCGAATATTTTCATCGTCCAGGCCAAAGCTAATGGATAAGGCCTCGTCCACCTGATGCATGGAATAAGGATTCAAGGTTCCCATTTTTTCCTTCAAGCGCCGCTTATCCAGAGTACGGATTTGCTCTAACAAAACAACAGAATCACGGGACAGCCCGCTGTCGTTGGCTCTCAATTGAATATGCGTGGGCAGGTTCGCCTTGGATTTCTGACTGGTAATTGCCGCGGCAATCACCGTAGGGCTGAACCGGTTTCCAACATTATTCTGTACGATCAAAACAGGACGGATTCCCCCTTGCTCTGAACCGACCACAGGGCTCAAATCCGCGTAAAAAATATCTCCGCGTTTTATATTCACTTTTTTCACGCTCCGAATGATTTCTAAAATTAGGCTCGTTAACGAATCTATTAGTATTTTTGCCTTTGAGCCTCCTGTTTAATCATGTTTAGAAAAATATTTCCTGTCTAATCCATAATATTAAGCAAGCTCTGTTTTTGACCGTAAAAAAAGCCGGATGACAAGTCATCCGGCTTTTACCTTTCCTGTTTTAGGGCCGCAATTTTAATTTTATGCTGTCAAAATTCCGAACCGGGTTCCTTAAGGCGCTCCGGATTCGAGAGCGGTGCACTTGACGTATACAATTCACGCTTTCGCCGCACGAGAGCACCATCCCCTTCAAAGCAGAACGCGCTTAACCATTTTTCTTCTGATAGAAAAACTCCTTCACCGGACGGTACCATGCCAGTAATATCCCGGTCAGCACAGAGACTAAAAGCACAAAAATACCATATGCAAAAAACCAGGCCGGCATCCCGCCGATATCAGCGGCCTGTATAAGCAGCAAAAACGTGGAGGCCGCGCCAATCACGCCGCCCGCCACAAACAGCCAGCGGACCCAGCGCACCCCGCAGCAAAGGGCGATGGAGAATCCGGCCTGAACTAAAAATGTAAAAAGATAAGTAAAATCCGCCCGCACAATCCAGGAAGCCAGACTGCCCGCTGCGTTTAGGCCCGCGATTCCAAAGACCACAAATTTTCCAATTTTTTCATCCCGCTTCCGGCGCCGCTGGTACTCCTGGTACGCCTCTTCCTTTTCTTCCCGTGAAAGGCCGTCCAGCCTGCCAAATTCGGGGGCCAAATCAGCTTGCGGCAAAGACAGAGCCGCTGATACCCGTTCAAGCTTATTCGCTAAAGCTGCCACGCTTCCAATTTGCTCCACATCCATCTGTTCCATAACGTCTAACAGCTTTCTTTTATGAGCCTCGTCCGCCGCCAGACCCTGGCGGTAGGTTTTGAGAATCTCTGGAATCCGCTCCGGGCTGCTGCGCATTGTCTGGATCGCCTGGATAGAAAAATAGGCCTTTCTCAGCTCCGCCGCCTGGCGAAGCTCTTCCACATTTTCCTTTGAAAAATCATAGTATTTGCGCTGGTCCATCCAGCGGGTCTCGGGAGCACAAAGCTCCTTTTCCACATAAAAGCGTACGGTACGCTCTGTCAGCCCGGTAAGCTGACAAACCTGCTTCATTTTCATCACAGCACCTCCTCTGTTACTGGAAGTATACCAACTTACCTAAGGGAAGTGTCAAGACTTTTTTCAAAATAATAAATATTGTTTTCCAGCAGCCCGCCTAATCGCTCTGATTTTTCTCAACCGCTCGTCATCTTGGAGCGCCGAACCACACGGAAAGCTTTGGAAAAATATTGGGAGCGGCCCAAACAGCCTTCCTTTCCATCGCCAATTTTCGCTTTTTCCATCGAACGCACTGTCCGCTTCGTTCGTTCAAGGCTTTCCGGCACAGGATGATTTGAGTTAAGTTATGGAACATAAGCGCTAAACGAGCTGCACTCTTTTTCGTTTCTATTTCGTTGCCGTCAGCTCTAAAAACAACGCCGGAAACTCCTCAATTAAATCCGGCGCCGTCATGCCAATCTGAGACAAGCGTTCAGCGCAGCGGTCGCCTGCCAGCCCGTGAAGGTAAACACCTCCTGCCGCTGCCTGTTCAGGCGCCATCCCCTGGGCCAAAAAAGCCCCAATGATTCCCGCCAGCACATCGCCGCTTCCCGCCTTGGCCATACCTGGGTTTCCGGTGGTATTGATATAGACTTTGCCATCCGGGCAGGCTACTACGGTCTTATTTCCTTTCAACACTAAAACCAGACGCTGCTTCACAGCGAATTCTTTGGCGTACTCCAGCCTGTGGCGCTGTACGTCCTGAACGGTAGTTTTCAGCAAGCGGGCCATTTCTCCCGGGTGAGGGGTCAGCACCAAAGGCGCCTGGGCCTTTGACAGCATTTCCGGCTCGGCCGCGATAGCGATGAGCCCATCGGCGTCGATGACCATAGGCGCCTTGCTGCGGGCCAACAGATATTCTACCAGCTTTTGAGCCTCCCGGCTGGTTCCCAAGCCGCATCCAACCAGGCAGGCGGTGGTCCTATGCGCCAGCTTGCCGGACAACAAGGCTTCCGCCTCCGAAATGGATATTTCATTTTCCTGTTCCGGCAAAAGGGTAAACACCGATTCCCTAATGGCGCTCGCTGCGGCAGGATAAACGCTTTCCGGCAGAGCTAAATCAATCAAGCCCACTCCGCAACGGGATGCAGCCTGGGCGCTCATCACTGCGGCGCCCGCCATCCCCCGGCTTCCGCAAAGGGACAACAGATACCCAAAGCTCCCTTTATTGGTATTAAGCTTTCTAGGCGCCAGGATTCTTTCCAGGGCCCACAGGCCGGTGGTTTCCGCTTCAAAGCCGCTTTCCCTATACACTTTTTCAGGAATCCCGACATTCGCCACATGAATTTCGCCGCAGTATTCCATAGCGGGATACTGCACCTGGGAAAGCTTTAAGGCAGAAAAAGTAACCGTATAATCCGCCTGAACGGCTTCTCCCTCTACCTTACCGAAATCGCAGGCAACCCCGCTGGGCAAATCCAGGCTGACCACCTTGGCCGCGGATCGATTGGTCCACCGAATCACCGGCAGATACTCTTCCTTTACGGTCCCATGGAACCCGATCCCGTAAATTCCATCCACAATCAAGTCAGCTTCCTGAATTTCCTTTTCCAGCCTGTCATCCGGATACCCGGAAAACCGCACGCCAGCGGTTTCACGGGCCTTCTGATACATCGTCAGTGCGTCGCCGGTTCTAGGCTGTCCGCTTAGCATAACCACCAGGACGTCGCCGCTCCAGCCCGCCAAACAGCGGGCCACCACAAAGCCGTCTCCTCCATTGTTGCCGCTGCCGCAGAGGATCACGGTTTTTCTCCGAAATTGAGAAAGGGCCTGCTGAATGAAAGCCGCCGCCTCCCGGCCCGCTCTCTCCATCAAGCCCAAATAGGTGCAGCCGTTATCCACGGCGGACTGCTCGAGCTTTCTCGTCTGCTCACAATTTAAAATCAACATAGCAGTCTCTTCTTTCTATTTTTATCCTTCATACGCCAGCACTGCCACGGCGGCGTATTCCCTCGTATGGGTAACACTAACGGAGAAAACCGTAAACCCGGCTTTCTCCGCTGTCATCTTTGCCCTCTCTTGTAAGCGTAAATAGGGCTTTCCGTTTTCTTGGCGCAGCAATTCCACATCGGCAAGGGAAAAACCTCTGACGCCGGTGCCGATGGCTTTGGAAAAAGCCTCTTTGGCACTGAAGCTCGCCGCCACGCTTTGAGGCGGGAAGCCCCGCTTTTCCAGCTGCCGGTATTCCTCACCGCCTAAGATCTTCCGGCAGAACCGGCTGCGCTTCATCGCTTTCTGAACGCGGCCAATCTCGACCAGGTCAAGTCCGACGGAAGGCATCTCTGCCAAACACCTCCACCGCCAGCTGACGCTTGATAAAGGGCTTTAGGGCGCTGAGAGTACGCTCATCTGGTGAAAAGGTCAAAAGGATATTTCCAAACTGGTTGTGGCGCATGGTAAGATACCAGCAATCCTCGGCGTTTTCATCCCGCGCGGCATTGATCCGTTTGTCGTAACGCTTCTGAGCGTGATCCGCCGCCTTATATTTTCCCATTGTCTCTATGTCCTTGGAATCCAGGTTAATAACGCGCTTTCTTTTTCTGCGGTGGATAATTTTATCAACCGTCAGATCCCCATTGGTCGCTGCGTATTCAAATTCAAGATTCATGCTGGAAATCAGCCAATACGCACCGAAAATTGTACCGGCCACCAAAAACAAGGAAAGGGTTCCCAAAATCGGCACGAGCGCCGGAAGAATAATGGCAAATACGAAGCATAAAATCAAAGCCGCAAGAATAATGCCCACAATTACCGCGATATCCTTCGTGGTATTGCGCTTTTTTACAATCTGTTCAACAAAAACGTCCATGGATGTTCCTCCCAAAATATTTTCTGCTATCCAGTATATCATAAGAAAATTCGGAATACAATGAAATTACTGTGAATATCGCTTAAGAAAAAAATCTCTTGCAAAATCCACAAAATAGTGGTATATTTATTTGTAAGCTAAGAGAACGCAGTGAAAAAGGAAGTAGTCCTTTAGAGCGGTTTTTCAGAGAGGCCGGGTATGTTTTTCATGCTGAAAGTCCGGCTATTACTGTAAAAGGATGAAGTTCCCTTTGGAGCGGCATGGCTGAACCTCTTATGTAGGCCATGACGGCCGGCACCGTTATCCGCCGAAAGAGTGTTTGCTCTGCTGCAAAAATTAGGGTGGTACCGCGGAGATACGTCTTCGTCCCTTTCTGTTGGGGCGCAGGCGTTTTTTTATTGCCTGCTGATAAAACGTCCCTGACCGTGTCCAAGACAATATTGATGAGGTGAAAACAATGAAACAGCAGTTGGAAGAAATCAAAAGCCGCGCGGCGGCCGCGTTAGCCAACGCCAAGCTTCCTCAGGAAATCGACGAGCTTCGTGTAAGGTTTCTAGGGAAAAAGGGAGAGCTCACCGGTATTTTAAAGCAGATGGGAAAGCTCTCTCCGGAGGAGCGCCCGGTGATCGGCCAGCTGGCCAACGAGGTCCGTTCCTGGATCGAAACGGATATCGAGACCCGTCTGACGGAAATCAAGGCAAGCCAAATGGCTGCCCGGCTGGAAAGCGAGAAGCTGGATGTGACTCTGCCGGGAAAGCGCCCCCAGTTTGGCGCCAAGCATCCCCTGTCCATTGTCCTTGATGAGATCAAGGAGATTTTTATCGGCATGGGCTTTGAAATCGCCGACGGTCCCGAGGTGGAAACCGACTACTACAACTTTGAGGCCCTGAACATCCCCAAGGACCATCCGGCCCGGGATACCCAGGATACCTTTTATATCAACGAGAATATCCTGCTCAGAACCCAGACCTCTCCGGTGCAGGTGCGTGTGATGGAGCAGAAAAAGCCTCCGATCCGGATCATTTCTCCCGGCCGGGTTTACCGCTCTGACGCGCTGGATGCCACCCACTCCCCCTTGTTCCACCAAATCGAGGGCTTAGTGGTGGATAAGGGCATCACCTTCGCCGATCTGAAAGGGACTCTGGAGACCTTCATCAAGCGCCTTTACGGCGAGGACTCCGTGGTTCGGTTCCGTCCCCATCACTTTCCCTTTACCGAGCCTTCCGCCGAGGTAGACGTTCAGTGCTTTAACTGTAAAGGCGAGGGCTGCCGTCTCTGCAAGGGCGAGGGCTGGATCGAGATTTTAGGCTGCGGCATGGTCCATCCCAAGGTGCTTTCCAACTGCGGCATCGATCCCGAGGTTTACAGCGGCTTCGCGCTGGGCATGGGCTTGGAGCGCGTGGTCATGCGCCGCTATAATATCGACGACATCCGTCTGTTCTATGAGAACGACGTGAGATTCCTAAAGCAGTTTTAAGGAAGGAGGACAAAGAAAATGAACTTATCCATGAAATGGCTCAGCGAATTCGTCACCTTAGACCCTATGTCCCCCAGAGAGTTCGCAGAAGCGATGACCATGAGCGGCTCCAAGGTCGAGGGCTGGGAAATCGAAGGCGAAAAATTAGATAAAGTAGTGGTAGGCCAAGTGCTTTCCATTGAAAAGCATCCCGACGCCGATAAACTGGTAGTCTGCCAGGTAGACGCCGGCGGCGAGGCGCCCATCCAGATCGTCACCGGCGCCAGCAATCTGACGGCCGGCGATAAGGTTCCGGTGGCGTTAGACGGCTCCACCCTGGTAAACGGCACCAAAATCAAAAAAGGCAAGCTTCGAGGCGTGGAAAGCTGCGGCATGATGTGCTCCCTGGGCGAGCTGGGACTGACCGCTCACGACTTCCCCTACGCTATCGAGGACGGCATTTTCGTTCTCCAGGAGGAGTGCGAGCTGGGACAGGATATCCGTTCCGTCATCGGCCTGAACGACACCGGCGTGGAGTTTGAAATTACCTCCAACCGTCCGGACTGCTTCTCCGTCATCGGCTTGGCCAGAGAGGCCGCCGCCACCTTTGATAAGGAACTAAAGCTTCATACCCCGGTAGTGAAAGCCGGACACGGCGACTGCGCCGGCCTTTTGGATGTGAAAATCGAGGCACCAGACCTGTGCCCCATTTACTCCGCCAGGATCGTGAAAAACGTAAGAGTCAAGCCTTCTCCCCGCTGGCTCCGGGAGCGGCTGCGGGTTATGGGGGTTCGTCCCATCAACAACATCGTGGACATCACTAACTACGTCATGCTGGAATACGGCCAGCCCATGCACGCCTTTGACCTGAGATCCATCGACGAGGGAAAGATCCGGGTACGCCGGGCAAAAAATGGCGAAAAAATCACCACTCTGGATGGCACCAACCATGTGCTCACCGATAATCAGCTGGTGATCGCTGACGCCGGCAAACCGGTGGCAATCGCCGGCGTGATGGGCGGCGAATACAGCGGCATTGTGGACGACACCACCACCATCGTGTTTGAATCCGCGAATTTCCTGGGCAGCTCCGTCCGGATCACTGCCAGAGACCAGGGAATGAGAACCGACGCCTCCTCCCGTTATGAAAAGGGCCTGGATCCCAACAACTGTATCCCCGCTTTAAACCGCGCCTGCGAGCTGGTAGAGCTGCTGGACGCCGGCGACGTGATGGATGGCATTATCATGGACGATCACTCCAAGGCCCAGCCTCGCAAAATCCCTCTGGAAGCGGACTGGATCAGCCGGTTCCTGGATTTGAGCCTTTCGGAAGAAGAAATGAGAGCGATTCTGTCCAAGCTGGGCTGCCAGTTCGACGGCGATCTTGTGATCGTTCCCACCTATCGGCCCGATCTGGTTCATAAAGCGGACATTGCCGAGGAAATCGCACGGTTTTATGGGTATAATAAGATTCCCTCCACTTCGATCCGGGGCGGAGCCCAGGGAAAATATTCCGCCCGCCAGAAATTCGACCAAACCATCAGCCGCACCATGCTGGCCGCCGGCTTAAGCGAGATCATGACCTATTCCTTCGTTTCCCCTAAGGTTTACGACAAGATTTTGGTGCCCGCTGATTCTCCCCTGCGGAAAAGCGTGGTCATCAGCAATCCCCTGGGTGAGGACACCAGCATTATGCGGACCACGGCTCTTCCCTCTATGCTGGAGATTTTACAGCGGAACTACAACAACCGCAACGCTTCCGCTCATCTGTTTGAAATTGCGAGAGAATACATTCCCACTGCGGAAAATGAACTGCCTGTGGAAAAGAACAAGCTGATCTGCGGCTTTTATGGCGGCGACGGTTTGGATTTCTTCACCGTAAAGGGCATTGTCGAGGCGCTGTTCGACCAAATTTCTCTGTATAACTGGGACATCGAGGCTGTACGCGACCAGTTTGCCTTCCATCCCGGGCAGTGCGCCAAGCTTTCCGCCGGTGACGACGTGCTGGGTTACTTCGGCCAGATCCATCCCAAGGTAGCGGAGAATTACGGAATTGACGAAAAAGTCTACGCGGTGACTTTGGATGTAGATCTGCTGTTCACCCACGCCTCTCCGGAAAAGCAGTACCATCCCCTGCCCAAATTCCCGGCGGTTACCAGGGATTTGGCGCTTCTGTGCGAGGAAAGCATCCCGGTACTGACTCTGGAAAAAACGATTCAGTCCGCCTGCGGCCAGATTCTCGAATCCATTAAGCTGTTCGACGTATACCAGGGCAAGCAGATTGCCGCGGGACAAAAGAGCGTGGCCTTCAACATTACCCTGCGCTCCGCCGACAGCACCCTGGGCGAGGAACAGGTCAACGCCGCCATGAAGCGGATTATGAAGGCGCTGGAAAAAATGGATGTAAAGCTGCGGACGTGATCCGAAAGAGAAGCCATCCCGCAGCATGTGTCTCCTATTCCCTAATAAGGACTTGCGGGCTGACGAATATTTTTCAATACCGCCCTGCATCCGCTTAAAAAACGCGTTGTAAAAGTATTCGGTAAATTTTTTAACGGAAACATTGCAGAAACTTTGTTCATAATTTATACTTGAAATTCTCGGCTTCCTATTGTATCATGACAGTATCGGAGGTGATTCCATGCATGATAAGACCATGACTTTTTCCCTTGGAACAGACCGGGAGGGCGATATCAAACGGGTGCTGACTATCGTTTACGACGCTCTGCGGGAGAAAGGCTACAACCCTATCAATCAAATGGTGGGTTATATTCTATCTGAGGATCCGACTTATATTACGACACACAACAACGCTCGCAGTCTTATCCGCAGGATTGACCGTGACGAGCTTCTGCAGGTGCTCTTAAAATCTTATTTAGACGGATAAAACCTACCCAATATCAGCAAAATAAGGGCTGTTATTTACAGCCCTTATTTTTGTGCTTTACCAATTTACTTTTTTGTGCTATAATTATTATCTTATAGGAGATTGAAAACGTAAAATTTCAATAGACAAATTTACAGGAGGTTTTAGACGAATGGGAAAATCAGAATATCTTACCTATAAAGGGAAGCCCTTGGTCCGCTGCGGAAAAACCCTTTATTACGGGAGCATGGCGGACAAATACGTGATTAAAATGGATGTCAAGGACACCAAAAAATCGGTGGATTTAGATGTGGGAACCAAGGTTACAGTGCAGCTAATGTATACCGATCCTAACATTCGCACCAGAAAGCAGATCGTAAAATCCAGCGAAAAGCCGGGCCTTTATTTGGCTTTGGACATCGCCGACGCCTGGCTGACCAGAGCTCTGGCCGAGTAAGACGATTCAAAACAGGCTCAAGCCAACCAGAATTCAACAGCTAAATAGGAAATAAAGAATTTTGAACTTCTGAAAGCTAAAAATATTTAAAAGACGCAATATAAGAGCCGGTGGGAAATCCACCGGCTCTTTTTGCTTTGCTGCACTGTGTTTTCTTTGTTTTGTTCTTTTTCTTTTATTCTCAGTCTCATCCCATTCTGCGCTCTGTGGTTTTCTAAAGATTTCAACGCTTTTGCAAAGCACCCCAGAACCCAAAACAAATTTCGGCTTATTGAATCCCAATTTTTCCGATGTCTTTCCGGTAATGGGCGCCGTCGAAAGAGATTCTCTCTACAGCGTCATAGGCTTTCTCCAGAGCTTCGTCAAGACCAGCGCCGCAGGCGGTCACTCCAAGGACACGGCCGCCGTTGGTGAAAAATCTGCCGTCCCTGTAAACGGTGCCGGCGTGATAAACCGTAGCGCCGCTGATTTGGCCGTTTTCGTCCAAGCCCTTGATTTCAATACCCTTGGGATAGGATTTTGGATAACCGCCGCTGGCCATAACCACACAGGCAGCCGCCTCATCGGACCACTGAATATCAAGTTCCTTCAGCGTGCCGTCAATGCAAGCCTCTAGGATCTCCACAAGGTCGGTTTTCAACCGGGGAAGAACCACCTGGGTTTCCGGATCACCAAACCTGGAATTATACTCGATGACCTTCGGACCGTCCTGGGTCAGCATCAGGCCGAAATATAGACAGCCTTGGAAGGGTCTTCCCTCTTCTCTCATAGCGTCGATGGTTGGCTGAAAAATTTCCTTCATGCACCGCCGAGCCATCTCCCCGCTGTAATGGGGATTAGGGCTGATAGTACCCATACCTCCGGTATTAAGCCCACGATCCCCGTCATAGGCGCGCTTATGATCCTTAGAGGAAACCATAGGCACTACCGTTTTTCCGTCGGTAAAAGACAGCACAGACACTTCCGGCCCGGTAATAAATTCCTCTACTACGACCTGGTTGCCGGAAGCTCCAAAAATTTTGTCTTCCATAATAGAGTGGACCGCCTCTTTCGCCTCTTCCAGATCCTGGCAGATCATCACTCCCTTACCCAAGGCGAGGCCGTCGGCCTTGACCACTACAGGAAACTTATTTTGCGCCGTAATGTAGTCTATCGCCTTTTTAGGCTCGCTGAATACCTCGTATCCCGCGGTAGGTATGCCATATTTTTTCATCAGATTTTTAGAAAATACCTTGCTGCTCTCAATAACAGCGGCGTTTTTCCTCGGTCCAAATGCCCGGATTCCCGCCTGCTCCAAGGCATCCACCATGCCGGCTGCCAACGGATCGTCAGGCGCCACAAACACCAAATCAATATTTTTTTCTTTAGCAAACGCCGCAATACCGTCAATATCCTCTGCAGAAATATCGACACAAACGGCGTCCTTCGAAATACCGCCGTTGCCCGGCGCGCAGTAGATTTCCTCACACCGCGGGCTTTCCTTCAGCTTGCGGATCAAAGCGTGCTCCCTTCCGCCGGAGCCGACCATTAAAATACGCATAAGGCTTCCTCCCATTAATGATGGAACAAACGAATACCGGTAAAGGCCATCGCGATATTGTATTTGTCACAGGTATCAATCACATTATCGTCACGGATAGAACCGCCGGGCTGGGCGATATACTGAACGCCGGACCGGTGAGCCCGTTCGATGTTGTCGCCAAAGGGGAAGAAAGCGTCGGAGCCCAAAGCGACTCCGCTCAGGGTTTTCAGCCATTCTTTCTTTTCCTCTCTGGAAAGCGGCTCCGGCTTCACGGTGAAAAACTGCTCCCAGATACCGTCAGCCAGCACATCCATGTAATCGTCGGAAATATAAACGTCGATGGTATTATCCCGGTCGGGACGGCGGATGTCCTGCTTGAAGGGTAAAGACAGCACCTTGGGATGCTGCCGCAGATACCAAATATCCGCTTTGTTGCCCGCCAAGCGGGTGCAGTGAATCCGGCTCTGCTGGCCCGCGCCTACGCCGATGGCCTGGCCGTCCTTCACATAGCATACGGAATTGGACTGGGTATATTTCAGGGTAATCAACGAAATCAGCAGATCAATTTTGGCGTTTTCCGGCAAATCCTTATTTTGGGTCACCACATTAGAAAGCAGTTCTTGACCGATCTTCAGCTCATTTCTGCCTTGCTCAAAGGTAACGCCATAAACGTCCTTATGCTCCACAGGAGCCGGCTGGTAGTTCTCATCGATTTGAACAATATTATAGCTGCCCTTCCGTTTGGATTTTAAAATTTCCAGGGCCTCGCCGGTATAGCCCGGGGCAATAATACCGTCGGAAACCTCCCGCTGGATAATTTTAGCGGTGGGCACGTCGCACACCTCGGACAAGGCGATAAAATCGCCGTAGGAGGACATGCGGTCCGCGCCTCTGGCCTTGGCGTAAGCGCAGGCCAAAGGAGAAAGCTCTCCCAGATCGTCCACAAAATAGATTTGCTTCAAAGTATCCGTCAGAGGAGTTCCCACAGCGGCGCCGGCTGGGCTGACATGCTTAAAGGAAGCCGCCGCCGGCAGTCCAGTGGCCTGCTTCAGCTCCTTTACCAGCTGCCATGAGTTGAAAGCATCCAAAAAGTTGATATATCCAGGCTTGCCGTTTAATACGGTGATGGGCAGCTCCCCCCCATCCTTCATAAAAATTTTAGACGGCTTCTGGTTGGGATTGCAGCCGTATTTCAGCATTAATTCGTTTGCCATAAAAGCTTTCCTCCTTATTGGTTTTTATTCACGATTCTAGTCTCGCAGCTTCCCGTTTCCAAGTCAATAAACCGAGTGAACAGGGAAACCTTATTGTCCTCGTTAAGGCTTTCCCATACGCTGCTGGTGAACGCCTCCAAATCTCCTTCGATGGTCACCGGAATCGGTTCTCCCTCAAAGGATGGGATCGGGCTTCCATCGCAGCGATAGGTATGGATGAAGCGGCCGACGCCGCTTTCCGGCTGCGCATAGTCAAAGAAGAAGCGCTGCACGGAATCCGGATTGCCGTTGGCGCTTTTCAAAATGGAAAGCTGATAGGAAAAGCCATCCTTTAACCGCACCACGCCGCTGATCCTTGGCGTATAATTGGGGGCGTCCGGCTCAAAGGTGCGGGTGCGCAGAGCCTCCTCAAAGGTCTTTCCCTCTTTCATGAAATCGTAAACCGTGTCGGTCTGGTCGCCGTTGGTGACAATGGTTGCGTCTCCCAGAACCAGCACCGGATTATAAATAATCAATGACGGATCTACCAGCTTAGCCGGGTCAAAGGCCTCGGTTTTGATACCGCCTCTGTCGTTTTCCGAAAAAATCCGGTTTCGGCTGTTTTCACTTCTGCCCATAATAAAATAAGCGATGGCGGCGTGCCTGCCGTCCTGGCTTTTTCCAAGCACGATGCCTCTGCCTGGATAGGTATTGGAGCTAAGCTCCCCGCTGAGTTTTACTGGATTCATAGTCACATTCTCCCCTCTTCTCAATCACACCGGCAAAATCAAGAGCCGCTCAGGCCCTGCTGTTATGCTGGCCTTTATCAGGCAAGCGGCCGTTCTGAAAGCTTTCTCACCATCCGTTCTCCACAGCTGGCCGCTTCCAGGATTCGTGCCGCAAGCCTGCTGACAAAAATTCATAGGAGCAGATAACGCTAAATCAAACGGATGAAGCGGCAATTTGCTTTGATTTGCCGATTCGTCTTGTAATATTCTAAACGGCCCTTGCCGCGTTTTTCCGCAGAACCTACTCTATGACAACGGCCTTACCAGCCTGAATTTTAATTTTTCCATCGCAGAACAAAGACACCGCCTTGGGCAGGATTTCCCATTCCGCCTGCTCCATCACCCGCTTTTGCAGGATCTCAGGCGTGTCGCCGTTTTGCACCTCCACGGCTTTCTGCAAAATGATCGCACCTCCGTCGGCCACCTCGTTGACGAAATGAACCGTTGCCCCAGTAACCTTAACGCCGTATTCCAGCGCTGCTTCATGGACCCGCAGGCCATAATAGCCTTGTCCGCAGAAGGAAGGGATTAATGCCGGATGGACGTTGATCATTCGGTAAGCGTAGGCCTTGGCCACCCGTTCGCTTAAGATGGTCATAAAGCCGGCCAGCACCACCAGATCTATATTGTGCCTCTCCAGCAGACCCAGCAAGGCGTCGTCATAAGCGTCCTGGGTGGAAAACTCCTTCCGCACCAGCACCTCCGTCTCCACCCCGGCATTTTTTGCCCGCTCCAAGGCGTAGGCCTTTGGATTGCTGGCGACCACGCAGGCAAAGCGGCCGTTAGGGATTTCCCCCCTGGCCTTGGCATCCAGCATAGCCTGCAGGTTCGTGCCTCCGCCGCTGACCAAAACAGCGATATTCAGCATAGGATCACACCCTCATCTCCGGAAACGATCTCGCCCAATACCACGGCTTTCTCTCCGGCGGCCTCGATCGCCGCCACTGCCTTGTGAACGTCATTTTTATCCACAGCCACGCACATGCCAACGCCCATATTAAAGGTATTGAACATGTCCCGCTCCGGAATATTTCCGGTTTTAGCCATGACCTCAAACACCGGCAGCACCGGCACCGCCGCTTTTTCAATTTTCGCGGTCAGCCCGTCGGTCATCATGCGGGGAATATTCTCATAAAAGCCGCCGCCGGTAATATGGGAAATCGCCTTAACCAGGCAGGCGGAAAGCAGGCTTTCTACAGCCTTTACATAGATCTTAGTGGGGGTTAAAAGCTCCTCGCCTAAGGTCTTCCCAAATTCCGGCACATACCGCCTGGCGGAGCTTTCGTCAATATTAAAAATTTTGCGGACCAGGGAAAAGCCGTTGGAGTGAACGCCGGAGCTGCGAATCCCCACAATCGCGTCTCCCGCCTTCATTTGGGTGCCGTCGATCATTTTCTTCCGGTCCACAAGTCCAACGCTAAAGCCGGCCACATCGTATTCATCCACCGGATAAAAGCCGGGCATTTCCGCAGTCTCCCCGCCGATCAGGGCGCATCCGGACTGGACGCAGCCCTCCGCAATGCCGGAGACGATCTCGGCTACTTTTTCCGGATAGTTTTTTCCCACGGCGATATAGTCCAGGAAAAACAGCGGCTTAGCCCCGACGCAGATTACGTCGTTGACGCACATGGCCACGCAGTCGATACCGATGGTATCATGCTTATCCAGCAAAAAGGCAATTTTCAGCTTTGTCCCCACGCCGTCGGTGCCGGAAACCAAAATAGGCTGCTCCATGCCGGTAAGATTAGGCTGGAACAGGCCGCCGAAGCCGCCGATACTGGAAATCGCACCGTCAGTTTTCGTTCTGGCCACATGTTTTTTCATTAAATCCACCGCTCGATAGCCCGCGGTTACGTCTACACCCGCGGCCTTATAGCTGTCGCTGAAGCTCTTCATATGAGAGTCCCTCCGTTATTCTGTCATATTATTTTTCCAGCTTTTTGCTGAATTTATCTTCTCTGTGCTCCTCGGAAACCGGAATCGGATAGTTACCGCTGAAGCAGGCGTCGCAAATTCCCAAGCGGCTGTTTCTGGCGATAGAGCGCACGCCCTCGATGCTGAGATAGCCTAAGGAATCCACATCTAAATGGCGGCGGATCTGCTCCAAATCCATTTCCCGGGCAATCAAGTTATTCTTGGAACTGATATCCGTACCGAAATAGCAAGGATATAGGAAAGGCGGAGAAGAGACCCGCATATGCACTTCCCTGGCTCCGGCTTCCCGCAGGATCTTGACGATATAGGCGCTGGTGCCGCCGCTGACGATGGAATCGTCGATGAGAACCAGCCTTTTGCCCCGCACTGATTCCTTCAGCGCGGTCATTTTCACCCGGACGGAATTTTCCACCAGCTCCCTTTTTCCGTAGACAAAGGCCCGGCCCGTATATTTATTCTTTAGCAGGCCGTAACCAAAGGGGATCCCGGAAACCTGGGAGAAGCCCAAGGCGGCATCCAAGCCAGAATCCGGCACGCCGCAGACCATATCCGCTTCCACCGGATGCTCTCTGGCCAGAATTTTTCCCGCTTCCTGGCGGGCGATATTCACGCTGACTCCATCCACAATGGAATCGGGGCGGGAAAAATAAACATATTCAAATATGCAGAGAGAGCTTTTCCTCCCGCATTTCGCCTTAACGCTTTTTAGCCCTTCTTTATTGATGACGATAATCTCTCCGGGCTCTACATCCCGGATAAATTCCCCGCCGATGCTGTCAAAGGCGCAGCTTTCCGAGGCCAGCATATAGCTGTTGCCGCACTTTCCCAGCGCCAAGGGCCGAAAGCCCTGGGGATCTCTGGCTCCCACCAGCTTTCCGGGGGTCATTATAATCAAGGAATAGGCGCCCTCCAGCTTGTCCATGGCAAGCTCCACAGCCTGTTCGATGGTACCGGTATTCAAGCGCTGACGGGCAATGGTATAGGCGATCATTTCCGCGTCGGTAGTCGTCTGAAAAATCGCGCCGCCTTCCTCCAGCTCCTCACGAACCTTGGAAAAATTACTGAGAGCGCCGTTGTGGGCAATCACCAGCGGGCCTTTCACATACCGCATAGACAGAGGCTGGGCACTGACCCGATCCCTCTTATCATTGGAGGCGTCTCTGACATGGCCTACCGCCATTTGTCCCTGGCCCAGCTCCTCCAGATCGCTTTCATGAAATACCTCCGGAACCATGCCGACATCCTTGTGAAAGCTGATCTTTCCATTCTGATTCACAGCGATTCCGGCGCTTGCCTGCCCTCTATGCTGAAGGGCGTAAAGGGCCAAATAGGTCTTTTCCGCCACATCCAGGTCATCCTGATTGTAAATACCAAACAGCCCGCATTCTTCATGAGGCTTTCCCAACATAGCTTTCCCTCCTGAAAATTACAGCTCTTTGACCTTCTCCTGAATAGCCTGATCCTTCGCGGCCACACCCTGGGCCATCTGTTCCTTCATCGTTTCCAGCTTTTCAGAAAGCTCCTCGCAGGATAGGGCTAAAATTTGGACCGCCAGCAGCGCCGCATTGTCCGCGCCGTCGATGGCCACTGTAGCCACCGGGATGCCCTTCGGCATTTGAACTGTGGCCAGCAAGGCGTCCAATCCATCTAAGGTAGAAGATTTGATCGGAATTCCAATCACGGGCAAAGTAGTATGGGCCGCCAGCACTCCGGCAAGATGGGCCGCTTTCCCCGCCGCCGCAATAATAACCCCAAAGCCTTCCGCTTTGGCCTGAGAGGAAAACCGGGCGGCCTCCTCCGGCGTTCTATGGGCAGACATGACATGCACTTCCACCGGTACTCCATAAGACTTCAAGGTCTTTACCGCGCCGGACACAGTTGGAAAATCGCTGTCACTCCCCATGATAACCGCTACTTTTTTACAATCCGCCATTTTCTTTCTCTCCTTTGCTTCATTCACAAAAATACAGGCTGCAGCACAAAAAAGCCGCAGCCTGCCCATTAGCCTTCTAATCCGGGTCTTCTCGCGATTTCGCCATGAATCTCAACCAAAAACATCATCATGAACCCCATCGCACAGTCCTCCCCAAATTCTACTCTATACATTTTATTCTATTGCAATTCGGCTTGAAATTCAACCCTTATTTTTCTAGGCGCATCAACATTTTAAATCGAACATATTTTCCGATTTCGGTATATATGACTATTTTTTTAAATTAATAGAGCCATTTTAGAACCACGGTTCAGCGCATTTCTTCCAGCTTCTGAGCCACTTCCTCCTGTTTGCTTGGATACAAATGGGCATAAGTATTTAATGTTGTTTCTACGCTCTCATGTCCTAATCTTTCGGCAATCAAAACCGGACTGAAACCCATCTCTATTAATAAGCTTGCGTGGCTGTGTCTCAGATCGTGGATTCTAATTTTCTTCACGCCTGATTTATCGCAAGCCTGCTGCATAGCATACTCTAAGACATTTCTAGTAAACGGAAACACTCTGTCATCTGCGGCGAGGCCATACATTCGACTGATATAATCTTCCAGCTCCGCACAAAGGAATTGCGGGATTGTGATTGTCCGCTTGCTCTTTGTGGTTTTAGGCTCTGTGATTACGTCTTCCCCCTCTATCAGTTGGTAGGACTTATTGACCCTTATAACCCCGGCTTTTGTGTCTATATCTGATTTATACAAGGCGGTCAATTCTCCTACCCTCATTCCAGTATAGTACAGAGTTTCAAAGGCGGCAAAGAAACGCGGTTCCTCTTTGAGTGCCTCCGCAAATCGGCTGTATTCGTCTTTCGTCCAGAACTGCATTTCCTCCGCCTTGTTTTTTCCCATGCTCCCAGCCTTTTTACAAGGGTTTTCCGTTAGGCTGTAATATTTCACCGCATAGTTAAAAAGGGCTGTAAGCTGATTATTGACAATTTTAAGATAGGTTGGAGCGTACCCCTCCCCTATCAATTCATTTTGCCATTTCCTGATATCGGCTGCGGTGATCTCATTTAATGGCTTGTTGCCTAGATACGGCTTAATTTTCAGGTCAAACAGCGCCCGTTTATTTACCATCGTGGATTTTCTGAGCCTGTGAGACATATCCTCCAGGTACAGATCGGAAAAAGCCGACAAACTCATATTGACGCTAGCCGTTTGCATTTGGAGGAAATCCCGCTCCCATTCCAGTGCTTCCCGCTTCGTTGCAAATCCGCGTTTTTTCTTTTTCTTTCTGGCTCCCGTCCAATCCGTATAATAAAACTGTGCTATCCACGTGCCCCGCTTTTCGTCTTTATTTGCAGGCATAAAAAATCACCACCATTATTTATATCTTGTCCCCCGCCCCCTCTCGTGGTATAATCATAACCACAAAGGGGGTATTGATATGCTAGATCAGAATGATTTACAAGCTATCGCGCAGTTGATGGAGCAACAGAAAAAAGATATTTTAGAAGTTGTCGATCAAAGAACTAATAGTTTGCTGGAGGTTATGCAGCAACAGGCCGACACTTTACAAGGCATGATTAAAGAATCAGAGGCCCGCATTAACATTAAGCTAGAAAACGATGTCTCCAAGCGCATTGATTCCCTATTCGATGGCTACAAGCTGGCTCATGAAAAGCAATGGGAACTTGAAAGAAAAGTTGAGCAGTTGGAAAAACGCCTGGAAGCTTTGGAAGCAAAGGCCGGTTAATTTTTATATAGATTTTAAGCCGAGGGTTTACGCCCCCGGCTTTTTTGTTGCCCTTTTTGCCCTGCATGGCTAAAACTCACAGCGGAATTTTCCGCCGCCAACGCTCGCCCTGAATGGAGAACAGAAATGCACCTATGACGTAAGTCAAACTTACCCCGCCGGCCGGGGGGTAACGAAACGTGACACCCTTGGCGGCGAACAGAAGATGAGCGGAATCTGATTCCGGACACCTATACAGGCCGCCTAGGTCAAACCTAGTGACCTTGGTTGAACCGACCCCATCTACAAAGGGGGTTCCAAAATGGAACACCCCAAAGGTTACGGTAAAACGGCGAACACAAAGGCAACCAACACACAAGTTTGGAATGTGGTCAAAGTGACGCCATTCCAGAGTATATTTGATTCACTAGGCCGCCTAGATTAAATCCAGCCAGCTTAGAAAGTTCTTCAGAGGTAATGTGATTTCAAATCGCATTACATTCGCCTCGTCAGATTTCTGACTAAACTGTATCCCTGGACACTCCCGCCAGCTTGGACAGTTCTTCGTCGGTGTGGATTGGTTCAGCTTTTTCAGAAATCTGTAAAAGCTGGGGATTAATCCCCCCAGTAGACGTTGCTTGCTTCTCTTTCGCCTTTGCCTGGATCACGTTTTTCATTTTCAAGGCCAATTCGGAACACGCCCTATTTTTCGCTACAAGACCGATTCAGGTGTCTTTGTCACTTTGGTATGTCGGTATATTAGTAAGTTCCTGAACACGCTTAGCGGCCTCCTCTTGGCCTGTTTCGTTAAGTCTGTTAAAAGCAAGATTCATTTGTCTGCGCCAAGCTGCAGATTTATCACCGGTTTCCAAATAATGCGGAATACTGCCTTTTTCATATCCCATTAATTCGGCTGTTGATATTTCTAGAGCATTAGCAATTTTTTGAAACTGCTCCATGCGTGGCTGACGTTTATCAAGTTCATATTGTTGGATTGTACCCGTTGCCGCATTAATAGCTTCAGCCAATTGTTTTTGCGTAAATCCTTTAGCTTTTCTAGCAAGCTGTATACGTTTTCCCAGTGTCATTTTATCACCTCACTGTAATATTATCATGTACTTGTCTAAAAAACAATCAAAAAGATTGCATTTCTTCTATTGACATACTCATAATGATTGTATATAATAAAAACACAGTCAATTTGAATGTGTTTAAAGAGGGTGAAAAATCGTGAAAGCAAACCGGAAAAAGCTTGAACTAGCAATGGCAAGAGCCTGTATGGATTCTAGAGACCTGTCAAAAAAGGCAAATATACCGAGACCAACGCTTAATAATGCCATAGTTGGAAAAGGAGTGAGGCCTTCTACAATCGGCAGAATTGCTAAAGCTTTATGTGTCGATGTAACAGAAATCATCGAAATGGAGGGATAAAAATGGGAAACAAGTATTATATTGATGCTGAAGAAATCGCAAAGGCCCTTGACGTTCACCCCACTACAGCCTACCGGATTATTAAGGAATTGAATAAGCAGTTAAAGGCGCAAGGGTTTATTGTAGTCGCTGGCAAATGCCCGCGCAAGTATTTCAACGAGCATTATTACGGTGGGATTGACGGTGATTCCAATGAATGAACTAACTACAGCGATCTTTATTATCTCATTAGCACTAAACGCACTACTCGCCGGTGGATACATAGAAGAACGGCGAAAAGATAGGAAGTGATTAAACTGACCTTAACTGAATTTCTTCCACGATTAAAAGGCGTAACCAAAGGAAGCGGAAATCAATATTATGCCAAGTGTCCGGCGCATGAAGATCAACATGCCAGCCTATCAGTTTCTGAGGGAGACGATGGCAGAATACTGTTAAATTGTCATGTAGGCTGTACGCCTCAGGAAATCGTCAGCGAGCTTGGATTAACCATGAAAGATATTTTCCCGAAAAAGTCACAGGCAAAAACTAAAATTGCTCAATACCGGTATACCGATGAAAGCGGCATGAATCCGGTTTATAAGGTACGGTTTTCAGATAAGTCTTTCCGCTGGGAACAGTGGGACAGCCTGAAAGGGTGGGTATACAGCCGCAAGGGAATTAAGCCTATGCTTTATAACATGGAGAATCTAAAGGCTGCTAATCCGGTGTATTTGGTTGAGGGAGAAAAAGACGTGGAAACGTTAATATCCCACGGTCTGGCCGCCGCTTCCCCGCCCGACGGAGCCAAAAGCAAGTGGTATCCACATTATACCGAAATCTTGACAGGTAAGGATATCATCATCATTCCTGACAATGACAGTCCTGGAAAGGAATTAGCCAGAACAGAAGCCAACGAACTGGCGGGCAAGGCCAACAGTGTGAAGATTATCAGCCTCACCGATGAATGGCCCGGGTTGCCAGAAAAGGGCGATATTTCCGAGGTGTTTCAGATGGATAAGCCCGAGGACGTTTTAACTAAGCTGGAGGCACTTGTCACGGTCACGAAAGAATGGGAGCCCACGGCTGGAGAAGCCATGATGGATATAGAGGACAATTCTTTTCTATCCTGCTTCAAAACATTAGACGAATTTGAGGAAGAGGAAGCGACCTGGATTATTCCGGGATGGATTCCGGAGGGACAAATAACACTAATGGCAGCGGATGGCGGCGTTGGTAAAACTACAGTTTGGTGTAATCTTATTTCGGCGGTAAGTAATGGGAACTCATGTATCCTAGACCCGCCCGGATATACACGCAAGCCGGAAAAAGTTGGTTTCTTGACCACGGAAGACAGCGTAAGGAAGAAACTAAAAAAGAAGCTGCGCCTTGCAGGAGCAAACCTGAAAAACATTATAAGCCCCGATTTTCTGAAAGACGAAGATGGACAACTGCGTGACATGAAATTCGGAAGCGATAAAATGAAGCAGTTTATAAGCAGTTTCCGGCTCGTTTTATGCGTCTTTGACCCGGTGCAAGGATTCGTTCCTCCTGATATCAATATGGGAAGCAGAAACGCTATGCGTGACTGTATGGCCCCTTTAATCAGCCTAGGGGAAGAATATGGGACAACCTTTCTGGTAGTGTGCCACACCAACAAGCGCAAGGGTGCTTATGGGCGGGATCGGATTGCAGACAGCGCCGATCTATGGGATATTGCCCGATCAGTTATTATGGCGGGCTTTACCGAAGATCAGGGAATCCGATACCTATCGAATGAAAAAAATAATTATACCGAATTACAGGAAACAATTTTATTTTCTATCGATCAGGACGGCCTAATCCAACGCGAGGGAGCCTCTTGGAAGCGTGACAAGGACTATATGGCAGATGCCGCAGCGGCAACCTCAGCGCCCAAGCGTGACGATTGCAAGGAATACATACTTCACTCACTAGACGATGCAGGCGGATCTATGAAAACCAAAGACCTGGAAGAACAGGCAAAGGAATCCGGGTACAGCTACATAACATTTCGCAGAGCAAAAGATGATTTAAAGAAAAACGGCGATATAAAGTATTTTGCCACCGGATTTTCCAAAGAAAAAACGTGGTACATAGAAAAGGTTAAATTTTCAGAAACGCCGGAAGATTTTACAGGCCCATTTGACAGCTAACCCCGTCAGGAACACCCAGGTGATCAAATAAGAGTAAAAAACCTGATTATTACTATGTTTTTCTTTATTTGACCAGGTGATCAAGTAAGAGGATAAAATGATCAAATAAGCGTTGCTTACTTGTCCATGTGATCAAATAAGCTAGATCTCATGAATACTAGCTTTTCTGTTTACTTGATCATGTTCTGTGTCTCTGACGGTAAGAGGTCAAATAAGCACATATTTGAAAGGAGTTAACACAATGAGTTACTATACCACGTGCCCTAAATGCGGGGCCAGCTTAGACCCAGGGGAAAAGTGTGATTGTGTTCAGACAAAAGAAAAAAGCACCGAGACAGCGGCAACTGTCAACGGTGCAAACCTCAATAACCATAATCAGGATATCACGAATCCTACAAAAAAGCAACCCTTTGAAATCTCTGAATACATGGAATATTGCGACTGTGTGGGGAAACAGCCTAATCAGTTTGTAATAGAACAGCTTGATATATACTTAAAATCTCCACGGAGCAAGCCCAGAAACCGGGAAGAAAATGAGGCCGAAGCCATTCAAAAAATAAAATTACTTTCACCCTTTGAGCGTGCCGCCATAATAGAGATTATGGAATTTTTTGTATGGAAAAACCAGCGAAAGAAATCACACATAGCAGCAATACCCCCCGGGTAAGCTTGCTAAACTTACAACCTTAGGGACCGGCGTGGGTAACTTTTTCCAACTCTGGAATGAACACACATTAAAGGGGTTAATGAGAATAAGGCCAATCGGCTTTATTTGATAAATATAAGGCATTTGTCAGAGGACATTTGCCACGCCAGAGGGCAAAACCATCAAATTGAAATGAGGTGTTAATATTTTAAGTTCTAAAGACGGAAGACAATACCGCGCCTTTGATTTACAACCAGAGGGAAATAAAATTGAAGGTTATGCGGTTGTCTTTGAGCAAAAAACTTTATTGGACCGTGATCCTTTCACTGGGACTGAATTTTTTGAAGTGATTAGCAAAAACGCCTTTGACGGTTGCGACATGAGCGACGTTGTTTTAAATGTCGATCACGAGGGCGCACCCATCGCAAGAACTAAGGCCGGAAATTTGGTTTTACAAGTTGATGACCACGGATTGAAAGTGTCCGCAACTCTTACCACGACCAGAGGGCGCGAGGTATGGGAAGAAATCCAGGCCGGAAACCTGTCTAAAATGTCTTTTGCTTTCAATATTGAAGAGCAAAGCTACAATAAGGCAGAACGGACAAACACAATAACTAAAATCGGGAAGCTGTGGGATGTTGCCGTGGTGACATTCCCTGCCTATGAGCAGACTTGTGTTTTTGCCAGATCGGGCGCTGCTGGACACATTGCGGAAGAACAACGCTCTTATGTCCATAGAAAACTAGCAGACATGGGGAAAAAAGTTCTCCCTCCGATCCCTGAAATGAGGAAAGAAGATCGTTTTGCGGGCTTGGAGTATGATCTGGATCGCTTGAAATCATTAGAGCAAAAAGCATGTGACATTAGAAGCTGGAAACCGGAGGGCGTTCCAGATGATGTTAACACTGTTAATGAAAAAAGCGATATGCTCGCAAGCATTATTTCCGAGATTGAAGAATTGAATCGGGATATTGCTGAAAAAATTGAAAGAGTGGATCGCCATAGGTCTAGTTTTTATGGCTGGGACGGTTTACAAATGGCTCCGAATACAGAAGAACAAATGCGAGCATTTGCAAAACGTAAGATCCCGCTAAGAACTATAGTACTTGCATCGATACCCAAAGAGCTTCTAGAGCTTTATGATTCCATTAATCCAGAGTACGGCTATAGTAAGAGATCTTACGAGCCGCATCCCGATTTTAAAAACTTTACCAAAAAACAAAATTCTTTTAACTATGAGAGGAGTAAAAATATTATGAATGAAATGGCAAATGCAGAAAAAAGAAAGTTTTTCAATGAATTAGTTGAGCAGAGAGCTGCCGGAAGCACCAGCACTATGACTAATGTAATTCCAACAACTATCCTTGACCAGTTTATCATTGAAAAGACCCCAGGCGCATTTTTAGAAGACGCAACCAAGACCGCTATTGACCATGCGGGAAACTTAGTTCTTCCTATCGCTACCCTACAAACCGTAGAGGAGCACACGGAAAACGCTGAAATCACCACAAACGGATATGTCCCGGGAAAATTAACAATTAGTCATTCCGAGTATGCTTATAACACTGGATACAGTGCTATGGGTGTCAGGATCGCCGCTGGAAATCTTGAAACAATCGTGACCAATACTCTAATGGCTTCTATGCTTAAGAAAATGGACGGTATTTGTCTGGATGCGGTTGCCGGTCTATCCTATACCGATGACACCAACGCCGTTAAACTTGCGTCAAGCACCGCCCCTACGTTCGCCGATATGGTGAAGTTAGCCGGAATGTTAGGCCCGGATTTCATTGACAATGCTCAGTGGTATGTTTCTAGTTCTACTTATTTCAACTGGCTGCTTAGTTTAAAGGACGATCAAAAAAGACCGATTCTAGACCCGAGTAAACCAATTTCTGAACAAGCCCCGCTTGGGTATCGTATTCGGATTGACAGCCAAATTCCCGCCAACGTTGTGTATTTTGGAGACGGCCGCCGGATCCATCTCAACTATGCGGGACAGCCTGAAATCAATCTGTGGACAGACTTTGATACCAACACCGAAAAAGCCGGGGTTCGCTGCGTTGCAGGTGCCGCTTCTGAGGTTGGAAGTTTCGTAAAAATGTATCAGGGTGCCTAATTAAAACGGGGTCGGTGTGAACCACCGACCCCCATATATCCCACTAGGGCCGCACGAGGCTTGCGTGGGACTTTCCTTCTCCCCTACCGGGCTTTTCTCCTTTCTCCGGTGGGGGTTCTTTTTAGAACCATTTTAGAGCCACAGAGGAAGCAAGAAAACAAAAAAGCCAGTGTTAATGCGGATTTTTGGCTTATTTTTATACAAATATGATTTTCTATTGCAATTCCTGAAATTTTTCAAGTAATATTTTTGCCGCATTTTTATTGGGTTTCTGGAGATTTTGCCGAGTTTTCCTTTTTTCTTTCAAGGAAAACAGATGAATGATAAAAAGAAAGCCGGAGCCTGTATTCAACAGGCTCCGGCGGCGCTATCAAATTCGAGCTTGTAACTTACGCTCATGATTTCTGACAGCCTCTGGATTCTATTCCCAAATCATAGTGCTACTGCTGGTCTGAAATATTTCCGTCCACGAAAAGCTCTTTCACTGAGGCGGCTAAGCCCGCCATAGATTGAATCTCGGAGGGAATAATGATCTTGGTTGCCTTGCCGTCGGCAGCCTTTTGGAAAGCCTCCAGGCTCTTCAGGGCGATTACCCGGTCGGTAGGCTTAGCTTCATTCAGAAGCTTCAAGCTGTCAGCATAGGCCTGCTGTACGGAGCGGATCGCCTCCGCCTCACCCTGGGCCTCTCGGATTTTGGTTTCCTTCATAGCGTCGGCGCGCAGAATCGCCGCTTCCTTATGGCCCTCGGCCACCAGAATCTCGCTTCTCTTGGCGCCCTCGGCATCCAGAATCTTGGCGCGGCGCTCACGCTCCGCTTTCATTTGCTTTTCCATGGCATCCTGAATCTCTGGAGGCGGCAGGATATTTTTCAGTTCCACACGGTTAACCTTGATCCCCCAGGCGTCGGTTGCTTCGTCCAAAATCACACGAATTTTGGTATTAATCACATCGCGGGAAGTCAGGGTATGGTCCAGCTCCAGATCGCCGATGATATTTCTCAAAGTGGTAGCGGTCAGATTTTCAATCGCGGAGATCGGGCGTTCCACGCCGTAGGTATACATTTTCGGGTCTGTAATCTGGAAATACACTACAGTGTCGATCTGCATCGTTACGTTATCCTTGGTGATTACCGGCTGGGGCGGAAAATCCACTACCTGCTCCTTCAGGGATACCTTACGGCTGATCCGGTCCACGAAAGGAATCTTTACGTGGAGTCCGGTTCCCCAGGTGGAGTGGTAAGCGCCTAAGCGCTCCATAACATAAGCCTGAGCTTGGGGCACGATTTTGATATTGCAGATAATAATCAGCAGCAGGATAATTAAAAGAACCAGTATTACAATAATCTCAATTGGCATAATTTTTCCTCCTTTGTTGCTCCGTTATTCTTTCTCTTCAATGGGATGAACAATCAATTTTACGCCCTCAATCGCATCCACCAGCACTGAAGCACCCTTGGGAATCACAGTCTGGTCCATGGAACGGGCAGTCCAGATGCTGCCGGAGACATTGACCTGGCCTTTCCCCTGATCATTTTCAACGGCCTCTGTTACAATGCCCTTTTGTCCTACGATTCTGCCCGCGTTGGTATCCTCCTTTTGAAAGGACATCGCTTTTTTTACCAGCGGCCTGGTGATCAGAAGGGACAAGATAGAAACCGCCACAAACACGGTCAGCTGAATCCAAATCACATCGGTAAAAATACTGGTGACCAACGCCGCGATGCCGCCGATCACGAACCATATACACACCAACTGGGCCGTCGCTCCTTCCAAAATTGCCAGCAGCACGATGGCGGCAATCCAGATATACTGCATCACATCCATGAAAATCCTCCTTTCCCAATGTTTGTTTCTGCTAAGCTTTGCATTGATCTTATCATACCAGAATTAAATTTAAATTACAAATCCTCAAAAAGCAGGATTTTGTTCAATTTTTAACGAATTTTCAAAGCTACTCCCCAGGGCTATCCCAGGCAAACCCAGGCGAATCCCAGCGGACGCAGGCGCGGTTTTTCATCGGCCAGGGTACATTCCCTGATTCCGCCCATATTAACTGTATGCGCTTATATTCTTAGAATAACCAAAAAAAGAACCCGGAACAGAAATTTCTGTTCCGGGTTCCTGGAAAAATCAGATTAATACATGCCGCCCATACCTGGGTCAGCAGGCATAGCGGGAGCAGCGGGTTCTTTCTTGTCGGCCACCAGAGATTCAGTGGTCAGAACCATCGCGGCCACAGAAGCGGCGTTCTGCAAAGCGGAACGGGTCACCTTAGTGGGGTCTACGATGCCTTGCTCGATCATGTCGCCATAGGACTCGGTCAAGGCGTTATAGCCATAGCCTACCTTATTGGCGTTCATTATATTGGCAACGATAACAGAGCCTTCCACGCCGGCGTTTGCGGCGATCTGACGAACCGGCTCTTCCAGAGACTTCAGCACGATAGCGGCACCGGTCTTCTCATCGCCCTGAGACTCCTCCACCAGCTTCTCGACTGCGGGAATGGCGTTCAGCAGAGCAGTTCCGCCGCCGGCTACGATGCCCTCTTCCACAGCGGCCTTAGTAGCAGCCAGAGCGTCTTCAATTCTCAGCTTCTTTTCCTTCATTTCCACTTCAGTAGCGGCGCCGACCTTGATGACGGCTACGCCGCCAGCCAGCTTAGCCAGTCTTTCCTGAAGCTTCTCACGGTCAAAATCAGAGGTGGTGTTCTCAATCTGAGAACGGATTTGTCCAACTCTGCCCTTAATCGCGTCGCTGTCTCCGTCACCGCCGACAATAATGGTGTTCTCCTTGTCGACCTTAACCTGACGGGCGTGGCCCAGCTGAGCCATAGTGGCTTCCTTCAGCTCCAGGCCGACCTCTTCAGAGATTACCTGGCCGCCGGTGAGAATAGCGATATCCTGGAGCATTTCCTTTCTTCTGTCGCCGAAGCCAGGAGCCTTGACGGCTACTACCGTGAAGGTGCCGCGGAGCTTATTGACGATCAGGGTAGACAAGGCCTCGCCCTCTACGTCCTCGGCAACAATCAGAAGCTTCTTGCCGGACTGCACAATCTGCTCCAGCAAGGGCAGGATTTCCTGAATATTGGAAATCTTTTTATCCGTGATCAAAATGTAGGCGTCATCCAAAACAGCCTCCATCTTGTCGGTATCGGTGCACATATAGGGAGTGATGTAGCCGCGGTCGAACATCATGCCTTCCACGACCTCGGAATAGGTTTCGGCGGTCTTAGACTCTTCCACGGTGATCACGCCGTCAGAGCCGACCTTTTCCATCGCCTCGGCAATCAGATTGCCGATGAACTCGTTGCCGGCGGACACGGAGGCAACTCTGGCGATATCATGAGTGCCGTCAACCTTCTTGGAATTCTTGCCGATCGCCTCTACAGCGGTATCGACAGCCTTCTGGATGCCATTTTTCAAAACCATCGGATTCGCTCCGGCGGTTACGTTCTTCATGCCTTCCCGGATCAGGGCCTGGGCAAGCAAAGTAGCGGTAGTGGTACCGTCGCCGGCCACGTCGTTGGTCTTGGTAGCGACCTCCTTGACCAGCTGAGCGCCCATGTTCTCAAAAGCGTCATCCAGTTCAATTTCCTTGGCGATGGTTACGCCGTCGTTGGTGATAAGGGGAGCGCCGAACTTTTTGTCCAGCACCACGTTTCTTCCCTTGGGTCCTAAGGTAATCTTCACGGTATCAGCCAGTTGGTTGATGCCGTTTAAAAGAGCTTTTCTTGCATCCTCGCCATAAGCAATTTGTTTTGCCATAATCAATCAACCTCCATATTTGTAAAATGAACCATTCTAAATTTTATTATTCTACTACAGCAAGAATATCGGACTGACGGACAATGGTGTATTCTTCTCCATCGATCTTTACTTCCGTGCCGGAATATTTGCTGGTGATAACCTTATCGCCTACCTTAACGTACATGTCGATCTGGTTGCCGTCCACCATTCCGCCGGGGCCTACCGCCACGATGGAAGCTACCTGGGGTTTCTCCTTTGCGGAACCAGCCAGAACAATGCCGCTCTTTGTGGTTTCCTCCGCTTCTTCCATTTTAATGACCACTCTGTCAGCCAATGGTTTGATCGTCATAATCAAATTCCTCCTTGTTTAGAATATAAAATATTTGATTTCTTATTTTTAGCACTCATTACCTCTGAGTGCTAACACTATTTTATAGTGGTTTGCTTTAAAAATCAAGAGGTATTTTACGTTTTCATAATTTATTTACAATTTCCTGCCGAAAATCCCCTGCGAAATCCGATTTTCACCTGAACCCGCAAAAATTTCATCTGTTTCACGCCTGTTTTCCTCCGGGAACCAAAAAATTCAGCGCCTGGGGAAGCACCTGAAAGGAAATCTGGGAAAGCGGCTGGCACTCTCCGTCGAAATTTACCACAACAGACTGTTCGCAGGTAATTTCCATCCGTTTTCCCCGCATAAAAATTAAAATATCCTGAAAGGCACCGGACCGCAAATGCTTTCCTTTCTTATACTCGGACAGCAGCTTTGCCAGACGGAGCCTCCCTACCCTGCGGATCAAGACAAAGTCCAGCAGGCCGTCGGAGGGATCCGCCTCCGGAGCGCCGCAGTAGCCGCCGCCGTAATACCGCCCGCTTCCCGCCAGGGCGAATAAAAACCGGTCCTGAATGGGCGGATGGCCGTCGATGGTTACCTTCAGATCGTTTCCCATTTTGCCGAGCACGCATTTTACCAGGGCCAGGTTATAGGCCATAGGCCCGGAAACCAAGGGCAGCTTTTTAAATTTGGCCATATGTAGGGCCACCGCGGCGTCCAGCCCGGCGGAGCAAAGGTTCAGAGACAGCATTTTCTCTGTTTGTATCATGTCCACCTTGACAGGCTGGGCTTTCATCTGCGCCTCCACCTGCAAAAAGCGCTCTTGAGAGCCAAAGGTTCTGATATAATCATTACCGGATCCCACCGGGAAAATTCCTACTTGGACGTGATTCCGGCCTGCCGCCGCGCCCGCGATCTCACACAGGGTCCCGTCGCCGCCTACGCCATAAATTTTGACCGGTTCCCCCGTCCGGGCCGCTGCTTCCGCAATTTTCTCAGCGTGGCCTGGAAATTGTGTCACCGCTTCTTCCAGGTCGATTCCTTCTTTTTGGCAGTAGCGCCGTATCTGCTCCCGCACTCCGCGGTACGCTCCCTTTTTTCCCGCCGCTGGATTGTAAATTACCAAACTCCCTCCTATTTTTTTCGCTGATAGTACGCTTTCATGCGATAGCTGCCGTCATAGGTGACCTCTTTGCCCAAAAAATCAGGAGGGGAAAAAATCTCTGCCTGCTGCTGATCCTGAAATTCCACCTCAGCGTAATAAAATTCCGTGTCTGTGCCCGGGTCCACCCGGCTGCATTCCAGCCTGAGTCCGTTTTCCAGCCGGTAAATCCGGTACTCCTTGCGGATCATCGGCTTCGGCAGCAGCTTTTTCAAGCTTTCAAAGGTTGCTTTATCCAGGTCCAGCTCGATTTCCTCCCGAACCAGGCTGCCCTCGCCTTTGAAGCACAAACGGTAAGTTTCTGCCTCTCCTACCCGCTTGCTCCGGATTCTCACTTCCGGAGAAATCCCCAGATAGCCCTGGAAAACTTCGGCCCTCTCGAGTTCCGGCAAATCCGGGAATCCTGACAGCAAAAATTTCCGTTCAATTTCCATTTAAACTCAAAACCTTTCAACTTTTTCTTTTATTATGCAAAATAATGTGTTAAAATAAAATTGTTAACATAATTATAAGACTATTTTATCAGAAGCGCCGCCAGCACTTCTGATTGATTTGCGTTTTTTATTTTCACATAAGGGAGGGCCTGTTTTGACAGTAGCTATTATCATTACTGCTATTATTTTAATTCTCTGCGTCTTTTCCAGCAAATTCCTGCATCGTTTCGGCGTGCCTACTTTGCTCATCTTCATTTTATTAGGCATGGTTTTTGGCTCGGACGGTATTGTGGGTATCTACTTTGACAATTATGGCTTAGCGGAAACCATCTGCTCTGTCGCTCTGATTTTCATCATGTTTTATGGCGGCTTTGGCACCAACTGGAACACCGCCAGGCCGGTGCTGAAACAGTCTATCTGTATGTCGACCCTGGGAGTAATCTTTACAGCCCTTTTAACTGGCCTTTTCTGCCATTACGCCTTAGGCATGAGCTGGCTGGAAGGGCTGCTGACCGGTTCGGTGGTTGGTTCTACTGACGCCGCCTCCGTATTTTCCATCCTGCGTTCAAAAAAGCTGAACTTAAAGGGCGGCTTGGCTTCCTTGCTGGAAATTGAAAGCGGCAGCAATGATCCTGTTTCTTATATGATGACCATTATCATTTTAACGATCATGTCAGTCTCTTCCGATATTTCTCTGCCCTGGATGATTGCAAAACAGCTTTTATTTGGGTTTGGCATCGGCTTCGGCGTGGCCTTTTTGTCCTCGAAGCTCCTCTCCCGAATCAACTTTGAGATCAATGGTATGGACGCAATTTTGGTGATCGGCACCGCTTTGTTCACTTATGGTTTTTCTTCCTGGCTGGGCGGCAACGGTTATCTCAGCGTATATATTGTAGGAATTGTCCTCGGCAACAGCAAGATATTACATAAAACCTCATTGGTTCACTTTTTTGACGGCATCACCTGGCTGATGCAGATCGCCATCTTCTTTGTTTTAGGCTTGCTGGCATTTCCCTCCAAAATTCCCTCTGTGGCCTTGCCAGCCATTTTAATTTCCGTATTCATGATCATCGTGGCAAGACCTGTGGCCACCTTCCTGATCCTTTCCTGGTTTAAGACTCCCGTCCGCCAGCAGCTTCTGGTTTCCTGGTCCGGCCTGAGGGGCGCCGCTTCTATTGTGTTCGCTATTTTTGTCATGAGCAGCGGCGTAGTGATTGAACATGATATTTTTCATATTGTATTTTTTGTCGCGTTGTTTTCTGTGGCGGTACAGGGCACCTTGCTGCCAAAAATCGCGGATAAGCTGGGCTTGGTAGACAAGGAGGATGACAGTCTAGTGCTGAAAACCTTTACGGATTATCAGGACGACGTGGATACCAAGCTGCTGGAGGTACCGGTGACAGAGGACGATTTCTACGCTGGCAGGCTGCTTCGTGAAGCCAATATCCCGGAGGAAGTGCTGATCGTCATGATCAAACGGCACGGGGAAACCATTATTCCCAGAGGCTCTACCAAGATCAAGGTGGGAGATATTTTAGTGGTCAGCAGCGAAAGCTTCGAGCGGTTCAAGTCCGGCCAGCTAAAGCCGCCGCAATAATCTTAAACCTTTTACAATCTCTTGACTTCCCGGTTTTCGGGTCGTACAATAAAACAAAGACGGTGGCACAAATTTGATAAGAAAACAACGAAGTAAAGGAGCGTACAAAATGGAACCTAGAGTTGAGATCAAGGAACATATGAGGGGCGGCAAGGGTCACGTCATCATGAAGCATCTTTTGGGCGAAAAAGAATTAAATGGGAAGTGCCGTATTTATGCGGAAATCACTTTGGAGCCGGGCTGTGAGATCGGCTACCACGAGCATCACAACGAAAGCGAAACCTATTATATTATTTCCGGTCAGGGCGTGTATAACGACAATGGGACTAACCGCCCTGTCAGTGCCGGAGATATCACCTTTACTCCCGACGGCTTCGGTCACGGTCTGGACAACACCGGAACCGAAAACCTGGTACTGATGGCTTTGGTGATCTTAGATTGATTTCAAAAAGAAGGCTTACAATCAGAAAATAGCATTGTCTTAATACCGCCGAGGCGCTGTTTCAAATTCAGCGCTCCGGCGGTGTTTTTAATTTTGTTAGGAACCACCAGCCGAAAAAGGATCCTCAGGGCGGTGTTTCTAAGGCTTTTGAAAAATTTTCAATTGTATTTCGTGCCCCCGGGCATAATCTTTGCCGCCGGGCATTTCCGATCACGACGTTTCCGTTTCTTTTCCCAGGATATCATCCAGCCATCCATCCGCGGCGTCCAATACCTCATCAATCTCAGGATAGCGGAAAACCGACCCTCTTTTTAGATAGGCGCGGAACTGATCGAAGCTTACCCACCGTGCCTGGATTACCTCCTCCTTTTGCAGCCTAAGCTCCTCTACAGGTACATCCTGCAAGGTAAAGTAAATATCCCAAATCAGTGGGTCCTCCCGGACGATCCGGCGCAGAAAGGAGAGCTCTTTCTGTTTTACCTGTATTCCCAGTTCTTCTTTCAGCTCCCGGACGCATCCCTGTTCGGAATCCTCCCCGGCGATTATTCTTCCAGTGGTCAGGCTCCACTTTCCCGGCAGGATTTCCCGGTGCCACGACCTCTGCTGTATTAAAATTTCCCGGCGGCGGTTAAATACCCAAGCCTCCACAGCCAGGTGGTATTCCCCAGGCAGATAGTCGGCTTCCTTCTCCTTCAGCGCTCCGGTTTTTCTTCCTTTTTTATCATAGACATCCCATAATTCCATAATAAGCATCCTTTATTCTTCAACGATAATCTTCCTTCCGTGCCAGCTTTCCTTTAAAATCTGTCACCCGCTTCCTTTCCGTCAAGAAAAAGCCCCGAAAATTCGGGGCTTTTTCTCATCCAAATTTTACAAAGTAACCCTGAATAAAGATAGCCAAAATGATCACCGGAACCACTACCATCATATAGCCTCTCGCCCATTTGGGGAATTTCATGCCTTTTCCCATATTGGCTTCTTCGATAAAGTTATCCCAGCCCCAGCCATAGCGGGTTGTGCAGAACAGCACGTAGACCAGCGAGCCCAAGGGCAGAATATTATTGCTGACAATAAAATCCTCCAAGTCCAGAATATTGGAACCAGCCCCCAGAGGCTGGAAGGAGCTCCACAGATTAAAGCCGAAAATGCAAGGCAGAGACAGGAGGATAATAGCGAGAAGGTTGAAAGCCACAGCTTTTTTCCTGGACCAGCCCAAGAGATCCATCAAGCAGGAGATAATGTTCTCAAACACCGCGATAATCGTGGAAAAAGCGGCGAAGCTCATAAATACGAAAAAGAACGCGCCCCAGACACGGCCGCCCTGCATGGAATTAAACACATTCGGCAGTGTGACAAAAATCAGATTCGGGCCGCTGTCCGGATTGATATGAAAAGCGGAACAGGCGGGAAAAATAATCAGGCCGGCAATCAGGGCCACACTGGTATCCAGCACCGTTACGCTGACGGCCTCTCCGGTCAAGGAACGTTCTTTGCCGATATAGCTGCCAAAAATCGCAAGCGAGCCCATACCGATGCTCAAGGTAAAAAACGCTTGGCCCATTGCGGCAAAAACCGCGTCGGCCAAACCATTTTCCCATAGCTTGTCAAACCGAGGATAAAGATAAAATTCAAGGCCTGTTCCCGCGTTTTCCATAGTGACCGAATGAACCGCCAGCACCACCATAATGGCGAACAAGGAAACCATCATCACTTTGGTAACCTTTTCCACCCCGTTTTGCAGGCCGAAGGAGCACACTCCAAGACAAAGCGCCACTACCAGAACCATCGCACCGATCATCAGCCAAGGATTCGCGGTGATCCCCTCAAAAATTACGCCTACCTGCTCCACAGACTGGCCCTCAAAGTCTCCTTTCAGGGTTTTGATGAAATAGATCAGCATCCATCCGCCAATCGTGGTATAAAACATCATAAGCAGGTAATTGCCTATGATTCCCACTACTTTATAAAAATGCCATTTACTTCCTTTCGGCTCTAAAACATCAAAGGATTTGGCGATACTTTTTTGACTGGCGCGGCCCACGGAAAATTCCATCACCATAACAGGCAGGCCCAGCGCCAGCAGGAAAAACAAATAAAGCAGCACAAAAGCAGCGCCGCCGTATTCTCCTGTCACATAAGGAAACCTCCAGACATTTCCAAGACCGATGGCGCATCCCGCCGAGATCAGCAAAAAACCTAACCGGGAAGAAAATTTTTCTCTCTGCATTTTGCCGGTTCCTCCTGCTTTTACAATTTGTTCATATATTTTATCAATTTTATGGAGTAAAGTCAATCAGCTTTTTATCTTCATTTTCCTTTCCCTTTCCCGGCGCATGCTTGAAGTAATTCCCGCCTTTGACGGCCGCCCGCAGGCCGTTCCACTTACTTTAGGCGCTTCTAATCACTCCTGTTCAACGAATGGCCTAAGCCCTCTAAAGCTCAAGCCTTCTCTCAAAGTAGGTTTTATTGGCCAAGTACGCCTCCGAATCCGGCTTGCACTTTCCCGCTTTCTCGTTATACATGCTCGCTGTTATATAGTCTCCCATACGGTCATAGCAGACGCACAGCTGTAAATACGGGATGTAATCGTAGCAGTCCGGCAGCACGAAACCACCCGACTGATCCTCCCTTTCGCAGGACGCCGCCGTCTGATACCAATAAGCTGCCTGCCGGTATCGCTCCCGTTCCATAAAATAAAACCCAATGTCACAGCAAACCTCCGCCCTTGGGATATCATATTCCAGACTTTTCAAAAGCGCCGGCAAGACCTCCCGCTCCCTCCCCAGCTTTCGGTAACATTGGGAAAGCTGGCGGCAGGCTTCAATTTCGTTTTCCACCCATCCCTGACCGCTTTGAAGAAAATTCAGCAGCTCCTCGGCGGCCCCTTCATATCGTTCATGGTAAAAAAGTTCCCGAGCGTAATAAAACCGCTGCCTCGGGTCCAGGGTTTTCCCTTCCCGCAGAAGCTTTTCAAAAATCCGAAGATTCCGGTCGGGATCCCCTTTTCCCATCTTTTGATGGGTCACCGCGATCGTGGAATGAATTACCTTTCCCTGGGGCGGGATCACCTCATGGACTGCTCCCATCCACCGATATCCCCGAAAATTACGGATCAGCCTCTCCCGGTAATAGGAAAATATCGGCTTTCCTTGGGAATCAAACGCGGTATTGTATTTCATCATCACCATGTCAACGCCAGGCTCCAGGGACTCCTTGAGCTTTTGCAGCCGGCGCCGATCCTCCGGCAGCAGAACGTCATCGGCATCCAGCCACAAGCAGTAATCCATGACCGCTTGGGAAAAGGAAAAATTCCTTGCCGCCGCAAAATCATCAATCCATGGGAATTGATATACCCGTGCTCCCTCCTTCTCCGCGATTTCTCTGGTCTGATCCCGGGAACCGGTATCTACCACTATCATCTCATCGGCAATTTCCTTTGCGCTTTCTAAACAGCGTTTGAGCACCGCTTCTTCATCTTTTACGATCATACACAAGCTAATGGTAACCAAAGCTCCTTCTCTCCTTTCTATCCTTCCATTTTATGCGGGAATGGGAAAAGGCTTTCAGAGGATTTTTCGGCCGCGCTGGGCATATTATGCAGAAGCCTTTCCGCTTTAGCCCCTCTGAAATAATATTAAGAATTATTATTGACTTATAGCACAAGATATGGTATCGTAATACTATCAAATAACTAAAAGGAGCGCTTCATATGTTAGATTATGTAACCGTTACCGGCGGCGTGATGACCGACGAGGAAATACAAGCGTATGTGGATCATGTCCAGGAAAAAAATCCCCAAAGAAAGCTAAAGGCCCTGAATATTGAAATGGACGGCGAATTTGTCAATTTGAATTACACCTTTGAGGAGGTGCCATTTGAGCATATCCGCAGAATCACCGGCTATTTGGTTGGCGATATGAGTCACTGGAATAATGCGAAAAGCGCCGAGGAAAGGGACCGGGTCAAGCATACCCTTGCAAATTAAAGCATCGCTTTCTGCCGTGGGAGAACTAATGGTTTTCCCACGGTTCTTCTTTTTAACCTTCCGCGCGCATATAGATTAGTATTTCTAATTTTACCGGGAGGTTCCTTTCTATGAGCATCAACGTTACATATCCGGCCGATTATCCCACAGTGGAGGTATGTGGTCCCAATCCCAGTCTGGCGCGCTTGCTGAACAACGACCTATCCGCCGCAAAAAGCGAGATGACGGCGATCCACCAATACACCTATCAAGCCTGGAGGCTGGAAAAGGATTATCCTGAGATTTCGAAAACCCTGTCGGAAATCGCCATGGTAGAAATGCGCCACTTTCACCGTCTGGGACAACTGATCAGCCTGTTGGGGGGAACTCCGAAATTTTTCTCTTATCAGCGTGGAATCACACTGCCATGGAATGGAAAAATGGTTGACTATACTGCCGATATCCACAAACTATTAAAAATAGATATCGCAGCCGAGGAAGCTGCCTATATCACGTATACCCGTCAGTCTCAGTGTGTTAAGGATGCGAAGGTGGCCGCTAATTTGGCCCGCATCGCCCAGGATGAAAAGCTTCATAAAGCGGTGCTGAATAAATTTTTACAGGATTTATCATCCTGAGTGTTTAAAATTGCCATTCAGCGCGTATAATAACCGTGAGGTGATTTTATGAACGCATTTATCGATCAGGATGGCTGCATTGCCTGCGGACAATGCTATGATGTTTGTCCTGAGGTATTTTCCGCCAGCGACAACGGCATCGCTTTTGTGGCACAGGAGCAGGTTCCCAAAGACCAGGAGGAAAGCGCCCGCACTGCGGAGCAAGGCTGCCCGACCTCGGTGATCTCCTTGTCTGATACGGAGTAATGATGTTTTCCCTGTTGAGGCCTAAAGCTTCGAAAATCCCGAAAGATTTAAAATATTTCTTCTCGCTTGTGTTATCCCGGAAAACAAATCCGCCGCAAAGTCAAAAATAACCAAGCTGGTTGTCCAAAATAGTTTTTATAAAATATTCATATAGCTTTCACACAGCCAACACATTTCCTGGTTACACTATAGATATCCTAAAACATTAAATTGCTTACAAGAACTTTTTTCATAATTTTCCTCTCCTTTTTAAAAGGGCGCGGTTCTACCGCGCTTTTTTATTTCTTAGTGTTTGAATTATGATGAATTTACCGGCTTATGAGCTGTTTGTTCCATGAGGATTTCTCTCAAGCTAATATTCATCTGTTATTAATTTTTTCATGAAATCTTCTTAAATTCTTCTTTTTTGAGCCAAAACGTGTCCATAATTTTCTGATAAGATAAATACAAATCAAAAGAAACGAGGTGCCATCATGATTTTTAATTTGCTTCTGACCAGCGTTGTAGTGATTGCCGGATTCTATTTCTCGATAAAATGCTTTGCCAAAATGGGAGAGCTCACTCAAAGCTCCATGATGGAGCCAGTCCCCATTGAAATTGAGAAGGATGATCATTGATTTCTCCTTTGCCTTTTAGGCTTGACATACTTTTTTCATAACCTTCCTTTCTAAAAAGGCGCAGCTTTTGGCTGCGCCTTTTTAGTTTTTTGTATTAAGTGAAGAAACTCCCCTAACGCATTTGTCCAAAAAGCGGGTAGTAATTGAAAAAAACTTATGCTATACTAAGCTGGTATCAGCTCTTTAAAACGGTTTAAAATTGAGGGGGAAAAAACATGGATTATTTATGGACATTCATCGCATTCGGCGTTTACCTTTTGGTAATGCTTTTGATTGGTTTCCTTTCTATGAAAAGGACCAAAAGCTCTGAAGATTATTTCTTGGGCGGGCGTTCCTTAAACGGCTGGGTCGCGGCTCTCAGCGCGCAGGCTTCGGATATGAGCGGCTGGCTTTTGATGGGACTGCCCGGCGCTATTTACGCGTTAGGCACCGGTCAAATCTGGATTGCGGTAGGCTTGTGTATCGGCACAATTCTAAACTGGACCCTCATCTCCTCACGGCTGCGCAGATACACCATCCGCGCGGGAAATTCTCTCACCTTGCCGGCATTTTTCGAGAACCGGTTCCATGACAAGTCAAAGCTCCTCAGAGTGGCTTCTTCCTTATTTATCATGGTTTTCTTCCTGGTTTATACCGCCTCTGCCTTTTCTGCCGGAGCGAAATTATTTTCTTCTGTTTTTGGCTTGGACTACATATGGGCTTTGGCCATTGGCGCCGCGGTTATTTTGATTTACACCTTTTTCGGCGGCTTTTTGGCGGTATGCTGGACTGATTTTATCCAAGGCTTTATGATGCTGATCGCTTTGATGGTGGTTCCGTTTTTCGCCGTTTCCGTCATGGGAGGCTTTGGAGAAACCAAAGCCGTTCTCGACAGCTTGGGCACCAACTTTTTAAATCCTTTTTATGACAACGGCAATCCTATGAGCGCTGTAAGCATTATTTCCCAGCTGGCCTGGGGATTAGGTTACTTTGGGATGCCCCATATTCTGGTCCGTTTTATGGCGATTAAAAATGAAAATGAAGTGCGGAAATCCAGAAAAGTAGCCATTACCTGGGTAGTCATCTCTTTATCTGCCGCCTGCTTCCTGGGGATCATCGGACGTTCCTATTTCCAGGATTCCTTATTGGCAAACGGACAGCAGGAAAATGTGTTTATCAACATGATTCAGGACATCTTTAATAACCACATCCACATTCCCTTTATCGGCGGCTTATTGCTCTGCGCTATTTTGGCGGCTATTATGTCCACCGCCGATTCTCAGCTTCTGGTGACGGCGTCTTCCATCTCGGAAGATGTTTACAAGGGCGTTATTAACAAAAAGGCTAGTGATAAGTCCATGCTTCTCATCAGCCGGATTACCGTTCTGGTGGTTTCTGCCGTGGCCTTTATGATTGCCTTAGATCCCAACAGCAGCGTTATGGGTTTGGTTTCCAATGCCTGGGCCGGTTTCGGCGCTACCTTCGGTCCCGTAGTTCTCATGAGCCTGTTCTGGAAACGCTCTAACGTTACCGGCGCCGCTTTTGGTATGATCGCCGGCGGCTTAACCGTAATCCTTTGGGATTACATTCCTCTGTTCGGAGGCGCTACCCTGGCTGTTCAGACCGGCCTGTATTCCCTGGTTCCCGGCTTTGCCATCAATCTGGTGCTGATGATCATAGTCAGCCTGCTGACGAAAGCGCCCAGCCGAGAAATGCTGGACGAATTCGACGACGTTGTCCGCTCTAAGGGTATGGAGATTTCTCCCAAAAATTAAAACTACGGTTTTTTCAAAGTATGAAAAGCACTAAAAGCACAGCAATAGGTTCGTTTGCTTTTTTATCCATTGAATGATTTTTCTGATAGGTTTATCAATCTGTAAATTTCAGCTATAAGAAGAATTTTATGCCTCACAAAATTCTTCCAGTAAAAAATTACCCTCTATGCTGTTTTTACGCATAGAGGGTAATTTTTACCATAAACTAAAACACATCGCAAGAGCCCGCTGGCTCTTTTACCGCTAAAATTCCGGCTCAAACCGTTTCATCGCATCATGGCATTTCAGGCGTTTTTATTCTCCTTCTTATTCCATTTTCTTATACGCGGCGCTATGGCCTGGCCGTCCGATGCGCCGTCACTCCTATTCTAACACCCGGTTTCTCAGTTCTACTTTAATGTTTCACTGTTGTTCAATACCAAAGTACTGTACAGAAACAACACATCGCATCCTTCAAAATCAATAAACCGGGCAAGGTAATCGGGATGGATATAACGAATGTCAACCAGGGTAATCTTAGAATATCCGCTGATCAGCAATGGAGCGATACTGGAACCGAAGGAGTCTCGAAACAAAATCAACTCCCGTCCGGCTTGCGCCTGAGGATTCTCCATAGTCAGCAGCGACAAAGGTCCGGAAAGAAACAGCTCGTAAGGATCCTTCCCCATAGCGCGCCCAAAATCATATACCTGGCCCGCCCGATTGTTCTGGAAGTCGTACACAGTACAGTTCTCAATGGCGTCATTTGTCAGATAATAAAGAGAATCCGGAGCCAAAGGCAAGGCTGACTGCCCGCAATACACCCCATAAAAATCCCGCTCCAGCAGATTTTCCTTATAATCCTTGGACAGGGTGGCGCCCATCGCCTGAGCCAGACGTTCCGCTACGTCTGTGATCTGTTCCTGCCGCCAATGGACGTCGGTTCTATAATAATCTCCGCTCTCTAAAAGGTCTGAAATGGAGATATAATCGGCAAAGCCCGTCTGCTGCAGCAGCTGTTCTTCCAAAAGGCTGTAATCTATCGAAAGGTGGCCGCTTTGTTCCGCCAAATAGCAATTTTTATCAGGGATAATGGATAAATACACCTTATTGCTATCATCCAGATATTTTTGATAGAGATATCTGAAGCGGCTTGCCGCTCGGCTTAACGACGCTTCATCCATAGGATACTCCATCGCCGCTGCTGAGCCTTCAAACACATAGATACCGTTATTATCTTTTCGTTGAAACAAACAGGCTGCGCTCAGGGCCTTCAGCGTGCGGAATTGATCCCGAAAAGGGAAATGATCCTGGACATATGTCTCAGATTCCGACATAAACCTCCCATTAAAAATGGTGTCCGCCGATAATTCCGGCGGCGCCGCAAGCTTACGTCTCTCGCTATCCGAATACTCCCCTTTGGGAAGAAACACACACATCAGAAAGGAAGCTGCCAAAAACACGGCAGCCAGTACGCAAACCATCCAATTTTTCCGTTTCGTTGTCATATGCTTTCCCCCAATCAAAATCGAAAATACAGGAAAGGATTGAACGAGCCATCCACCAGATAGGCGGTCATGACCAGGAGGATCGATAAGAGCGCAATGGGCTCGGCGATATTTAAAATCCGCACCGCCGCGCAATTTTTTGAAAGACGTTCGAATCCATTTTTGATCAGCGGCGTAGCGCCAATTATGGCTATAGGCAGAATCAAAGAAAAGCTGCTGAGATAATAAAGCGCTTCGTCCGACGCCAGAGGAATTCCGCCGGCTCCAAATAAACCTGCCAGGTCGGAAAAAGCCTGCCCCATATTATCCGCGTTGAATAGGACGAAGCTGATCAACACAAAAAACAGCACGTAAATACGCGCAATCATTTTGTGCTTGCGCAGGAGCTTCAACAGCCACATTTTTTCCGCCATCAAAAGCACGGCGAACAAAAGGCCCCAAACGGCAAAATTCCAGGCGGCTCCGTGCCAGAAGCCCGTCAGAACCCACACCGCCAAAATATTCAGCAAATGGCGGTATTTTCCAACACGATTTCCTCCCAAGGGGATATATACATAGTCTCGGAACCACGTTCCAAGTGAAATATGCCAGCGGCGCCAAAACTCTGTGATGCTGGAGGAAATATAGGGGTAATTAAAATTTTCCAAAAAACGGAATCCAAAAATCTTTCCAAGCCCAATCGCCATATCGCTGTATCCTGAAAAGTCGAAATAAATATGCAGCGCAAACGCCAACGCGTACAGCCAGTAAAAGAGAACGGACTTTTCCTCCGAAGCCAGAAACGCGCCGCACAGCTCTCCCAATTGATTGGCTAAGAGGATCTTTTTTCCCAATCCGATAATAAACCGCCTGATTCCCTCCGCGGCAAGAGCGGTGGAATGGGTCCGATCCTCAAGCTGCGCGGCAATATCAGAATACCGGACAATCGGCCCGGCGATCAGCTGGGGAAACATCGCGATATAGGCCGCGAGATGAACCAGGTTTTTTTGTGCGGGTTCTCCCCGATACACGTCCACAGTATAGCTGATGATCTGGAAGGTATAGAAGCTGATCCCGATGGGCAGAGCAATATGCAGGAGCGGAAAGTCCGCGCCGGCAACCGCATTGAAGTTCTGCAGAAAAAAGTCCGCATACTTAAAATACAAGAGAAAACAAAGACTGATTCCCACCGAAATTCCGCAGATATATTTCGTGGCCCGCCCGCCCCGATACCGTTCCAGCAAAAGCCCGAAGCCGTAACCGCACAGAATGGAGACCGCCATCAGCAAAACATACTTCGGCTCTCCCCAGGCATAGAAAAACAAGCTGGAGAACAGCAGCACTCCATTGCGGAACCGGGCTGGAGTGACAAAATAGGCTGCCAGGACCAGAGGAAGAAAATAATATAAAAACGGGATACTGGAAAAAAGCATCGCGGCACTTCCTTTACTGGCTTATCGTGCAATTTTTAATCCGGGGACTTTTACACACGTCTCAGCGTATCGCTCTCTAATACTTAGAATCCATTTTCCACCACTGGGGCATCCAAAACCACCTTTGCGCCGTCAAGGGCTGAAAGCGCGTTGGTTTTAAAGGTCTCTATCAGCTCGTCTGCTCCATACGCAGTAAGCACATACTTGCCGTCCACATCAATTACCACCATCGTATCCGGCATACCGCACATCCACTGCTTGGCCAAAACATTCTCCTTTACCGCCTCGGAGAATTCCTCCACTTGAACCCCGCTTTTCAGACGGTAGGCGGCGCCGGTAAAAGTATTCGCGTTCATCATGTGAACCATAGAAGCGGCGTCGTCTATGTTGGCTGCCTCGCTTTCCGGCAGTCCAAGGGTCATATCCAGTTCCTCGGTTTTTGAAATATCAAACGCGCCAGGAGCTTCCGAAGTCAAATTTTCAGAGTCTCCGCCGCCAATAGGAAATTTCTGCTCCTCCGTATAGGTATCAATCACCGTTTCCAGGACTTGAACCGCGCTGGTATAGCTGGAATCAGGAGCTGAGCCGCCGTTCTGCGCATCGCTTTGGCCTCCGCACCCAGCCAAAGAAATTGCCATTACCATTCCGACAAGACAAATAAACATTTTTTTCATACCGACATTCTCCTATCATCTTAATTATTATTGTGTCCCGTTTTTTTGAAGGATGTACCCACCGCTGCCGCTCACGGAAAGCGTATAAGTAAACCGCTCAGCCTCTGTTGCAAGCACCAATAAAAGATCAGAATTGTCCGACTGGGAAAGATCCCAATAAAGCGCCGCTTTCCCTGAAAGCTCCACTTCCCTCCCTGATCCTAACAGCATGCCTTCCGCGTCAAACGCGCTTAGCTCTCCGCCCGAGACGGAAACCTTTGTCCTTTCCGCCGTTTCCAGCTCTAAAGGAATCCCGCTGGGAACGCTGTCTCTGACCAGCGCCGCAGACTGCGGCATGTCCGCCGCAATCACAGCTGGTTCGCCTTCAACAGGTACCCCTTGATACAAAAGCGCAGCATCCTTTTGATTCCAAAAGGAAAATGAAACCGCTAGGCAGAAAACCGCCGCGCAAGCCACAGCGGCTATCGGACGAAGCATAGCATTCTTCGATCTGTGATTGGAACCTGGAGAACTTAGCTCTGGGTTCAAGCGCATTACCTTTTCCCGGAGTTCCTCTGGCGCTTTGATATTTCGATAGGCTTCTATAGACTGTTTATCAAACATGCTCATCCCTCCGCTCCAAGAAGCTCTTTCAATCTTTGCCTGCCGCGTGCCAAACGCATCTTGGCCGCCGGAATTGAGATGCGCAGGCAGCTTGCCGTTTCCTCCACAGATAAACCTTCCAAATAATGGAGAACCATCACTGCGTGCAGCTTATCCGGCAGCTTTCGAATGGCAGCCAGCAGTTCAAAGGCCGCCGGATCATCCGCTGCGGTGAGATGCTCCGCGTCTTCTAAAGGAATATACCGGCGAACCGCATTGCGGCGCTGGAGGTCTCGGCATTTATTAATGGTTACACGCAGCATCCACGCGCGTTCATGAGAACCGTCCTGGAAGGAGGGCCGCTTTGCCAAATAAGCAGCAAACACATCATGAACAATATCCTGAGCGTCCTCCGTATGGCTGACATAGGTCAGTGCCGTACGGAACAGCATATCTGAGTATGTTTCATAAAGCGATGCTAGGTCAACTGCTTTTCCGTGACGCAATCTTTTTACCTCCTATATAATACACGTATGAAAACACCGCCAGGTCACATCAATTTAAATATTTTTTATTTTCGCCGCAATTAAGCCGGCAACGCGAAAAACATAAATATAAGCAAAAAGGCCCTAATAAAATCCCAGTTTTTCTTTTTCAATAAAATTATCCATTTTTATCAAAAGCCTTCAGCACAATCGCAATGATATCATAAAGAGCCTCAAGCTGGTCATCCGGCACGGCTTTAAGCAGTTCCACGATCCGGTGCAGCTGCGGCCTTGACTCCTCTTTTTCCGGCGCCCAAGCATTTTCGCTTTGTTGAGCTTTCTTTACGCCCTGAACAGGTTCATCGTTTTGAAGGCTTACTTTGCTTTCGTCCAGAATGAAGCCAGCTTTTACTAATTTGCGCAAAGCGTCAATCTCTGTATGACTGCTTTTGTTTGCCGCCCGTCTTCTTATGATTTCTGCCGGTATATCAAATTCATAGGAAAGCTTGCGGATTAAATTCTCATCCCGTTTGATTCGTTCCGCCCCTTCCTCCAAATCCAGTAGTTCCATCATTGGCACACCAAGAGCTGAAGCAATTTTTTGCAGCTGCGAAACAGAAGGCTCTATGATTCCTGTCTCATATTTGGATATCAGCGCACGGTTTACACCGATTCTTTTCGCTAGTTCTTCCTGTGTAACATGAGCAGCCTTTCTCACTCTTCTTATTTGATCGAATTTCATTAGGCATCAACTCCCCATAACTCTAATGTTACTTTTTAGGCACATTTCTGTCAAGAATTTTTGTTTTAGTGCTTGACAAGAACTTTTATTTGGGATAAAATGTGCTCAAAAGGCACACTTAAATTGACGCGTTATTTCTCAACACTGAATATAAGCCGGCGTTTTTATTCAGGCCTTTGACATTCCGTCGCTATTAACGAAAAAACAATTTAGGGAGGTAGGCTATGGTCTACAAAGAAATAGAGATTGACAGCACATGGCAGCAGCCCCTTGGAGAAATCCGGGTGATTCAGGAGGAAGCAGATGGCAGAAAGCTGATTATTCACCTTTATGACAACGGCACCCCTCTTGACTTAACCGGAAAAACGGTATCCATCTACATACAGAAGCCGGACGATACCATAATCTACCATTCCTGCGAGGCATCAGGAAATCAGGTAACTGTAATTCTCACTTTACAGATGATGGCGGCATTTGGCATCACTAAGCTCTGCGAGCTGCAAATTATCGATGCGGAAAAGCATGTCCTGAAAGTAACTCTCCCCCCTCTTCGCATCGTCATGAGCAGCTATGACGATGCCATCGAGAGCACAGATGAGTTTTCCCGACTGACAGAAGCCTTGGCGGCAGCCTCCTCCGCGCCGGCAGTTATAGAGGAGGCGAAGGAAGCTGCCCGTGGGGCACTTGCCGTTAAAAACGATCTCATTGAAAAGCGAAACAGCGGATTTTTTAACGGCGCTCCTGGTCCCCGGGGCGCTCAGGGAATCCAAGGCCCCAAGGGAGACAAGGGAGATAAAGGAGATCGAGGCGACAGCGGGATTCAGGCATCCACCGATGGTATGTATACACTATATGTAAATGAAGAGGGGCACTTAATTGCTCAGTACACCGATGCTGGAAGTCCACCGCCGTTATCGATCATAGACGGACATTTGATTTATCATACAGGAGAGTGATAATATGGCAACGTTAGACTTAGGAAATGTTATGGGACCTCAGGGGCCTCAAGGGCTTCAGGGCGAGATTGGGCCGCAAGGGCCGCAAGGAATCCAAGGAGAAACAGGACCAGTAGGGCCTCAGGGGCCTCAAGGCCCTCAAGGAGAAGCAGGCTCTCCCGCTGATGTTAGTATGCTAATTCCAAAAAGTGAAAAGGGCAGTGCCAATGGGGTCGCCACCCTGAACGGAAACAGCAAATTAGTTCAAATGCCAGCTGCCTCCGATGTGGGCGCGGTTCCTACCTCACGCAAGGTGAACAATAAAGCTCTGTCCAGCGATATTACATTATCGGCCTCCGATGTGGGTGCGGTTCCCTTGGCGGACGCCGGGATCAAGGCTATTCCTTTATGGAAGGGTAAGCTGACCACTAATAATACTACAGTTCAGCTGTCCCAAAGCATTTTGAACTTCACTATGCTTCTGGTGACCGGTACTACCAATTCCACCGGCCTTCACTGGGGCATCGGAAATTTACTCCCTGTAGCAAAGGACAGTCACGCGGACTTCGGCGGTGATTCTTATGTTTCCGGAGGAAGCGACGGCTCCGGGCTGGCCAGGATCATAATCTCCCCCGACACGGCTTTGGGATTTTATTTCCCGAATTCCACGTCTCTCCGTTCGGGCGGCTCTGGATTTGCCGCGAACGCTATGATTACCGCCGTTTATGGAATTAAATAAATCTTTTGAACTTTAACGCTGGGATGATGGGCCCATGAAAGCCTTATACTCGTAACCCTCTATTGAAATTCTATTAAAACTAGATTGAAGCTAATCATTTGTTATCCTGCCGCCGGCCTACCTATTTGCCAATTTTCTCTTCTTCCGGTGCTGCAGGAGCGGTTCCCTTGTAAAAAGCGGAAAGAAACAAAAACAGCCCTCTGGATAGAGGGCTGTTTTTGTTTCTTTGTCTATGGCAACCCGATGCTGGGAAATGTTTACAAAAAGATACCCGCTATAAGCGCGGACATTAAGGCAAAAGAAAAGCCGGGCCTGGGTTTACGCTGCGAAAAAGATTCCGCCGCCAACGCGTGCATCTTCATTCAAACGAAAGAAAAGAGTCCGAACGCGAATTGCGTCCAGGCTCAGCCTGGGTTATGTTGACAAAATAGATTCCAACGAAAAATGCGGACAAAAAAGTAACGCACTCCACAAACGTGAAGTGCGTTACTTGGGATCGGCAGCTTGCCGTTGGAGCTACTGGTCGGACTCGAACCGACGGCCTGCGCATTACGAATGCGCTGCTCTACCAACTGAGCCACAGTAGCATTTTAATTTTTCAAGCGAGCCTCTTTTACTGCATTTGGCTCATATGTTTTTTATTATACAGAACTTTATCCAAATAGTCAAGAGACTTACAGTGAAATTAGTTCACAAGGTTACACATTCCCTATTTTCGTATATTATAATAGTCTACAATGGGGCATAATAAAACACGGAAAGGGAGGGTGGCACGCTTGATTCGTATGGGAAAAAAACTAAAAAGGCTCCGAGAAAATTTTAATTTAACCCAGCAACAGGTCGCCGAGGCTTTAGGGATTGACCGTTCTACCTATGCATACTATGAATTGGGACGTACTACTCCTGATCTGGACAAAATCGATAAGCTTCAGCGATTATATCAGGTTCAGTATCAAGATTTAATTGAGTACGATGAAGAAGAAAACCGGATGCAGCTAAGAGATTCTGGTTCTGATTCAAGCCCCCTTAAGAAAAATTTGTATTTGAAAACCAATCCTAAAAATTCAGATTTTTTTTATCAGCTAAATAATGACGAACAACGGCTGATTTTAAATTTCAGGTTGCTTTCAAAATCAAATCAAGAGAATGCGATTCAGCATCTGCTAACTCTGCGCCAGCAACAAAACAATGACAAATAAAAGAGAAGGATAAGAGTCCTTCTCTTTTATTATTGTTATCCTCCGGTTTCCAGAAATAAAATCGAACCCCTTACGCTAAAAAAATTTAAACGCTCCCTTATTTCATTGCAAAGAATAGTTAAATAGCATACAGCTTATGGGAAAACCTTCCCTGTGATTTCTTGAACTCTGTCGTGTGAAAAACAATGAGTATCAAGGTTTCACCTAAAGCCATCTCGGGCGTTGGGACAAAAATAATAATGCCCTTCTGGCTTTCTAAAATCCTTTCTCTTAGTATATAAGATTCCTTTCCTCCTTATAATAACCACAGAAAGTTGCCGTTGACAAACTCGTTGAAGTGGATTTATAATAAGGATACACCCTCCCCCCTAGGGTGGGGTAGTAAGGAGGCCGTAATGAAACAAAAATTTGATGTCACCGGTATGTCCTGCGCCTCTTGCAGCGCCCATGTAGAAAAAAGTGTTTCCAAGGTTGCTGGAGTCCAGGAGGTACAGGTTAACCTGCTCACCAATAGTATGACCGTTGTTTATGATGATTCTGTCACAAGCAGCGGTGAGATCGTTTCTGCTGTGGAAAAAGCCGGATACGGCGCTTGTCCCATCCAGCGGCAAGCGTCCTCACAGGCCCATTCCTCCCTACCGGTATCCCGCGAGGATCCGGCGCTCAAGGAGCAGAAGGAAATGAAGCGGCGTCTGATAATTTCCTTAGTCTTCCTGCTCCCTTTATTTTACCTGTCTATGGGACACATGATGGGACTTCCGATCCCCTGGTTTTTCCAGGGGGAGGAAAACGCTCTCGCATTCGCCTTTACCCAGCTTCTGCTGTGTCTGCCCATCGCGTTAGTGAACCGTCATTATTTTACCGGAGGCTTTGCCGCCTTGTGGCACCGCTCCCCTAACATGGATTCCCTGATCGGCATCGGTTCCGCCGCCGCTTTGGTTTACGGCATCTGGGCTATTTACCAAATCGGATTTGGCCTGGGCCACGGCGACCTTCACCTGGTCCATGAGTACTCTATGGACCTTTACTTTGAGTCCGCCGGCATGATATTAACCCTGATTACCGTGGGAAAATATCTGGAAAGCCGCGCCAAGGGAAAAACCTCTCAAGCGATTACCAAGCTGATCAACCTCGCACCAAAAACCGCCGTCCGTCTGACAGACGGCGTGGAACAGGAAATCCCGCTGGAAATGGTACAGGCCGGGGATATTCTGGCGGTAAAGCCGGGGCAGTCCATCCCCACTGACGGCCGGGTGGCCGAAGGGCTTTCCGCCGTGGATGAATCAGCGATTACCGGGGAGAGTATTCCTGTGGAGAAGCAGCCCGGCGACCCGGTCACCGGCGGTTCTATCAACCAGTCCGGTTATTTAAAAATAGAAGCTACAAAAGTGGGCGGCGATACCACCCTTGCTCAGATTATCCGTTTGGTGGAGGAGGCCAGTTCCTCTAAGGCGCCGATTTCCAAGCTGGCCGACCGGGTCAGCGGCGTATTCGTCCCCATTGTTATTTCAATCGCTGTTCTGGCCATAATCGTGTGGCTGCTTGTCGGCGAGCCATTCTCTTTCGCCCTTTCCATCGGCATCTCCGTACTGGTCATTTCCTGTCCCTGCGCCTTGGGCCTCGCCACCCCTACCGCCATCATGGTGGGAACCGGAAAAGGAGCGGAAAATGGTATTTTAATTAAATCCGCAGAGGCATTGGAGGTGGCCCATTCCGTCGGCGCGGTGGTATTGGACAAAACCGGCACTATCACGGAGGGCAAGCCCCATGTCACCGATCTTGTGGATGTGGGCCGGGTCCCCAATCTACTGCAGCTTGCCGCCTCTCTGGAGAAAAATTCCGAGCATCCGCTGGCCGCCGCTATCGTGGCGGAGGCCCAAAAGCAGAACCTCTCCCTGCTGCCGGTAGAGGACTTCGTTTCCGAGCCCGGAAAAGGCATCCGGGGCAGAATCAAGGGAAAAATCTATTTGGCAGGAAATCAAAAGATCATCGAGGAAAACGGCGTGGATATCAGAGCCCTGGAGCGCCCCGCCGCCCGGCTGGCCGAGGAAGGCAAAACCCCCATGTTTTTTGCCCAGGATGGCCAGGCCATCGGCATTATTGCCGCGGCGGATATCATCAAGCCCACCAGCGCCCAGGCAGTGGCTGAGTGGAAGGCTATGGGCATCGACGTGGTGATGCTTACCGGAGATAACGAACGCACCGCCGCCGCCATCCAAAAGCAGGTCGGCATCACACGGGTGGTTGCCCAGGTAATGCCGCAGGACAAGGAAAAGGAGGTTCGGGCCATTCAGCAGAGCGGCAAAAAGGTGGCCATGGTGGGAGACGGTATCAACGACGCTCCGGCCCTCACCGCCGCGGACGTGGGAATCGCCATCGGCGCGGGCACGGACATCGCTATAGAGTCTGCGGACATTGTTTTGATGAAAAGTGATTTGATGGACGCAGTTACCGCCATTCAGCTCAGCAAGGCTACTCTGCGTAATATCAAGGAAAACCTGTTCTGGGCTCTGTTTTACAACAGCCTGGGAATTCCCTTAGCCTGCGGCGTATTCTTCTTCCTGCTGGGCTGGAAGCTCAACCCCATGTTCGCTGCGGCCGCTATGAGCTTGAGCTCTGTATTTGTAGTATCCAACGCCTTGCGCCTGAAATTTTTCCGTCCTAAGTTCTCCGCGCCGGCCGCAGGAGCTGTGAACGAGAAAGCGAGCAAAGGAATTCACGTGGAAAACCTTATCCTTCCGAAACCGGAGGAATTACAAAATCAATTGGAAAACAAAGAAAACAAAGGAGAATTTGCTATGACAGAAAAAATTATAAAAATTGAGGGCATGGCGTGCGGCCACTGCTCCGCCCGGGTAGAAAAAGCCCTTAACGCTATTGACGGCGTATCCGCAACGGTAGACCTGGAAGCCAAAACCGCCTCCATCACCCTTACAAAGCCGGTTGACGACCAGGTTTTGATCAAAGCGGTTACAGACGCCGGCTATGAAGCGGCAGGGCTTGAATGATGCAGGCGGATAAGGAAAAGGTGTCGGCTCTGCTGAAAACGGCCCGGGGACAGATCGACGGGATTTTAAAAATGATAGAGCAGGATCGTTACTGCCTGGACATTTATCATCAAATTACCGCTACCCAGTGCGTGCTGAAAAAAGCGAATAAGGAGATCATGACCGCACACATGTATCACTGTGTGAAGGAAGCCTTTGAGCATGGGGACCCTGAAGAAAAAATTCAGGAACTGATCGATTTAATGGAGAAATCCTCCCGTTAGCGCCGATCATTGTCACTAGAACAAGCCGGTAAACTTTGTCATTCCCTACAAAAAAGCGGTTTTATTGTTTACAGGGCTGTTTTTCCGTAGTAAAATAAAATTGCACTAAATATTATTTTATTGCATCGCATTAATTGTAATCAATCAACAAATCTAAAAGGGGGTAATCGTTTGAACTCCAGAGCAATTGATCTGCGCGCCAAGAAAAACAAAAGAATCGGGATTAAAATTATTCCGGGCCATTTTTCCACCAGCCATTCCCATGTAAACTATTACATTGATATGACGGATATCAAATCTTACTATAAAAAAGCCAAGCTTGCGGCTGAGGAATTGGCGAAAGCTTATTCCTCCACACCGGTAGACGTGATTATCTGTCTGGAAGGCACCCGCATCGTCGGCGCTTATCTGGCGGAGGAGCTTGCCCAGACCAGCATCGCCGCAATCAATCACGACGCCAACCTCGCTGTTGTCACTCCGGAAACCAATGCCAACAACCAGATGATTTTCCGGGATAACATCCAACCGATTATTTGGAACAAGCGGGTGCTCTTGATGGTTGCGTCGGTAACTACCGGAAAGACCATCGGCCGGGCTATGGAATGCATCCAATATTACAACGGGCAGCTCGCTGGAATCTGCGCCCTGTTCAGCGCCGTGGAAGAAAGCAACGGAATTCCGATCCACTCCCTGTTCTCTCTGAAGGATATTCCGGATTATCAAAATTTCTCTCCTCACGAATGCCCCTACTGCAAGGAGCATACCAAGATCGACGCCATGGTCAACAGCTACGGCTACACCAAATTTTAAAATCCTATGGAAATTTTGCACTGGGATGGCTCTTAGCCATCCCAGTGTTTTTTAACCAGTTGTGAGGAAAAAGCAAACAAATCGTGATATTTTCCCGAAAACATTTCTTTTTTTTGAAATTTATGCTATCATAAATGTTTGTAGAAGGGATGTGAGGAATGGCAAAAAACGGAATTCTAATGCTTATTGGAGGCTAATTTTTAGTATGTTTACAACAAAAGACGCTGCGCTGTTGATGTCATCTTTTTCTGTATATAAAGGAATCCTTCACCGCACGGTGCCCAATGCCTTTTACCGGCTTTTGTGCGCTTACGACGCGCCGCCTGTAGAGTTCGCCAGGGCGTGGGGGGAATTTTTCGCCTTGCTCTGCGACCGGGGTTACAGCGGCAATCTTTCCCGCTGCCTCTCGGAAACCGCGCTGTTTGACGAGAACGCTTTTTCCAAGGCGGCGGCTGCGGGAAAGGCGGATCAATTGGCCGCCCCGGTTAAAAAGGCTGTCAAACGCGATATTGAGATTATCCAGCAGATCGGCTCTCTTACCCCCGAGCACCTGCTGGACGGCTACCGCCGCCTGGACGAGCTTGGATGTGTGGCGGAGACCCTTCCCCAGTGGGAGGCGGGCGCTCCTATTGACGAGCTGACCGGGGACGCGGAAGCTTGTATGGAGAAAATGGCGGCCTATTACCGAGGCCATGGGTGCGGCATGTACGCCCGTTACCGCGCTTTTATCTGGCGGGATGGCGGCATCGAGCCTGTGGTTTATCCAGACCCAATCCGGCTGAAAAGCCTAAAAGGCTATGAAGCAGCCAGAAAAACCGTGATTGACAATACGCTGGCGTTATTAAACGGCCTGTCCGCCAACAACTGCCTGCTTTACGGCGACCGGGGCACTGGAAAATCCTCCACTGTGAAAGCGATTCTCAACGAATACGCCCCCCAGGGCCTTCGCATGGTGGAAATGCCGAAGGACCAGCTGTGTGATTTTCCAAAATTAGTGGAACGGATCGCCGCTCTTCCCCTTCGCTTCATTATTTTTATCGATGATCTTTCCTTTACGCAGCAGGACGATACCTACGCGGCTCTCAAAGCCGTATTAGAGGGCGGGCTGGCGGCCCAGCCGGAAAATGCCTTGATTTACGCCACCTCTAACCGCCGCCATCTGGTCCGGGAGTGCTTCTCAGACCGCGACGGCGATGAAATCCACCGGGGAGATACCATACAGGAAAGCCTGTCCCTATCCGACCGCTTCGGCCTTTCCGTTAATTTTTCCGTGCCTGACAAAACCAGGTATCTGGATATTGTTCACGCTCTTGCCGAGGAACGCGGCCTGGAGGTCAGCGGCAGTCAGTTAGACACTGGCGCGGAGCAATGGGCCCTGGCTCGGGGCGGCCGCTCCCCCCGCTGCGCGAAGCAGTATATCGCTATGGTGGAATCCCGCTTAAAACAGGGATTGCCCCTTTAAACCGAAAGGAGAACTGCCAATGAAAACCCGAATTTTTGCTTTGGGCTTAGCGGTGCTTTTAGTGTTCACCATGCTGGCCGGCTGTTCCGGCGGAAACAGCGGCGCCGGCTCCGATTCCAGCACCGGTTCCTCTCAGCCCGCTCCCGCCCAGCAGGAATACCCGATTACCGTCAATGACGTAGAGATCAAAGAGGCTCCTACCAGTGTTGTCACTCTTTCCCCCTCTTTGGCGGATGTGATGACCGCCCTGAAGTACGAGACTCTGCTCACAGGCCGCAGCGAGGACTGCACCGCAGAGGATCTGGCCTCTCTGCCTACTGTAGGCACCGCAAAAAATCTCGATATGGACAAGCTGAAGGAGTTAAAGCCTCAGCTGGTGCTCACGGAAGAAGCCTTGTCAGAAAGCCAGGTAAAGGAATTAAGCGACGCCGGCATCACGGTTTTGGTACAGACACCCGCCACCACACGGGAAACCTTTGAAACTCTTTATACCAACATCGGTTCTGCTTTAAAGGGCGGCATTACCGGCTTTACCGAGGCACAGGAAAAGGCCCAGAATATGCTGATGACCTTAGACGATATCAACCGCCTGATTCCGGCCAGTAATACTCCGATCACCGCCTGCTATCTGTATGACACCACCGGCGCGGTTGTTACCGGCGATACCTTTGCCAGTGAGCTCATGGAGTTCGCCGGGGCGGTAAACGTAGCCGGCTCCTCCAAGAACGGAAAGATGGAGCTCAGCGCTCTGACCACCAGCAATCCTAATTATATTTTCTGCTCTTCCGAGGTCAAGGAGAAACTTTCTAACGATGAAACCCTTTCTAAGCTGAAGGCTGTCCAGGATGGCAAGGTCATCGTGATGGAGCCAGAGCTGATGGATCTCCAAGGGAGCACAATCATTGAGGCAGTCACCCTGATGGCCGGCGCCATGTATCCGGAGCTGACCTCCTCCAGTTCTGAGACTTCCTCCGAAGCCTCCTCTGAGCCGGCTTCTTCCGAGCCTTCTTCCTCTTCTTCCGAGGCTGCCTCCTCTACGCCCAGCAGTTCCAGTTCTGAGGCGGCTTCCAGCGGAAACTCCTCCAATCCTTTCCCCAAGGGCACCACAATGAAGCTGGGAGATACAGGAGACAATGTGACAAAGCTGCAGCAGCGTCTGCTGGAATTGGGCCATACCTATTCCGAACCTACCGGAACCTTTGACGAGCTGACGGAGCAGGGGGTTATGAACTTCCAGTTCCTGTCCGATATGGTTGCCGACGGAATCGCGGACGACGCTCTCTTAGACGCTCTTTATGCGCCGGATGCAGTAAAGGGTCCCAACTATGGGCTGCGGTAACTGCCGCGCTGCTGTAGTCCTCACAGAAAAACAGATTAATGGCAATGACAAAAGCCGGGAGAATTATTCTCCCGGCTTTGCTGCCTCCTTTTCTGTAAAATACGGCAAATGAAGCTTTTAAATTCCGCTGCCTTTTGGTATACTAAGTTTAAACAAAGAGTCTAAGCGAAAAAAGGGGTGGCTCATTGAAACGCTATCATTTTCATCTCGTCACTTACCGAAAAAGGCCCTCCACTGTACAAAGCCTGATCAAGCGGTATTTCAGCGACAATGTAGGGCGCTCAGCCGCCGCTTTGGCCTACTATCTGATTTTTTCCTTGTTTCCGTTTCTGATACTCATCAGCTCCATCATCAGCTTTTTGGATCTGCCCGACCTCACCGTGGAAAGCTTCAAGGGGCTGATTCCAGTGGATATCATCGAGCTGGCCAACTCTTACCTTTCTCATATATCTGAAATCAAAAATGCGTCTTTGCTTCTGTTCGGCTTCGTGTTCACTATTTATTTTACCATGCGGGCAGTCAACTGTCTTTTGCAGTCGATCCACCGGGCCTACCGGGTAAAATCTAAATTTTCCTTCTGGCGTCATCAGCTTCACGTTTTTCTCACTACTATTTTTTTGATTGTGATCGTATTCGTGGCCCTTGGCCTGATGACCTTCGGAAAAAATCTGCTGACCTGGCTTTCCGGCTGGATCCCCATTGATATGGGCTCTATCAGCCTGTGGAATTTGCTACGTTTCGTTATTTTGGCCGCAGTATTGTTTATGGTGCTGCTGACGCTGTATTACCTGGTTCCAAACCGGTTGTACACGGTGCGCCAGGTTATGCCCGGTACTTTCGCCTCACTGCTTTCCTGGCTGGTGTTTTCTATCGGCTTTGCCTTTTACGTGGAAAATATGGGTCGCTATTCGGTAGTATACGGCTCTATCGGCGCGGCAATCGTTTTATTGCTTTGGCTTTATTTCAGCGCGATTACGCTGATTATGGGCGCTGAGCTCAATTATTTGCTGGTAAACCGGCCCTCGAAAAAAGCCGGCAGGCAGCAGAAGGTAAAAAAATGAAAAAGGATGTGGAGCAGTAATGGCAAGTTTTAGAGGTACAATTCGCTCAGAAGCATTAAAAATGAAAACCAAGTTAACGGTTATCATTCCAGACACCTTACAGTCTACCGACCGCTATCCGGTGGTTTATCTGCTGCACGGCTTGTCCGGCAACACGGATGACTGGAGCGATGGGAGCCAGGTCTGGCTTCTGGCGAAAGCCTACAATCTGATCTTTGTAATTCCCGAGGTTCAGCGAAGCTTTTACACCGACATGGAATTTGGCCCCGCTTACTTTACTTATATTTCTCAGGAGCTTCCCGCTCTGTGCAAAAAGCTTTTTCCCATCTCTCCCAAACGGGAGGATACATACATTATGGGACTTTCTATGGGCGGCTACGGCGCTTTGAAATGCGCTTTGAAGTATCCGGAGCAGTATGCCGGATGCGCGGCGTTTTCTCCCGCCTGCATTTTACAGGATCTAGAAAAGTATTTAGGCGATCAAATGGACTACACTGAGCTGCAGGCGATCTGGGGCATGAATCTGGAAAAAATGGAAGAAAACGACGTGCGGGTTCTGGCAAAGGAATGTGAGAAAAAAACGCTTAAACCGGATATTTTTGTCACCTGCGGTACAGAGGACTTTATTCATGATATGAGTGTTAAGCTAAAAGATTTTATGAAGGATGTGGATATTCCCTTCACTTATCGGGAATGGCCCGGCAGCCATGAGTTTTATTTATGGAATAAATCTCTGCATCTGGCCTGCGAGCACTTTTTCACTCGGGTGGACCCGGAAAATTATTGCAATATCATTTAATATCGCCTACCGCTTCCGTTGGCTTTGTACTAACTTAACTGCTAACAAAGCGCTAGGCTTCAGTCGTTGATATCAATTAAAAATATTTTTTATTGACTGCCTAAGGCAACCTTTGTGTGAAATACTCTGTCCACAGAAGCCAGACCCGGAAGGGATTTCCTTCCGGGCCTGGCTTCTATTCTGGTTAAAGCCTGCTCTATAAAAACGAACGGCACTGATTATACGCGGTAAAAATTCGCCTCAATGCGAAAACACACCGCTTCGCCAGGCTCTATATATTTTAACAGATTTTGCTTTTTCAGTTCACCTCTGCCAAGCAGACGGTTATTAGTGGGTTCAATTCCTAACACATAGTCCCGCTCCCCCATCATTTTCCACTCGACCATCGTATCCAGCGTGGAGGTGTCGCATTTGATTTCGAGCCCCTTGCCAATTTTTGAGTTGGTAAGCTTAGCGCTCGCCCAAAGGCCTTCAAAAGTATGATAATAGCATTGCTCTTCAAAATTTGGCTGTGGGGTAAGAAAAGTGTCCCAGGTATCGATACCCTCCTGTGCCCGTGCGTCTCTGGCCTCCACCTTAACCGCAGTGGTTTCCAGCTTCGCATTTTCATCCAACAGCGGATATCCCAAATTCATGTGATATAAAATAGACAAGGGCTCGGTTCGCGAGCCTTCATTTGTCACCGTGTCATTGATTTGCAGCTTGTTTTCCTTCTTGCTGCATACCAATTCCCGATGGAGCACAAGCTTCTGCTTGAAAATTTCTCCATCTGATATGGCAGCATGGAGCACAATCTTATCATCATCCTCTGTGTAATATATGTGATCCGCAGGAATATGGGAAATAGTACCATGAAGTCCCGTTTTACCGCTTTCATCTTCCGTAGGCACGCCGATATTGGACAAACCGCAGGTAGTCAAAAATCCACAGGTAAAGGATTTCGAAAAACCAAACTCCTGTTGGTCATAATACGCGGGAGCCACATACCCGCTGGGAGATATGTAGGAATAATTGACGCCCTCATAGGAGAGCCTGGTAATATCGGCGGCTCTGTCCGCAGAGACAGTGAACTCCAGCCCTAATCCGTTGCGAACTTGCAACAGACGCATTCCGTCTCCTTTTCCACCGATCAGCCTGTATTCCTCCACGCCGGAAAGCTGGGAGGGATGTCCGATGTAACTGTTCATAAAAGCATCCTCCTTAATTCTTTTACATTAAATTTATTCAGTCTAGGGCCATAAATTACAAAACAAATAATTTTTTCCACAAAGAAAAAACTGTTTTTTTAGTATGCATTTTTATTTGAATACAGAAACAATGGCTTTCGTGCGTCAACGGCCTGAACGATGCTTTGTTTTTTAGAAAGCCCTATCCGCTGCTAATCTAACTGGCTTAAAACTTCCACCATTTTCTCATGAGCCGTCTTGATGATTTCAAACAGAGCGGGAATCTCGTCATCTTCTTTTCGCCGAACAGCCTGCACTAATCCATCGCTTGCGTACCGCAGCGAGTCCAAACCCAAGTTAGCGGCTACTCCCTTTAATGTATGAGCTTCCCTTTCAATCAAAGAGTAGTCCTTCTTTTCTACTGCTTCAACCAAAGAAAAATACGTCGGATCCATAGGCATCTTTCTTAAAAAGCGAAGATAAAGAGCCTCATTACCGCTGAATCTAGCGATAACTGTGTTTAAGTCAATCGATAAGCAATGAACTGCTTCCGGTAAGGTCATTTTTAAGATTCCTTCCTTGGGAATATTTTGTGAGGGCTAAATGTTTACTCGCAAAACATTCCTGATTTAATCCGCCAGAATTCAAATAATTACAATGCTAATGATGCTGTTCTCAGTATATGCCGTTCTCATTTTTTTGTCAATCGGCCCAGCGTTTCTAACCCGCTTTTTAATAAAAGGCGATTACAATTTCACGCTCGACCATTCTGTATATAAATTTTAACTGCGCAAGAATCTTCCCTTATAAAAGCTATAAAAAAATTTCTAATTTGTCCTCCTAATCTACTTCAGCCCGAAAGGTTAAGCTTCAGACAGCACAGAAGCTGATACAAGGCAGCCACCCTAATGAGTGTTGCGGTCAAATATGCAGCCAAACTGCATAAAACAAAAGAGCGGGATTAATCCTGCTCTATACATATATGAAAGGAAGCAATTGATATAAAAAACGAGTGTCCATAACTCAAATCCGTTATGAACACTCGTTATGGTGCGGGTAACAGGACTTGAACCCGATAACACCCTTTTTTATATGTTTTTTCTTGTGCTGATATGTGCTAAAATGCAGAAAACAAGCCGTTTGTTTCTTATTGTGATACGTCTTAACATGGCTTATATTTTTCTGTAAGGGGTAATTTGAGGGGTAAAAACCACCCCATTTTTATGCTTGCAGTCTATCTATATAAGCTTGCATTCTCTCTGCGCTGCTTTGCCTCATCTCATCGGTAACATGACCATAAATATCCAAGGTAAAAGCCACAGACGCATGGCCGAGATTTTCAGATACGGTTTTTATATCGTCCCCCGCCCTAATAGCTGCCACGGCATAAGTGTGCCGCAGATCGTGGAACCTAAGGCTTGGCATTTCAATAGACTGAACCACGTTTTTAAACTTCTTATGGACATATTGCTGGCTATAATGGCCGCCAATAGCATTGGTAAAAACAAACCCCTTTTTATTTTCCCATAAAGGGCCGGCCTTTAGCCTGTTTTCTTTTTGAGCCGTCTGTTCTTCCTTTAATATATCCATGATATACGGAGCGGGTACAATCAACCTGGACTTGCTGTTTTTCGGCGGCATCAATTTGTATTCCCCATCATGCCGCTGCAGCTGCTGTGTAATGTAGATTGTCCCATTTTTCAGATCAACATTATCCCATGTGAGGCCAATGACTTCCCCCTCCCTCATTCCAGTAAACAGCGCTACCAGGAACAGCCGGCGCAGAGGTTCATTTGCTATCGCTTTGATAAACAGCTTTGTTTGCTGTTCGTCCATCGGGTTGATCTTTGCTTTCTGCACCTTAGGCAATACGCAAACAGCAGCGGGATTCAATTTGATGTATCCTATCTCAACTGCCTGCTGCAAAGCCTTGTGGACAATTCCATGCAGATTCTTTACTGTTTTGGGGGATATAGCCTTTTTGTTGTCCTGCTTGCCGTTTAAGGCATCATTATAAAACTTTTGTATCATGGCAGGTTTTAATTTTTGAAGCTTCACAGAGCCTAGAAACGGCTTGATCCTGTATTCAATACAATTTTCATAAAGTGATTTTGTCCTGGGTTTTATGGATCCACAGTATTCATCTAACCATATTTTTAACCAATTGCCAAAGGTAAGCTTTGACGGCTCTGTAAATACCCCATTATCCAGATCGGAAGTTATTGCGGTGAGCTTCTTTCTCACTTCCTGCTGGGTTTTGCCATAAACGCTTTTCCTTACTTGTTTCCCAGTCGCAGGATTCCGACCCACGGTGTACCGAGCTTCCCAAAGCCCGTCTTTTCTTTCTCGAATAGAGCCGGCACCTTGAGCGTTTCTTTTTGCCATGAGATCACCACCTTATTTTTACATCTTGTCCCCCGCCCCCTCACGTGGTATAATCATAACCACAAAGGGGGTATATAAATGGACGTTGAAACCAAAGAAATGTTGCAAGCTATTATCGCAGGTATGGACGGCTTAGAAAAAAGACTTAATGAAAACATCAAGGAAGAAATTAGAGGTGTAAAAATCCTCATCGAAAACGATGTCTCCAAGCGCATTGATTCCCTATTCGATGGCTACAAGCTGGCTCATGAAAAGCAATGGGAACTTGAAAGAAAAGTTGAGCAGTTGGAAAAACGTCTTGAGGCTCTTGAAGCAAGGGCTGGTTGACTGCATATAAGTTTTATTAGCCGGAAGGTAGGAAATACCCTCCGGCTTTTTTGTTGCCTTTTTCGCCCTACATGGCTAAAACTCACAGCGGAATTTTCCGCCGCCAAATTGACAGCCGAATTTTCGGCCGCCAAATACAAAAGGATCGGTGTTCAGTACCGCCCCCATCGGCTGCAACCGGTGGGGGATTTTTTATTTTAACCGGGTCGAGCAGCCCAAAGTTTGCTGGACAAATAGAAATCTGTATTTCTTTGTACTGTGCAGGGACCTTCTTTTTGAACTTGTAAAAAATCCTTACAAGTTGCTCTTCATTCTAGCTCGCCCCCTTAAAATATTTTTGAATCGTCTTTTAATTTAAATTTGGCGGGTTTTCGGATGATTAGGTATTCTGCCAATTTCTTCCCAACCTGGATAAAATCCCATCTCTCTCAAAACATCTGAAAAATCAAAATACATTTTATCATAAGAGAGTTCATAGGTACGAAATAATTCTAATAGAATATCAATAAATAAATTTAATTCATGTGGTTCCAACAAATACTTAAAACAAATTACAACAGAAAACAGATCTCTTTTTCCGTATTTGTATTCCTGTCCAACTTTCGGAATACCTAATAGATTGTGTACGGGCATATCTTTAATAACGTTTGTTGTTTTATAATTGTATAGTCTTTCGTTATGTGCACATACATTCCTGAAATAAGATAATACACGAATCAACGTATTTAGCTGAAAGCCCATAACTCCGTCAAAATTTGAAGCAATTTTACTCTGAAGTTTTTGCTGAGAAAAAGAATACATTTTTGATATATTACCAAATGTAAACGAGTGAATTAAAACCCATAATGGAACTGAATGATATGTCTTCACGTTATAAGAAATATAAGTATAATCCTCACATTTCTTTAGTCTTTTGGAAATTATATTAACAAAATCATTAACATCTTTTTGATACCGATCATAATTATAATTATTTACGTCAAGGTAATCTTGCATTTTATCGCCAAATAGATCACAAAAATAATAACTGTATAAAGATTTTAAATGTTTTTCAATTTGTAATATATACCTAAAGAAAATTCGTCTTAAATCATCATCGAATTGGTACAGTCGTAAAATATCAGAAAATTTTATTCCATTTTTGTATGGACCATTTTTCTCAGCCTTAAAAATACTTTTATATCCAGATATAAGCGCATAATAACTATACCGTTTTAAATACGTCATGGCAATATCTTCGTTATCAATTATCAAGCCTTTCCCTCTTAAATGCGAAATCTGTTGCTCATATGTATAGAATCGCTTTTCCTGCTTTTTCATTAATTCACCTCATGATAGATAAACAAAAGAGCCCCCGCAAAAGCAGAGGCTCTAATGGATTGTAGGCCCGCAGGTTACTACAATACGATCACTAGCAATATGTTACCACGAGGGTGACTAAAAGTCAATAGCTATCTCGAACACATATCGCCTACCTCTATTTTATGCCATTGTGAAAAAAATATACACTTATTTTTACAACTTCATTCGTTATCGGCATTATAAGCCTTGTTTTGGCAATAAAAAAGAAATAACCGCCCGTACCCTGAGAAAGTCGGCGGCTATTTCTTAGCTTAAAACTATGAGGGGCAAACCGTGTGTAGTCTGCCTTTTCATTTTTATTATAACCGCACATACTCATATTGTCAATATTCTATACGGTGTAGGCTGCTGAAAACTCAGCGGCCTTTTTTTATTATTCTTTTCGCCCTGCATGGTTAAAACTCACAGCGGAATTTTCCGCCGCCAAATTGACAGCCGAATTTTCGGCCGCCAATTCAACTACGTTCCCCTAAACGGCGTACCCAAAGGCAACCAACACACAAGTTTGGCATGTGGTCAAAGTGACGCCATGCCAGAGTATATTTGATTCACTAGGCCGCCTAGATTAAATCCGGCCAGCTTAGAAAGTTCTTCAGAGGTAATGTGATTTCAAATCGCATTACATTCGCCTCGTCAGATTTCTGACTAACCGATTTTTGGTCGCCTCCGGATTGTCTTTGATTCTCTTTCGCCTTTGCCTGGATCACGTTTTTCATTTTCAAGACCAATTCGGAATATGCCTTATTTTTTGCTACAAGGCCGATTTAGGCTTTTTTATCCTTTCGGTATCGTGGAATCTCCGTAAGTTCCTGTACTCGTTCCAGGGCTTTCTGCTGGCCCTCATCGTTAAGTTGATCTAACAAAGGCGCCACTTGAGAAATTGCGCCGGTAAACAGTATTGTTTTCCAATACTCACGATCTTGTTTTTCAGATTCCTGGCGATCTTCTTCAAAAATATTTTCCCAATCGGTATCTGATTTTCCAGTTAGAATATAAATTGGGTCTACTTTAAATAATTTACTTAGTTTCTCAATATTTGTTCGATTTATATCGCGTAAGCCATTTTCGTACTTACTGATAGTTGCTTTTGTAACACCTAATTCATCAGCTACTTGCTGTTGTGTATAGCCACGTTTTTTTCTCAATTCTTTTAAATGATAATTATTCACTGTACCACCCCACATATTTTAATTATACTTATAAGAATCCAATTTGTAAACTTTTTTGCGTTTTATACTTGACAAAAGTATCCATTTTGGATATAATTGTGCCGAGGTATCCAAATCGGATACAAAAAGTGAGGTGATTAATTTGAAAATCAGCAAACAAAAAATCGAATTACTACAAGCGGCCAATAAAATGACGGCTACCAAATTGGCAGAACTATCTGGCGTATCAAGGCAACAAATTTCTACCATCAAGCAACGTGGCACCTGTCAGCCTTGGACGGCTCAAAAGCTGGCTGATGCCTTTGGGGTACTGCTGGAATCTATCATCGAAACGGAGGGTTAAAGCATGGGAAACAAAAAACGGAGGCTTATTCCTCCGCTTTGTACTCCACAATGTCGCCGGGCTGGCAATCAAGAGCTTGGCATATCTGAACTATAACGCTAAGTGAAATAGGCTCATCTTTTCCTACAAGGCCCATTCATGGGGTTTTGTCTTTTTGGTATCTTGGTATCTCTGTGAGCTCTTGTACTCGTTCTATGGCTACCTGCTTACCTTCATCATTGAGTTTATAAAGTGCATTTATAAAATATATATCCTTTTCATAGTCCGCGTCAAGTGCTTCAGTTGGAATATTATCATCATTTTCTTCTGACAATTCCCCCATCATAGCCAAATCATTCAGATAATAGTCGATAGCTATATCTAATTGTTGAACAACTGTATTGTGCTGTTTCTTTGCATACCATTCAAGCGTTCCAAGCATTCCGGCATCTACCGGAACCGCTATCATGTCGCTAGAACCGCCAGTTATAGTTTCTAGCAATATTCCGAGCGCATCCGTTATTTTAAGTAACTGCTTAAGATTTGGCGTTCTTTTCCCGGATTCATATTGCTGGATTGTGATTGTGGCCACACCGGATTTTTCCGCAAGTGCTTTTTGAGTTAGGTGAGCTTTTTGACGGGCTTTTTTGATATTTTCACCTATATTCTGCATATGAATCCCCCCTGACGTAATTATCATATCATAAGGATAAATTACATTCAAGCGAATATTTTTTTACAAACGCTTGACGTATTCAAAAGAATTTATTATAATATATTCAAATGAATGTTAAGGAAGTGAAAAAAAATGAGAATTGACCGAGTAAAGCTAGTTTCTGAAATGACCCGCCGTGATATGACAGTTATAAAGCTGTCTCAGTTAGCGGGAATTTCAAGGCTAACAGCTTCCAACGTAAAGCGGGGCGCAAGTTGCAGCGCGGAAACTGCGGCTAAAATTGCAAAGGTTTTCAATATGCCTTTGGAAGCCTTAATCGAAACGGAGGTATAAAAAATGGGAAACGAACACTATTTTTAACGCCAAATATACTCCGCTAAACCCTTGGAGTCAATGAAACTGAGACTCTCAGCGTCAAAAACTAAAAAAGGAGAGATAAAAAATGACAAACGAACTGAGAATATTTAGCGATGATATCATCCCAGTGTATGCCACAGATACTGGAGAAAAGGTAGTATTAGGACGAGAACTACATGAAAAACTTAATATTGGCACCCCATACGATAAGTGGTTTTCTCGGATGTGCGAATATGGGTTCACCGAATCAAAAGACTTTTCGACATTTTTGTCTGAAAGTACCGGAGGACGCCCGGCAACCGACCACTATATCAAAATTGAAATGGCAAAACATATTGCTATGATTCAACGGACTCCGGAGGGAAAGGCCATTCGTGAAAAGTTGATCGCACTGGAAACCAACGTCTCTGAACTATCTCCTGAATTGAGGCTATTAATCAATTTAGAACTTCAACAAAAACAGCAGGCTGCAGCTTTAAAAGCGGCTAATGCCAGAATTGACAATATAAGTGAAATTGTTGCCCTAAACCCAAATTCCTGGCGGCACGATGCTCGTAATCTTGTAGTTAAAATTGCCAAAAAGCTGGGAGGAAATGAATATATAAGAGATGTTCAAGCAGAAATTTTCCGGCTTGTTGACCAGCGAGCCGGCGTTAGCCTTGAACGGCGTCTAACAAATTTCCGTCATCGCATGGCTGACGAAGGAGTCTGCAAATCCAAACGTGACAAGCTTAACAAAGTGGATGTCATTGCGGAAGATAAAAAACTTATCGAAATTTATGTAGCCATTGTAAAAGAAATGTCAATTAAATATGGCGTAGAGCTAGAAGAAATCGCGTAAAACATAGGAGGAATGAAAAATGTTTAATTTTACTCATGTATTGAACGCATCCACTGGAGAAAAGTATTATATCGACAAAGCCATCTTAGAAAATGATGAGGGTTACGACACTACGCCATCGGGAGTTAACCTTTTTACAATCGACCTACAACCCGAAAACATGGATTCGCCTGCGGTCACAGATGTTTCGCTGATTGTAGGAAATGGCGGAGACTGGGCTCGTGTTTCCAAAAATTTGAATCCTAAGGGGCGATACGATAAAAGCGGCCGGCTAGTTGTCGATATGGCAGAAGCCTACATCATTGATAAAACCCTGGTGATCACTGAGGCCCCACAAGTAAAGGAGTGAACGGCATGGAAAGATTGACAGTTACCGTCCCTGAAATGGCTCAGATGTTAGGTATTGGCAGAATCAAAGCCTATGAACTGGCAAACATCAAAGGCTTTCCGGCGATCAGGCTGGGCAAAAGAATAGTTGTGCCCGTGGATCAGCTGAAAAAATGGCTGGAAGAAAGAGCGAACGCAGGTGATCCAAATGAATGAACTAACCACAGCGATCTTTATCATCTCTCTTGCATTAAACGGACTTCTGGCCGGAGGATACATAGAAGAATATCGAAAAAACACTTATAGAGAGGAAGTGCATCAACATGGACAAAAGCTGGCTAAAAAGCATATGCAACCGTGAAAAACAAATTTGCAGCATGACGCTTGCGATCACAGAATCGTTAAGGCACTCTCCTGGCAGCGAAAAGAAGGAATTTCTCCCTGGATTGGAATTATTAACCCTTCTTGTCATGGAACAGCATGAAGCTATGAAATCGGCACTGCATATCGAAGGAGGCGGAACTAATGCTAAGAAATGAATCCCCTCTCTCCTATGATGAAATCTATATAGACATCTTAGCCTCTGGGAATTGGCGATTCTCTCAAAAGCTGCGGCAATACTGGACAATGATTCCGCCTGAAAAGAAATACGAATGTTTCCTTGAATTTTATGTCACATCTGAAGGCCGTTTCAACAGAAATCTTGTGCGCTGGGCTAAAAAATACCGTCCCACTGATTACCTTATCGATCTGCCGGGAGAATATATTGATAAAAGCACTCTGGAGGTATACCGCGCCTCTACCCTACCTCCGGAATACGAATTTTTAATTCAAAATGAACCCGCATGGACATTAAAGAAAAGAGTCGCGGAGTGGTTCCGTGATCGCGCTAAATTAATTTCTGTTTCCAGATACATTTACAAGGCCACCATAAACAAGGACGACATTGTTGCCTATACGAATTGCAGAAAGGAATATGAGGTAGTCCAGATCGGAAGTGTAAAAGATATCCAATGTATTGAGTCCCCGCTGGATCCCAAAGTCCGATATCTTAAAAAGGAGATATCCATATGAAACGAACCTTATTAGAACGAATACAACAAATTGATATCGATCCTAACTATTGTATGCGAATGTCAGAGATCATAGAAATCGCTGATAACAGCAGAGGAATATGTGATGCGATTTGCAAGGCGTTTACCTATGGATACCTGAAAGGCCAGCGCGCAGAAAGGAAGATTCACGAAAGGAGCGTTATCAATGAGCAGCAAAGACTATTTGAGAGAAATCCTCGCCATGCTGGAGGGTAAGCCCTCTATCACCGGGAAGGTTTTCCACTTTACCAGAATCTTATTTTTGAAAGGATACAACAGACATGAACCAAGAGAACTGTGACCTCCTAAACTTGTTGTACGCGCTACATAGAAACGACGATCAATTTATTAAAGCCGTTCTCAGCTATGCTGTAAGCTTGGAGCGGGCTAAAAACCAAGGAGGAATGAAGCAATGAGCCAGATAAAAGAAAAAGCACCTGCAGCGCCCGCCAGCGTTACAAGTGCAAATCTCAATAACCAAGTAAAGAATACTACAAAAAAGCTTATCCGTCAAGCGGAATGTGCAAGTGAGGTAAGCCAGACTTACCCCGCCAAAGCCACTTATCAGATTTCCGAATACCTAGAATACTGCGACTATGTGGGGAAACAGCCAAATCAAAGATTAATTGAATTTATGGAATCAAATAATGAGCCGTATCAATATTCCGAAAAAGTGCGTGATGATGGTGAATTAATAGAAGAAATATGCTCGCTTTCTCCATCGGATCGCGACGACATAATTGGCCTCATTGAATTTTTTGTATGGAAAAACCAGCGAAAGAAATCACACATAGCCTAGGCCCTAATTTTCCAGAAAAGACGGTGACAAAATTGCATTTCGATAATATCCCAGAAAGCTTAAAGGCTTTAGATCAATGGGTATGCTGGGGCAAGCCGGGAAAGCCGCCTAAAATCCCCTATAACCCGGTTACAGGCTACCCGGCAAAAGCAGGACAGCCCGAAACCTGGACAAGCTTTAGCAAGGCTGTAGAGGCAGTAAAAGCCGGAAAATACAAAGGCGTGGGCTTTGAGCTTAACAACAATGGAATTGTGGGAATTGATCTGGATAATGTCGTAGACCCTAAAACCGGATACATAGTGCCGGAAGCCAAAAACATAGTAACCGACCTGGACAGCTATACAGAGATAAGCCAAAGCGGAAAAGGGCTTCATGTTTTAGTTAAGGCTGATCTCGAACTGACAGAGAATAGGTGTAAGCTTCAAGCCTGCAATATTTTAGGCGAAAAATGGCCGGGAATTGAGATATACAACAAAAGACGCTATCTTATCATTACCGGAGACAGGTACGGTGAAAACAAGGGCATAGAGGAAAGAAACGCTATTACCAAGGCCACAGTGGATTATTATTTCAGGCCGCAGGATACCACGGAATACACTGGTATACAAAGGAATACCACGGTAGGCGCTATAGATACCATTGGTATACCAGCGGTATCCACAACGGCCCCCGCCGATCAACTGAAAATCGGACTTGAAAAAGATTCCAAGCTGAAAGCCTTGTGGAATGGAGACAGGCCAAACGGCAATGAGAGCGCAGACGATCAAGGACTGATGAATAAATTAGCCTATTGGTGCAGCTGCAATCCCGCAGCCATGCGGGAGGCATTTCTTAACTCTCCCCATACTTCCAGCAAGGATCCAGAGCATCAAAAGAAGCTGAATCGCAAGGACTACCTAAAGCGAACCATCGAAACCGCCATTAAAAGCTGTAAAAGCACCGCGGCAGAGGATCATAATAATTATCAGATGGATCAGGTTAGAAAGGATTTTTCTGATATAGGCCTAGAGCATATCCCGGAATTTTTTGAGGGCCGCAAATTTCTTCATAATATTATGGGTGATTATCTTATAAAGAAACACGGTGTATGTAAGATCAACGGCTCAATTCATATTTATGACAACGGCGTGTATAAACAGGGCGAGGAAGCGTTACATGGACATATGCTTAAGCTGATTCCGACATTAACAGATGCAAGACGAAAGGAAGTGTACAAATATATCAAAGTCAATTTAAATACCCCTGTTAAAGAACTGTCCCCGCCACATTTTATTCCTTTTAAAACAAAGATATATGATTTAAAAAATAATCAATTTTTTAATTACGGGCCGGATTATGTATTTCTAAACCGTTTTCCCTACGATTACAAACCCAATGCACCAATATGCGAAAGTATCACCGGAACAATTAGCCGGATAGCCGGAGGGGATCAAGAAGTAATTGATTTACTTTATGAAGCGATTGGAAATTGTTTCTATATGCTAAATTCATTCCGAGGAGCAGTAATGCTCTACGGACCTAATGGGAGCAATGGAAAATCCACGTTATTAAATATGATCACTCGGCTTTTAGGGCGCGAAAACGCCAGTTTTCTTTCATTACAGGATACGGCGGAACGGTTCCGGTTGATCGAGGTCTACGGCAAAGCAGCTAACATAGGAGATGATATTCCAAACAGTTATTTGCCTGACAGTTCAGTATTCAAAAAGCTAGTGACAGGAGAACATGTAACCGCAGAAAAAAAAGGGCAGGACGCTTTTAGTTTTAAGCCTTATGCAAAAATGTTCTTTGCTATGAATGGGCTGCCACCTGTAAGCGATAAATCCAAAGCATTTTTCAGCCGAATTTTACTGATTCCTCTTACACAAGACTTCTCAAAAAATAAAGATACTAGTCTAAAAGATAAGGAATGGACACAAGACGAAATGGAATGTTTAACTAGTTTAGCGGTGGACGGATTAAGAAGGCTAATTAAGCAAGGCGACTTTACTCGTCCTGGAAGTGTTGCTGAAGCCATTGCGGACTATGAATCAGAGAACAACCCGATCGGAGAATTTTTGGAAGAATACGGCAATATTGACGGAAAACCCACGCAACGGGTTTACGATGATTTTTGTTATTGGTGCGACAAAAACGGCCACAAAAACAGGCTTACCCGCAAGCGGTTCACAAAGGCTGTCAATGATCAAACCGGAACAATCAGTATAGTAACCCGACACGAATATTTTGGAGGAAACACTGGCAGATGCTTCGTTAAGCCCTAATGTTTCGTTTATGTGTCGTTACACGATTAAAAAGTAGTAACAAAAAAAACGCATAATAAAGCCTTTTATCATACTCTGTTTCTTTGTCACTATTTTTTTACTATTTTATAATTATATAAATAAAATATATAAATATAGCCTATAAATTTAAAACTGTTCGGATATAAAAAATAATCGTGACAGTGACACAACGCCAACGACTGTGAAAACAAAGGAGGATAGAATGGGTTCGTCAAAAATTTCAAATTCTGTCAAATCGGCAGCTGATATTCAAAGACTGGATACCAGTTACTTTATTCCTTGGCGGCTAGATATGCTGTATGAGATAGAACCGGAACTAGAAAACGTAGCGAAGCGGGCAACATGGCGAAAGCACAGGCAATTTGCTAATAAATTAGAAGCCTATTCCATAGCAAAGCATGAAGCTGATTTCCTTGTTGGCTGGTTTGCCAGGGATCCGAGGCTTAGAAGTCAAGGTGCCTGGGACTGTTTTTTTGATTACATATTAGATGAATTAGGAATGTGAGTACGGCAAAAACATATTCTCATTTATAAAAACTGGAGGTAGCTGAAATGACTATTGAGGACAAAATTTTAAAATATATAGACAACCACGACTACGTAACATATCGAGAGCTAGAAGTGTTTTTTGAAAACAGCGGAATCGATTGGAAGGGAAATCTTGAAATTTATTCGGTTGTTTGTGATAATGTTATTTTCTGGTCCGGCTGGAATGAAAAGGTCGTTTCCGCATTACTGTCTCTTCAATCACAAGGTAAAATAGAAAAAGAGCCTTGCGACGTTATTACATATATTTTGGACGGCAGTGTTATGAAATTCCCTGTCGTAAAGAAAAACATAAATTACAAAACGCCTCATTGGCTTCCAATAATATTTCGTCCAGCACCTAAAGAGTGATAGAGGAGGTTGAAGAATTGACAAAGAAGGAGTTTCTAAATCAATATCTAAACGCCGAAAAAGAAATCGGAATCAAGCTTGACCAAATAGCTAGGCTCAGAGAACTATCAACAAAAATAACTCAAACTTTAACCCCTGACAAAGTAAAAAGCAATTCCGAAAACCGCCTGGAATCATCCGTATCTAAAATTGTGGATATAGAAAGAGAGATAGGTGCTTCTATTGATCAGCTTGAAAGAACCCGCTTGCAAGTGGAAAGCGTCATTAATTCTGTCCCTAACGTGAATCAAAGAAACGTGTTGAGGTTAAGGTACATAAGCGGCATGAAATGGGAACAGATAGCTGTAAAACTAAATTATGATTATAGATGGGTACTCAGGCTTCACGGCAAGGCACTAAATAAAATAGCCATAGAAAGCCACTCTTGACTTATTGTATCATTAAACTAAAGAAATAGGCAGAGGATTATTCCCCTGCCTTTCTTGGTTTATTCTACATGAAGTTGTTGTTTTAACGCCGTTTGTAAAACGCTGGAAAAGTTAATGTGCTCTTTTTCTGCTCTGGCATTTAACCATGATGGAATCGTTAAAGTTTTCTTTACTGATCTGTTATCCGATGCTTTGCGATATTCCAGAAAATCAATATCTACCATAGATACAAAGTCATTCTCTTTACATTGAATCGAACTTGCCTCAGAAGGTTTTGGAATTTCCAGTCCATCATCTTCTTTATCAATGCCCATCATTCCAATGACATCTCTAGCCATCTCTATCGCTTCCGCCAAAGAATCTCCTTGAGTATTAGAATCAAAGTCTGGAATATAAGCCATATATCCATCACTTAGCTTAGTGAACACTACAGGGTAGACAGCTTTCATAAAAATACCTCCTTATTATAAACATATCGGCTTTGTGGGGGCTATTTCAGCCCCCGCCGTTTGATGATTGCTTGTGCTACTGGTTCTTTAATTTCTCTTTGTCGAGAAACGGGCTCACAATCTTTTCCGTTTGTATAAATATCATGGTTGCCGCCTTCTCGTTTTAACCACCACCCATTCTTTTCTAATAGTTTTATTAGGTCTCGGCGTTTCATATCCTCACCTCTTGATTATATTATACGTGTTTTATACGTATATGTCAACCCTTTTTCAAAACTTTTTTAAATATTTTTCAGCCTTTTGCCATTTGGCGGAGGGCTTTTTTGATACCCAAAAAGAGGAAGTGATTTTTATGTACTGTCCAAGAGATGGAAGGTGTGTTTTTGACAGCTACAAGATGGCGGGAAAGCATATTTGCGCCTTGCCTAGATGTCAATATCCACGTGAACTAAAACAGGCCTTACAGAACCGTATAGCCAATATTTTAGGACAGTCACAGGGCAGAACCAGGCGGGCGCGGGAGCTTGAAATTCTCAGAAATGAAATTGTTAAATTAAATTTGTAAAGCGGTGGTGGTATGGCGACAAAGTCGAACGAATTAAATCTAACAAGCAAGCAAAGAAAACTTGCGGAATTATTAGCAAATCCGGACTTCACCGGGAGCATCACAGAGTTATGCCGGGAATGCGGTGTAGCCCGTTCCACTTATTACAAATGGCTGGACAAGCCGGAGTTTACCCAATATGTGGACAGCCTGATTTCTAAATTTACAAGCAGCGAGCTTTCAACGGTTTGGAAAGCCTTGATCCGGCGCTGTTCTATCGGAGATGTTCAAGCAATCAAGCTGTATTTTGAAATGCGAAGGGAATTATCCTCAAAAGACGAAAGCGGGGTTCAGATCATTGACGACATCTAAATTATCCGGCATTGTCTCCCCCGCTTTTTACGACGTTCACCGGCAGATCAGAATGGGCCGCATTGACGAAGCGGTACTAGAGGGTGGCAGAGGCTCCACAAAATCCAGCTTCGCGTCAGTTGAACTGGTTCTGCTGCTTATAAGGCACCCCGACTGCCACGCCGTGGTGATGCGCCAGGTTGCAAACACGCTGCGGACCAGCGTTTACGCGCAAATATGCTGGGCCGTTACTGCTTTGGGATTAACCCAGAAATTCAAATGCACTGTTTCCCCAATGGAATGTACTTACCTTCCTACTGGGCAAAAGATCATGTTTTTCGGCATGGACGACCCGGGAAAAATAAAATCTATAAAAGTGCCGTTCGGATATATTGGAATGGCCTGGTTTGAAGAGCTTGACCAATTCGGAGGCCCTGAGATAATCAGAAATGTGGAGCAGTCGCTTTTGCGCGGAGGTTCCTTTTCTTTTACCCTGAAATCCTTTAACCCTCCCTCCTCTGCCAGAAACTGGGCCAACCGGTATGTAAAGGAACGGCGGGACAGCCAGCTGATTCATCACAGCACCTATTTGACAACACCTAAGGAATGGCTTGGACCCAGATTCCTTGCGGACGCGGAAAGGCTCAAAGCAAAAAGCGAAACCTCCTACCGTCATGAGTATCTGGGAGAGATTGTCGGCAGCGGAACCCAGGTATTTGAAAACCTGAAATTGGAACCGATTCCGGACGAAATGGTCCGTTCCTTTGACCGCAGGCTCCACGGGGTAGACTGGGGCTATTATCCAGACCCCTGGGCGTACAATGGAATGCAGTATGACGCTGCCAGGAAAACCCTGTATATTTTTGACGAGGCAACCGCCAGACGGAAAGGAAACTGGGAAACAGCCGATATTCTAAAGGCAAAGGGTCTCACTGGAAACGACAGAATCACGGCGGACAGCGCGGAGCCGAAAAGCGTCGGGGACTACAACGCTTACGGCTTATACTGCCGGAGCGCCGAGAAAGGCCCAGGATCTGTGGAATACAGCCATAAATGGCTGCAAAGCCTGGACTGCATCTGGATAGATCCGGTCAGATGCCCGGATACCGAAAAGGAGTTTTCTGAATACGAATACGAGCAGGACAAAAAAACCGGGGAAGTTTTAGACGGATACCCCGACGCGGACAATCATCATATTGACGCCGTAAGGTACGGCACGGAATACCTTTGGAAACGTGGAGGGGTGTAAGCATGGGACTTTTTCATTTAATCAAGGAGGCGGTGATGAAAATGCTGAATCTAAAGGAAATTAAAAAGCTGGGCGCGGATCTGTCGTCGTATATGGCGGAAGCAATTCGAACCTGGGACGATCTGTTTTATTTAATCAACCAGCCTCCCCATTCCTTGAAGCTGGCGCAGACAATCACCAGCTATCTGGCGACGCTTGCGACCAGCGAGTTAACCCTAGACGCGGGTGCGGGCCAGCGGGGAAAATATATCACGGAACAGGCAGCCGGCAATCTGCTTCCTAATATCAACGAGGCGGTACAGCTTGCGGGGGCCGGCGGCATGGCCGCAATAAAGCCGTTTGTAAAGGGCGGGTCAGTCTATGTGGAGATTATCCCACGTTCCCGGATATTCCCGAAAGGCTTCGGCCCAAACAAGAGAATCGAATCCGGGTTCTTTACGGATTTTGACCGTCTGAAGGACGGAAAGCCAGTAGTCCGCATCGAGGAATTTGCCCTTCAGGAAGACGGCCTTCTCATTACCAACCGGGCTTATCGGCTGAAAGAAGCCGATGGAATCGGCGGAGAGCTCTCTCTTTCTGAGGTAGAACGCTGGGCGGACCTTCAGCCCGAAGCTTTTATTTCAGGTGTAGACCGGCCTCACTTCGGCCTAATCCGAATGCCGATGCTGAACAATATTGACGGCGGGCCCCTCCCTATCAGCATTTACGCCAACGCCGTGGACAGCATTATCCAGCTGGACAAAACCTATGAACAGTTTCTGTGGGAACGGGATACCGGAAAGCGGCGCATGGTATTAGACCGGGGCGTTGCGGTCAAGGACCCGATCAATGGAAAGCCTGCGATTCCGTTTCGTGAGCTTGCCAGCGACTATTACATGACAATCGACATGCCTGTAGACAAGCCCTGGGCGGACTATACGCCGGAGCTGCGGGGGGAGCATTATAAATCCATCTTTGATACTCAGCTTCGGATTTTGGAAATGCAGACTGGTTTTTCTCAAGGGACCTTTAATATCGATATCCAAACCGGGAGGGTAACGGCCACCCAGGTGATCAGTGACGACCGCACCACCTACAACACCGTCAAGGCGGTGCAGGACCGGGGCATGACCTCCGGGCTGATCGACGCTCTATATTGGTTTGACGTATATTCAACGCTGTACCGCCTGGCCCCAGCCGGAGCCTTTGAGCCTTCTGTCACCTATGGAGATTCCATTTTTGAGGATACCGGTGTGGAATACTCCCGCAGGAAAGCAATGGCGGACAGCAAATACATCAGGCCGGAGCTGCTCACAAGCTGGTATTTCGGCGTATCAGAGGAGGAAGCGAAAGCCATGCTTCCTGAATCGGAGACGCCGGAAAACATATTGTTCGGGAGTGATTAACCATGCTCTCCCCTGAATATATCGACCACCTGCCCGACCGTGTTGTTGAGCTTTACGCCGACCTGGAAATCAGGATTTTGGAGGATATGGCGCGGCGCATTTCGAAAACCGGAGCGCTGACGGAAACCGCCCAATGGCAGATGTGGCGGCTGGAGCAGATCGGGGCGGAACGGGAATTTATCCGATACCATTTACAGCGCCTTACCGGGAAAACCCAGGGGGAGATTAACGAACTGCTTGTAGAAGCCGGAGAAGAAGCGCTGTATTATGACGATCAAATCTACCGGGCAGCTGGTTTAAGCCCAAAAGCGCTGCGGGACAGCGAGGCTTTGCAGAAAATAATTAAAGCCGGCTCCGACAAAACCATGAGGCTTTTTGAGAACCTGACAAGCACCACGGCTGACACGGCCTCAAGGCAGTTTGAGAACGCTCTGGACGCCGCCTACATGGATATAACCTCCGGCGCGTTTTCTTACCAGGACGCAGTAAGAAGCGCTGTAAAAAGCCTTTCCAAAGCAGGAATTGACGCAATCATATATCCCAGCGGGCACACGGACAAAATGGACGTTGCCGTCCGCCGGGCGGTCCTTACCGGGGTCAATCAAACGGCGGCCAGAATGCAGACCGCCAGGGCTGACGAAATGGAATGCGACCTGGTGGAAACTACAGCACACATGGGTGCCAGACCGGAGCACATGGACTGGCAGGGCAGAATATTCAGCCGATCCGGAAAAAGCCGTAAATATCCAGATTTCGTAAAATCCACTGGCTACGGAACCGGCCCGGGGCTGTGCGGCTGGAACTGCCGCCACTCCTTTTTTCCGTATTTTGAGGGCTTGTCCGAGCGCGCATATTCCAGGGCTAAGCTGAGAGAATATGAGAACAAAACCGTTACATACAATGGGCGAACCCTTCCCTACTACGACGCCACCCAGCAGCAAAGATACTTGGAGCGACAGATCAGGCGGTGGAAACGGGAATATCTGGCGATGGACGCGGCTGGTCTGGACACATCGGAGGCCAGCGCCAAGCTGGCTGCCTGGAGGGCGAAGCAAAAGGACTTTCTGACCCAGACAGGGCTTGGCGAGGATAAATTCAGGAGCCAGGTCTACGGGTTTGGAAGAAGCCAGGCCGCGAGAGCCAGAGCGCAAGCAGAAAGGTTGAAAAAGCATAGCCGCGATGGTATAATAATTATGGGAAGTGATGGCATGCAATTAAAAATTGATTCCTTAACCCCATGCCTTGTAGAGGCTTCTACCGGAAAAATCATCGAAACCTCATATAAAAAAGCGGCTAAGTCAGAATTGAAATCTTTGAAAGCCAAGGGTTGGCTTTTTGATTGGACGCACTCTTCCCTCAAGGAAGACGAAATCTATAAGTTAGTCGTAAAAGGCGAATCAAATCCACAAGGGTTAATAGCCCTTAAATATGAAGATCGCAGTAAGGCGGTATACGTCCAAATTGCTGAAAGCGCTCCGAGTAACCGCGGAGCAAGTAAAGAATATTTGGGAGTTGGCGGACATTTATTCGCCATTGCGGCACAACAGTCAATGGAAAAAGGTTATGGTGGGTTTGTCTTTTTTGACGCCAAAAACACAGACCTGGTAAAACACTATTCAAAGGCCTTAGGGGCACAATTACTGGGTGTTCCGCACCCATATCGAATGATTTTAGATGAAGATGCTGCCAGAAAGCTATTAAAGCTTTATACGTTTGGAAAGGAGTGATTTAAATGTCTGAACAGGATATGAAAAGAATGATAGAATTTGATAATGCCGCGGATAAGGCCGGCGGATATGTTTCTCCACTGTTTAAAGACAATGCCAATTACGACTATCGAAAACTTCTCGCTTATTGCAAAGAAAAGAAAATTGATCCTTTGGATTTGACCATTCGAGAACTAGATAAATTCATTATTCCTCAATAAAGGATACCACCCACCGAAAGGCAGGGTGGTATTTTTATATTCAAATTTAATAGCGCAAGGCTCGTACAGAAATGTGCGGGCCTTTTGTTATACCCAAATTTGCCCCGGACATGGCGTAAAACTGTGACCGCCAAAGGGAAGCGACCCCGTAAAAAAGCGTATGGAAGAAAGGATTCCCATGAAAAGAGAAGATTTAAAGGCTTTCAATTTATCCGACGAGGACGTGCAAAAAATCATGGATCTGCATGGTGCGGATATTGAAAAGCAAAAGCGCAGCATCGAGACCCTGACTGCTGAAAGAGACGATTTCAAAAGCCGTCTTGAAGAGGCCAACGGCAAGCTGGAGGGGTACGACCCCGAATGGAAAACGAAGGCTGAGCAGGCCCAGACGGAAGCCGACGCGAAGATCAATAAAATCCGGCGCGGCTATCTGCTGAAAGAAGCCGCAGGCGGTATTAAGTTTTCCAGCGAGAGCGCCAAAAAGGCGTTTTTATCCGATCTGGAGGCGGCTGAGCTTCCCGTACAGGAGGATAAGGTCCTGGGCTTTGAGGATTTCTTAAGCAAGTACAAGGAAAGCGATCCCTCCGCCTTCCTCCCGGACAAACCGGCGCCCACCATTACCGTCCCGGGACAAGGACCTGCTTCCAAGAAAACAGGGCAGCAGCTTCTTGATGAAAAGTACAAAAACAATCCATTCTATCACCCGAAAGGAGAATAACCCATGTCAATTAAATACGGTTCTTTAAACGTAGATGAAAGATACTCCGGTATTCTGGAGCCTAATCTTTATTACAACCCTGTGCTGGTGCCCGGCGTGACCTGCACAGACAAATATCAAATCGGGCCGGCGGGTCAGATTTATGTGCATAAGCTTACCACCTCCGCGGTGGAATCCGGAACTCCGGGCCGGGATTTCTCGGACACCGCCGTATCGGATACCTTAATTCCGATTCAGCTGAATAACAATTTCCAGCGCTCCTATAAAATCTATGGAGTACAGGCGGCCGCCGTAGAGTTCAGCGTGGCTGAAGAAGCCCTCTCGACCGCAACTCAGGAAATCCGCGAAGGCTGGATGCAGTGCGGCCTTGCCTGCTTAGCCCAGGAGGGAACCGCCGCCACACTGACCACGGCGATCACCGACGTTAAGGAGGATATCATCGCCACACGCCAGGAAATCGTGGAGGATAAGGGCCGGGCTAACGTAGTCATGTGCACCCCGGCTTTTTACAGCCAGGTCCTGCTTGCCGCCGGCAAAGACTTCACTCCGGTCATGAACGACCGGATCGCCAGCACCGGAAATGTGGGACAGTGGCTGGGCATGACCTTTGTGGAAGCCAACGGCGCCCAAGGCTCTATTAAGTATTATGACAGCACCGGCGCGCAGAAAACGGTCGATATGTCCACGGTACAGTATGTCATGTACTATCACGAGGCCCTGTCCGTGATCAGCAACTTTGAGGTTGCCAGAGTGATTGATTCCGAGCGCTTTGCTGGTTCCCTGGCCCAGGTGGAAATGAATACCGGGTATAAGGTGACAAACACGGCTCTGGCCCGTGTACGTAAAGTTGCGGGCGGCTGAAGCGAGGTGACCCCGAATGTACTCAACGTATCAGCAGTACCAGCAGCGGGGCGGAAAGCTTCCGGAAAGCGAGTATCAGGCAAACGCACAAAAAGCGTCTGAGCTCATTGACTATTACACGATGGGACAAGCGGCCTCAGCGGAAACAATGGGGCCGCAGCTCTCGGCGTGTGAGTGTGATTTGGCGGATATCGTACCGACGCTTCAAAGGGCGGCCTCCGGGATTCAGTCTGAAAACGTGGACGGATACAGCGTTTCCTTTTCCGGCCAGACAGAAGCCAACGCCGGCGTTTTGTCGGTTATGAAGCGTCACCTCTCCTTCCCTGTCAACCTGCTGGTGTTTTCCGGCTGGTCCTTTGTGTGAGGTGATTCCATGATAACCAACGCGGATATCACCATCTACCATGAAATCTACAACAAGGAAACCCGGCTGAAGGAGTGGACTTCCAGGCAGTATCCCGGCGTTAACTGGTACGGCAAGCAGGCCGTTTCTGTAGGGGATACCGGACTGAATACGGCGGATTCCTATATCGTGCGGATTCCCACCGAGGAAGCAATTGTTATATCAAACGGCGATCTTGTGGTAAAAGGGCTTGTGACAGACCAAATCACAGGCCCTTCCCAATTAACCGGAAAATATGAGTGCTTTGTGGTAACCGCGGTAAGGGACAACCGAAGGGGTACTCCTATGATGCGGCACTGGAGAATCGAGGGGAAATAACGGTGGCTGGAGGCTTTAAAATCGAAACACCCAAAGGCACGGTTTTCACCACAACCGGCAAAAACGGAAAAATCACGGCGAGGCTGGAATGGAATAAAAATTTCAGTCCGGAAAGAAGCGGACGGTTCAACCAAACCCAAAGGTTTGTAGACAACGAGGTTTTACGCCTATCTTCCCCCTATGTTCCTTTTCAGACTGGTATGCTGGATAAATCCGGCATACTGGGAACAGATGTCGGTTCTGGTGAGGTCAATTACATCGCCCCCTACGCCAGTAGGCTGTACTACGGTATCAACTTTCACTTTGACACCGGCGCACACCCTAACGCGGGCGCGAAGTGGTTTGAACGCATGAAGATCGACCACAAGGACGAAATCCTGCGGGGCGCAAAAAAGATTTCAGGAGGCAAATAGCATGGCTGACACTATTATTCAATCTCTGCGGGATTATTTCCTGACCTGTCCGTTGATGGGAGACAGCGCGATCAATGTAGATTACCTGCCGGAAGGTCCGGCGGTGGAATATTCCATCGATACCACCCCGGCCACGGAGATCGTAAAGCAGTATATTGACGGAAGCAGCGTGCGGCAATACCTGTTTGTGATCCGGTCCGTCAATGATTATGGACCGGACGTTTTGCAGAACCTTGCCAACAGCGGATTTTATGAGAATCTGGCGGCATGGCTGGAAGCCCAGACCAGAACCGGCAATTTTCCGAGCCTGCCGGAAGGAAAAATCCCGCAAAAAATCGAAGCCCAAAGCACGGGCTATCTATTCACAACCGGGCCTGACACTGGAAAATATCAAATCCAGTGCAGGCTTCAATACTTTCAGGAGGTATAACTATGGCAAATGAAACCATTATGCGGTTCCAAATCGCGGACTATTTAGGCATTCCCGGGGACAGCGATACAACCTACGCGCTGATGGGTGCGGGCTTCAATACCCTGGACGAGAACCCCGCCGCCCAGCTGGACACCAAGGCGTATATCAACGACAAGGCCGCGTCCAGCATTGTGAAGGGCTATCAGCCCCAGTTCCCCTTTGACACCGATCTGATCAAATCTGAGGAAGCGGTCATGGAGCTTTACAAGATCGGACGGGACGAGCTGACCGGCGCCGACGCGGAGCGCGATTATATTCGGGTTGAATTGTTCGAGCCGGTAGCTTCTAAGGAAAACACCTTTAAGGCCAGAAAATTCAGGGTAGCCGTAGAGGTAGCAAGCTGTGCCGGCGCTGGCGGCGAGACCATCAAGGTCACCGGCAACCTGAACAACGTGGGAACCTTTGTAGACGGTGAATTTAACACCACTACAAAAACCTTCACCGAAGCAGGCGCCGCTGAATCCGTGTGATAAGAAGGAGGACACAGCCGATGTTTACCGTAAACGGAAAAGAGCTGGACTATGATATCTTTGACGCTGATAAGGCGGATCTCATTCAAAGAGTGACGGAAGAAACCTTTCAAAAAATCGCTTCCATTGACGCAAATTCTCCGGAAAACACCTGGGCGGGTTTTGTAAGGGAAATTTGTGAAGCTGTGGCCGCTGCGTTTGACAGGCTTTGGGGTGCGGGAACCGCGGTCAAAATTTTTGACGGCGTGGTGAATCTAAAAGTCGCAATGAACGCATTTCAGGAGTTGGTGGACGGTATTAACGCGGAAAAGGCTGAGCTTGAAACTATGGCGAAAGCTGTCACGGCTAAGTATTCCGGAAACCGCGCCCAGCGCCGGGCAAAGAAATGAATATCCTGACAGACCCGGCTCCCAAAACGGTAACCATCGGCGGCGCGGAGGTCCCGATCAACTCGGATTTCCGCGCCTCAGTCCGTTTTGAAATGATGATGGAGGATTCCTCCCTTTCCGAGCTGGACAAAACAGTAAAGGCCCTGAGCCTTTATTATGACACGGGCGATTTAAAAAACAGCTTTAAGCCGCCGGCGCCTATAGAGGAAGCCATTGACAAAATGCTGTGGTTCTACCGGGCCGGAAAGGAAGAAAATGGCGCTGTAAGCGCCGGGAAGGGGACGCAGATTTATTCCTATTCCTATGACGACGAATACATTTTCGCGGCCTTTCTGGAGCAGTACGGCGTAGATTTGCAGGATATTCCTTATCTTCACTGGTGGAAATTCAAAGCCATGTTTCTGGGGCTGAAATCAGATTCCAGGATTGTGGAAATCATGGGTTACCGAAGCATTGACATCACGTCGAAAATGAGCAATGAGCAAAAGCAGTTTTACCGGAAAATGAAAAAGCAGTTTGCGATTCCTCTCCCCCAGCCTGAGCGGGAAAAGCTGAACGCTATCGAGCAGGCCCTTTTAAACGGCGGCGACGTGAGCAAGGTGCTCTAATCCTTTTTCTTGACAGGGTTGTGTAATGAATACACATCGTGCTATAATCTAGGAAAAAGGAGGAAGATGCAATGAAAAGGGTGCTTTGTGGGGCTTTGGCGGTTATCCTTGCCATCGGGTGTTTGACTGGGTGTCAGAAAAGCAATGAAAAAAAATTTGAAACACTCAGCGTTACCTTTGAAGACGGAAAGACAGTAAGCACCGATATGGATCAGGAAACCGTTAGAAAAAATATGGCAGATCCTCCATATAACACTTTGGAGCTGCAAGATTCCACAACAGATGAATGGACGCTTGATTATGGCCTGTATGTGGATTACCGTAACGACAAAGTAGATGCCATTTTTATAGCTTCTGAACCAAACAAAACGTATTCCACTAGCATTGGAGTATCTTATGGAGACAGTGTGGCATCTCTAAAAGAGAAACTGGGAAACCCAACAGAAATTTCTGAAGAAAGTACGGACTATCAATACGGTTTTATTTTAGAAGAAGGCCGCTATACGCTGTTTAACGGCACGTTAGAAGATTTCTTTCAGCAGGGTCTTGCAGATCAGCAGGGAGTCTCCTTTTATATGGTTTCTTTTAAATCAGAGAATGATAAAATAAATTCCTTCTCGGTATATAAGTTGGTATAGTATGTCAAGCACGCTTTCGGGCGTGCTTTTCTTATGCCTAAAATCAGGTGGTGACCATATTGGAAAAGTAAAATGCCCTTATTGTGGGTATGAAATGCCTTTGCGGTTAAGCCAGACGGCTGACTGTAAGGGTATTTTTATTAAATGCAAGGGAAAGAACTGCAAACAGATATTTGAAATAAAAGTAAAAAATGGAAGGCAGGTCAAGTAGTGCCATTATGAGCCGATGACCTCACAGGAAAGGGTGAGATTATGGCTTATGATGGCTCTTTAAAATTTGATACCAGGGTTGACAGCTCCGGTTTTAAGTCTGGAATTGAAAAGCTGGGGAGCATTGCGAAAACCGGGCTGAAAGTAACAGCCACCGCAATTGGAGCGGTAAGCGGTGCGTTTGGCGCCGCTGTTCTTTCCGGCGTTAAGTACAATTCCCAAATGGAACAATATATTACTTCCTTTGGTACGATGCTTGGCAGCGCGGAAGAAGCCACAAAGCTGGTTAACAATCTGAAGGAAATGGGGGCCAAAACCCCATTTGAAACCTCAGATTTGGCAAAAGCTTCTCAAACCCTTTTAGCTTTTGGAACCTCTGCGGAAGATCTTCTCCCCACCCTTCAAATGCTCGGGGACGTATCTCAGGGGAATAAAGAGCGGTTTGACAGCTTAACCCTGGCGTTTGCCCAGGTTGGAAGCGCCGGCAAGCTGTCCGGGCAGGATTTACTACAGTTTGTCAACGCGGGCTTCAATCCTTTAAATGAGATCAGCAAAATGACCGGCGAGAGCATGGCGGAGTTAAAAGAACGCATGTCCGCCGGTGGGGTATCAGCAGAGGAAGTTGCGGAAGCCTTCAAGCACGCTACCAGCGAGGGCGGCCAGTTTTACCAGGCAATGGAGGCACAGAGCCAAACCTTTAACGGGCAGATGTCCACGCTGAAGGATAACGCTATGTCCTTTATCGGAGAACTAACCCAGGGCGTTACCAACACCTTAAAGGATTCGGTTCTTCCCACGGTCAACGGCTGGCTGGAGGAGCTGCAAAGCGCCTTTACAAGCAACGGTGTGGAGGGCGTTGTTACGGCTTTTGGCTCTATTCTGGCTGACGCCTGCACCAAGCTTGCGCAAGCGGCGCCGGGCGTTGTTGATCTGGCTGTAGGATTTATCCAGTCGTTTATAAAAGGGATTGGAGATAACGCGCCCCAGCTGATCCAAGCAGCAAAACAAATTGTCGGCGCTTTAGTGGACGGCCTGATAAAGCTCTTACCCAGCGAGATCCAAAAGCCAGTAAAAGAAACCGTAAATATTTTAAAGCGGTCCTTTGAAAGCGGCGGGCTGCGAACCGCCATTAACACAGTATCTAAAATTTTAAAGGATCTGGGGAAAGTAGTAACCAATCTCGCGAAAACGATACTTCCTCCCCTGGCGAAAGCCGTCGATTTTCTTGGCAAAAATATAAAAATCATCTTGCCTCTTGTCACTTCAGCTGTTGCGGGTATAAAGGCGTTCAGTATCGCAAAGACGGCAGCTACCGCAATTAACAGTTTGAAAGCTTCGTTTCAAACAGCGGCTTTACAGCTATCGCTCTTTATTGCTCAGGAAGGCGCCGCCGCTGTGGCCACTTCTGCATCTGCCGCGGCTTTAACCGCAAAAGAGGTTGTTGTGGGCACTTTAACCGGAAAAATCAGCCTTGTTACAGCCGCCCAATGGCTTTGGAACACCGCTATGAGTGCCAATCCTATCGGAGTGGTAATCGGACTTGTAGCTGCCTTGGCTGCCGGAATTGGTCTTTTATGCGTCGCGTTAGACGATGGAAAAAGCGGACAGGAACAGTTCTCAGAATCCAGCCGCGCGCTCGGTGAATCAATGGCAGATGTGGTTCAATACGCCACTGATTTTCAAGAGGGAATCCAAAACGCTGAATCCAGGCTAGGCGAATTTAACGACACTCTATTTGCTTCCTCTGAGGAACAGCAGGCTTTACAAGATAATATGCAGGAAATTCAATCCGCTATTACCGAGATCTGTAAAACCGCTTCAGAAGAACGGCGGGATTATACAGATCAGGAAATCAAGCAACTGGACGAATATTTTCAAAAACTTCGTGATATGGCGGATCAGGAACTCGCTATTCAGGAGGCAAAATCTGCCGCCATCCGTCAACAGGCTGTTACAGATTCCGAAACCTTTAAAGGCTCTCTCGATGAATATAAAACAACAGCGCAAGAATGGCTCGCCACTGCTCAGGAACAAGCTGACGCACAAATCGATTTGATCAATAGTCAGACCACTACAGAATTAGTCTTATTAAACCAGCGATACGGTGATGAGGCGGTAATGTCCAATGAGGCATACGCTGCGGAATACGAAGAGCTCATGCGCCAAAAGGACGAAAAAATAGCTTTGGCACAGGAGGAAGTCACTCGAGTTGGTGAGGCGTATCAACAAGGATATTTGGAACGCTCGACCAATATGCAGAGCTTTTTTGATTCTACCAAAGAGTACAACGACAGAGTAGAAGAAGAAGATGCTAGAAGTAATGAACGCTTGACAGAATTGAAAGACGAGCTTAACCAAGAATTACTTCATCTCTCGCGCGATAATGCTCAAAAGGTTAAAAGTCTTCGTGACCAAATAAAGGAAGAAGAAGATAATCATTATAAGACTTTAGCTGATCTCCAAAGTGAATATCAAGGCTCCTTAGATGAAAACACAAAAAAAGAGCTTGGAAACTGGCTAGCGATGCTTGCTCAGACCGAAATGTACGGCGGAGAAATCTCTGATGAAAACAAAGAATTTATTGATGAGTTTTTGGAAGCTTATGACGGCATGGACGAAGAGGGGAAAAAATCCGTCGATGAATTGATGCAGGGTATGCTGGGCGGTTTAGAGGAACAGTCTCCCAGCCTATTTCAAAAGGCCGCCAGTATCGCGGACGGCGTAATAGGTACTTTAAACCGAATGTTCGGTATTGCCTCCCCCTCCAAAGTTATGAAGCGCATATTCAAATACGTCATGGAAGGCGCTGAGGAAGGATTTGAAGACGAAGAACCTAAACTGCTAAATCAAACCGCAGGGATCGCCGACGATATCCTGAAAAGGTTTCAGCTATCCAAACTGGACGTATCGGGAATGGTTCAGAAAATGAAAGCCGCTGTCGCTGCGGAATCCTACAGAACGTCCGCTTCTCTTTCCGCGTCCGGTAATTACGAAGTGGTACGGGATTCACGATATAGCAGCGAAACTGACTCCAGCGTTTCCGGCGGGAAATACGTGGCCGAGATTCATGTGGACCTGGAGGGCCGTGAGGTTGCCAGAGCCACCGCCCCGTTTATGGGAGAACAGCTTGCATGGGAGGGATAACATTGTACATTAACCACATTCCCCTCAGTCAATTCGGCGGGAAGCTGAGGGCAAATTATACTGTTTCCGGCTCTGCCGTAACCGCCGATTATTACAAGCCTCGGGACGGAAACGCCTTTATTTCCTTAGGGAGCAGGATCGGGCTAAAAACCATCACGCTCCCTTTTGATTTATACGGCAGTTCCCCGCGGGAAACCAAAAGAAACCTTTCGGCTCTTGACACTTTATGTCTCAGCGGCAAGGTAGAGCTTTACCTTCCCGATGGGTTTTATTACACCTCTATTCTCCAATCTATCGGCGTGCCCCAGCAGATTACGCCGTCTATTCTGTCCTGCTCTTATGTCTTTCTGGGGATTCAGCACGACAAAATGGTCAAAGCTGTTTCAAACGGCAGCCTTCAGGCTCAGGGCACGCTGCCAAAGATGGATTGTATCCTTTCCGCTTCTCCGTCTGCTGATGCTGAGAAATATGTGGTAGCTGGGATCACCTTTACCAATGTTCACCAAGGCGATCAGATTGTTATTGACGGTATCACAAAGCGGATCCTGATCAATGGAGGCCCGGCGGCCCAGCGGTGCGATATCATTGACTTTCCATATCTGGTCCCGGGCGATAATACCATTTCATGTATTGACCCGGTCACCGTCCAATACTATCCATCTTATGTGTAAGGAGCAGCCTATGCTTACTATTTCAAACAACGGGGAGCAAATCCCTTTGAACTTTGACGACTATTATATCCAAGAGGTATACGGCGGCAAGGACGCTGCGGGATTCACTCTCCCTTTGGATCACCCCGACTATCAATATCTTTTTGAGGAAACCCCTCTGATCGACACAGAAACAAAACAAAGATATCTTATCAAGGCGATCGACGAGGGACAAACCGCGGTAAACATTAAGGCCGAGCTTGACCTTGACGAGCTCTCAAGGGATATGTTCCCGAATTACACAAACGGCAGCGATACTGTGGTTAACACCATATCCAAGGCACTGCCAGACGGCTGGACCGTCCAGAATCACGCCTATTTTAATCAGCGCCGTACGATCGAACTGGAAGCCGCTACTCCATTAGACGTTATCGACGCCTGCCCAGACACCTATAACGTGGTATTTCGTTTTGACAATAATGCCCGTGTGATTCATATCTACAATCCGGACAGCGAGGAAATTTCCGGGGTATTCCTCACGGACGAGCTGAATTTGAAAAGCGTTAACTTCAAGGGTAAGAGCAGCGGTTTCGCTACCAGGCTGTACGCGAAAGGAAAAGACAGCTTAACCTTTGCCGATATTAACGGTGGGAAGGATTATGTGGAGGATTTCTCCTACAGCGATAAAGTCATATCCGTTTACTGGAAAGACGAGCGGTACACAATAGCGGAAAACCTGCTGGCTGACGCAAAAAAACGCTTGAAGAGTATGGCGGCTCCGCAGCAGTCTTATACCTGCGGCGTCATGGACCTGGCAAGGGCAAGAGAGAAGCAGGAAGGAAAAAACGACAATATTTATTCGTTTCTGGAATTCAAGCTTTACCAGAATGTAGTTCTTTTGGACCGCAGGCGGAATCGACGGATTACCCACACTGTTGCCGGAATCAAACGTTATCCCAAATATCCGGAAAAAAATGAAGTTACTTTGTCTACTGTGGCTCCCAGTATTCAAAATTCCGTGAAATCCATTCAGACCCAAATGGAAAAGCCTACCTCGACCTTTAATCAGATCAGGCAGGCAGCGATTGATGTGGCCACAGAACTGATCACTGGTCTTCTGGGGGGCCACTACATTGAAACAAAGGATCCGGAAACCGGAAAACCTAACGGCTGGGCAATCATGGACACAGACAACACCGAAACCGCTGTTAATGTCTGGAGAATGACAGAGGGCGGCTTCGGCCATTCCCACAGTGGCTTCAACGGTCCTTATGACGATATCGCCATCACAATGGACGGTAAAATCAACGCCAGCATGATCCTAGTAGGAACTCTGATCGCAGATATTATAAAATCCGGAACCCTTTCAAGCATAAATGGGAAATGCACTATTAATCTTGATACGGGCGACTGCAATTTGACGGGCACCTATACAAGTGAATGGATTTGTGCTGATGGAAAAACCGGAAAGATTATAACTAATCCTAATGGCATCACTTTTTATTATGACGGAAAACATCGTGGAAGCTTTTTCGTTGCTACAAGCAATGAGACCGTCATAAAATCGGGTTACTATCGCCTCCATTATCCTGATTATAACGGCACTGGAGATGATAGCGCTTCTTTTGCTTGGATCTCAAGTGACAAAAAAAGATACGTCGATTCAGACGAATTTCTCCTTAAAGATGAAGCTTTCGCCTGGATTTCATCGGACGATAGAAGCGTACTGGAAGCTGACGCGCTACTGATTAAGGGAGATAATATTTTTGTAAATGGGCAAGCGGCTGTATGGAAAACAGTCACAATTGATGGTCAAACAATTACATATTTAGGGAGGTAATTTATGGTCTACAAAGAAATAGAGATTGACAGCACATGGCAGCAGCCCCTTGGAGAAATCCGGGTAATTCAGGAGGAAGCGGACGGCAGAGAGTTAAGAATTTATCTCTATGATAATGGTTCTCCTCTTGATTTAACCGGGAAAACGGTATCCGTGTACATACAGAAGCCGGACAATACCATGATCTATAATTCCTGCGAGGTGGAAGGAAACCAGGCGACCGTAACCCTCACCCTTCAAATGATGGCGGTATCCGGCCTTACCAAGCTGTGCGAGCTCCAAATCGTGGACACAGACAACCACACCTTAAAGGTAACCCTTCCCCCTCTGCGAATTGTAAAAAGCAGTTCGGTGGGAGCAGTCGAGAGCACAGACGAATTTTCCAGGCTGGCGGAAGCTCTCAACGAAGCAAACAACGCCACAGGGATCGCCAGTGAAGCCGCGGATAAGGCCAATGAGGCAGCTCAGTCAGCGAACACGGCGGCTCAGGCGGCAAATACTGCGGCACAGTCTGCTAATACCGCAGCCGACGC
>ENA-UOJP01000149-UOJP01000149.1-human-gut-metagenome-genome-assembly--contig:-C102-NODE-149-length-156129-cov-7.558870_pt1 | contig 156129 bp, 140 predicted proteins | sample MGYA00242353_ERZ723900 | MGnify/ENA metagenome assembly ERZ723900 | reverse complement strand
TGTCATTAAAAAGTGTTCACATTAAAACGATAAAGAGTGTTTGTGCATATTCTATTCCACTTATTCCCAATAACTTGGGGTGGTGGGTTGTAAATGCATCTGATAGAATCATTATTTCACATTTTCTTGGAACTGCTGTAAATGGTATTTATTCTGTTTCCAATAAATTCCCAAATGTATTTATTCAGTTTTACAACATTTTGAATTTGTCGTGGACAGAAACTGTATCGTTACATTATATCGATGAGGACAGAGATGAATTTTTGACGGAAACTATGACTTCCTTTTTTAAATTGTTTGCTGCTGCGTGCTTCGGTATTGTTGCTTGTATGCCATTCGTATTTCCACTATTAGTTAATGTAAAATATAACGCAGCATATAATCAAATTTTAATTTTGATGTATGCAATGCTTTTTCGTGTGTTAGTTGGTTTGTACAGTTGTATATATGTGGCTCAAAAAAGCACAAAGAAAATGGCGTCTACCACCATTTCGGCAGCAGTAATTAATATTGTGGTGAATTTATTTTTGATTAATAAGATTCAAATTTTCGCAGCATCCCTTTCTACATTAGTAGCTTTCTTTTCAATGTTTATTGTACGTTATATTGATGTAAACAAAACAGTTCAGATGCGATTAAAGAAGTCAGTTGTTATAGGAAGTTGTGTTATTGGAGGCATGTTGATGGGTACACATTATTGCGATAATAAAGTTATACAGTTTATCGCATTGTGCGTTACTATAATTTATGCGGTCTTAACAAATGCTGATATAATAAAATCTAGCATTAATATAGTCAGGAAACGTATATAGAGATGAAGCAAGATCTATAAGTCGAGTCAACACATAGAATTTTTTTGCTAAAGGAGTTATTGCAAATGGGATATACATCAGAAAGAAATAATCAGATTGTTATAAAATTACTTAAGTACCATAAAATAAAGAAAATGGTGATTAGCCCTGGTGCAACGAATGTTTCCCTTGTGGCAAGTATTCAAAACGATCCTTTTTTTGAACTGTATTCGTGTGTAGACGAACGGTCTGCTGCGTATTTAGCGTGTGGATTGGCTGAAGAAAGTGGAGAAGCAGTTGCGTTAAGCTGTACAGGAGCAACGGCATCAAGAAATTATTTTCCAGGTTTAACGGAGGCGTATTATAGGAAGTTGCCTATTTTGGCAATTACTTCAACAATGCCAATTGACAGAATAGGACATAACATTCCACAAATAATTGATAGAACAAATGTGACAAATGATATTGCTAAGGGAACATATTACATCCCAATGGTTGATAATGATGAAGATGAATGGAATTGCACATTAAAAGTCAATGAAGCAATTCTGGAATTGAATCATCATGGAAAAGGTCCTGTTCACATGAATGTTGAAACTAGACAAAGTGGAACGTTCGATATAAATACGGTAGCTTCCGTTCGTCCAATTGATAGATTGGTGAATGGAAATGAATTCCCCCCCATTGTGTCAAAAAGAGTAGCGGTTTTTGTAGGTGCACATTCAAAGTGGTCAAGGGCATTGACGGAAAAAGTTGATAGATTTTGTGAGAAATATAATGCGGTTGTTATGGGTGATCATACATCAAACTATAAGGGAAAATATACTGTTCCGTCTAGTCTTGTTACAAATCAGCGAAACAAGAAAAGTCAATTTAAGAATATCGATTTACTTATCCATCTTGGAAATATTTCTGGGGCTTATCTTGGAATCGCACCGAAGGAAGTATGGCGAGTAAATCCTGATGGGAAACTTTGCGACACATACAGGACATTGCGTTATGTGTTTGAAATGAATGAAGAAGACTTTTTTGTCCACTATAGTCAGGACACAGATAAAATTGATACAAGCTATTTTGACGAATGGCATACAGAGTATGAGAACTTGATTGGAAGAATAGGAGAACTCCCGTTCTCGAATATTTGGATTGCAGAAAGATTATCTAATAAATTGCCGGAGAAATCCATACTTCATCTGGGAATATTGAATAGTCTGAGGTCGTGGAATTATTTTAAAATTCCACAATCGGTTTTGGCGTATAGCAATACAGGTGGATTTGGAATAGATGGCATTGTTTCAAGTGCAATCGGAGCTTCTTTGGCAACGGACAAATTGGTTTTTTGTGTTTTGGGGGATTTAGCTTTTTTCTATGATTTGAACGCTGTTGGCAATAGAGCGTTGAAAAAGAATCTTAGAATTTTATTAATCAACAATGGACATGGACAGGAGTTCAGAACGTATGGCCATAGAGCTGCGCAGTTTGGCGATGATACAGATAAATTTATAGCGGCTGCTGGGCATTATGGCAATAAATCAAAAAATCTTGTAAAGCATTATGCTGAAGATTTGGGCTTTAAATATTTAACTGCGGATAGCAAAACAAGTTTTGAAAGAGTGTATAAAGAGTTTGTTACCGCGAAAATAGTCGATAGGCCGATTCTCTTGGAAGTGTTTGTTAATAATGCTGATGAAATAGAGGCAACTAGATTGATCCTGGGATTAAACGGGGAATCCGCTATAACAGCTAAAAGTTTAGCTAAACAAATTCTTGGAGATAAAGGCGTTAAAGCAATTAAAGATATTTTCAAGGGGTGAAACACAGAAAATGGGAAGTGTGTTAAACAAGTTTTTGAATAATTATATCAAAGGTCAAGGAGCCAGTTTACATCCTAGTTATGAATGGTAATATTCTTCGAGGTAAAAGATACATAATAATAGAAGAGTGCATAAAAATTTCTATTATAGATTTGCGGTGATAATTGTTGGGCTGAAAGTGAATCTGAGAGTTTTTAGCCTATGGTTTATATATAGCAGGCTATGCCGGTATGTCGAGCGCGGTAGGATTGTCATATGTTTATATAAAGATTTAAACTCTGGGAGTCCGTCTCCATACACAATACCTCATCTAATGATGGCGGTGCAACCAGAGGTGCCTGCTTAGTTATGGATGCTACACGCACATTAGTAATCTCACCATAATTTATTAACGCTATAAAACAATCCCTAAATGGCAACCAAAATACAATCAACCGGAGCTATAAACAATGTACAATCCTGATAAAGAATGCAAAGAAATGATTACAGCAATCCAAAGGCTATGTGAACAAAAGAATATGACACTGCATGCCCTTGCAAAAGAGGCAGGTATATCAACGTCCACAATTAGTTATCTGGTAAACGGAAAGACAAGGCCGCAGGTTTACACAATTCTTATGCTCTGCAATGTGCTGGGCGTACGGATCAGCGATCTGTTTGATGACAATGCGGTGTCCGTGAGCATTTCTGGATCACAGGTACAGTACATAACTTTAGAAGAAGAGAAGCTGATTCATTGTTACCGGGGATTATCGGATAAGAAAAGAGAATTGCTGAGGGTCTATGTAGACATGCTACGGCAGTATAAGGAGGCGTTTCCTGTCGAAAGGTGATGAATAAATAGAGAAAGATTATTCAATAAATTGAAGAGATAAAGCGTATTTTGTATGTTAAAATGGACTATAAAGAAAGCCTTCGACGCAGAGGGGCAATATACTGTGACTGGACATTTAGCAGCAGACATGGCCCAAATGCCATCTGGAGCAGAGAAGGTGTTTCGCGCCTATTGAATGATAGGGGCATGCTTGATTATATGTGACATATGCAAAATTCTAGTTTACCTGACAAAAATTCTAATTCACAATACATTCACATAGATTTGCGTATTTATTCGTAAAAACACTGAAAATTATTTCTCCGATAGATTGCCATATGAACATCTGGTATGATTCACGTCTGACAAGCTTTATGCAGCAGACCATACCATTTGGAGATACTGACTTTTTGATGCCATATTCCGCTGTAAGATTTTCAGGAAGGAGTACAGCCATTTACCGTCTTAATTGCCAGTGATGTCTGCGGCACGCTGGCAGTTGGACGCATACAGCCTGAGAAAAAGGGAGGAGACTGTGATGGGTAGAAAAAGATTTTTTCATGGAAGCTTGAAGTCAGATAAGAAGGAGAGACGCGCATACGGAATCAATCGGCTGATTGATGCGTACAGGTGGCTCATTCTGGGCATTGTTATGCTGTTTCTTCTGTGCGTATTTCTGTGGGCGCAGAGGATTACCAAAACAGACTATCGTCCGGTTGAGGCGCCGGTCAGCGGAGGGACCGCAGAAAGTGATATTCCGCCGTATGCGGTTAATTACAATTTTTACCTGGACTTTTCACCATCTATGGGAGGATTCTTTCAGGCAAATCAGAACTCCATGACTCTGCTGGCGGAGGCTCTGAACAGCGTAAATCGCAACATTGATAATAAATTTTTCTATCGGTGTACGGATAAACCTGAAGCAGCTTCTTCAGCAGACAGCTTTTATGACAGTATGCGGGATATCAGCGCGCTGGAGTGGTGGTATCAGCAAAAGGTAATTGAGATGTTTACGGACGGTGAGACGGACACGGAAAATCTGGGGACGGATAATGAACAGTATGGTCAGTTAATGGATGAGCTTTCCAAACTTGATTTATCCAGCCTGTTTTATTCAATGGGGGACGGAACCAGTCGCTTTCAGAGCGATAAAAGCACCTTGAACATGATTATAACCGACCTGAATTTCTATATAACACCGGATGATACGCAACGGCAGACGCAGTTAATGGAAGAATTTTCCGGATATATGGAGACATATGGTGCTGATGCGAACATATGTATCTATTGCTTTTATACGCTCTATCTGGGCGATGAATTGGATGAGCGGAAGATGGACAATACAGCATCAGAGTCCAAAAACCGGCCATTTTTCCTGATCATGTTTTCTCAGAATGATGATGCATACTTCGAATACCGTGATGCGCTGGAAGCGGAGTTTGAAAATCTGGGGTTGGCTTACATGGATAAATTTGAGCTTTTGAACGATCCGGTCTTGAATGCAGAAGGGTTTCAGGTAAACACAGAGAGTTATAGAGAAAACGGGTGGATCATCAAAAGTAATCTGAATTTTGATAGCAAACGATTTGAAGGGATGGAAGAGAACGGGATGGGATTATGTCTTGTCCAGGGGAATGAAGCAAATGCGGAAAATCCGGAATTAGAGATGCCGGTGGGTCTGCTGGAGCTCTCCGGGTATTCGGATACACAGGAGGATGATGGAACAGAAGTGGAAGTGAGGCCCAGAATTTTCTATCCCAAGGATTCAGGATACAGAGAGTACCAGGGAACAGGAGTGGTACGTTATGCTAAGGCGGGATTAAAGCGGTATGGCGGTCAGTGGTATGTTCATCTTAAGATGACACTGGACATGCAGCAGCCGACATTTGTATCGGAGTGGCCAAAGTTTAGCTTAAGAGATCCGTACTATATTGTAGACCTTGGTTTTTACATGAAACGGCCGTCATATTCCCTGCCTGCTTGGCTCAGCGAGATGCCGCAGGACAAGACAGAGGGCATTTCGGAGATGTATGAGGCCATTATTGCCAGCAAGGAAAGGGCATATGAAGCAGACAACAGAGAAGGAAATTACCTTGGAAATCTGGTGCTGTATATACATTACTAAAGAGGGGGTGCTGCCATGGCAGTGAGCGTAAAGGAAATTCGGAAGGCAAATCAGGAGTTTTATTGTGATACGTATTCGCCTGCATCGAACTTTCGTAAGATCAATCTGTGGATATCGTTGACATGTGCTGTGTTAATCGGAGTCCTTTTACTTATGGCCTGCAAAACCGTAACGCTGCTTGGATATTTAGATGACGCCATGAGAAATGATCTTGAATCGCAGGAAGTCCTGGATTGGGCCGTGGACAGTGTATTGGCGAGTTTTTTTGACATCCCATTTTGTTTTATTTCAATAGCTACGATATCTATGTGTGTTGTTCTCATAGTATTATTTCGAAACATAAAGAGCTACGAATGGCATAAAAGAGAGAATTTATTAATACTTTCGTTCCTGCTGTATGTATATGCGGGCATGCTGATTTTTGCGGCTTTTCATATAACATCAAACAATTGGGCAGGAGTCATGGTGATTGTGATTGAATGCATTTTAATTCCTTCGTTAAAATTGCTTCTGCCGCCCGAATTCAAAGCTCCGTTTGAAAAATTGATAAAAGTGTTTGAACTATTTTCACAAAATGTGATAAAAAAGCTTTAAAAGCTGGCTGCAAAGGAGGCACAAATAAATGAATGGTTACAGCTGCTTTCTTATTTTATTGGGAGGAACCGGTGCAAAGTGCGGGGAGATTTTCCTGCATATGTGTGCAAACGGTTATTGCAACGAAGAAGATTTAACAATATTGTACATTGATTCCGATTCACACAACGGTAATGCAAGAAATTTTAAACAGCTGCATGACTGCTATAAGGAATGCAGGGCTGCTTACCGCATCAAAGAGAGCACTGTCCCAAACTTTTTCCGATGGCATGTGGAGTTACTGGAAGGAAATCCGGTAGATAAGAACGTAGAAAAGTTCAGGGATCTGGCCGCGGCATCCGGTGGAGAGTCGGATCGGTCTGCCATAGATCTGATGAAGGCTCTGTATAGTGAAGAAGAGATGAATATGAAAATTTCAGAAGGCTTTTTCGCTCATCCGAATGTAGGAGCGGCAGCATTTGCGGCAAACATGGAGCAGGTTATGAAAGATCTTCTGGAACGAGTGTATGCTGTTAAGACTATGGAGGGGAAAATTAAGGTCTTTATCCTTGGGTCCATTTTTGGTGGTACTGGTGCCGCCTCCCTTCCTACTATTGCCAGATATCTGCGGAAAAAGCTTTTTGACGAGTCAGATAATAAGCTGGTCAGAGAGCAGATGAAAGTGGGAGGATGCATGGTGCTTCCTTATTTCCTGTTTACAAAAAAGGATGAGGACGGGAAACTGATAGGGGCGGGAGAACTTTCCATCGAGGCGGACAAATTCGCTACAAAGACGCGCTCTGCATTGGAGTATTATAAGGATGAAGAAAAAATGAACGAGAATGGCATTTTTGACGAGCTTTATATCCTGGGTCATGATGGCGGGGATATCCGCGGAAAGTATTCTACGAAAGGCTCAGATCAGCGCAACCTTCCTCACATCACGGAACTGTATGCGGCCATGTCTGCGGTACGTTTCTTTAAAAACGATCTTCAGGAGAGAGGACATTATTTTGCCGTGATACCGGATCAGAAGATAGGATGGGCTGATGTGTGCCGCCAGAACGGAGCTGGTTTCCTGAATTTTCTCACCATGATGCGTTTCGCTGTGGTAATGAAAAGCCTGATTATGGAGGAGCTTTTTGATTATACTCAGGGTAATAAGCTGAAGCCCAATGCAAATAAAATCTCCTGGTATTACGATTTTCTGGACGGAAAAGATGATTCTTCTGATATGGATCCGGGTAAATTGTATGACAAATTTGAAGCTATCGGAAATTACTGCGATGCCTATATCCGATGGTTCGCCGAGCTGAACCTGAAAAATATCTATAAGGTAAGAAATCTGGAGAATGTGGAGTTTGAACGGGAGGAAAGCGATGGAAGCGACATTCTGGAGTATCTGAACATTTTCTCCAGCGAACTGCTGTTAAAGCAGTATCAGAACGACAAAATCTGGAAAAATCAGGTGAACATGTCTGTTGAGGATTCTTTGAAAAATTACAGGGATAATCTGGAGTATATCCGGCAAAACTTTATTCATCTGGAGCCAGTGCATTTTTATACGGATCAGAAGACAGAATCCACAGATATGAGTGATATCTGGAGCCGGTTAAGCTATATCGGTTACAATATGATGGTAAAAAATGAAGTTGTTTTCCAAAACATTGCCCGAGCCAGGAGTAAGACCATGGATTCAGCAGTAAAAAATCTGGTGAACGCGATATTCTGCTGCTGTCTGATTTAAAGCACCGGTTTGACCGGAGTTCATTGAGCGATGAAGTTTTTTGGGGGAGGGATCACATGGCTGAAAAATATCTGCTGCCTGCATTGAAAAACACACCGGAGATCGAAAGTGATCAGCTTTGGGAATTATTTGCTGATCCGTACGATTTTTTGCTGAACAATTTAAAACTGTATTACGAGCCCAATGTATCCATATTCGACGGCGGCTCAAATGCCACACCGCATATCTATGAGCAGATGCTGATATTTCACAAGGCTTTTTTTCAGGGGGATCATCCGGAACACCAGAGGGCAGTTCTGGAGTGGAGGGTCATTCTCTTCGTTATGGCACTTCAGAGGATCTGTAATCTGCGGGTGTCAGTGGAGAAAGTGGAGCTGTCTGAGAACAGTCCGAATGCCTTCCTGCGGGCGGCCGCTATGATGAAGCCCCAGGATAAACCGGTATTTCATCACACGACCTGGGATTTCTTCTATTTGCTGCTTTTGGATGATGAGCCTATCGCGATCTTTTCTCCGCTTACACTGGTATGTCCGGTTAAGCAGCTGATGAAAAAGATTGAAGGTATTGTCCCTTTGAGCATCCAGAAGGAAAATGGAACCGAGCAGCTGCTGTTTGAGGATAGGGTGAATAAAAGGGCTTTTGAAAATCTTGGAGCTTGGCTGGGGCATTTGGCTGACAAGCTAGCATGTTCCGACGAAAAAGGAATCTGTGTGGAGCGCTTTGGGCAGGTCATAAAGGAGCTTAAGGACTTTGAGAGATACTGCCGGGGGAATGGAGATGCTTCGGAAGAACAGATATTCAAATACGAGATTTACAGCAGTATGAACAGCAGTATCCGCAAGGACTATGATTTCTTTAATTACTGCTGTGACATTTACCTGGCTAATCCCAAGTGGGAATTTCTCATTCATCGATATCAGGATGATATTTTTATTGATCAGCTTCCGCTGGTGGTATGGAATGATACGCCGGGAACCATGGAGAACAAAGATTACATCCGCCGATTGGATGAGTATTTCCACAGTATTTTGAAACCGGGGAATGGTTCAGCCAGGGCAATTGAAGTGCGCAGACAGGGCGGAGAGCGGATGGCGGCCTGTGCATTGATGCCTTTTAAGGAAGGTTTTGTGGAAGAGCTGATAAGTCACGAGATTAGTTCTCAGGACTTTTTTGAGCAGTTTACGGTGACATGTGATGCTGATACAGGAGTGATGGAGGTCCGGCTTCAAATCAAAGGCTTTCCGTATTATTTTTCCAAAAAATACAGCAAGCAACAACGGCATCTGATTCTGGCAGAGGAGATGGTGACAACCTGTCTCTGGCCTCCGGCGCCGGTGGACGCGCTGAACTGGAACCTGTATTACGCATATTCTGCTGGTGACTTTTCTAAAACAGAGGTGGCCATACCTGGTGCATCCGGTGAGATACAGTATGACGGGAAAAAGGGAATTGCACCTTTCCGCCTGATTCGGACCAACACCTTCCCGGCATACATTAAGTATTCCAATGGTCGGACAGGCGGATATCTTCCTGTGACTGCTGAGCCTAAAGGGCAAAAACAGGATGGAGGAAAGCTGACGCTGTTTGTGGATATCGGGCACTCTTCTACCAGTGTACTCCTGGTAAAGGACGGCAAAGAAAGGATTCCATTCCTTCTTCCCCAATCTGTACGGATTGCCGGAAAGAAAGATCTATCGGTGCAGACCCAGTTTATTGTGTCGGATGCCAAAGCGGAAAACCGGGCCTGGTTTAAAAATATGATTCATAGTTTCCGGGATTATAATCGGTCATCGGGAAAGGGGAATCACATTACTCCCTTTGAAGACGGTGTGGTGCTGTTTGATTATGACAGTTATCAGAAGCTTTCTTCTGAGGATGGAATCGGCTTTGTCAATTTTGAATATGCCCCCATGGATCCTACGGAGAGGGAGAAGGCGCACCTGATGGTTGAGCAGATCCTGCTGTACACAGTGTACCAGGCCGCACTGAAGAACTGCTCCTATCTGGAAGTCTGTTTCCTCCACGGATATCGGAACGACTGCACGCAGCTCGGGGAATTGAAAGGACTCTGGGCGAATGCTTTCAACTGGGTAAGAGAATGGACGGGAATCCGTAAAAGTATCCCCTGTCCAATCCAGGAGATGTGGGAGTGTGAGGCGCTTGCCTACGCCACATATCATGAGTTCATTGAGGAAAGGAAGGTGAAGGGGCAGAAAATTCCGGAGGACAGCCTGTATATTGGTGTGGATATCGGATGGAAGAAGACGCAGGCAGCATTTCTGACGAATATTGATGCGAAACAAAAACAAGACGAGACTTCAGGAGGCGGAGAACCGCCGGCTGACATCATGGTTCATACGGCGGAAATCGAGTATGCCGGGCGGGATATCAGCCTGCTTAATGCGGATTGCACTTTTCCACAGTATCCTGAGCTGCTGAATATCCTTTTAAAAGGTTCCAGAGATCTGAGGCAGGGGGAGTTCGAGGAGCTTCTCCGGGAATTCGGCAGTTACTACGGCGGTGCAGGAAGCGGCGGTAAGGATAAGGCATATTATGACGGGTTGTTTGATGTTATTGCAGCCAAAATCGAAGCGGAGAATTTCAAGGTACCGCCGGACGTTTACAATAATATGCCGGAATTCCGTCTGTTCATCAATCTCTATACATACAATATCTTGCTGCTGTTCCTGAATATTGGATATCTGCTGAAAAGGGTGATTGGGAATCAAAAGCAGGTAAAGCTTTATCTCAGCGGGAATGGGGCGAAATTTATCCGATGGATATCCAACGATAAGGACTACACAAAAATTGATAAGGGAAATGCCCATGAAGCCTGGATCCCACAGCTTAAACACAGCGTACTGGATTGGATCATGAAAGGCTGCTTGAAAGAAAATGCAGGAACGGAAGGCCTTGAAATTGAAATCAACCTGACAAAACATGCGAAAGAGCAGCTGCTGGAGGGCTTTGCATTCCGGCATGTGCCTGGACTTTACAGTTATTCGCCGACAAAGCTGGAACTTCATTTTGAGGAACTGAAAAATGAGTTTGATGTCAATGGCGGAACTGCTTTCAAAGGGCTTTGCGATGAGCTTTATGCAGAACTGATAGGCGGGGAGATTATGGAAGAACAGAAGTCCGGTTCGAAGGTAAGTGATGCTGTTCCGGATATTTCGGAGATGCTTCGAATGAACAGTAAGACGGCAGCAAAGAAGGTTATTGACAAGATGAACAAATAAGAGTGGATGCCGGAGCGGGAAGCTGTTTCCGGCATCTGTAATTTCAAAAGAGGGAGGCAGAGTATGAAAAGAAGAGGGATTTTGTTGGTTATCGGAATCTGGCTTTCTATGCTTGTGGGGAGCGGAAAAATGCCGGTTCTTGCGGAGGAACAGGGGAAGCCCACAGAGTTGATCGTGCTGGTGGATACAAGTCTTTCTCTTGACAAAGAGGCCATGAACCAGGAGATCCAGTGGATGCAGAAAATATGCAGTGTTTCTCTGGAGACGGGGATTCATGTGAATTTCCTTACCTTCGATGAGCCGCAGGCTGGCGGGACGGGAACGGCCAGGCAGCTTCTGGAACGGACAGAAATCACCGGGGAAAATCTGAACTCCAGCCTGGAAGCAATATCTAAAATCTCCCACTCGGGCAGGTACACGGACCTGAAAGGTGCTTTGGATGATGCTGTTGCCATTCTGGAAGGGATAGAAGGCGGCAGGCGGTATATCATGATCCTTTCTGATGGACGGCTGGACTATGACCAGAACCGGAATAAGGATATTCTGGGCACGGAGGCGCCTGCAAGAATGGAATTTTGCGAAGAAGTAAAGGCGTTTGCCGGGCAGCAGGGCTGCGGGGTTATTCTGGTAGAATTTGGTGGCGGAGCTATTTTTGAGACCGCAGACGGAGATGATGCCAATGATGCCGACAGCGATACTAGCTGGTTTGACCGGGAGATCAATCTATTTCGTGAATTAGAGGAGGCGGAAGGGGTATTCTATTTCCAGGGAGAAAGCGCCCTTTCCGATGCCGGCAGCAGTATTTTTCAAAAAATGGGATATCCCATTGATGCCATTGCTGCTCTGGAACAAGGGGATGGCACGATTGTCTTTACTCTGGATCAAAATTATGATTATACTATCATTCATTTGATCCAGAAAACCCAGAATACCGGCAAGCGAATTGCAAAGGAAGATTTTCAGATCCTGTATGAAAATCAGGAACGAACCATTGACCAGATCGAGCTGCTTCCGAATTCGGCCTTTGCCTTTTTGGCGGAAAGCAGAAAGGGGCGTTATACCATTGATTTCTCTGAAGGAAGAGGAAATGAATGGAATTACGAGGTGATTTGCCGGAAAAAAGAGCGGGTTGATGCCATCCATCTTTCTGTGCGGCAGGATAAGACGGAAAGCAGCGAAGAATTTTACATAGGCAACATTATCCTGCATATGAAGATGGAAGGTGATCTGGATGCGGCAAGCAATCCTCTGCTTTCTTACCGCCTAAAATACGAAGACCAGGATTTTGGAGACAGCCGGCCTCTGCTGTCTCCCGATATAAGGGAACAGGGAAGTTTGCAGGAGAAGGCAATTTTTATCGAGGCAGCCGGATCGTACCAGATACAGGTTTTTGGGCCGGATGAATCGGTAAGCAGCAACATTGTATCCTTTACGGTGAGCGACCAGGAGAAAAGACAGGGGGACGAACCGGAAAAGGTATCAAAGAACGCCATAGTGGGACAGGAAATTGCCCTGCGCCGCATGTTCAACTTCCAGGAAAATGAGCGGGTGACCATCAGCATGGAGGGTGAGGAGAGCGAGCATAACATCAATGAAGAGATAGCAAATGACGTTTACACCATGAAGGAGGGGAGCCTGACATTTAAGGCTGCAGAAGGCTGCGTAACGATCATTCGGGGGGAAGAGAAAAGCTATGAGGTTACCTGGAGTGTGACAGACTCGGATGAGGATGCGTTGAACCCGTTGGAGTGGCTTTTGAATAAGATTCTTGAATTTTTTAAAAAACTGATGGATTTTTTTGGCTGAGAGAATCATGGACGTACTTTGCACAGCAGCCTAAACCCAACTCTGCCAAATCATAATTAAAGATCCCTGAAGCCAGCTATCTCTCTGTGTTTCAGGGATTTTTTTATTGCAAACCCAAAATCCCCTCACATTCGACAAATCCCAACATAATTATTGCAAAATATCCCAAACAAGATATAATAAAAAGCACAGCAAACCAACCACACAACGCCCCCAAAAACAAGGAGACCTCCCACATGGCATTCCAAACCACAAAACAAACCATCTCCCAACCACTATTAGACACCGCCGCCTCCCTATACTGCTCTGCATCCCCTCACCCCACCCTGAAGTCAATTTCCGATCAGCTGAAATCCCAGGGCCACCTGGACATAACCCCGCTCAAAGTCCGCCGCCTCCTGATCACTGCCGGTGTATATAAATCCGAACTGGCCTCCCAGATCCAGTCCTTGTACGATTCCGGGAAAACTATCACCGAAATCATGGGAATCATGCACCTTTCCCGCACCTCCGTCCATTCCTACCTGCCATATGTCATTAACGCCGATGACGAGGAGACAGAAGAAGAGAACCTGTGCCAGCGGCCCATTTCCCTAGAACAGCAAAAAAGGTGCGAACAGGCGATGGAGCAGTTTCAAAAGGACTGGAAGGGAGAGAGCCTGTGGGAAGTCATAACGGCATTTGCCGGCTGCACCTTTGTCACAAGCAAAGGGCTGAAATTCACATACGAAGTAAAACAAAACCGGCACGGAGAGCCGACAAACGAGCTTGTAATCAGCCGGAAAGAGAAAACGGTAACAAAAGCAACGGTAATAAAAGCATATGAAAAATTATTGGAACTTAGTGCAGAAGATTCTGAAGACGGCATAACAGCAGATCAGGCGAAGGAGTCCGTGCCGCCCCGTTTCCCCATCCCTCTGTCAGGCCCCAAAAAGCTCGGTACCTTCGGCGCTTCCTATCTATATCCCATTTTTATAAAACTCGGTTTGATCACCGAATATCCCATGCTCTCTTATTTTCATTTACCTTTCAGTGATGGTATAGTATAATAACCGCAAAGCGGTTATTATACTAGCGCATGCCGGTTTCCGCGCAAGCCGCGGAAAGCCGGGCGCTAAAATCCGCCGGAGGCACGTGGCCGTGGGACGGCCATGGAATAATAACCGCAAAGCGGTTATTATACTTGCGCATACCGGTTTCCGCGCAAGCCGCGGAAAGCCGGGCGCTAAAACCCGCCGGAGGCGCGTGGCCGTGGGACGGCCATGGAATAATAACCGCAAAGCGGTTATTATACTTACGCATGCCGGTTTCCGCGCAAGCCGCGGAAAGCCGGGCGCTAAAATCCGCCGGAGGCACGTGGCCAGACAGCAGTTTCATGCCTGCACATGAACCTGATACCACATACCAACCACAGCGTTAATCTGTGCCAATTTGCCCCAATCATCCGATGCCCCATAGATGCATGCACGTCCAGGAAAGAAGGCCGGCCGAACATTTATCTCCAGTGTTCCGCCCCAAATTCCTCATACCGGCCCAAAACATCCCGCTCTTCATGCATACTCCTCGCCTCACCCGTCCATCCTACCCGTAGACCCCCAATTTTCCCATTCAATAAAGGAGGCATAACATTCATGGAAACCCTATACTACAACGGCCAAATCCTCACCCTATCCACCCCAACACCCCCATCCCACAACCCGGAAGCCGTCCTCATAAAAGACGGACGCATCGCCAAAGTCGGCGCCCTGGAGGAACTCGAGGCAGCCGCATCTTCTGATGTCAAAAAAGTCGACCTGGCCGGCCGCTGCCTGCTGCCGGCATTCATAGACCCCCACAGCCATTTCGTCATGAACGCAAAAATGGCGCTGTACGCGGACCTGTCGGACTGCTCATCCTTCGCCGACATCATCCGGGTTCTGAAGGAATACATCCGGAAAAACGCCGTCACGAAAGACCAGGCCGTGATTGGCTTCGGATACGACCACAACTTCTTAAAAGAACAGGCCCAGCCAGACAAGCGCGTCCTCGACCAGGTGAGCACGGAAATCCCGATCCTGATCCTTCATGTCTCGGCCCATCTGGCCTGCGCCAACAGTGCCGCTCTGGCTCTGGCCGGTATGGATGAAAACACCCCGGATGTGGCAGGAGGCCTCATCGAGCGCCTTCCCGGCGGAAGGGAGCCGAGCGGATATGTGGAAGAGATGGGCGTGCGCCTTCTTCAGGGAGCAGTCGCCGGCCGCGTAAGCCAGGACAGCTCCCGCATGTACGATGCGATCCAGACCATGTACCTGGAGCATGGCGTCACAACAGCCCAGGACGGCGCCACCGCTTCGGAAGACATGAAAACCCTGGATTGGATGGCAGAAAATAAGATGTTAAAGCTGGATGTTGTGGCATATCCGCAGCTCAGCACCGGCGGCGCGGCCCTCATGGAAGCGTATGGGGAAACATACAGAACGTACAGAAACCGCGTGAAAATCGGCGGCTACAAGCTGGTGTTAGACGGCTCGCCCCAGGGCCGCTCGGCCTGGATGACAGAGCCGTACCTGGGCGGAGAAGAGGGCTACTGCGGCTATCCGTGGATGACTGACGAGGAAGTGGAAGAGCACATGATGCGTGCCGTTTCGGAGAACCGTCAGATTCTGGTGCACTGCAACGGCGATGCGGCAGGTGACCAGTTCCTGAACGCCTATGAGAAAGCCCTGGAAAAGACAAAAAACACAAACGACCTGCGCCCGGTCATGATCCACTGCCAGACTGTGCGGAACGACCAGCTTGACCGCATGGCAAAAATCGGCATGATTGCGTCAATTTTCATCGGCCACGTCTGGTTCTGGGGCGATATCCATGTGAAAAATTTCGGTGAGAAACGCGGAAACCACATAAGCCCGGCAAGGGATGCCCTGGACCGCGGCGTGAAGGTGAATTTCCACCAGGACACGCCGGTCACAAAGCCGGACATGCTCCATTCCGTCTGGTGCGCCGTAAACCGTTTAAGCCGCGGCGGAAACATTATCGGGGAAGACCAGCGGATTTCTGCCTACGAGGCGCTCAGGGCCGTAACCATTGACGCAGCCTACGAATATTTTGAGGAACACGAAAAAGGCAGCATCGATGAAGGGAAACGCGCCGATCTGGTAATCCTGGATCGCTCCCCGTTGGAAGTCCCGCCCATGGAAATCCGCGATATCCGCGTGCTGGAAACCATAAAGGACGGAGAGACTGTTTACACAGCGCCGCAAACTCCCCAGTAGCCGCCCCGCATTTTCCGTCTGGCAAATTTTCGCATCCTGTGCTATACTTCTCAAAAGATGTTGGGGCCAAAAGGTATTTTGCCCCATGATACCGGATTGCTCCGCACGACGTGCTCCCGCAATCCTCAGGGTCAAAAAGCAAACCTGCCGTCCGGGACGTCCCTGGCGGCAGGCAAAAGAGAGGCAAATCATGGACATAAAAAAGCGAATCGAAGAAATTCTTCCCTACGGGATGGTGCTCGTGATGATTTATTACGGCTGCCCGCTGTTTATCAATAACGACACGAGCGCCATCATCGTCATGCTGGCAGTGATGCCGGCAGCCGTGTTTCTCTGCTCATTTTTCTGCGGGCTTAAAAAGGGCATGAGTTTTTTATATCTGGCTTTCGGCGCGCTGGCCTTTCTTCCGGAATACTGGATTACCATAAATGACTGGGCGGCCCTGGGCTTTTATCTTCTGATGTACCTTGCCGCCGAATTTTTTGGACTCCTGCTTGGCTTTGCGGTTGGAAAAATCGTAAAAAAGCTGCTGGAGCGCGCATAAGAAGGAGATGGGAAACATGGAAAAAAGCCAGAAACGCCTCGCGGCCATTGTCCTCTGCATCATGGGAATCGTCGGCACCCTGTACGCAGTCCGGGACGCCGGTACAGCGGGCAGACCGCAGCAGATCGAAACAGAAATCACGGCCATGGAGACGGAATGACCCAAAGTGCAGGTTTGCAGCCATTCATAATTGGCCGGGCGGAAGCTCCGTCCCGGGCTGCTGCTAGGAAATGTTAAGAAATTCTGCCAATCATTGACTTCCTTTCCTGAATATGATAACCTAAATTTGTTTTGCACGGATATTACATAGATTTTACGTTGTCATTACTGGAAAAGGAGTGCCTGCCTGATGAGCAGACGTATCGCTTGCCAATGTCATAGTTTATAAAAAGGTACAGTCCGGGGGCTTTCATCGCCTGCGGGCCGTACCTTTTTGTGTATCGTGCAGAAAACGGAACAGAAAAACAGGAAAGGAAACAGGATATGGACTTATCATTTCTCGGCTTTCTGAGGGAAACCCTGGGGAATCCGGCCCTTCTCGTTACGACCATCTTCACCCTCGGCGTGATCTTCGTAAACGGATGGACGGACGCCCCCAACGCCATCGCAACCTGCGTGACGACGCGCTGCTTAAGCGCCAGAAAAGCCATCCTCATGAGCGCCTTTTTTAACTTCCTGGGCGTTTTCATCATGACGCAGATCAACAGCTCCGTGGCCTCCACCATCAGCAACATGGTGGACTTCGGAGACAGCACCCAGAATGCATTGATCGCCCTGTGCGCGGCCCTTTTATCCATCGTCGTGTACAGCGTGGGCGCCTCTTACTTCGGCATCCCCACAAGTGAAAGCCACAGCCTCATCGCAGGACTTTCCGGCGCCGCCATAGCGATCCAGCACGGAATCGGCGGCATCAACGGCGCAGAATGGGTGAAAGTGCTTTACGGCCTTGTTTTAAGCCTCGTTCTGGGCTTCTTAACCGGCTGGCTCGTCTGCCGCGCCATCACCATAATTTGCCGGGAGATGGACCGCAGGAAGACGAACCAGGTCTTCGGATACGCCCAGATCGCCGGCGCCGCGGCCATGAGCTTCATGCACGGGGCACAGGACGGCCAGAAATTCATCGGCGTCCTCTTTTTAGGCGCCGCCTTCGCCCACGGGAAGAACTCCGTAAGCGGCATGGAAATCCCCATCTGGCTCATGCTTTTGTGCAGCGTCGTCATGGCTCTGGGAACCAGCGTCGGCGGTGAGAAAATCATCAAATCCGTCGGCATGGATATGGTAAAATTAGAGCGCTATCAGGGCTTTTCCGCCGATGTGGCCGGAGCCATCTGCCTTCTTTATTCCAGCCTTCTCGGCATCCCGGTGTCTACGACCCACACCAAAACCAGCGCCATCATGGGCGTCGGAGCCGTAAAACGCGTCTCCGCCATCAATTTCGGCGTCGTAAAAGACATGATGCTGACCTGGATTTTCACATTCCCGGGCTGCGGCCTGATCAGCTTCATCATGGCGAAAATATTCATGTTCGTTTTTTAAAAGAGTAGAAGGAGAAAAACCATGGCAAAAAAACAGGACGATTTTTATTTCCAGAACTTCATTACCTGCGCGGAATTTTCCAGCCAGGCTGCCCACCTGTTAAAAGATATCCTTTCCGATTTCCGCCCGGAGGAGACGAAAAAACGGCTGGATGAGCTCCATGCCATCGAGCATGCGGCAGACGAGAAAAAGCATGAATTAAACGACAAGCTGGTGAAGGCATTCATCACGCCCATTGAGCGGGAGGACATCGCATCCTTAAGCCAGCAGATCGACAACCTGACCGATAAAATCGAAGAGGTATTCATCCGCATTTACATCAACAACGTGAGCAAAATCCGCCCGGAGGCGCTTGAGATGCTGGATATCGTCATCCGCTGCTGCGAGGAAATCTGCGGCCTGATGAGGGAGTTTGCCAACTTCCGCCGCTCCAAGGAGCTGAAAGACCGGATTATCCGGATCAACTCCCTGGAGGAGGAGGCCGACCGCCTCTACATCGCCAACATGCGTGCCCTGCACAGCGAGGAAAAGGATGTGCTGGAAATCATCGCATGGCGGGAAATTTACAGCTATCTGGAAAAATGCGCCGACGCCTGCGAGCATGCCGCCGATGTGGTGGAGGGCGTTGTGATGAAGAATTCCTAAATTCCCCCGCCCCGCACCCTTGACACGCCCGCCAATTTATGATAAATTACAAACCAGTGCAAATACGCTGAAGAGGAAGAGTAGGAAGCGGGAAGGATCAGAGAACTGCCGGGCGGTGCGAGGCAGCTCCGGAATGCTTTTGAACTGGCCTCCAAGTAGCTTGCTGAAGGGAGAAGCTCTCCTGCGTAGGCAACGCCGGTCCGACCGTTACCAGGAAACGAGAGCATGCGGCAGACGCCGTATGAAATAGAGTGGTACCGCGTGAGTTTAAGCCCCCACGTCTCTATATAAAAGAGACAGGGGCTTTTTTATTCCACAGGGTGCGCCCGGCGCACACGATTTCAATACAGGGAGAGTTTTTCAACGATCAGAATGGAGGAAACGTCATGGCACAGTACAATCACACTGCCATCGAAAAAAAGTGGCGTGAGAACTGGGAAAAGGACCCGATCAATGTCAATGATGGGAAAAAAGAAAAATATTACTGCCTGGATATGTTCCCGTATCCGTCCGGCAGCGGCCTTCATGTGGGCCACTGGAGAGGTTATGTCATCTCCGACGTCTGGAGCCGCTACCAGCTCCTTCGCGGAAAATACGTGATTCATCCGATGGGCTGGGATGCCTTCGGCCTTCCGGCTGAGAACTACGCCATTAAAATGGGCGTCCATCCGGCAAAATCCACGGCAGAAAACGTGAAGAACATCAAAAAGCAGATCCAGGAGATCGCCGCGATCTACGACTGGGACATGGAAGTCAACACGACGGATCCGGCCTTTTACAAATGGACCCAGTGGATCTTCGTCCAGATGTTCAAAAAAGGCCTGGCCTACGAGAAAGAATTCCCGATCAACTGGTGCCCGTCCTGTAAGACAGGACTTGCCAACGAGGAAGTTGTAAACGGCTGCTGCGAGCGCTGCGGAACGCCGGTTACGAAAAAGAACCTGCGCCAGTGGATGTTAAAAATCACGGCTTATGCAGACCGTCTCTTAAACGACCTGGATAAGCTGGACTGGCCGGAAAAAGTAAAGAAGATGCAGACCGACTGGATCGGAAAATCCTACGGCGCCGAGGTAGATTTCCCGGTGGACGGAAGAGAAGAGAAGATCACGGTTTACACGACGCGTCCCGACACGCTCCACGGCGCCACCTTTATGGTGCTTGCACCGGAGCATAAATTAGCAAAGAGCCTTGCCACCGACGAGACGAGAGAGGCCGTCGAAAAATACATCTTCGACGCTTCCATGAAATCCAACGTCGACCGTCTCCAGGACAAGGAAAAGACCGGCGTCTTCACCGGCTCCTACGCCGTGAACCCGTTAAACGGCAAGAAGATCCCGATCTGGCTGTCCGACTACGTCCTGGCCGACTACGGAACAGGCGCCATCATGTGCGTTCCGGCCCACGACGACCGTGACTTTGAATTCGCAAAGAAATTTGATATCCCGATCATCCAGGTTATCGCCAAGGACGGGAAAGAAATTGAAAACATGACCGAGGCCTACACCGAGGCGAGCGGCACCATGATCAACTCCGGAGACTGGAACGGCATGGAATCCGCTGTCTTAAAGAAGGAAGCGCCGTTAATGATCGAAGAGATGGGCATCGGCCATAAGACCGTAAACTACAAGCTGCGCGACTGGGTATTCTCCCGTCAGCGTTACTGGGGCGAGCCGATCCCGATCATCCACTGCCCGAAGTGCGGCAATGTGCCGGTGCCGGAAGAAGACCTTCCGCTGACCCTTCCGGAGGTGGACAGCTACCAGCCAACGGGAACAGGAGAATCCCCGCTTGCAGCCATCGACTCCTGGGTCAACACCACATGCCCCTGCTGCGGAAGCCCTGCAAAGAGAGAGACCAACACCATGCCTCAGTGGGCCGGTTCCTCCTGGTATTTCTTACGCTACGTGGACAACAAAAACGACAAAGAGCTGGTATCTAGAGAGAAGGCCGATAAGTACCTGCCGGTGGATATGTACATCGGCGGCGTCGAGCACGCAGTGCTTCACCTTCTGTATTCCAGGTTCTATACGAAGTTCTTATATGACATCGGCGTCATCGACTTTGACGAGCCCTTCAAGAAGCTGTTCAACCAGGGCATGATTACAGGAAAGAACGGCATCAAGATGAGCAAGTCCAAAGGAAACGTCGTTTCCCCGGATGATTTGGTGAGGGATTACGGCTGCGACGCCCTGCGCCTCTATGAGCTGTTCGTAGGCCCGCCGGAACTGGATGCCGAGTGGGATGACCGCGGCATCGAGGGCGTTGCCAGGTTCTTGAACCGTTTCTACAACCTGGTGATGACAAGCAAGGACAAAGACGTCAAAGAGACGAAAGAAATGGTGAAGCTGCGTCACAAGCTGGTTTACGACATCGAGACGCGTTTCAACCAGTTCAGCTTAAATACCGTAGTCTCCGGCTTCATGGAGTACAACAACAAGCTGATTGACCTGGCAAAGACCGAAGGCGGCATCGACAAAGAGACCTTAAAGACCTTTGTGATTCTGCTTTCCCCGTTTGCGCCGCATCTGGGCGAAGAGCTCTGGAGAGACCTTGGCGGCACCGACAGCGTCTTCCATCAGACATGGCCGGAGTGCGATGCGGAGGCCATGAAGGACGATGAGATCGAAATCGCCGTCCAGGTAAACGGAAAGACGAGAGCCGTCATCTCCGTGCCGGCCGACATCTCCAAAGAAGATGCGATTGCAGCCGGAAAAGAAGCCGTAAAGGGAAAACTTGCCGGTACCATCATAAAAGAAATCTACGTTCCGAAAAAGATTGTCAACATTGTGGCAAAATAAACGGCCGAGGCGCCTTCCCCCTGGGACATCCTGGGAGAGGGCGCCTTTTTTATTTCATAGGAGATTGCGTCCTATGAAATAAAACGCTCCGCGAGGATGCGCACTTCGCGCAGAGGAATATGGCTGCTGGCGCAGCCGCGCTCCGGCGCGAGTGTGCGCCGCAGCGCACACTTTTTTATCCGCCTGAAAACAGAGTCCCCATTGCATGAAAGCCTCCGGCCTGGGCGCATGCCGCGCGCAGCGTCTTATTTTTACGAAAACAGACGAAAAACCATCAAAAAAGGAGGAAAATATGAAAAAAACGCAAAAAAAGCTTGAACTTTCCGCGCGGACTCCCTTATAATAAATTTTATTAGACATTACAGCGATAAAGGAGTAAAAGATGGACATTCTGGAGGCAGTTACAGAACGGTATGAGACCCTGAGCCCGGCTCAGAAACGCATTGCCGACTATATTTTCAAATACCCCGACGAGGTCTGCTTCTATTCCCTGAAGGAGATGTCAGAGGCCCTCGGCGTCACGGAGGTGACGATCCTGCGGTTCGCAAAAAGGATCGGGCTTTCCAGCTTCGTGGAGTTAAAACGCCAGCTCCGGGAACATCTCCAGGTGCGCTTAAGCGGCGGAGACACCCTGGGGCGGATCACCGACTGGATCGGAAAGCAGGCGGACGAGACCGAGGACAGGGAAAAGCTGTTCCATGAGTTCGTGGAAAATGAAATAAACGTCCTGAAAAAAACGTATTCGTCCTTTCCCTTAAACCGCGTCCAGGAGGCCGTTTCCATCATCCGCGGCGCAAACATGGTTTATGTAGTCGGCCACGAGCTGACGACGGGCATTTCTTCCTATTTAACAAGGCGCCTTTTAACCATCGGAGTCAAAGCCGTAGATCTCGGAAACGTCAGCAGGGCCATCTACAACGACTACATGTGCCACATCGGCCCGGAGGACGCCGTGATCCTCTTTTCCGTTCCCGGCTACGCCAAGCACCTCGTCAACACCACAAAATTCCTGGAAAAGAACCGCGTCCCCCAGATTGTCGTCACCGATAAGACAGAGGCGCCGCCGGCCGCATCTGCAACCATCGTCCTCACCTGCAACAACCATGACATGTTTTTTTACAACTCGGTGCTGGGCTTCATGAGCATCTGCAATCTGCTGGCATATTTTACGGCGGCAGAGAACATGGAACAGACCAACCGCATGCGCGGACGGCTCTCCGAAGTCCGGGAAGCCATTGGGACGCCGGCAGTTATGAAGGACTGATGGAGACGGGAACGGGCTTTGTATAATTCGTACAGAAAAAAGTGACGGAATCCCGGCAATTTTGCGCTTTTCCCGGCGTGTATAGTAAACACACTACGCGTATTTGTGAAAAACTTGGCAAAATCCATAAGAAAAGCGCTAAGATTGCGAAAAATATTGACAAAATTGTGCAAAGCTGATATCCTTATGAATGCAAGACCTGTACCGGCCAGCCTGCGTGGTACCAGGAGGGCGCCCGGTCGGAAAGGGCAGGAGAGGGGACAATGGCTCCAGCCTATACCGGGGGACGGGTAAAATAAAGGAGGGCAAATTTTATGAGAAAAAGAGGAATGGCAAAAGTTCTTGCAGCCGTGCTTGCAGCATCTATGATGCTTTCCGCATGCGGAGGCGATTCCGGCAGCGAGACGACAGCCGCATCTGCCGGCGGATCGGCCGCAGAAGCAGCAGACGGGGGGGCATCTTCTTCGGAAGGCAGCGGAAATATCGGAAAGACCGATATTATCTTCGGAATCAAGTCGGACGTGGTTTCTCTGGACCCGGCAGGGCAGCAGGATACCACCTCCTCCATCCTGTTAAAGCATGTGTACAGCACGCTGCTTGACATCGACGACGACGGAAATATCGTCGGCGACCTGGCTGAAAGCTATGAGCTTTCCGGAACCCAGGACTATGTGTTCCATCTGAGAGAAGACGCAGTTTTCGCAGACGGAACGCCTGTGACGGCACAGGATGTAAAGTTTACGTTTGACCGTGCAAAAACCATGCCGAAGACCTTAAGCAACACCTCCAAGGTTTCCGAGGTTGTAGTTGACAACGACCACCAGGTGACGATCAAGCTCTCCGAGCCGTATGCGTCCTTCCCGGCCATCGTCTGCAACTCCAACTTAAGCATCGTATCGGAAGCAGCCGTAACGGCAGCAGGCGATGCCTACGGCGATGTGGAGAATATCTTAGGCTCCGGTCCGTTCGACTTAACCGAGTGGGTTCCCAACGACCACTATACGCTTGTGAGAAATGAAAATTACTGGGGCGATATGCCGATTGCAACATCCATTACCTGCCGCGTGATCCCGGAGGGCAGCGCGAGAGCCATCGCCCTTGAGACCGGCGAAATCGACCTCGTATGGTCGCTCGATGCCATCGACGCCATCAACCTGGAGTCCAATCCTGACGTATCCGTTCTGACCCAGCTTTCCTCTTCCATTGAGTACCTGGGCATGAACACGACAAAGGGCCCGTTCCAGGATGTGAAAGTCCGTCAGGCGATCAACTACGCCATCGACCCGCAGGTATTCGTGGATACGATCTTAGAGGGCCGCGGCCAGGTTGCAAACAGCGTCATCAACTCCACGATCCCCGGCTGGTCCGAGGAAGTGACAGGATATGACTACGATCCGGAAATGGCAAAGCAGCTCCTTGCTGAGGCCGGCTATGCTGACGGCTTCACCTGCCAGCTTTTCGTATCCGGCGACGTGAGAAACCGTTCCGCACAGCTTGTGCAGGCGCAGCTTGCCGAGGTTGGCATTACCGTTGACATTTCCATGTATGAGTGGGGCGCTTTCCTTGACTCCCTCAACGCAGGAGACCATGACATGTATATCTTAGGCTGGTCCAACTCCTCCTTCGATGCGGACAGCAGCGTATATCCGCTGTTCCATTCCAGCAACCACGGCGCAACCGGAAACCGTGCGTTCCTGACAGATGCAGAGCTGGATGAGATGATTATTGCAGCAGCCCAGGAGACAGACGAAGCCGCACGTATGGATCTCTACAAACAGATCCAGGAGAGATGTAAAGAGCTGGCACCGTGGGTACCGCTTTACTATCAGGACAACCTGGTCGGCACCCGCGCAGACTTAAAGGGCTTCAAGCTTCATAAAGGTGCACAGCATTATCTTGGCAACTGCCACTATGAGAACTAATTTTCAGATGGCCTGAAAAGAAAAGGAACGTGAGGTGCGGGTGCGATCATAGGCACCCGCACCTTTAAAAAAATCCACGACAAACGCCGGTACACGGCAGAATGGAAGGTATCAATGAGCAGATATATTTTGAAGAGATTGGTAATGCTGATCCCTGTTCTGATTGGCGTTACCTTTATGGTTTACTTCATCCTGAGCCTGTCGCCGGGCGATACCGCGGCCATTGTGGCAGGCGAGGGCGCAGACGCGGAGACGATTGAAGCCGTCCGCAAGGACCTTGGCCTGGATAAGCCGGTCATCGTCCAGTACGGCAGATACATGTGGGATCTTCTCCACGGCGACATGGGACAGTCCTATCAGACAAAACGAGATGTATTTTCCACCATCATGTCTGCATTCCCCAATACGGCAAAGCTGGCATTCTGGTCGATCCTTGTGGCCGTCGGGATCGCGCTCCCAATCGGTATCGTCAGCGCTACGAGACAGTACAGCGCAGTTGACAACGTGGGAATGGTAGCAGCCCTTTTAGGCGTTGCAACGCCGAACTTCTGGCTCGGGCTCATGTTAATCATTCTGTTCTCCTTAAATCTTCGCTGGCTGCCGTCCGGCGGTATGGGCGGATGGAAAAACTACATCATGCCGGCCATTACCCTGGGAACCGGCGATGCTGCCTTAATCACACGTATGACGCGTTCCTCCATGCTGGAGGTTATCCGTCAGGACTACATCCGTACAGCCCGTGCAAAGGGCGTGCCGGAGAAGCGGGTGATCCGCCATCATGCGCTTAAAAATGCACTGATCCCTGTTGTCACCGTTATCGGCCTCCAGTTCGGCTCCCTTTTAGGCGGCGCCACCCTGACAGAGACCGTATTTGCGTGGCCGGGACTTGGCCGTCTCCTGGTAGATTCCATCAAGAGCAAGGACGCGCCTCTGGTTCTCGGCGGTGTTATTACGCTGACCATCACCTTCAGTATTATCAACCTGCTGGTCGATATCCTCTATGCATTCATCGACCCGCGGATCAAAGCGCAGTATAAGAGAAAGTAAGGAGGCAGCATATGGGAGCGAAAAAAAGCAATCCGGCGGTACATATGGAGGACGGCGCGGTTCAGGTAAAGAAGCGCAGCCAGTTCCAGGAAACATGGCGCCGGCTGAAAAAGAACAGGATGGCAATGCTTGGCCTATTTGTCATCACTCTTTTAATCCTGGTTTCAATCTTTGCAGATTTCATTTTTGACTATAACGATGTGGTAATCAAGCAGGATACGTCGATCCGCCTGGAAGGCCCGAGTAGCGAGCACTGGCTCGGAACCGATGAATTTGGCCGCGATATCCTGGCACGTCTCGTCCATGGATCCAGAGTTTCCTTAAGCGTAGGCGTTGTGGCCGTTACGATTTCCCTTTTGATCGGCGGTACCCTTGGTGCCATCGCAGGTTTCTACGGCGGTAAGGTGGATAATGTCATCATGAGGTTTATGGACATCCTTCTGGCGGTGCCAAGCCTTCTTCTTTCCATTACCATCGTATCAGCCCTCGGGCCGAGCTTAATCAACCTGATGTTAGCCATCGGAATTTCCTCGGTGCCGAGCTATGCCAGAATTGTGCGCGCTTCGGTTCTTACCGTAAAGGATCAGGAGTTCGTGGAGGCGGCCAGATGTATCGGAGCCAACAACTTCGAGATTATCACGTCCCACATCATCCCGAACTGTATGGCACCGATCATCGTACAGGTATCCTTAAAGGTAGCATCGGCGATCCTTTCCACATCAGGCTTAAGCTTCCTCGGACTTGGCGTGAAGGCGCCGACACCGGAGTGGGGCGCCATGCTGTCGGGAGGCCGTTCCTATCTGAGGAATGCGCCGCATCTGTGCATTTTCCCGGGTATTGCGATCATCATCACGATCCTGTCCTTAAACCTTCTCGGCGACGGACTGCGGGATGCGCTTGACCCGAAATTAAAGAAATAAGGGAGGATACCGACGTGGCAGAAGAGAACAAGAAGGACTTAATCCTTGACATAAAAGATCTGGTCATCCACTATGAGACGGAAGACGGCGTTGTGGAGGCCGTAAACGGGCTGGATATCCAGCTTGAACATGGAAAAACCCTGGGCCTCGTAGGCGAGACCGGCTCCGGGAAGACGACGACGGCCCTTTCCATTTTAAGGCTTGTGCCGGACCCGCCGGGAGTCATCAAAAACGGCTCTATCATCCTGGACGGCAAAGACATTTTAAACATGCCCACAAAAGAGCTGGAGCACATCCGCGGAAACCTGGTATCCATGATTTTCCAGGATCCCATGACCTCCTTAAACCCGGTGCTTACGGTCGGCGAGCAGATTGCCGAGGTCATTGCGCTCCATGAAAACATCAGTGAAAAGGAAGCGGCCCAGAAGGCCGGCGATATGTTGGAGGTCGTTGGAATCCCGAGAGAGCGCTACGGCGAATATCCGCATCAGTTCTCCGGCGGAATGAAGCAGCGTGTCGTCATCGCCATGGCGCTGGCCTGCAACCCGAAGCTCCTTTTAGCCGACGAGCCGACGACGGCTCTCGACGTGACGATCCAGGCGCAGGTTCTGGAAACCATGAAGCAGCTCCGTGAAAAATACGGCTCCGCCATGATTATGATTACCCATGACCTTGGAATCATCGCCGAGGTCTGTGACGAGGTTTCCGTCGTCTATGCCGGCCAGATTGTCGAGCACGGAACGCTGGAAGACATTTTCGAGCGGACGCTCCATCCCTACACCGAGGGGCTTTTCGGCTCCCTTCCGAACATTGAGGACAGGAAAGAACGTCTCCAGCCGATCCCGGGCCTGATGCCCGACCCGACGATGCTGCCGAAGGGCTGCTGCTTCGCGCCGCGGTGCAAATACTGTACGGAAAGCTGCAAGGCGGCCCGTCCGGAAAAGAAGTGGGTCAGCGATACCCATTATGTGCGCTGCTCAAGATATGACGAACCGGATTTCAAAATCGAAAGGAGTGAGCAGTAATGGCAGATACGATCCTTGAAGTAAAACACTTAAAAAAATATTTCAATACCCCGAAGGGGACGCTTCATGCCGTCGATGATGTCAGCTTCACTCTGGAGAGAGGAAAGACACTGGGAATCGTAGGCGAGTCCGGCTGCGGAAAATCCACCACGGGCCGCGCCATCTTACGTCTCATCGAGCCCACCTCCGGCGAGGTCATCTTTAACGGCGAGGACATCGTAAAAAAGAATAAAGAAGAGATGCGCCTCTTAAGACGGGAGATGCAGCTCATTTTCCAGGATCCCTACGCATCGCTGGATCCGAGAAAAACCGTCAGCGAGATCATCGGCGAGCCCTTGAAGCTCCAGAAGCTGGTTCCGGATAAAAATGAACGGGCAAAGCGCGTCCATGAGTTAATGGAAGTCGTCGGCCTTGCGGACCGCCTTGTGAACACCTACCCGCATGAGCTGGACGGCGGAAGAAGGCAGCGTATCGGCATTGCCCGCGCCCTTGCCATGGAGCCGAAGCTCATCATCTGCGACGAGCCGGTATCGGCCCTTGACGTGTCTATCCAGGCACAGATCTTAAACCTGATGCAGGATCTTCAGGAGAAGATGGGCCTTACGTATATCTTCATCACCCATGACCTTTCGGTCGTGAACCATTTTGCCAACGATATCGCCGTTATGTATCTTGGCCAGCTCATCGAGAAAGCGCCGTCGGAAATGCTGTTCGACCGTCCGACCCATCCTTATACCCAGGCGCTTTTATCGGCCATCCCTGTGCCGAGCTTAAAAAAGCGGCGTGAGCGGATCATCTTAAAGGGCGAGATTTCGTCCCCGATCAACCCGAAGCCGGGCTGCCGGTTCGCGGCCAGATGCCCGTATGCGACTGACAGGTGCAGAAGCGAGGAGCCGAAGCTTGTGGAGATCGAGAAGGGTCATTTTGTGGCATGTCATCTGACAGAAGGCAAGTAATGAGGAAATCCAGCCTCCGGCATTTATGCAGGGGGCTTGTTCCTTTTCCTGAGTCCGGCCAGGATTTGGGAAAAGCATAAAAATATATGGGGGTATCCAGAAATGAAAAGAATTGGCATCGACGATTTTACTTACTACAATTACCCGACCTGCATGGTATCGTCTCCCGACGGCGCCCACGCGGCTCTGGCCGTTGTGAACGCAAACGTAAAGGACAACCGCTATGATTCCTGCCTGTGGATTTACACTATGGCAGACGGATCCGTGAGGAAACTGACGGGCGGGAAGAAGGAGAGAAATTTCATCTGGCTGGATGAGAAGACCCTTCTTTTCACGTCTGACCGGGAGAAATCCTATGCGGAAAAGGTGAAAAACGGCGAGGACTGGACCTGCTTTTATAAAATTTCCATCTGCGGCGGCGAGGCGCAGTTCGCATTTGCCGTACCGTATAAGGTTTCCAAGATGAAACTGGCCGGAAACAAGCTTGTCATGAGCATCAAATACGACTACAACAAGCCGGATTTCGCTTCCTTAGAGGGCGAAGAGAAGGAAGCTGCCGCAAAGGCATGGAAGGAAGAGAAGGACTATGAGGTCTTCGATGAGCTTCCCTTCTGGGCCAACGGGCAGGGCGTTGTCAACAAGATCCGTACACGCCTGGCCGTTTATGACATGGAGACGGGAAAAGCCGAAATCGTGAGCCGGGAATACGAGAATGTGGAAGGCTACTGGGTAGAAGAGGGCGATAAGGTTCTCTATATCTCCAGCCTCTACACCGACAAAAAGGATGTTTACCAGGGCCTCATGCAGTACACGATTTCTTCCGGAAAACTGGAGACACTCGTGGAACAGAAGGACATGAGCATCGACTACGCCTGCATCCTCGGCGGAAAGGTGACGTTCTTCGGCTCCTACATGAAGGACTTCGGCTTCAACGAAAACGACAAGCTCTATACGGTGGAAAACGGCGTTGTAACGCTCCTTTCCGACTACGACGACAGCATCCGCAACACCATGAGCTGCGACTGCAAGTTTGCTGACGGCGCCGGCTTTGTCCATGATGACAAGTACATCTACTTCCTCTCCACCGTGAGAAAGCAGACGGTTCTGCGCTGCTTTGATGCGGCCGGAAACCTTAAGACCCTGATCGACAGGCAGGGCAGCATCCACACCATCGACGTCTGCGGCGACACCATCTACTTCACCGGCATGCGCGATATGGGCCTTACGGAGTGTTACAGCTTCGACGGGAAAGAAGAGAAGAAGCTCACCTCCTTCAACGACGCGCTCCTTGCAGAGAGAAGCGTCTGCCCGGTTGAGGAGTTTACCTTTACCTATAAGGGCATTGAGCTGGACGGCTATGTGATGAAGCCGGTGGACTATGATCCGAACAAGACGTATCCCGGCATCCTAACGATCCACGGCGGCCCGAGAGCCACCTTCGGCCCCACCTTCTTCCATGAGAATGAGGTGTTTGCAAACGCCGGCTATTTCGTATTCTTCACGAACCCGCTCGGAAGCGACGGCCGCGGCAATGTTTTTGCCGACATTACCGGAAAGCACGGCACCATCGACTTTGAGCACTGCATGGCCGTGACCGACGAAGTGCTGAAGCGGTACCCGCAGATCGACGAGAAGCGCCTTGGCGTCATGGGCGGAAGCTACGGCGGCTTCATGACAAACTGGGTCATCGGAAATACCGACCGTTTTGCGGCCGCTGTCTCCCAGAGAAGCATTTCCAACTGGATCTCCAAGTGCATGACGACGGATATCGGCTACTACTTCAACATGGATCAGATCCATGCCGACCCGTGGAACACGCCGGATAAGATGTGGTTCCATTCGCCGCTCAAATACGCCAACAAGGCAAAGACGCCGACCTTGTTCATCCAGTCCGACGAGGACTACCGCTGCTGGATGGGCGATGCGCTCCAGATGTTCAGTGCGCTCCGCTACTTCGGCGTGGAGACGAGGCTCTGCCTGTTCCACGGCGAGAACCATGAGCTGTCCCGCTCCGGAAAGCCGACCCACCGGATCCGCAGGATGACGGAGATGATGAACTGGTTTGAGAAATATCTGAAATAAGAAATTTCAGCTTTTTCCAGTGACTTTCCGCAAAGCATGTGCTATAATGGGATATATTTGAAATTACAGCAAGGCAAAACAGAGGGGAAAGATCCATATGCACAGGCATGTTTATAAAATAGCCCCGGCCGCGATTGCACTTCTTTTATGTCTCGGCGGTTATCGCACCGATTCCGCGGACGCAGCGCAGCCGGCAGCAGTTGATACGATTGTACTGGAAACAGAGGCAGCCTCTGCCGAGGACGTCCCGGTGGACATCAAATGGAAGAGAAGCCAGGAAGGCGGGAAATGGATTGAGAGCCTTTCGGTGGCTCAGGACGTGAACAGCCTTGTCCTGGTTTTAAACGATGAGCAGGCAGAGACGCCTGTGGCGTCGGCAGCCGTGCGGACAGAAAATTCCAAAGTGAAGGGCCGCGCCATGGAAGTCAATTCCAGGCTTCTCTACTATACAAAATCGGCGGACGGCACATGGCAGGAGGTGTTTTCATCCACCTGCATCCTGTCCGGAGGCACCGATGTGCCGCAGGATGAGCTTTACGGCGTCTACCGTGCAAGCGAGGCCTTTGGGAGCCATGAAAATCCCGGGAGCCTTGTGCCGTACCAGAAGCTGACGGAAAAAGATTACCTGATCTTAGACGAGGAATCCGAACAGTACGGGACGATTGTGACCGCAGGGCCCAAAGGCCCCCAGACGGGGCAGGCCGTGCTTTTGGAGTCCATGAAGGCGCTTTCCAACTACGGCATGCTCCTTTGCCCCGAGGACGAGGAGGAACCGTATCCGGCGCTTGTGGTAAACTGCCAGCAGGAAGGAAGCGTCGAGGGCACCCTGGCCGGGATCCAGATCCCGCAGAACTACGTTCAGATGCTGATCCAGTCCGTCGACAGCAATACGCGGATCGTCATCGCAGCCGATGTAATCGACTTAGAGGGAATGTAAACAGAAAACGTTATAAGGGCAGAGAAAGGATGGCTTCTTTCTCTGCCCTTCTTTGCGTGCGCCTTCATTTTTTCCCTTTGGAGAGCTGTGCCGCCAGGAACTTTAGCATCTGGAGCTTTTTCTGCTCCGCCGACGGCATCCCCTCCGTGAGAATAGAGATGATAAGAGCCGTCTCCCGGTCGGAAAAAGACAGCCCGCTCGCCGACGCCCTTTTGTTTAAGGTCATCAGGGCGGAGAGCATTTTATCCGGCGGCGTCTTTTTTATGTCCTCGGAAAAGAGGGAGAGAAGCTCAAGCTTTTTTGGATCCATGCCGCGCAGGCGCGGATCCGTCTTCCATGCCATATTCATATCCCGGATCTCCTTTCTGACCTCACATCTGGCCAAGGGTCTGCATCATGAGCTGGATCGTCTCAAACCTGGACTGCTGTTCCGGCGGTAGCAGGGAGATAAGCTGTTCCGGGCTTATAGGCCCCCTGGACGCCGGATTTTCCGTGAACCTTGCCATGATGTCGATGATTTCCTGCTCCCTCTCGTTGGCATAGGGACGGATGGCCTGGAGCATGTCAGAAGGCGAGGAATGGCCCTCGTCCAGAGCGCAGACGCTTAACATGCCGTCCTCGTTGTCCTGGAAAAATTCCATGGTGCGTAAAAGCTCGTTCCATTTGATGAACATGGACATGGTGCGCTGCTGCGGGATCTCCATGTACGGCAGGGCGGCTTTCATCATCTGGAGACGATGGCTGCCGACGGCATAATCCAGGTCGGTCAGCTTCAGTTCTTTTTCGTTCATTGGCAGGTCTCCTTTCCTGGAGACAATATATGCGCGATTCAATCAATTCATGCCGCCTGCATACAATGAAGTTATAGGAGGTAGATAGAATATGTCCAGGCGTTTGATTATAGATGGAAACAGTGTGTACGAAATCGACGAAGACTGCGAAAAGGAGGCGCACGGAAGCCTCGTTTACGGCCGTGAGCCCGCGAAGGCGAAAGCGCCTGATGGCCGGGAAAAAGCGAAAAAGAAATCATAAAAGAAGGGCGGGATGACGTCCCGCCCGAAGATAGGAAACGAGAAAGTTTAGCAGCAGAAGCCGCCGCCACCGCCCCATCCGCCGCCGCAGCAGCAGAGCAGAAGAATGATCCAGATACAGCTGTCAAAGCCGGAACCGCACCCGCATCCGTTATTGCAGCCATTATGTCCCCAGCCGCCGCCGCCACAGCAGCAGCAAAGAATCAGGATGAGCCAGATAATGTTGCATCCGCCGCATCCGCTGTTCGCTGTCTCGCATCCGCATCCACAGTTTGTAGCAGCTAAATCACTCATGTTTTATCCTCCAAAGGCTTTTTGATTACACTCCATCATATGACAGTCTGCTTGTCATAGTTGACAGTTCGTGAAAACTTTTTTTGACGCCCTTTCCGTGATTGAGAAAACATGGAAAGGGTGTTATACTGGATAGCAGACCAAGGGAAAAAGCGAGGAAATTCGGACATGAAAAAATTGTATTACGATTCAGCATATCAGAAGGAGTTTACGGCGGCCGTCCTTTCCTGTCAGGAGGGGAAAAAGGGATATGAGATCATTCTGGATCAGACGGCCTTTTACCCGGAGGGCGGCGGCCAGCCGGCAGATACAGGCATCCTGGGCGGCGTCCGTGTCCTGGATGTCCATGAAAAAAACGGGCAGATCATCCATACAACGGACGGGCCGTTGAAAGAGGGAACTACCGTATCCGGTACTATCGATTGGGACAGGCGGTTTTTGCACATGCAGGAGCATTCCGGCGAACACATCGTTTCCGGCCTGATCCATGCCAGGTTCGGTTATGACAACGTGGGCTTTCACATGGGAAGCGAGGAAGTCACCATCGACTTCAACGGCATTCTGGAATGGGAGGACCTTCTTGAAGTAGAGCGGGAGGCCAACGCCATCATCTACGACAACCGGGAGGTTTACGCCGGGTTCCCGCCGAAGGAAGAACTGGAAACCCTCGATTACAGGAGCAAAAAAGAGCTTACCGGCGATATCCGGATCGTAAAAATCCCCGGCGGCGACGTCTGCGCCTGCTGCGGCACCCATGTGGCGCGTACCGGGGAGATCGGGATCGTCAAATTCACGTCCATGATCCATTACAAAGGCGGCGTGCGGATCGGTCTGCTCTGCGGCAGCCGGGCCCTTATGGATTATGAGAAAAAAAGGGACGGGCTCCAGAAAATCGCCGTGCTGTTATCGGCCAGGCCGGAGGAGGCCTTCTCTGCCGTGGAGCGGTTAAAGGAAGAGCTTGGGAATGCTCAGATGCGGATCGGGGCGCTCTGCCGGAGCCTGATTGAGGAAAAGGTGTCGGCCATGGAAGAGGGGAGCGGCCGTCTTTTCGTCTGTGAGCCGGATTTTGAGCCGGTGCCCTTAAGGCAGATGGTCAATGCGATGCTGGAAAAAAAGAAAGGCGATACGGTGCTCGGCCTTGCGAAAAACGGGGAGAACGGCTATTTTTATGTGCTGGGGAGCCTTGAAAACGACATGCGCCCCCTCACAAAGGAGTTAAACGGTCTCCTTCACGGAAGAGGGGGCGGCAGCATGCAGATGACGCAGGGCACCTTCTATGGAGCGTATGAGGATGTCTGCGCCGTCTTAAAAGAGAAAGGGTTTAACAGCCCTGGTACATGTAGCGAACCAGGCGCTCCGAGTCTTTCGGATCGTGCGTAGTCAGATTCAGCTCATGGATATGGCCGTTAGAAAAGACCGTTGCCATGGAAACATACTGGGACAGCTTGGATTTTAAGTTCACGGAGCCGCCCTCGGGAAGGCTCAGCTCAACGGCGCCGTCACACTGGCTGATGACATCAAAAAATTTATCGAGATTTGTAATGTTTTTCAGTTTCATTTTCATAAACAACACTCCTTTTGGGGTCTTGAATTAGTTAATCATTTAACAATCCATATTGTAGCAGGAGAAAAGGCAGAAATCAATCGGTGAAATAGATAAAAAATTAACAATCCAGAGGCTGATTTTAGAAGGAACATCAAGAAAATTTGTGAAAAAATGGGGGACTATGGAAAATATGAAAAAAAGAATCCGCGATTACGGCATCATCATTGGAAGGCATGAGACAGGGCCATTAAACAAGCTGACGGATGTGCCCGGCGTTACGGTGGGCCACTGCACTGTGGACACGGAAGAACATAAGACGGGCGTCACCGTCATCCTTCCGTGCCGCGACAACATGTTTGAAAAGAAGCTGACGGCGGCGGCCTTCGTCCACAACGGCTTCGGGAAGACGGCCGGCACGCTCCAGATCGAGGAGCTTGGGACGTTAGAGACGCCAATTGCCCTGACGAATACGTTAAATGTGGGGCTTGTCCACGATGCGATGGTTGATTACATGACAGAGCGGTGCAGGAACGAGGGGATCGAGGTGAAATCCTTAAACCCGGTGGTCGGCGAATGCAACGATTCAAACCTGAACAACATCGCAGAGCGCGCTGTGACAAAGGAGCACGTTTTTGAGGCCATCCGCGCGGCAGCGTCGGATTTTGCCGAGGGAGACGTGGGCGCCGGAAAGGGCACGGTCTGCTTCGGCATGAAGGGCGGCATCGGCTCTGCCTCCCGGCTGGTAAAAATAGGCGGCGAGACTTTCACCGTCGGCGTCCTTGTCCAGTCAAACTTCGGAAGCACGCGGAATTTCGTCCTGGACGGAAAGCCGCTGGGCGATATTCTGGCGGCGCGTATTGAGGATATCAAAAAGGACGAGGGCTCCATCATGATGGTGGTCGGCACGGATCTTCCCGTAAGCGACCGCCAGTTAAAGCGGCTGATCCGCCGGTGCGGTGTCGGACTCTCTCGGTGCGGTTCGTTCATGGGCCACGGAAGCGGCGACATCATGCTTGGCTTTACGACGGCCAACCGGATTCCCCAGGATGAGCCGTTTGTCGAGATCCGCCAGGTGGGAGAAGAGTATTTAAACGACGCCTTTGAGGCCGTGGCAGAGGCCACGGAAGAAGCCATTTTAAATTCCCTTTCCATGGCAGATACGGTGACCGGGTATAACGGGAATACGAGATACTGCCTGACCGACCTGTATTTAAAGGACTTATAAGGAGACTTCATGGCATATTTTCCATTTTTTGCGGATATTCAGGGAAAAGAGGCCGTCGTGGTCGGCGGCGGGAAGATTGCCTGCCGGCGGATTCTGTCGCTTCTTCCCTTTGGCTGCCGGGTCCGCGTCATTGCGCCGGAAATCGGGCCGGAATTGAAAGCTGTTTTGGACGAAGAGAAAGCGTCCGGCCGCCTCTTATGGGAGAACAAGGAATACGAAGAGCGGGATCTGGACGCATGCGGGCGCCCGGCCTTCGTGCTGGCGGCTTCCGGAAATCTGGCAGTCAACGAAGCTGTGGTTTTGAACTGCCGTGCCCGCGGCATTGCCGTCAACGACGCCTCGAAAAAGGAAAACTGCGATTTTTATTTTCCCGGCCTGGCGCGAAGGGGCGGGCTGGTGGCTGGCGTCACGGCTTCGGGAACCGATCATAAAAAAGCGGCCGCCCTGGCAGCGGCCGTGAGAAAGCTTCTGGAAGACGATGTATGGGCCGAAGAAAACAGCCTAAAGCCCGGTGAGAAAGGAAGCGAGCCGGATGGCGTCCAGGTAGAAGGCCGGGACGCGTAAATTCCCGCGGCCTGTTCCGATGGAGATATCCGGCTTGGCGGCGCCGTGGAAATCGGAACCGCCGGTGACACAGAGGCCGTGGCGGTCAGCAAGGGCCCGCAGTCTGGCGCTTTCCGCCTGGTTGTTGGAGGAGTGGAAGCACTCTAACCCCAGCATGCCAAGGGATTTTAAATAGACGATCAGTTCCTCTGTCTTTTCCCATCCGAACTTATACTGGCAGGGATGGGCAAGGGCCGGAAAAGCGCGGGCAGTCCGCAGGATCTCCATGGCCTGCTTTGGCGTCACGTCCTCTTTCTTCCTATAATAAGGGCAGCCGGGAGACAGGTATTTTTTAAAAGCCTGATCCACGGAGGAGACACAGCCCTTTTTTAAGAGGGCGCGGGCAAAGTGCGCCCTGGTGACGACGGTGCCGGGAACGCCGTCAAGCAGGTCGTCCCAGGTGAGCGGGAAGCCGCCGTCCTGGAAGGCCCGCAGCATTTCCGTATTCCTGCTATCCCGTTTTTGGCGGGTTGTCTTTAAAAAATCCAGAAGTTCTTTGTTTTTATGATCGAGGCACAGGCCGAGGATATGGATTTCCTTTCCCTCATAGACACAGGAAATCTCAATCCCGGGGATGACCTCCACTTCCATGTTTTCCGCCGCAGCCAGCGCCTCATCCACGCCGTCCGTCGTGTCATGGTCGGTGAGGGCGATGGCCGAAAGTCCCTTTTCCTCGGCAGCAGCCGCCACCTCGGCCGGAGAAAAAGAGCCGTCGGAAGCCGTAGAATGCACATGCAGATCAATGAATTTCATGGAACTCTCTCTTTCTTATGTCATTTTCTATGATTTTTCTCTGTTTTCCATACCAGTTTACCACACTTTTCACAGCGAGGAAAGACACAGTCGTTGTCCCATAAAAAATTAAGAAATATGTTATACCATTTTCCACAATTTATGCTATACTTATTTCGATACTGACACTAGATCATGTAATAACAGGGCAAATTCCAAGGGGAAGGCCCGAGAAAAATAATAGGGTGAGACTGTATGAGTGATGTAAGAAAGAGAGGGAACACGAGGCAGGCTGCCTCAAGAACATCGAGAAGCTCCCAGAGCAGTGCGGACAGGATCCTGGCGGTGCAGAATGCGAGGAACCGGAGCGCAGGAACCACGAGGCGGAATCCGAGGACGACGGCCTCCAGGAGCCGCAACCGCAGAAGACGGCAGGGGCCGGACTTCGCTAAAATCCTGCTGATTGCCATCGGCATTGTGATTTTCCTGATCTGCGTGGCCGTGGGTGTCAATAGCTGTGCAAGAAACGGGGAAGAAAAGGAGAGCCAGGCAGAAACAACAGAGCCGGAAACCGAGCTTTCGGCAGAGGTGACGGTAAACGGCGTCTCCATCAATGGACTGACCCAGACGGAAGCCAGGGAAAAGGTATTGTCGTCTATCGGCTGGGGCATGAAGGTCTCCTATAACGGCGAGACCATGGACGTGGACGATGTGCTGGAGACCAAGGTGGATGCCGTGCTGGCAGAGGCCTTTTCCGCGAAAGAGTCCAAAGACTATACGTTTGACGCCACAGGCCTTGAGGAAGAAATCAAAGCCCAGGCGGAAAAAATTGCCGCCGCGTGGGACAAGGCGCCGAAGAACGGCTCCATTTCGTCTTATGACAAGGCGACAAACGAATTCCTGTTTGCAGACGGAGAAAACGGAATTAAAATAGACCAGGAGAAGCTTGTGACTGACATCACGGCAGCCCTGGCGGCCGGCGACTATACGGCCGTCATCGAGGCGTCCGCGTCGACGGTGGCGCCGGAAATCACAAAGGAGCAGGCAAAGGCCAGCTTTAAGCGTATCGGCACCTTCACGACGACGACGACCTCCAACAAAGACAGGAACGAAAACATCCGTCTTGCTTCCGAGGCCTTAAACGGACTAATTATTCAGCCGGGAGAGGAATTCTCGATGAATGCGGCTACCGGCGAGAGAACGCCGGCCAAGGGATACAAGCCGGCCGGCGCCTATTTAAACGGCGTCCTGATCGAAGAGCCGGGCGGCGGCGTCTGCCAGGTATCGTCGACGCTTTACAATGCGGTGGTGTTCTCCGGCTTAAAGACGACGGAGCGCCATGCCCACAGCTACGAGCCCAGCTATGTGACGCCGGGCGAAGACGCGATGATCAGCTACGGAAGCGCTGACATGAAGTTTTTGAACAACTCCACGACGGCCGTCGGCATCAAGACCAGCTTTTCCAATAATAAGCTGACGATTTCCATTTACGGAAGCCCGATTCTGGAAGACGGCGTGACCGTTTCCATGAAGTCGGAAAAGACCCAGGTCATCGACCCGCCGGCGCCGACCTACGAGGAAGACCCGACTCTGGAACCGGGTGTGGAAAAGGTTGTCAAGGAAGCGACGCCTGGAAGCCGTTGGGTGACCAATCTGGTGAAGACGAAGGACGGCGTTGTGATCGAGGACAGCTTCCTTCACAACAGCACCTACAACGGGAAGCCGGCCACAATCAGGCGGAACACGTCGGGAAGCGTCCTGACGACGGAAGGGGAGAGCATCTCCGAGTCCGAGAGCAGCACGGCAGAGTCCTCGTCGGCAGGAAGCCCGCTCACGACTCCGGCATCTCCGGAAAATCCGCAGCCAACGGCATCGGAGCCGGGAATCTCCGGGCCGGGCTATGAAGAATCTCCGGGAAACGGACAGGTTCGTCCAAGCGAGGAACCGGGCAGCAATATCCTGCCGTCGGAAAGCGGCGGCCCGGCCAGCCAGCCGGGCGGGCAGCAGCCAGGCTCAGAGCCGGGGAATTCACCTGACGTGGTGACGATCCCCCAGACGACGCCTGCTCCCGTGACGACGACAGGGCCTGGAAACGGGCTCATATCCCCCATCGGATAAAACAAATGATTCAACCGGCCATGACGCGGCAGTAACGCTGTGCCATGGCCGGTTTTTTATTTCATGGGAAATTGCGTCCTATGAAACAAAAACGCTCCGCGAGGATGCGCACTTCGCGCAGAGGGAAAATAGCCTTTGGAGCAGCCGCGGCCCGGTGTACTGCATGCGATTCCACAATGCGGATTACAATCCGCCATGCGGAAATGCTGCGAAAAAAATCTGCATTGTTCGGGATTTTGTACGCAAAAAACCTTCGATTTCGCTTTTCATTTTCGCCGGGAATTGCTATAATATAGTACAGGTAGTCTTTTGCCCGCCGGCAGTCCGCAGGGCGGGAGCAGACTGTACTATAAATAAATCCATTTTATTTATACATTTAAAATAGGAGGAACACTATGGCAAGAAAAATGAAAACCATGGATGGCAACCATGCAGCAGCTCATGCTTCCTATGCGTTTACTGACGTGGCCGCCATCTACCCGATCACTCCTTCTTCCCCCATGGCGGAAGCTACGGATGAGTGGGCAACCGATGGAAGAACAAACATGTTCGGACAGACCGTACAGATCACGGAGATGCAGTCCGAGGCCGGTGCAGCCGGTGCCGTACACGGCTCCCTGGCAGCAGGCGCTCTGACAACGACCTATACGGCTTCCCAGGGTCTTCTCTTAATGATCCCGAACCTGTACAAGATTGCCGGTGAGCAGCTTCCGGGCGTATTCAACGTATCTGCCCGTGCCCTGGCATCCCACGCCCTTTCCATTTTCGGCGACCACTCCGACGTATATGCCTGTCGTCAGACTGGCTGTGCAATGCTCTGCGAGTCCAGCGTACAGGAGGTTATGGACTTAACGCCTGTTGCACATCTTGCAGCATTAAAGGGCAAGGTTCCGTTCATCAACTTCTTTGACGGTTTCCGTACTTCCCACGAGATCCAGAAGATCGAGACCTGGGATTATGAGGACTTAAAAGAAATGACAGACATGGATGCCATCGACGAGTTCAGAAAGAGAGCACTGAACCCGAACCATCCGTGCCAGAGAGGTTCCGCTCAGAACCCGGATATCTTCTTCCAGGTAAGAGAGGCCTGCAACCCGTACTATGATGCCCTTCCGGCAATCGTACAGGAGTACATGGACAAGGTCAACGCAAAGATCGGAACTGACTACAAGCTGTTTAACTACTACGGCGCTGCTGATGCAGAGCACGTAATCGTTGCCATGGGTTCCGTAAACGATACCATCGAAGAGACCATCGACTACCTGGTAAAGAAGGGTGAGAAGGTCGGCGTCGTTAAGGTGCGTCTTTACAGACCGTTCGCTACGGAAGCATTCGTAAATGCAATTCCGGAGACCGTTAAGCAGATTTCCGTTCTCGACAGAACGAAAGAGCCGGGCGCCATCGGCGAGCCGCTTTACCTGGACGTTGTTGCTGCTCTTAAGGGCACGAAATTCGATCAGGTTCCGGTATTCACTGGCCGCTACGGCTTAGGTTCCAAGGATACGACACCGGCTCAGATCGTTGCCGTATATGAGAACCATACAAAACAGAAATTCACCATCGGTATCGTGGACGATGTGACCAACCTCTCCCTTGAGCTTGGCGCTCCGCTCGTAACGACTCCGGAAGGCACCATCAACTGCAAGTTCTGGGGCCTTGGCGCAGACGGTACCGTAGGCGCAAACAAGAACTCCATCAAGATCATCGGCGACAACACCGACATGTATGCACAGGCATACTTCGATTACGACTCCAAGAAGTCCGGCGGTGTTACCATGTCCCACCTGCGCTTCGGCCACTCCCCGATTAAGTCCACCTACTTAATCCGCAAGGCCAACTTCGTTGCATGCCACAACCCGGCATACATCAGAAAGTACAACATGGTTCAGGAGCTGGTTGACGGCGGTACATTCCTTCTCAACTGTGCATGGGATATGGAAGGCCTTGAGAAGCACCTTCCGGGCCAGGTGAAGAAATTCATCGCTGACCACAACATCAAGTTCTACACCATCGACGGTGTGAAGCTTGGTATCGAGACCGGCATGGGCCCGACACGTATCAACACGATCCTTCAGTCCGCATTCTTCAAGCTGGCTGCCATCATCCCGGAGGAGAAGGCTATCGAGCTTATGAAGGCTGCCGCACAGGCTACCTACGGACGCAAGGGTGAAGACGTTGTTAAGAAGAACTGGGCAGCCATCGACGCAGGCGCTCAGAACGTCGTAGAGATCCAGGTTCCGGAAAGCTGGAAATCCTGCGAGGACGAGGGACTTGACTTCGTTCATGCAGAGGGCGGCAGAAAAGACGTTGTTGATTTCGTAAACAACATCCAGGCTGCTGTAAACGCTCAGGAAGGAAACAACCTGCCGGTATCCGCATTTACCAAGTATGTTGACGGTACGACTCCGTCCGGCTCCTCCGCATACGAGAAGCGCGGCATCGCCGTAAACGTGCCGGTTTGGAATCCGGACAACTGTATCCAGTGTAACTTCTGTTCTTATGTGTGCCCGCACGCAGTTATCCGTCCGATTGCCATGACAGAGGAAGAGGCTGCTAAGGCTCCGGAGAGCCAGAAGACCATCCCGATGACAGGTATGCCGCAGTACAAGTTTGCCATGACCATCTCCGCTCTGGATTGTACCGGATGCGGTTCCTGTGCAAACGTCTGCCCGGGCAAGAAGGGCGAGAAGGCACTCACCATGCAGAGCCTGGAGTCCAACCTTTCTGCTCAGGACGGCTTTAACTATGGCCAGACCCTGGATATCAAGCAGGATGTAATTGAGAAATTCAAAGAGACCACCGTTAAGGGCAGCCAGTTCAAACAGCCGCTCCTTGAGTTCTCCGGCGCATGCGCAGGCTGCGGCGAGACTCCGTATGCGAAGCTGCTTACTCAGCTCTTCGGTGACAGAATGTACATTGCAAACGCAACAGGATGTACCTCCATCTGGGGTAACTCCTCACCGTCCACACCTTACACCGTAGGCAAAGACGGCCGCGGCCCGGCATGGGACAACTCCCTGTTCGAGGACAACGCTGAGTTCGGTTACGGTATGCTTTTAGCTCAGAACGCAATCCGTGACGGCTTAAAGGCTAAGGTTGAGACCGTTTACGCTTCCGACAAGGCTTCCGACGAAGTGAAGGCAGCCTGCAAGGAGTGGCTCGATACCTTCGGCATCGGCGCTCTGAACGGTTCCGCTACGGACAAGCTGGTTGCAGTTCTCGAAGGCATTGACTGCCCGACCTGCAAGGAGATCGTAAAGAACAAAGATTTCCTGGCTAAGAAGTCCCAGTGGGTATTCGGCGGCGACGGATGGGCTTACGATATCGGCTTCGGCGGCGTTGACCACGTACTTGCAAGCGGCAAGGACATCAACATCATGGTTTACAACACCGAGGTTTACTCCAACACAGGCGGACAGTCCTCCAAGGCTACTCCGACCGGTGCTGTTGCCCAGTTCGCAGCAGGCGGCAAGGAAGTAAAACAGAAAGATCTTGCAGCCATCGCCATGAGCTACGGCTATGTATATGTTGCACAGATTTCCATGGGTGCTGATATGAACCAGACCATCAAGGCTCTGGCAGAGGCAGAGGCATATCCGGGTCCGTCCCTGATTATCGCTTACGCTCCGTGTATCAACCATGGTATCAAGAAAGGTATGGCAAAGGCTCAGACAGAAGAGAAGCTTGCTGTTCAGTCCGGTTACTGGAACATCTTCCGTTACAACCCGGCAGCTGAGAAGAAGTTCTCCCTTGACTGCAAGCCGGCAACCGTATCCTACCAGGAATTCATCGGCGGCGAGGTTCGTTACACGTCTCTGGCCCTGAAGAATCCGGAAAGAGCAAAGGCACTGTTTGCACAGGCAGAGCAGAACGCAAAGGATAAGTACGAATATCTTGAGAAGTTAGTTGCCCTGTATGACAACAGCGAGAAATAAAGAATAAACATGGGGAGCTGTCGCTTTTTCGGAAGCGGCAGCTTTCTTTATGAAGTTTTCTATTGACATCTGCCGCATGATATTTTATAATAATAGAACAAATGTTCGATACAAAACGGGACGATCTGGAGGTTTTATGGACAGGAATGCTGTGATAATCAGAAATGAAACAGAGAACGATTTCCGCCGTGTCGAGGAGGTTACGCGTGCGGCTTTCTGGAACCTGTATGTGCCGGGCTGTTCGGAGCACTACGTGGCCCATGTGATCCGCAGCCATGAAGACTTTGTAAAGGAACTGGATTTTGTGGCCGAGGCGGACGGAAAGATTGTCGGAAATATCATGTACACGAAGGCGCAGCTTTTGGGCGAGGACGGAGAGAAGAAGGAAATCCTGACGTTCGGCCCCATTTCCGTCCTTCCGGAGTACCAGAGACAGGGAATCGGTACGCGCCTGATGGAACATTCCTTTGAGAAGGCGGCCGGACTGGGGTACGATGCAGTCGTGATTTTTGGCGACCCCGGAAATTATGCAGGACGCGGCTTCAAAAGCTGTAAAAAATACGGCGTTTCCTTGGAAAATAAGACGTTTCCTTCGGCGATGTTAGTAAAGGAGCTGCGGGAAGGCGCCCTGGACGGGAAAGCCTGGATCTATGTGCAGAGCCCGGCTTTTGAAATCGAAGAGGCGGATGCAGAGGCCTTTGACGCCGGATTCCCGCCGCTTAAGAAAGAGGTTCTGCCGAGCCAGGAGGTCTTTTTTATCCACAGCCATTCGGTGATTGCCTAGACCGTTTGGAGGCGTGCGGTGAAATTTGCGGCAAATTTTCGGGAATTATGCCGATTGGGGGTGTTTCCCGGAGATTCTGGCAGAATATGGTTGCATTTCGCGGGGGATTATTCTATACTTTTAGGATGAAAGCGAGGGACAACGATGAAAAAGCATATGAAAAGAAAAGGCATGGCAGCCGCGGCTGCGCTCCTTTCCATCTGCATGGCTTTTCCCGGCCTTGCGGGACAGTGGAACCAGGATGAAAACGGAAAATGGTACGAGCGGGATGACGGCACGTATATTCAAAACGACTGGCTCCAGGACACGGACGGGAAGTGGTATTATTTCGATGAGAACGGCTATGCAGAGACCGGGCTGGTAGAAGGCATGTTTGCCAACTATATGATGGGGCCGGACGGAGCCATGTACACCAACTGTACCGTTTACATCAACGGCAAGTTCTATGACGCCGATGAATACGGGATCTTAAGCCCCAATAAGGGCGGCGAGGGATGGATCGCCGGCGCAAACGGCTGGTGGTACCGGACAGACGGGGACGAGTTCCTAAAGAATCAGTGGATGGACGAAGACGGAAGCTGGTACTATTTCGGCGAGGACGGCTATATGGTGACGGGCTGGCTTGAGCTTGACGGAAAGCGGTACTGGCTGGGCGAGGACGGCGTGATGGCTGTGAATACAGAGCTGACCATCGACGATGTGGAGTACACGGTCAATGAAGCCGGCGAGGTATCGGAGCTCCATCACTACAAAGCGCCGACCGTGATCCCGCCGGAGGAGGAAAAGAGCGATCTCCACAAGCAGGTGGATCAGATGGCTGACACGATCCTTGCGCGGATCACCAACGATTCCATGTCCAAGGAGGAGAAGGCGCGTGCCATTTACTCCTGGGTGCGCGGAAATCTGCGGTATGTGAACCACTCCGACAAGGGAGACTGGGTAAGCGCCGCCTACCAGGGCTTCCGGACAAAGCGCGGCGACTGCTACACGTATTATTCCGTATCGCTGGCGCTGTTAAGCCGCTGTGATATCCCCAGCATCGAGGTGGTGCGGACGGACGGCCATCACTGGTGGAATCTGATCGACTGCGGAAACGGCTGGTATCACTTTGATACGACGCCCAGAAGCGCAGGCGGAACCTTCTGCCTTCTGACGGATGCGGAGCTGGAGGCGTATTCCCAGGGGGTAGGCCGCGGAAGCCATACCTTCGACCATTCCCTGTATCCGCCTACGCCGTAAGCGGGAAAGCAAGCGCGGAAAGGACGTCCGGCGGGAGGCTTCCTGCCGGACGCCCGGATATCCGGCCGCTGGAAAACGGCCGGGAAAGACCATGAGAAATGGAGCAGAAACGGAAGATGCAGACAAATATACTGGAATATCTGGAGCGCACGGTCCGGCGCCTTCCGGAAAAAATTGCTTACACGGACGGAACCTATGGGCTGACCTTCCGGGAGGTCTACGGCGCGGCGCGGTCGGTCGGAAGCTTCCTGGCGGCAGAGGGCTTTTACCGGGAACCGGTGGTGGTATATATGAAAAAGAGTCCCGATGCCATTGCCGCGTTTTTCGGCGCCGTCTACGGCGGCTGTTTTTATGTGCCCTTTGATGAGGAGATGCCAAAATTCCGGGCGGCACTGATCCTTGAAAACTTAAAGCCGCGGGCCGTCATCTGTGACAGCCATACGGAAAAGACCGTAAACAGCCTGGAGTTTTCCGGGCGTGTATTCCGCTATGAGGAAATCAAAACCTTCCGGCAGGATGAGGCGGCTCTCGCGTCGATTAGGAGCCGGGCCCTTGATACGGATCCGATTTATATTGTGTTTACGTCGGGTTCCACAGGCATTCCCAAAGGCGTCGCGGCATGCCACCGGTCGGTTCTGGACTATGTGGAGAACCTTTCGGAGGTTCTTGGCTTCGGGGAGGAGACGGTTTTCGGAAACCAGTCGCCGTTATACTTTGACGCCTGCTTAAAGGAGCTTTATCCGACCATGATGTTCGGTGCCACCACCTATCTGATCCCGAAACCGCTGTTCATGTTCCCGGTGAAGCTGGTGGAATACTTAAACGAGCACCGGATCAACACGGTTTGCTGGGTGGTTTCCGCCCTGACGATGATTTCGTCCATGGGCACGTTTGATACGGTTGTGCCGGAATATCTCCGCACGGTGGCTTTTGGGAGCGAGGTGTTCCCGATGAAGCAGTTCCTTCTCTGGAAAAAGGCGCTTCCGAAGGCGAAATTTACGAACCTCTACGGGCCGACGGAGTGCACGGGGATGTCCTGCTATTACCATGTGGAGAGGGAGCTTGGACTGGATGATGTGATCCCCATCGGGCGGCCGTTCCACAACACGGAGATTCTTTTGCTGGCCGAAGGTGACCGGCCGGCGAAGGAGGGCGAATGCGGCGAAATCTGTATCCGCGGCACCTGCGTGTCCCTGGGGTATTACAACAATCCGGAAAAGACGGCGGAGGTTTTCGTACAGAACCCGTTGAACCCTTACTATCCGGAGATCATTTACCGCACCGGCGACATCGGGCGGTACAATGAGTACGGAGAGCTTGTCTTCGTGTCCCGGAAGGACTACCAGATCAAGCACATGGGCCACAGGATCGAGCTCGGTGAAATCGAGGCCTACGCAGGGCAGGCGGACGGCGTCCGCATGTGCTGCTGCGTCTACGACAAGGAGCGGGAGAAAATTGTCCTGTTCTATGTGGGAGACGCCGAGGGAAAAGAGATTTTAAAGGAATTAAAGAGCCGCCTGCCGCGGTATATGATTCCCAACCGTCTGGAAAAGCTGGAGGCTCTGCCTTTTACGGCAAACGGGAAGATCAACCGGCTGGAGCTTAAGAACCGGCTGGCAGAGGGATAAATTTGTGCGCTGCGGCACGTGAAAAGCCGCATGAGAACCAAAACAGAAGGAGAAAGTTATGGACGAATTGCTTAGAATGTTATCGGATTTGCATGAGGATGTGGACTTTGAGAGCTGCGATACACTGATTGACGACGGGATCCTGGATTCCTTCGACATCGTGACGCTGATTGCAGAGATCAACGACGAGTTTGATGTGACGATCCCGGCGGAGGAGATTGTCCCGGAGAATTTCAACTCGGCGGAGACTATCTGGAACCTGATTCAGAGGCTGGATGAGGAGTAAATAAATGCTGTTTACGTCCTACGGCTTCATCGGCCTGACGGCCGCCGTGCTGGTTCTCTACTACACGGCGTTAAAAAGGTACCAGTGGCAGCTCCTTTTAGCTGCCAGTTATGCCTTTTACTGGTTTTCCGGGCCGAAGAACCTGATTTTCATTCTGGTGACGACCGTCACTGTTTTTTTGGCCGCGCAGAAAATAAGCGGCCTTCATCAGGCGCAGGAAGCGTACTTAAAGGAACATAAGGCACAGATGTCCAAGGAGGAGCGGAAGGCGTACAAGGCTTCCGTCAAGTCATCCCAGAGAAGGTGGATGCTCGTCTGCCTGCTTTTTAACCTGGGGATTCTGGCAGTCTTAAAGTACACGAATTTCTTCATTTCCAACGTGAACTTTTTCCTGGACGTCTTCGGCTCCGGAAAGCAGCTTTCCTTTTTAAACCTGATCCTGCCCATGGGAATTTCCTTTTACACGTTCATGGCAGTCGGCTATTTGTTGGACGTGTACCGCGGGAAATATCCGGCGGAGACCCATCCCGGCCGGTTTGCGCTGTTTATTTCCTTTTTCCCCCATGTGGTGCAGGGCCCCATCAGCCGGTACGACGATGTACGGGGGACGCTGGGCGTCTCCCATGCCTTCGACTGGCAGCAGGTGAGCTTCGGCCTGGAGCGGATCCTGTGGGGATATTTTAAGAAGGTGGTCATTGCGGACAGGATCCTGACGGCCGTCAATACCATCATTCAGAATCCGGAGACCTACGACGGGATTTATGTGTTTCTCGGCATGATGTTTTATGCCCTGGAGCTTTATGCGGACTTTACCGGCGGTATCGACATCACCATCGGCATTGCCCAGACCTTCGGCGTGACGCTCAAAGAGAACTTCCACCGGCCATATTTTTCCAAGAATATCGCCGAGTATTGGAGGCGGTGGCACATCACCATGGGCACCTGGTTCACGGACTATATTTTTTACCCGATTTCCGTCAGCCAGCCGATGTTAAAGCTCAACAAGGCGGCGAGAAAGCATTTCGGCGACTACATAGGAAAGCGGATGCCCGTCTATACGGCCAGCGCTGCGGTCTGGTTCGCCACGGGAATCTGGCACGGGGCCGCCTGGAATTTCATCGTCTGGGGCATGATGAACTTTGCTGTCCTGATGATTTCCCAGGAGTTTGAGCCGTTTTATAAATGGTTCCATAAGAAGTTCCATGTGGACGGAACCATTGGATTTAAGACGTTCCAGGTGATCCGGACGGTGCTTTTGATGAGCTGCCTGCGGATGTTTGACTGTTACCGGGACGTGCCGCTGACCTTCCGGATGTTCGGAGACATGTTGATCCATTCCCGGCCTGGCCAGCTCTTTGACGGCCGGTTCTGGACGCTGGGGCTCACAGCGGCCGACTATGTGCTTTTGGCCATAGGACTTTGCCTTCTCATTTTTGTGAGCCTTCTCGGGCGGAGCGGCAGCGTGCGCGCACGGATTGCGAAAAAGCCGCTTCTGTTCCGGTTTGCCTGCTGGTATCTGCTGTTTTTGGCCGTCCTGGTGTTCGGTGCCTACGGCGTGGGCTATGATTCCAGCCAGTTTATCTACAATCAGTTTTAGGAGGGAACCATGAAGAAGAAAAAGCTTGCGGGATTCCTGCTCCTGTTTCTGGTTATAGTGGGAAGCCTGGATTTTTTGCAGCGCCTTTTCATGCCGAAATTCATGGGCGACATCGTAGAGGGGGCGCTGATTGCCGAATATTATAAGGAAACCACGGATCACGACGTGGTTTTTATCGGGGACTGTGAGGTCTATGAGAATTTTTCCCCGATCACCCTCTGGGAGGACTACGGGATTACCAGCTATATCCGCGGAAGCGCCCAGCAGCTCATCTGGCAGTCCTATTATCTTCTGGAGGAGACGTTAAAGTACGAGACGCCGGAAGTGGTGGTGTTCAACGTGCTTGCCATGAAGTATGATGAGCCGCAGAAGGAGGCCTACAACAGGATGACCCTGGACGGCATGCGGTGGTCTTCATCCAAGGTGGGAAGTATCCGCGCTTCCATGATGGAGGACGAGGAGTTTCTGGACTATGTGTTCCCGATTCTCCGTTACCACTCCAGGTGGAAGGAACTTTCGGCCGACGACTTTAAGTACCTGTACCACCGTGACCCGGTGTCCCACAGCGGGTATTACATGCGGGTGGATGTGAAGCCGGCCCAGACGTTCCCGAAGCCGAAGAAGCTGGGAAATTACCAGTTCGGGGAAAACGCCTATGCGTATCTTGACAAGATGCGGGAGCTCTGCGAGGAAAACGGAGTGGAGCTTGTGCTCATCAAGGCGCCCAGCCTGTATCCCGCCTGGTACGACGAGTGGGAGGAACAGATGGAGGCCTATGCGGCCGAGCACGGGCTTTCCTACTATAATTTCCTGGAGGTTACGGAGGAAGCCGGTATTGACTTTACGACGGATACCTATGACGGAGGGCTCCATTTAAACCTTTCCGGGGCAGAGAAGCTGGCGCGGTATTTCGGCGGAATTTTAAAAGAGGAGTTTGACCTTCCGGATCATCGGGGAGAAGAGGAGCTTCAGGCGGTCTGGGAGGAAAAATGCGATGCGTACTATGCGATGAAGGCGCGCCAGGAGGCGGAGCTTTCGGAGTACGGATATTTGAAAATGTATAACAGCGATGAGGAGGATTCGCAGTCATGAGAAAATCTTATGCAGCAATTTTACTTGGCGCCATGGTGGCCTTAAGCGCCTGCGGCAGCCAGGCAGGAGAGACGGCCAATACGACGGCGGCCCAGACGGAAAGCGCAGCGCCGGAGACGGAGGCCGCTGAGACGGAAGAGGCGGAAACGGAGGAGGCCCTGGAAGAGGAGACAAACGCCGGAACGGAAGGTTCCGGCGAAACGGAAGAAAGCGCAGACGGAGAGAGCGTAGCAGAAAATGGAGCCGCAGAAGGCGGCGCAGCCGAGTCCGCAGGAGCCGCAGAAAGCGAAAGCTCCGAGGCGGCCGGGACAGAGGCGGCAGCAGCCGTTTCTTCCACGGCATCTGCCGCCCATAAAGGCTTTGTGTTCCAGAGCGGTGAAACCCTGATCGGCATGAATGAGGATTCTGCGGCAGCCCTTTCTGAGCTGGGCGCATGGTCCAATTATGCAGAGACTACGAGCTGTGCCTTTAAAGGGCTTGATAAGACGTATTCCTATCCGGGCTTTGACCTCTATACCTACCCCTTAAACGGCACGGATAATGTAAATTCCATTTACTTTACGGATGATTCCGCTGCCACAGCCGAGGGCATCCGCATCGGCTCCACGAAGGAGGAAATGGAGGCCGCCTACGGCACGGACTATACGGAAGAATTCGGTGTCTATATTTATACGAAAGACGACTCCACCCTGTCCTTTATTGTGACAGACGGTATTGTGGAGTCTGTGGAATATACGGCTATTACGCCCCAGGGCTAAAAACAGAGGAGTTTTGGGCGTCCTGCGGCGCTTAAAAAGAGAACTGGAAAAATCCCCCTTGACACAGGGGGATTTTTTATATATACTAACTGTATTAAGAGTGTTAATACACTAATATGCAGGAAAGGAGGATGCGGATGATTATACTGGATTATAAAGACCGGCGGCCAATCTATGAGCAGGTCACGGAAAAGCTGAAGGAACTGATGTTTTTAGGCGTGCTCCAGGAGAACCAGCCGCTTCCGTCGGTGAGGAACCTGGCGATGGATCTTTCCATCAATCCAAATACGATCCAGAGGGCGTATGCGGAGCTGGAACGGCAGGGATATATCTATACGGTCAAGGGCAGAGGAAGCTTCGTGGCCGAAAATGGTGAAATGAGGGAAAATGCATTGCGTGAGATATGGAACAAACTGGAAGAAGTGGTCGAAGAGGCGTTAAGGCTTGGAATCTCAGAAAAGGATTTGAAAGAAGCGATTGGGGCCTGCTGCGAAAAGGCGGCCGGGCAGACGGGAGGTGAAACGCATGCTTGAAGCAAAGAACCTGACAAAACGATTTGACGACATTATGGCTGTGGATCACATCAGTGCCCAGATCCGGGACGGCTATGTGTTCGGCCTGATTGGAACCAACGGCGCCGGAAAGAGCACCTTCTTACGGATGGCAAGCGGCGTTTTGAAACCGGACGAAGGGACGATTCAGCTTGACGGTGAAGACATTTACGAGAACCTGAAAATGAAACGGCGGTTTTTCTATATTTCCGACGATCAGTTTTTCTTCGGAAACGCGACGCCGCAGGAGTTAATGGCTTTTTACCGGACCGTTTATCCGGAGTTTAACGTCCAGAGGTATTATCACCTTCTTGAAAGCTTTGATCTTGGGAAGCGGAGAAAGGTTTCGACCTTTTCCAAGGGCATGAAGAAACAGCTTTCGGTGATTCTCGGCCTCTGTGCCAATACGGAGTACATTTTCTGCGACGAGACCTTTGACGGGCTGGATCCCGTGATGCGCCAGGCGGTAAAGAGCCTGTTTGCCAACGACATGGCGGAGAGGAACCTGACGCCGATCATCGCATCCCACAACTTAAGGGAGCTGGAGGATATCTGCGATCATGTGGGGCTTCTCCACAAGGGCGGCATCCTGCTTTCCAAGGATCTCGACGATATGAAGCTAAACATCCATAAGATCCAGTGTGTGTTAAAGCCCGGGATGAAAGCGGAGGAGCTGGAAGGGCTCGATATTGTGAAGACCGAGTACCGCGGCAGCCTTGCAACCATCACGGTGCGGGGGAAGAGAGAAGAAGTAGAGGCAGCGATGCGGGCCGGAGAGCCGCTGTTTTTTGAGCTGATCCCGCTCTCTCTGGAAGAAATCTTTATCAGTGAAACGGAGGTGGCAGGCTATGACATCAAGAAACTTATATTTTAAGCTTATGAGAGAAGATCTGAAACGGAGAATCTGGGCCGTCTGCCTGGCGTTTCTCTGCTTCTTCTTCTGGATCCCCGTCCTTGGGGCCATGGGCTGCGACGGCCTTGAAAAACAGGTAGAACAGTGGATGGAGAGCGAGAGATATCTGGAGAAGGCCGTGGAAACCATGCGGGCTGAACGGCTTACAGAGCTGGCGCAGGAGATTATCGGCGTAAAGAACCTGGCGATCCCGTTTTTGATCGTCGGGGCAGCCATTGTCCTGGGGCTCACAGGCTTTTCCTGGCTCCACTCCAAGAAAAAGGTGGACTTTTACCACAGCCTCCCGGTGAGCCGTACCATGCTGTTTTTCGTCAAATACCTGGACAGCATCCTGATTGTGTTCTCCATGTATTTCCTGAACCTGATTTTCGGCTGCGGGATCCTGGTGATGAACGGCATGGGCTTCGGGGAAGTATTCCTTCCCGGCCTGGCGTCGCTGTTTTTCCATATGATTCATTTTACGCTGATTTACACGGTGGTGCTGGCGGCAGTGCTGATGACAGGGAATTTCTTTATTTCCGTACTCGGCATGCTGGTGTTCTTTTCCTACATCCCGTTTGTGACGTTTCTGCTTGAGGGGCTTAGCCAGCTCTTTTTTGAGACGGTGATAACCACAGGCGGTGTCCTGTCGGCAATCATGAGGCACGGTTCTCCCATCAGCTATTACACGGCGTCCCTCTCGGAAGTATGGAGCCTGAAGCTGGGAGAGTACGGGGAGCTTTTCCCCGGGCTTTTCTTCCCGCTCCTTGCCGCGGCAGCCCTGATGGTATTCTGCCTTTTTCTCTACCGGCTGCGTCCCTCCGAGGCAGCCGGGAAAGCAATGGCCTTCCGGATCACGAGAGCGCCGATCAAAGTGCTCATCGTGGTGCCGGTCACGATCTCCATGGGAGTCCTTTTCTGGGGAATCTATGAAAGCCTCAGATGGGCGGCCTTCGGATTCCTGTTCGGGCTCTTCGTGACCCACTGTGTGGTGGAGATCCTGTACCACTTTGATTTCCGAAAGCTCTTTTCCAATCTGCCCCATGCCGGTATCTGCGCGGTGATTGCCCTGGCGGTCATCGGTATCTACCGGTTTGACCTGACGGGCTTTGATACGTATTTCCCGTCGGAAGCGAAGTTTGAGTCGGCGGCCGTCTATGTGGGACGGCTGGAAAACTGGGGATTCTCCTATGGCTTTCCTGTGAGAGAAAGCAGCTCGGCAAGCTGGAGATACATTCCGGAGGAAAGTTACGGTAACAGCAACATGGCGGTTACGGATTATGATTCTGTAAAGGCCATTGCGGAAAACGGCATTGACCAGGCGCTAAAGGATAAAGAAAAACGGTTCCGGTTTGAGGACATTGTTTACAACAGCGGGGAAGACGAAGCCGTATGGTCCTATGCGACCATCCAGTACCGGCTTTCCGGCGGGAAAACCGTACAGAGACGGTATATGGTGAATGTTACGGAGCTTCGCCCTGTCCTCGATAAGCTGTATGTTTCGGAGGAATACAAGTCCGGTGTCTATCCGTTTTATGCATATGAGGATTCCAATGTGACAGGAATCTATCTGTATAAGAACCATGAAATCCAGGAGGCCAGGGGCGATGAGGAATTCCGCTCGAAGGTTCTGGCGGCCTACAAACGGGAGATGACAGCTCTGACGCTGGATGCCAGAAGCCAGGAGATGCCGGTTGGTGCGATCCGCTTCCTGACGGTGGCAGAGCGCAGCTACTTAAAGGAGCTCTCCGAGGACGGCGACAAGAATTACGCCGGTGATTTCGATCTGGATGAGATGGAGGAAGTCAACTTCTTCCCGGTCTACCCGTCTTTCACAGAGACCATCGGGCTTCTCAAAGAGGCCGGGATTGACCTTACGGAGCCGTTAAACGCAGATGAGATCAGCCGTGTCGTCATCGAAACCATGGAGCTGGAAACCACGGAGATAGAGCAAAGCGAGACGCAGGCCGCTTACGCAGAGGCCGCAACGGGCTATGTGCCGAAGGAATACACCATCCGGAACGATTCTGAGGAAAACCACCAGATGATTTCCGACATCTGTGCTGCTGTCACTGAGGAGACGCTGGCCGATTACAATTTCCTGAGAAGTTTTGATTATAATGTCGAGGTCCGTGTGTACTTTAAGGAGGATAATGAGGGATTAAATCCCGAGGACCAGATTTATTACAGATACCGGTTCCCGGACGGTGAAATGCCGGAGTCGGTGCAGGAGTTCATCGGCTACGATTCCCTTGAAAAAAACATAAGGGGCGAGCTGTAAGGGACAAAGCTGCATCGCCAAAGAATTTGCCGTCAAAACATTGACTTTATCCCCGTGATTCGATAAGATAGAGCTAGTCATAACGAAAGGGGAAAGAAGTATGGCATTCTTAGATGAAGTGAAGCGCAGCCTTTCCAGCACCGGAAAGACCGTCGCTAAGAAGACAAAGGAAATCACTGAGACGATGCAGCTCAAATCCCAGATTTCCACGGAAAAGGCAACGATTGAGCGCCTCTATACTTCCATTGGGAAGCAGGTTTTCGAGGCCGCGATGGAAGAGGACGAAAAGCGGTTCTTTACCGAATTCGGCTCGATCCGCAAAAGCATGAAGAAAAAGGCAGAACTGGAGAAGGAGCTCAGCAGCCTGGACGGATGCTTTTACTGCTCTGAGTGCGGTGCCAGAATCGACAAGAGTTCCGTATTCTGCAGCCACTGCGGCGCGAAGGTTGAAAAGAGCAAACGCGATGCCGCAGCCGCCTACGGCGAGAGCCTGAGAGACCAGATGGAAGGAACAAAGGAAGAAGAGGAAGAGGCACAGTTCGTATCCAACGAGATCGACAATGCCGCCGCCGACATTACCATCGACATTGTCAACCACTGATGAAAAAAAGAAAAGCCCTGGCTTTTGGAGAATTCGTTCCAAAAGCCAGGGCTTTTTAACAGATTTAACCTTTGCCGTTCCAGCAGTAGGTGCAGAGCTTACAGGGCTCGATGCCGACGGATTCCACCAGATCGTCGAGGCGGTGGAAGCGAAGCGTCGTAAAGTGGAGACGCTTACGGATCTCCTCAACCATTTCCTGGTAATTCTGGCTGTCGGGATCAGCGTAGTCGGCCAGGACTTCATCGGACACGTTTTCGCCCTCACGCTCCCTTATAATCCGCCTCGTAATCAGATCCAGATCCGAAGTGGAGCGGGAGAAATTCAGGTAGGGGCAGGCGAAGGTGATCGGCGGGCAGGCCGGCCTTACATGGACTTCCTTTGCGCCGCTGCGGTAGAGGAAATCCGTGGTTTCGCCGAGCTGTGTCCCGCGGACGATGGAATCGTCGATTAAGAGCAGCTTCTTGTCGCGGATCAGGCAGTCCACGGCGATCAGCTTCATCTTTGCGATCAGGTTCCGCTGCTTCTGGCTTGTGGGCATGAAGGAGCGGGGCCATGTCGGCGTGTATTTGATGAATGGGCGGGAGAACGGAATCCCGGATTCGTTGGCATAGCCGACGGCATGGGCAATTCCGGAGTCGGGAACGCCGGCCACGCTGTCAGCGTCCACGCCCTTGTCGCGCCTGGCCAGGAGCTTTCCGCAGCGGTAGCGCATCTCCTCGACGTTTACGCCTTCGTAGCTGGAGGTGGGGTAGCCGTAGTAGGTCCAGAGGAAGGTACAGATTTTCATCTCACTCCTCGGACGGCTCAGGCACTCGACGCCTTCCGGTGTCACCAGGTCGATTTCGCCCGGCCCAAGCTCGGAATAATGGGTATAGCCAAGATTCAAATATGCAAAGTTTTCAAAGGAGACGCAGTAGGCGCCGTCTTTCCTTCCGATGGTAATCGGTGTCCTTCCGTAGCGGTCCCTGGAGGCGTAAATTCCCTCGGGGGTCAGGATTAAAATGGACATGGAGCCCTTGATTTTTTCCTGTGCATAGAGGAGACCGTCCACGATGCTGTCGCTCTGGTTGATCAGCGCGGCCACCAGCTCAGTGGAGTTGATTTTCCCGCCGCTCATCTCCATAAAATGAATGTGCCCGTTTTCGTAGGCATCCTGGATGAGCTCTTTCTCATTCTTGATGACGCCCACGGTCGTCAGGGCGTAGCTCCCGAGATGGGACTGGATTAACAGGGGCTGCGGGTCCGAGTCGGAAATACATCCGATTCCCATGGTGCCCTCCAGCTCGTCCAGGTCACGGTCAAATTTTGTACGGAACGGGGAATTCTCAATGTTGTGGATAGAACGGTGGAAGCCGTCCTTTCCGTAGACGGCCATGCCGCCCCGCTTCGTTCCCAGATGGGAGTGGTAGTCGATTCCAAAGAATAGATCCAGGGTACAGCTAGTTTTTGATGCAACGCCAAAGATACCGCCCATGATATTACTCCTTTCAGATTGGCCTGTTTTTCGCAGGCAGCAGACAAAGTACGCCCCCTGCCGGGGCAAACTCCCTCCGGCCATAAAAACGACTTCTATATTAGCATAAACCGACAGAAAATAACAATAGCCCGGACATATGAAAAATACTAATAAGCCGGAAGCTGTTTTCGTAATAAAAGGAAAGGCGGAGGGAAAATCCCTCCGCAAAAAGAACGCCTAATTCCCGGCTTCCCCTACCAGGTTCGTGATGACGGCGCCGGCGGCCATTAAAAGGATGCCGAACAGGACTGTCCACACGGACAGGGAGGAGAGCATGGGGAAGAGCCCCGTATTGTAAAAAATAGCAAAGGGCGATGCGATGACAAGGCCCATGATGGCGCAGTAGGTCTGGACACCGAACTGTTCAAATAAGAAAGTAATCAGCTTGGCAATCAGGAAGATGCCGAGCAGCACACCGATGCCGAAGGGGAACAGAAGAAGGAACCCGTCCCGCATGACGGTAAAATCCAGGGCCCTGACACCGTCGAGAAAGCCCTTGATGGTGCCGATGATTCCGTAGTAATAGCCGAAGATCATCAGCATCATGGAGCCGGACACGCCGGGAATCACCATGGTGGCCGAGGCGACGACGCCGAGTACAAAGAGGATCAGCATGTTGAGGGGTGTCACGGCAATGACCGTCATGGCCTCGTCGCCTGCCTTTAAAAGCGGGAAACCGCCGCAGACGAGAAGGCCTAGAAGGAAAAACAGGACGCCGGACACGCCGATAGAACTCCTGCTTTCCTTAAGTTCTTTCCGCATGGACTTCCAGAGCATCGGAAGCCCTCCGAGAATCAGCCCCACGAAGGCCATGCAGGTCACGAAAGTGTGATTGCTTAAGAGGTACTCGATGGCGTAGGTGAAGCCGACGATCCCGATGGCGCAGCCCAAAAGGATCGGAAACAGGAACGCGAGGCTCTCCTTCAGATGCTTAAAAAGGCCGGAAATGCTTCCTAAAAGCCGGTCATAAATTCCGAGAGAGACGGCCATGGTGCCGCCGGATACGCCGGGGATCACGTTGGCGATGCCGATCATGATGCCCTTCAGCACATTCAGTAAAAAATTCATGGATAACCCTTTCTTCAGAGCTTAGATCGTAATCAGCTCATATTCTTTATTTCCGATGCCAAGCTCCACCGCGTGGTCGATGGCAACCTCCCAATTGGTTTCCGGGTGGGTGTCCGTGAAGTGGTCATGGTGGTCATGGCTCTTCTCAGCGAGGACGCTTCCGGCCACTACCGGCTGAGCGTTCACTGCATCGGCGCACGCCATGTCCAGAGCCACCGGGTCGAAGGAGGCGAACATGCCCACGTTCGGCACAATCGGCACATCGTTTTCCGAATGGCAGTCGCAGCACGGAGATACGTCCACCACCAGGTTGATGTGGAAGTTGGGGCGGTCTTTGATAACGGCATAAGTATATTCCGCAATCTTCTTATTTAAGATTTCGTTGGACTCGTCGTTGGAGGCAATGACCGCATCCATCGGACAGACACCGATGCAGCGTCCGCAGCCGACGCATTTATTGTGGTCGATGGAGGCCTTTTTGTCTGTGACAACGGCAGCACCGTGGGCACAGATCCGCGAGCAGGCGCCGCAGCCGACACATTTGTCCTCTACGACAAGGGGCTTTCCAGCGCTGTGCATTTCCATTTTTCCGGCTCTGGAGCCGCAGCCCATGCCAAGGTTCTTTAAAGCGCCGCCGAAGCCGGTCATCTCGTGGCCTTTAAAGTGGTTTAAGGAGATCACGATATCGGCGTCCATGATGGCACGGCCGATTTTGGCTTCCTTCACGTATTCGCAGTTGATGGGCACAAGCTCTTCATCCGTTCCCTTTAAGCCGTCGGCGATGATGACGTGGCAGCCGGTGGCAAAGGGGTTGTAGCCGTCCTCATAGGCAGCGTCCAGATGGTCAAGGGCGTTTTTCCTGCGGCCCACATAGAGGGTGTTGCAGTCGGTTAAGAACACGCGGCCGCCCTGTTCCTTGATTAAGTCGACAATAACCTTTGCGTAGTTGGGGCGCAGGTATGCCAGGTTTCCCGGCTCGCCGAAATGGATCTTGATGGCCGTGTATTTGTTGTTAAAATCAATGCCGTCGAGCATTCCGGCTGTTTTTACGAGGCGGGCCAGCTTCTGAAGAAGGTTTTCCGAGAGCGTGGTTCTCATATTGGTATAGTAGACCTTTGATTTTGCCATGGTATGAATCCTCCTGTTTTTGTTATTATAAAGCAGACAAGGATATTATACATGATCGGGCGGAAGACGTAAAGATAGGGAATGGAAATTCTTGTCACCCCGCCGTAAGTGTGATACACTATAAAAAGGCGCGGCGGCGCCTCTGACATCACAGGAAGAGAGGTAGAGGGCATGAAGGAAAGAAAAAGAAATCTGGAGACCGTGTGCATACAGGGAGGCTGGACGCCGGGAAACGGCGAGTCAAGAGTCCTTCCGATTTACCAGAGCACCACGTTTAAATATGAAACAAGCGAACAGATGGGCCGTCTTTTTGATCTGGAGGAGGACGGATATTTTTATACGCGGCTGGCAAACCCCACCAACGACGCCGTGGCTGCAAAAATCTGCGAGTTAGAGGGCGGTGAGGCTGCGATTCTCACTTCCTCGGGGCAGGCGGCCAACTACTATGCCGTGTTTAATATCTGCAATGCAGGGGATCATATTATCAGTGCGGCAACCATCTACGGCGGGACGTCGAACCTTTTTACCGTCACCATGAAAAAGCAGGGGATTGACGTGACGCTTGTCGATCCGGATATTTCCGAGGAAGACCTTTTAAAGGAATTCCGCCCCAACACGAAGGCCGTATTCGGCGAGACTATCGCAAACCCGGCCTTGGTTGTCCTGGATATTGAGAAATTTGCCCGCGCGGCCCATTCCCAGGGCGTGCCGCTCATCGTCGACAATACGTTTGCAACGCCGGTCAACTGCCGTCCCTTTGAGTGGGGCGCCGATATCGTGACCCACTCCACGACGAAATACATGGATGGCCACGCCATGGCCGTCGGCGGCTGCATCGTGGACAGCGGGAATTTTGACTGGGAGGCCCATGCTGACAAGTTCCCGGGCCTTACGACGCCGGACGATTCCTATCACGGCATCATCTACACGAAGAAATTCGGAAAGAAAGCATATATTACAAAAGCGACGGCGCAGCTCATGCGCGATCTGGGCTCCATCCCGTCGCCGATGAATTCGTTCCTTTTAAATGTGGGCCTTGAGACACTCCATCTGCGTGTGCCGCGCCACTGCGAAAATGCCCAGCGTGTGGCGGAGTGGCTGGCCCAGAGAGAGGACGTGGCCTGGGTCAATTTCCCCGGCTTAAAGGGAAACAAATATCATGAGCTGGCAGAAAAATACCTTCCAAACGGAAGCTGCGGCGTGATCTCCTTCGGGTTAAAGGGCGGCCGGGCCGCTGCCGGGGAATTTATGGACAAGTTAAAGTTAGCAGCCATCGTGACCCATGTGGCAGATGCAAGAACGTGCGTGCTTCATCCGGCAAGCCATACCCACCGCCAGCTTTCCGACGAACAGCTTGTGGAGGCAGGCGTGGATCCGTCCATGATCCGGCTCAGCGTCGGAATCGAAAACGTGGACGACATTATCGAGGACCTGCGTCAGGCATTGGAAGACTGATATACGATCCGTTTTTTTAGAGACAAAGGAGGAATTGCATGGAAAGAGAAAAGGGAAGGGGAAAACGCGGCCTGTGGAAACTGATTTTTGGCCGTACCACATTCTTTGTCCTGTCCCTTGCCCTTCAGATTGCGGCCTTCGTCTGGCTCTATCTGTGGCTGGACGGGACCTACCGGACCTACGGACAGGGGTTCTTCTTTGTCATCAGCGCCCTTCTTGCCATCCGGATTCTGAATGAAAAGCAGAATCCAAGCTTTAAGATGGCGTGGCTCGTCCCGGTTCTTTTATTCCCGGTGTTCGGCGCGATGCTTTATATTTTCATCCAGCTCCAGATGGAGACAAAGATCCTGGCCAGGCGGATTTCGGATATCACGAGGGAGACGGGGAGCTATCTTGTGCAGGAACCGGCCGTTCAGGAGCAGTTGGAGAAAAAGAGCGTCCGGGAGGCCAATCTCTGCAATTATATGAGAGACTGGGGCGGATATCCCGTCTGCAACAGGACGAATGTGAAATATTATCCGCTGGGAGATGATTTTTTCCCGGAGCTTTTAGAGGAGTTAAAAGAGGCAAAGCGGTTTATTTTTCTTGAGTTTTTTATCATAAAGCATGGCATTATGTGGGATAGTATCGCAGAGATCCTGGAAAAGAAGGCGGCAGAGGGCGTCGAAGTCCGCGTCATGTACGACGGCACCAACTCCTTTGCGAACCTTCCCCACAGCTATCCCAAGGAGCTTCGCGCCAAAGGGATCCAGTGCCGCGTCTTTAACCCGATCCGGCCGGCCATCTCCACGAGCCAGAACAACCGCGACCACAGGAAGATCCTGGTGATCGACGGCCACACAGCCTATACGGGCGGTGTGAACCTGTCGGATGAATATATTAACCGCCAGATCCGGTTCGGCCACTGGAAGGACAACGCCATCCGCTTAAAAGGGGAGGGCGTAAAGAGCTTTACCGTCATGTTTTTAAGAATGTGGAACGTCTGCACCAGGGAGCAGAATTATAACTTTGGGAAATATCTCGACCGCGGCGATTATTTCTATCCGCCGGAGCTTCCCATGGACGGCTTCGTGATGCCCTTTTCCGACAGTCCCATGGACCGGGAAGCCGTGGGGCACCAGCTTTACCTGGATATTTTGTACCAGGCGAAAAAGTATGTGTACATCATGACGCCGTACCTGATTATTGACGATGAGATGGCGACGGCCCTTTCCTATGCGGCCAAGCGCGGCGTGGACACGGTCATCATCATGCCCCATATCCCGGATAAGAAGTATGCGTTCATGCTGGCGCGGACATACTATCCGGAGCTTATTGAGGCCGGCGTAAAGATTTATGAATACACGCCGGGCTTTGTCCATTCCAAGACGTTTGTCAGCGACGGGGAAAAGGCAGTCGTGGGCACGATTAACATGGATTTCAGGAGCCAGTTCCTGCATTTTGAGTGCGGTGTCTACCTCTATAAGACGCCGGTGATCCGGGATATCCGCAGGGACTTTGACGAGACGCTTAAACGGTGCATGCCGATGACCATGGAGGACTGCAAAAAGCTGCCTCTCTGGTACCGGTTTACAGGCCGTGCCCTGCGCCTTGTGGCGCCGCTTATGTAGGCGGCAGGACGCAGGCGCGGCGCGTGCCAGATCCGTATTTTTTATAAGGAGACGATGGATATGACAGATGCAGCCCTTGTGCTGGAGGGCGGCGCCCTGCGGAGTGTATTTTCCGCAGGCGTCACAGATGTCCTGATGGAGCGTCAGGTGGAATTTGCCTATGTAAACGGGGTGTCGGCCGGCGCCATGAGCGGCATGAACTATATTGCCAGGCAGCCTGGCCGGATGTTCCGGATCAGTATGGAATACACCAGGGACAAGCGGTACATGAACTTAAGCCCCCGCCACATCCTGAGGAACAGGGAGATTTTTTCGTTTGATTTTGTGTTCGGGGAGCTGAGCGATAAGCTGGTGCCTTTCCACTATGAAGAATTTTACCGTTCGCCGCAGCGGTTTGAGGCCGTTGCCACCCGCTGCCGGACAGGAAAGCCGGAGTTTTTTGAAAAGGGAAAGTGTGACGATATCTGTGCGGCCGTCATCGCCTCCGGCAGCATGCCGGTGTTTTCCAAAATGGCGAAGGTGGACGGGAAGCGGTACCTGGACGGCGGGGTTTCTCTCCCGATTGCGTACCGCCGCGCCATGGAACAGGGGTATGAAAAGGTCGTGCTCCTTCTGACCCGGGAAGAGGGCTATCGGAAAAAGCCCATGGGCGCGCTCCAGAAACGTGCCTTCAGCCGGTATTTTGCGCCGCTTCCGGAGCTGTGCGCTTCAATTTATGAGATCCCTGACCGGTACAACCGGATGCAGGAGGAAATTTCGGAACTGGAAAAGGAAGGAAAAGTTTTTGTCCTGCGGCCGAAGAACCACGTGACAGTCTCCCGCACCGAGCGGAATCCGGCAAAGCTTGCGGCCCTTTACGAGGAAGGGCGCGCCGTCTGTGAAGAACAGTTCGAGGCGCTTATGAAATATCTGGAAGAATAGAAGGACAGAACATGAGACGGCAGGAAAACCGTGAAGCAGGCGGTTTCCTGCCGCAGCTTTGTTTTCCGGGAAATGGTGCGCCTCTTTGGCCTTACAGGAAATGGAAACCGGTTGCGGCAGAAATGAGGCAAAACCGGGAAATAAAAATTTTGTGAACAAAAATTCACAAAAACTACACAAAGGTCTGTTACAGTGTAACAGTCAATTTCAGATTCTTATTTTGAGAGGAGTTCAGTCGATGATACATGGAAAAGCGGCGGCAGCTCTGACGGCGGTTTGTGCCATCTCTGTTGGCATGAGCGGGACCGTCTTTGCAGCCAGCAGTACCTTTGAGATGCGGAAAAAGGCCGTGAGCCTTCTGGGAATCATAAATACGTCAAACGAGAGCGCGACTGTGACGCGGCAGGAATTTGCCAGGATGCTAGTGAACGCGTCGGATTACAGGACGAACGTGAAGGCAGCCAGCAATGTGGCTGTGTTTTCGGATGTGGCGAGCACCAGCGAATATGCCTATGCCATCCGCATTGCGGCCGACAACGGCTGGATGAGCGGATATCTGGGCGGCATGTTTAAGCCGGAGGAGCCCATTGCCATGAAAGATGCCGTGAAGGCTATGCTGGCCATTCTGGGCTATGAAAACAGCGATTTTTCCGGGAACCTTCAGGAAAACCGCATGGCTAAGTTTTCCTCCCTTTCCCTGGATACGAATCTTTACCGGGATGCCGACGAGGTTCTTACATATGAGGACTGCATCAACCTGTTTTACAACCTGATGAAGGCAAGTACGAAATCCGGCGGCCAGTATGGGAGCCAGGTGTTTGACATTACCTACAATTCCGACGGGGAAATCAACACGTCGTCGATCCTGGACGACAGCTTAAAGGGGCCGAAGATTTTAAACAACGACAGCCGGAATTTAAAGAGCCTGGTGCCCTTCAGCTTAAGCAAGGCCACCATGTTTCTAAACGGCGAGACGTCGGATGAGTCGGAGATCAACGACTATGCGACGGTCATCTACTACCATGAGTCCACGAAGACTATTTTTGCCTATTCCGACAGCGGAGAAAACAAAGGAGCCACCGAAGGCCGGATCCGCGCCATCTATTACAGCGAGACCGATCCGTTTACGCCGGTGTCCGTGGAGTTAGATACCTACGAGCAGGACCGGGAGGATGGCGGCTACGACCAGTTTTTAGTGAGCGGCTCGGAACTCCAGTACCTGTTTTCTGTGTACGGCGATTTCCGTGTCGGCGACGATGTGGCAGTCGTATGGGAAAAGAGCGGCAGCGGTGAAAATGCCTCCTACACGATTGTCGATGTAGTGGGAGATAACTAAAGGAGCAGAATATGGAAGAGAAAAACCTGACGGCAGAGGAAGCAGCTAAGCCGGAAACAGAAGAGAAGGCTTCCCCGGCGCCGAAGAAAAAGAAAAAAAGGAAGAAGGGCGGAAAGAAAATTTTCGTCATTCTCATTGTTGTCCTGCTCCTTCTTATGGCAGCTTATTCTGCGATGAAAAAAGGGAAGAATGCCGAGACGTCGGCGGAGGCATCGGCCGTGCAGACGGCCACGGCTCAGAGGATGGATATTTCCTCGGAGCTTACGGCTTCCAGCTCTCTTTCGCCGAAGGACACGTACCAGATCACATCCCTCGTGGAGGGAGAAATTTTAGAGGCGCCGTTTGAGGAGGGCGACGTGGTGGAAAAGGATCAGATCCTTTACCGGATCGACAGTTCCTCCATGGACCGGGACATGAACTCGGCCCAGACCTCCCTTACACGTGCCCAGGAGAAGCTTCAGACGGCCCAGGAGGACTACAATGAGGCTGTCTCAGATTTCAGCGGAAATACATATAAGGCCACGGAGAGCGGATATTTAAAGAAGATTTACATTGAGGCCGGCGGGAAGGTAGGGAACGGTACGCAGATCGCCGATCTCTACGACGATACCACCATGGAACTTCGTGTTCCGTTTTTATCGGCGGAGGCAGCTATGATTACGGCAGATATGCCTGTCACCGTGACCCTGGAGGATCTGGGGGAAACGCTTTCCGGCCAGGTAAAAACCGTCAGCAGCCTTGATGAGACGCTGACCGGCGGCCGGCTCGTCCGCTATGTCACGCTTACCGTCCCCAACCCCGGCGGCCTCACGACGGACATGACGGCCACGGCTGCGGTCGGCGAATTTATCTGCGCCGCAGAGGGGACGTTTGCCCCGGCAGTGGAGAAAACCATGAACGCCGAGCTTTCCGGGAACGAAAGCCTGGAAATTGAGGCCATGCTGGTATCCGAGGGGACGTATGTGACGGTGGGGACGCCGATTTTTAAGGCTACGGACAAATCCATGGAAAAATTCATGCGGAATTTTGAGGACAGCTTAAACTCCGCCGAGGACAGCCTGGAATCAGCAGAAAACAGCCTGGAAAACACCCAGGACAATCTGGACAACTATACGATCACGGCGCCGATTTCCGGCACGGTCATCACAAAAACCTCGAAGGCCGGAGACAATATCACGAAGGGAACCAGCGGTTCCACGACCATGGCGGTGATCTACGACCTTTCCTCCATGACGCTTGAAATGTCTGTCGACGAGCTGGACGTGCGGAGCGTCAAGGTAGGGCAGGCTGTGGAAATTACGGCTGACGCCATCGAGGGACAGACCTTCTACGGTACGGTGACGAACGTGAGCCTGGAGGGGAATTATTCCAACGGCGTCACAAATTACCCGGTCACGGTGACGCTTGAGGAGACCGGAGACCTGCTTCCCGGCATGAATGTGGATGCGACGATCATCCTGGAAAACTCCGAGCAGGCCCTCTGTGTACCGGCAGGGGCCCTGATGCGCGGAAACCGCGTCTATGTGAAGGATGAAACGGTGACAGAGCCCCAGGGCGGCGTGCCGGCCGGCTTCCGTGCGGTGGAGGTGGAGACCGGCGTTATCAATGACGAATACGTGGAAATCCTTTCCGGGCTTTCCGAGGGCGATGAGGTCTATGTGGATCCCAATGCCGGAGCTTCATCTGTCACCGGCATGTGGCAGATGGGCGGCGGCCGCGGCCCGGGCGGCGGAGGTCCCGGAGGCGGAGGACCGGGCGGTGGACGTCCATAAGCGGGGAGGAGACGGTTCAGATGGAAGACAAGAACAAAAATACGCCTCTCATAGAGTTGAAAAACATTTATAAAATTTATCAGATGGGCGACGAGGAGGTACGGGCCAACGACGGGATCAGCCTGACGATTTACCGCGGCGAGTTTGTGGCCATTGTGGGAAAGTCCGGAAGCGGAAAGTCCACGCTCATGAACATCATCGGCGCCCTGGATGTACCGACGGAAGGAGAATATTTCCTGGGCGGCGAGGACGTCAGCGATATGAGCGACAACCAGCTTGCGGAAATCCGCAACAAGATGATCGGCTTCGTGTTCCAGCAGTACAACCTTTTGCCGAAATTAAACCTTCTGGAAAACGTCGAGCTTCCTCTTCTCTATGCCGGGATGGACACCTGGGACAGGAGAGAGAGGGCTTTGGAGTCCCTGGAGCGTGTCGGCTTAAAGGAAAAATGGAAGAATTATCCGAACCAGCTCTCCGGCGGCCAGCAGCAGAGGGTATCCATTGCAAGAGCCCTGGCGGCCGAGCCGTCCCTGCTTCTTGCCGACGAGCCCACGGGCGCCCTGGATTCCAGGACGGGAAGAGAGGTGCTGGACTTCTTTAAGAAATTAAACGACGAGGGCAACACCATCGTCATGATTACCCATGACAGCTCCATTGCCATGGAGGCCAGGCGTGTTGTCAGGATCCATGACGGGAAGATCAATTTTGACGGAGATGTAAAGGAATATGCTGCAATCATTTAAAATGGCCTTAAGGAGCATCTGGGGCAACAAAATGCGTTCTTTTCTTACGATGCTCGGGATCATCATCGGCGTTGCCTCCGTCATTATCCTGGTGAGCATCGTCAACGGGCAGATGTCCTACATGGTGGAGAGCTTCGCCAGCATGGGCATGAATAAGATCAACGTGAATTATACGGCTCTGGCCTCCAGAACCATAGATGTCGACGAGTTCTATGAGTTTTATGAGGAACATCAGGATCTCTTTGCCCAGATGTCGCCGAACGTGTCGGTGAATGTCACGGTCAAGCATGGCTCTGACACCATGGATGCCACATCCGTGGGCGGGTACAGCGAAGAATACCTGGATATTCAGGGCTATGAGATCGCTTACGGCAGGAACCTGCTCTATTCGGATATGGCTGCGCGGCAGAAGGTGGCCGTTGTCGGCGCGTATGTGGCTTCCGAGCTTTACGGAAGCAGCGAGAGGGCTGTCGGGGAGAATATCAAGCTGAACGGTGAACCGTATCAGATTGTCGGCGTCGTGGAACAGCAGACCGAGGATCTGAGCGATTTTGATGACGGCTGCACCGATGACTTCGTCTGGATCCCGTACAGCCGGGCCGTGAAGATGTCGCGGAATGCCGTTATTACCAACTACATATTTACATCGGCGGATGTCAGTCAAAGCAGCCAGTGCAGATCGGCTCTGGAAGACTTTCTGCTGGACAAATTAAAGAGCGACGATTTCTTCCATGTCACGGCCATGAGCGAGCTTATGGATACCTTAAACGAGCAGATCGCCATGATGTCGGCCATGCTCGGCGGCATTGCCGGGATCTCCCTTCTCGTGGCAGGCGTCGGCGTCATGAATATCATGCTGGTGTCCGTGACGGAGCGTACTAGGGAAATCGGCATCCGGAAGGCCCTGGGAGCCAAGCGGCGCGTCATCATGCAGCAGTTTGTCATTGAGGCGGCCGTCACCAGTTCTATCGGCGGCATCATCGGCATTATCGTCGGCTCTGCGGCTACGACAGGGCTTGGGAACCTGCTTGGAATCCCGTCCACGCCGACGCCGTCGGCCGTAATCATCTCCTTTTCCGTATCCGTGGGTATCGGCCTGATCTTCGGCTACATGCCGGCGGCCCGCGCAGCAAGGCTTAATCCCATCGAGGCCCTGCGGAGCGAATAAGCGCGAAAAGCCCTTGAACTTTCCGGCGGCAGATAGTAAGATAGTCGTTGAGAACTGCCAAAAGAAAGGGAGAATCAGATATGAAAGTTGTGGATATGCACTGCGACACCATTCTGGAGCTGTATGCCAAAAAACAGAAGGGAGAGGCGGTCTCTATCGCCGAAAACGATCTGCACATCGACCTCTCAAAGATGGAAAAGGGAGATTACCTTGTCCAGAATTTTGCCATCTTTACTCCGCTGGAGGAGATCAAAGGGATCATGTCCCCTCCGGAGTACGCGTTCCGCCTTGCCGACCTGTTTTTTGCGGAAATGCGGAAATACCCGGAACGGATCGGCATTGTAAAGAGCTTTGCGGACATCGAGGAAAATCAGAAGAAAGGGCGCATGTCTGCCATGCTTACGATGGAAGAGGGCGCCGTCTGCGAGGGAAAGCCGGAATATCTCCGGATTTTCTATGAGCTGGGCGTGCGGATGTTCACGTTTACGTGGAATTATCAAAACGAGCTGGCCTGGCCAAATCAGGTACATATGACAGGGCCCCACGCGGGCACTTTCGCACCGGAGACGGAGCATGGGCTTACGGAGCGGGGCTTTGAATTCCTGGAGGAAATGGAGCGGCTCGGTATGATCGCCGACGTGTCCCATCTCGGCGACAAGGGGATCTTTGACGTGATTGCCCACAGCAGAAAGCCGTTTGTGGCAAGCCATTCCAATGCACGTGCTGTCTGCGGCCATGTGCGGAACCTGACGGATGAGATGATCCGGGGCATCGCCGAAAAAGGCGGCGTCATCGGTATGAACTACTGCCCGTCGTTCCTTCGTGATGCGGATAAATGGGGAAATCCGGGAAATGAGTATCAGGTTTCCCTGGACGATGTGGTGAACCATATCCGCCATATTAAGAAGGTGGGCGGCATTGACGCCGTAGGCCTTGGCTCTGATTTTGACGGGACGCCGATTTCCTTTGAAATGAAGGGCGCTCAGGACATGGGGCTTCTGGCCGACAAGCTGGCGGCCGAGAAGTTTACGGATTCTGAGATCGAAAAGATTTTTTATAAGAACGTACTCCGGGTGTACCGGGACGTACTATAAAGGGGAAAGGCCGTCTGGCGGGAACGTCAGACGGTTTTTCCATATACGGCAGTCTGCCGCAGGACGCGTAGGAAAACACTTTCTTAATAATTTCACACTTTCGTAAGAATTTATTTTTGCATTTTTTCCTCTTTTATGGTAAACTTGTATGCAGGTGATTTTTGCCGGAGAAGATCCGGCGCTGACGACAAGACAGAATTTCAGAGGAGAGAAGAACATGTTCGATGACAAGAAGCCGGTGGATTATATGGCTTCCATCAATAAGGCACGCAGGAAGCGGAATCAGAATCCGTACTGGAAATACATTGCGGCGGCAGCGGCCGTCTGCGTCGTGGCCGGCGGCATCTGGTTCGGGAGCCGCTTTATAAAAACAGGAGAGGAAGGCGATCCGGAGACGTCCGCAGAGACCGTGACGGCGACGGTGGACGAGGTGACGGCATCCAGAGAAGCCGAGGCTGAGTCCAGGGCGGCTGAAGCGCAGAAAAAGCATGAGGAGGACGTGCAGAATGTGGTGAACTCCTATGCGAATCTCGGGATGGTGCAGGTATCCGGCTACCTGAACATGCGGAAAAGCCCGGAGACAGGCTCCCAGGTGGTCGGAAAGCTCCTTGACGGAAGCGCCTGTCAGATTATGGAGGAGTTAGACGGCTGGTACCATGTGACTTCCGGCGGCATTGAAGGGTATGTGAGTTCAGAATATGTGATTACCGGCGATGCAGCCAGGGAAAAAGCGGCGTCCCTTGTGACGGATCTGGCTGTCGTTTTGACGGACAACTTAAATATCCGCGAGGAACCGTCCACCCAGTCCAACGTGGTTGGTCAGTGCTTAGAGGGCGAGCGGTATGAAATTTTAGGCCAGGAGGACGGCTGGTATCAGATTCCCGGCGGCTATATCTCCATGGACTATGCAGAAAAGCGGTTCGGCCTCAACGAGGCCAGGAAGCTGGATTTAAAGGCCATGGTGTTAAATTACTACAACAATCCCGGCGTCTCCAACGTGACGAATTACCTGAATATCCGGGATGCGGCCAGCGAATCAGACGGAAAGATTATCGGAAAGCTGCCAAGCTATGCCGGCTGTGAGATTCTGGAAGAGACGGACGGCTGGTACAAGATCCGTTCCGGGAACCTGACAGGCTATGTGAAAGGCGACTATATCCTGACCGGCGACGCGGCCCGCCAGGCGGCCATGGAGCACGCGGAGCTGATGGCCGTCGTGAGCACCGACCGGCTGAACGCCAGGACGGAGCCGTCCACGGACGCAAAGATCTGGACACAGATTTCCAACAACGAGCGGTACCATGTGCTCCAGCAGTTAGACGGCTGGGTGCAGATCGAATTTGATGAAGGCGGCGAAGGCGACGGAAGCAATGAGATCACTTCGGCATACGTGTCCACTGATTATGTGGACGTGCGGTATGCGCTGGCCGAGGCCATTAAGTTCTCGCCGGCCGAAGAGAAGGCGTCTCTGAGGAGCCAGATCGTCAACTATGCGATGCAGTTCCTTGGAAATCCGTATGTATGGGGTGGCACGAGCCTTACAAAAGGCGCCGACTGTTCCGGATTTACCATGTCGGTTATGAAACATTTCGGCATTTCCCTGCCGCATTATTCCGGCTCCCAGGCTCAGAGAGGGAAGCGGATCAAGTCCAGCGAGATGCGGCCCGGCGACCTGATTTTCTACGGAAACAGCAGCGGTACCATTAACCATGTGTCGATGTATATCGGAAACGGACAGGTCATCCATGCGGCAAGCAAGAGAAGCGGAATCAAGATTTCCACATGGAATTACAGGACCCCGCTTCGGATCGTCAACGTGATCGGCGACTGATCATATATATAAGCAGAATAAAATCTCCTTTTCCACACAAACTAAGGAAAACTGTGTGGGAAAGGAGATTTTTTTGTATGGAAAACATGTTTGGCCCATGGTTCGGCTACGGCGGAGAAGAGGATCTGGCTTTTCGGGAACGGGAAACCGGGCGCGTCCCGGCGCTTCAGGCGGAGAGAAGAAATGCCGTCATGGAGGCAAAAAACGGAGCGGGCAGATCTTCCGGCGATAAGACAAAGGAAGAAGAGGAGCGGATCCGGGAAAACGGCCAGCTCACCCTGGGAGGCGCAAAGAAGGGGCGCATCCACCTGCTCTCCATCATCGGTGAGATTGAGGGACATGAAAATCTGTCCGGCAGCACAAAGACGACAAAGTATGAACATATCCTGCCGAAGCTTGCGGAGGTGGAGGACGATGAGGACATCGAGGGCGTCCTCGTCCTCATCAACACCGTGGGCGGGGATGTGAGCTGCGGCCTGGCCCTCGCGGAGATGCTGGCCTCCTTAAGCAAGCCGACGGTATCCCTTATCATCGGCGACAGCCATTCCATCGGCGTTCCCCTGGCCGTAGCGACGGATTATTCCTTTATCGTCCCCACCGGTACCATGATGGTGCACCCGGTGCGGATGACGGGCATGGTGATCGGCACGGCCCAGACGTATGAGTATTTCGAGATGATTGAGGAGCGGATCTTAAGCTTTGTGTCAGGCCACAGCAGAATTTCCCATGAAGAGTTAAAAGGTCTGATGCACAACACGAAGATGCTGACAAAGGATCTGGGGACAGTTTTGGTTGGAAAGGATGCGGTGGAAAAGGGATTGATTAACGAGGTGGGCGGAATCCGGGAGGCGCTTTCTAAGCTGTATGAGATGATTGATGGGAAATAGTGCCTTCCCAGCCCCCAAAAAGAACCTGCGTTCTGATTCCGGTTGCAATTTAGGCTCATTTAAGCTATACTAAACCAAGAAGGCTTCGGCCTGGAGTTCTATTAAGGGAGGCTTCGGTTTGGCAGGCAGCAGCAGTAAGAAAAAAACAGCATCGACCTCAAAGAAAAGCACGGCAAAGCGTACAGGAAAAAAACAGGAGACAGGCTTTCTCCAGTCAGAAGTGGCAATACTGGGAACCTTTGCAGTCTCTGTTTTCTTATTTTTAAGCAACTTTCATATCTGCGGGTTCATCGGGGATTTTTTAAGCCAGATCATGCTTGGCGTGTTCGGCTCCATCGGCTATATCGCCCCGGTGCTTTTAACGGCAGGCATGATTTTTTATGCATCGAACAAGGGCAACATCCGCGCCGTCTATAAAATGCTGGCGGTGGAGGTGCTCCTTTTAGTCCTCTGCGGGCTGGCCCAGCTTGTGTTCGGCGGCGGCTACACAGAGGGACAGACACTGAAGGAAATTTATGAAACGGCAGGCGAGAGCGGCATGGGCGGCGGCATTATTGGCGGCGCCCTTGTGGTGCTCTTACATACGGCAGTTGGAACCATCGGTTCCTATCTGATTCTTCTTCTGGCCCTTATTATCTGTCTTGTCTGCATCACGGAGAAATCCTTTGTATCGGCGGTGAAAACCGGCGGCGGGAAGGCGTACCAGTATGCCAGGGAGGATTATGACAGGAGAAAAGAGATCCGCGAGGAGCGGCGCCTCTTAAAAGAAGAACAGAAGGTTCACGGCGTCAACTTAAACTCCACGGATCTGTCAAAGGATGTGCAGACGGCTGTCATGGAAGAAACACCGGAAGCACTGCGGGAAGAGCCGGCGATTGCGGCTTCGGAGCCGGAAAAAGAACCGGCAGCGGCCATGCAGGCACAGGAAAAAATCCAGATGCCGGATCCGGCCGACATTTTTGTCGGGAAAATTGCGGCGCCGCCAACCAGTTTTGCGGCAGACGAAGACGAAGTTCCCTTCGAGGAGGACATCTCCCTTTCCCGCCCGCGGGTGGACGAGGATGTCTTCGTGAGCCGCGATACGAGGACACTGGAGGAAATGGAGCTGTTTTCGGCCCCTTCCTTTGAAAGCGAAGGGCGGCTTTCTGAAAAACAGACGGCGGAAAGTGCGCCGAAACCGTCCTTTGAGGAGCCGGTTCCCGTAGTAGAAGACTCCGGCATTTTCCACACGCCGGAAGAACGCAAGACCGTAGTGACGGCCTCGGGAAAGGTCATCGAGACCGACACGGAAGAGATCGTAAAAAAGAAAATGGAAGCAAGAAAGCAGGCCGCCGCAGAGAAGGCGGACAGCGAGAGCTCCGTCCGCGCGGAGATTGAAAAGGCCGAAGAAAAGGTGAAAAAAGAGTATGTTTACCCGCCGATGACGCTTTTAACCAGGAAAAAAGGAAGTTCCGGCGAGTTTTCCGATAAGGAATACAAGGAGACGGCCATCAAGCTCCAGCAGACATTGCGGAATTTCGGCGTCGGCGTCACCGTCACCAACATCAGCTGCGGCCCTACGGTCACGCGCTATGAGCTGCACCCGGAACAGGGCGTAAAGGTGAGCCGGATTTTGGCCCTGGCGGACGATATTAAACTGAACCTGGCGGCGGCTGACATCCGTATCGAGGCGCCGATCCCGGGAAAGGCGGCCGTGGGAATCGAGGTGCCCAATAAGACCAACAGCATTGTTTACTTAAGAGAGCTTTTGGAGAGCGATGAATTTAAAAAGCACCCATCCAAGCTGGCCTTTGCCGTCGGAAAAGACATCGGCGGCCAGACCATTGTGGCTGACCTGGCGAAGATGCCCCATCTTTTAATTGCCGGCCAGACCGGCTCGGGAAAATCCGTGGGCATCAACACGATGATTATGAGTCTCCTCTACCATTCGTCACCGGAGGACGTAAAGCTCATCATGGTTGACCCGAAGGTGGTGGAGCTGTCTGTCTACAACGGGATCCCCCATCTGTTAATCCCCGTCGTGACGGATCCCAAAAAGGCGGCCGGTGCCTTAAACTGGGCCGTGGCGGAGATGACGGAACGGTACAAGAAATTTGCCGACTGCAACGTCCGTGACCTCAAGGGCTACAATGCGCGGATTAAGAAAATCGAGGAAGCCGGAGACGTCCCGGCAGAGGAAATTCCAAATAAGCTGCCGCAGATCGTCATCATCATCGACGAGCTGGCAGACCTTATGATGGTTGCATCCAATGAAGTGGAAGACGCCATCTGCCGTCTGGCACAGCTTGCCCGGGCAGCCGGCATCCATCTTGTGATTGCGACCCAGAGGCCGTCGGTCAACGTCATCACCGGCGTCATCAAGGCAAACGTGCCGTCGAGGATCGCCTTCTCCGTGGCGTCCGGCGTGGACTCCAGGACGATCATCGACATGAACGGAGCGGAAAAGCTCCTTGGAAACGGCGATATGCTGTTTTACCCGTCCGGCTATCCGAAGCCGGTGCGCGTCCAGGGCGCCTTCGTCTCGGATGGAGAAGTGTCGCGGGTGACAGATTTCTTAAAGGAACAGAATACGGAAGGCAGTTACAGCAGGGAAGTTGAAGCAAAAATGAACCAGCCTGTCCAGGGAGGCGGCGCAGACGGCGGAAACGAGCGCGACGTGCTGTTCCCTGATGCCGGGAAGTTCATCATAGAGAAGGACAAGGCCTCCATTGGGATGCTCCAGCGGATGTTCAAAATCGGTTTCAACCGGGCGGCCAGGATCATGGATCAGCTTGCCGAGGCAGGCGTCGTCGGGGAAGAGGAAGGCACGAAGCCGAGGAAAGTTTTGATGTCCATGGAGGAGTTTGAGGCGTTCTTAGAAGGCGGATACTAAATGAGACAAAGGAGAGAGGGAAGATGAAAACAGACATTCAGATTGCACAGGAAACCGAGATGCTTCCAATCAAGGAAGTGGCGGTACAGTACGGGATTTCGGAGGACGATCTCGAGCTTTACGGAAAGTATAAGGCGAAGATCACCGACGAGCTCTGGAACGAGGTGAAGGACAGGCCGGACGGGAAGCTCGTCCTCGTGACGGCCATCAACCCGACGCCGGCCGGCGAGGGAAAGACGACCACCAGCATCGGCCTTGCCCAGGCGCTGACGAAAGCAGGAAAGAAGACCATGCTGGCGCTCAGGGAGCCGTCCCTTGGGCCGTGCTTTGGAATCAAAGGCGGCGCTGCCGGCGGCGGCTATGCCCAGGTGGTGCCGATGGAGGACTTAAACCTTCATTTCACCGGCGATTTCCACGCCATCACGACGGCCAACAACCTGCTTGCGGCCCTTCTTGACAATCACATCCAGCAGGGCAATGCCCTCGGCATTGACACGAGGCAGATTTTATGGAAACGCTGCCTGGACATGAATGACCGCGCCCTCAGAAACATCGTCATCGGCCTCGGCGCAAAGGCGGACGGCGTCGTCCGTGAAGATCATTTCGTCATCACCGTGGCCTCGGAAATCATGGCGATCCTCTGCCTGGCAAATGACATGGAGGACTTAAAGGAGCGTCTCGGAAAGATCATCGTCGCATATAATTTTGCAGGGGAGCCGGTAACGGCAAAACAGCTTAACGCTGTGGGTTCCATGGCCGCCCTTCTTAAGGATGCCATGAAGCCGAACCTGATCCAGACCTTAGAGCATACGGGCGCCCTCGTACACGGCGGCCCCTTCGCCAACATCGCCCACGGCTGCAACAGCGTAAAGGCCACGAAGACGGCCATGAAGCTTGCCGATATCACTGTGACCGAGGCCGGCTTCGGCGCAGACCTGGGTGCAGAGAAATTCTTCGACATCAAATGCCGCAAGGCCGGCTTAAAGCCGGATGCCGTTGTCCTTGTTGCGACGGTGCGCGCATTAAAATACAACGGCGGCGTGCCCAAGGATCAGCTTTCCGAGGAGAACCTGGACGCCTTAAAGAAGGGCATTGTAAATCTGGAAAAACACATTGAGAACATCCAGAAATACCATGTCCCGGTTGTCGTGACCTTAAACTCCTTCTTAACGGACACAGAGGCAGAGTACGAATTCATTAAGAACTTCTGTGAGGAGAGAGGCTGCGAGTTTGCCCTGTCCGAAGTATGGGCCAAGGGCGGAGACGGCGGCATGGATCTGGCTGAGAAAGTGATTCAGACCTTAGAGACAAAAGAAAGCCATTTTGCGCCGCTTTATCCCGACGAGATGAGCATTTCCGAGAAGATCGAGACGGTTGCAAAAGAGATTTACGGCGCCGGCAAGGTGGTTTACTCCCCGGCGGCCAAGAAGGCCATCGCAAAGATCACGGACATGGGCTTCGGCTCCTATCCGGTCTGCATGGCAAAGACCCAGTACTCCCTCTCCGACGACCAGACGAAGCTTGGCCGTCCCGAGGGCTTTGACTTAAATGTCCGCGACGTCTATGTGAGCGCCGGCGCCGGCTTTGTCGTCGCCCTGACAGGCGCCATCATGACGATGCCGGGACTGCCGAAAAAACCGGCAGCCGACAACATCGACGTGGACGCAGACGGAAAGATTACCGGACTTTTCTAGGCCACGGTACGCCGGCTTAAGAAGAGGAACAGACAAAAAACGCCATGGCGTGAAATGGCAAAGGGGCGGGACGGATGCCGGAAACGGCAGATATCGTCCGGCCCTTTGCCGCGGCGCATCACATTTTGAGAACCGGAGGGAAGTATGAGAATCAGAGACTGGTTAGAACGGATGGACTACGAGCTGGTGCAGGGGAGCCTGGACAGCCCGGCGGAGGAAGTGGTTTACGACTCCAGGAAAGCAGGAAAAAACACGGTATTCGTCTGCATCAAGGGAAGCGTCAGGGATTCTCATGAATTTATCCCAGACGTCCTGGCTGCCGGATGCAGGATCCTCGTGGTGGAAGAGGACGTAAAGGCGCCGGAGGACGCGACGGTTCTGAAAGTAAAAAACGGCCGTATGGCCCTTGCCGAGCTTTCCGCCGCCAGGTTTGGCTACCCGGCGGAAAAGATGGTGATGATCGGCATCACCGGAACCAAGGGAAAGACGACGACGAGCCACATGGTAAAGGCGGCCCTGGAGGCAGCCGGGAAAAAGGTGGGCCTCATCGGAACCAACGGCGCTGTGATCGGGAAGGAAAAATACCCGACCTCCAACACGACGCCGGAATCCTATGTGCTTCAGGAATACTTTGCAAAAATGGCGGATGCAGGCTGTCAGTACGTGGTGATGGAGGTTTCCTCCCAGGCGCTCATGTTAAACCGGGTTGGCGGGATTACCTTCGACTACGGCATGTTCACCAACATTTCGCCGGATCACATCGGGCCGAAGGAACATGAAAGCTTTGAGGAATATCTCTACTATAAATCACGGCTCCTTACGGCCTGCCGCACCGGCCTTGTAAACCGCATGACAGACCATTATGAGGAGATTGTAAAGGACGCCTCCTGCCGCCTTATTACCTATGCGCTGGAGGGAGAGGCAGATTTTACGGGAGGAAACCTTCATTATGCCTCGGACCATGAATTTGTCGGGATCGAGTTTGACATGAAGGGGCTCCTTTCTGGCCGTGTCCGCGTGGGGATGCCGGGAAAATTCAATGCCGACAACGCCCTGGCGGCGCTGGCCGTGTGCAGCCTGGCACTGAAAGGCGAAGACGGGACGCTTTCCGAGGAAACGAAGCAGGCGCTCCTTCATTCCCTGGAAAACGTCCGCGTGGACGGGCGCATGGAGATCGCCTACGTCTCCAGAATTTGCAGCGTCATCGTCGACTACGCCCACAATGCCGTCAGCATGGAAAGTCTGCTGTCCACGCTCAGGGATTACCATCCGAAGCGCCTTGTCTGCGTCTTTGGCTGCGGCGGAAACCGGGCAAAGGAGCGGCGCTATTCCATGGGAGAAATCGGCGGCCGCATGGCGGATTTTAACATCCTGACGGCCGACAACCCCAGGTATGAGAAAAACGAGGACATCATAAAGGATATTGAGGCCGGCATGGCAAAGACCGATGGGAAGTACATCGTGATTCCCGACAGGCGGGAGGCCATTGCCTATGCGATGAAACATGCCGAAGAGGGCGACATGATCGCCATCATCGGAAAGGGCCACGAGGACTATCAGGAGATCGAGGGCGTGCGCCATCATTTCCTGGACCGGGAAGTGGTGGAAGAAACGGCAAAGGAGCTGGCGTAAATGGAAAACAAGACAGTAAAAGAAATGTTAGAGGCGACCGGGGGGACGCTTCTTTGCGGAAGCCAGGATACGCCCCTTCGGTGCATCAGCCTGGATTCCAGGAACATGAAGGGCGGCGATCTGTTTGTCCCGCTTTTGGGCGAAAAGGTGGATTCCCACCGCTTCATCGGCCAGGCCTTTGAAAACGGCGCGGCGGCCTCCCTCACAAGCGAGGAAATTTCCGGAAGCTTTGAAGGCAAGGCGTTAATCCGCGTCGCGGACACGAAAAAGGCGCTTCAGGACATCGGCCGCTATATGAGAAACCGCCTCTCCCTGCCGCTTGTTGGCGTGACGGGAAGCGTCGGGAAGACGACCACAAGAGAGATGATCGCCGCGGCCCTTTCGGCCGGGTTTCAGGTATTTAAAACACGCGCCAATCAAAACAGCCAGGTGGGCGTGCCGATTACCATCTCCGAAATTTCAAAGGACGATCAGGTGGGCGTCATCGAGCTTGGTATGAGCGAGCCCGGCGAGCTGACGGTGATTGCAAAGATTGCCCGGATCGACATGGCCGTCATCACAAACATCGGCATTGCCCACATCGAACAGCTTGGCTCCAGAGAAAACATCCGCCGTGAAAAGCTCACGATCCAGGACGGCTTAAAGGAAGGCGGAGTCCTGATCTTAAACGGCGACGACGACATGTTAAAGGACATCAAAGGGCGGGAAGGCATCCGTACCGTCACCTACGGCATGGGGGAGACCTGCGACTTTAAGGCCGAGGACATCCGCCTTTTAGACGGGCGGACGGAATTTACGGCCGTTTACGGCGAAAGCCGCTGTCCGGTGAAGCTTCGCGTCATGGGGCTTCATAACGTCTCAAACGCCATGGCGGCCATGGCCGTCTGCGTCCTTATGGGCATGTCCATGGAACAGGCGGCCGCCGGGCTTTCTACGTTCACCGGCTTTGCCCACCGCCAGCAGGTTTATGCCGGCGCGCGGATGACGATCCTCGACGATTCCTACAACGCAAGCCCGGCTTCCATGGAGGCGGCCATCGACGTGTTCCTGACCTTAAAAAAGGGCAGCCGCCATGTGGCAGTCTTGGCCGATATGAAGGAGCTTGGCGAAAAGACTGAGGAAGCCCACCGGGAAGTCGGGGAGTATGCAGGAAGAGCCGGCCTCGATCTGATTGTGACGCTCGGGCCCTCCTGTCATATACTGGCGGACTCCGCCCGCGCCGTGTCGGATACGGAAATTGTGGAGTTTGAAGATAAGGAAGAGCTGAAACGCTTCCTGGAGAATGAACTTTCGGAGGGCGACTGCGTCCTCATAAAAGGTTCCAACAGCATGGGGCTTTTCGAGCTGGCGGACCGCTTAAAAGAGGCGGCCGGGCCGGAGATGTAAGCGGAAGACGGCCGGCCGGGAGAGCAGGGCAAAAGCAGCCGGTTCCCATGGCGGGGAGCCGGAAGCCCAGGATAACATGGCCGGCCAAAGGCACTGGGCAAAAATGGCCGGCCACGGAAGCCCGGCCGGGCAGAGAAGCCGGAGCAAAAAAGAGAAAGGAGCCGGGACATGGGACAGACATACGCAGATATCATCATCGACATCTCCACCAAAAACGTAGACCGGGTGTTCCAGTACCGGATCCCGGAGCGCCTGGAAGGAAAGATCCATGTGGGCTCCCAGGTGTTAATCCCCTTTGGGAAAGGCGACAGGGAGAGGAAGGGCTATGTGGTGGCCGTCACCACTCAGCCGTCCTTTGCACCTGAAAAGACAAAGGAAATCCTGGATACGGTGAGCGGCGCCGTCCCGGTTCAGGAGCAGATGGTCTGTCTGGCCTGGTGGATGAAGGAGCGGTACGGCTCCACCATGAACCAGGCCCTAAAAACGGTGCTGCCGGTCAAAACGAAGGTGAAGCCCAGGGAAGAAAAGACGATCCGGAGCTTAAAAACAAAGGAGGAGCTCTCACAGCTCCTTTCCGAGGCAGAGAGGAAACGGTTCAAGGCCAGGATGCGGCTTTACAAGGCGCTTTTGGAAAACGAAGAGCTTCCCTACCGCCTTTCTTCGGAGAAGCTGGGCCTTACCATGGCGGCGTTAAAGCCCCTTGAGGAAAAGGGCATTATTGCGGTGGAGACGAAGGAAAACCGGCGGATCCCATTTTCCGGCGGAAACGCCGATGGGAACACGGTGCGCCTGAACATGGAACAGCAGGCGGCCGCGGACGCCGTCCTTTCCGACTACGATTCAGGAATGAGGGGAACGTATCTGCTTTACGGGATCACCGGAAGCGGGAAAACAGAGGTGTACATGGAGCTCATTGCCCATGTGTTAGAAAAAGGCAGGCAGGCCATTGTCCTGATTCCTGAAATTTCCCTGACCTACCAGACGGTCATGCGGTTTTACAGGCGGTTCGGGAGCCGCGTTTCCATCATCAACTCCAGGCTGTCGTCCGGCGAGCGGTACGACCAGATGGAGCGGGCAAGGGCCGGTGAGATCGACATCATGATCGGGCCGCGCTCCGCCCTTTTTACGCCCTTTGAGCACCTTGGCCTCATCATCATCGACGAGGAACACGAGGGCGCCTATAAAAGCGAGACTTCACCCAGGTACCATGCCAGGGAGGTGGCCGAAATGCGGGCGCAGATGAACGGGGCCAGCCTGGTTTTAGGCTCCGCCACGCCGTCTTTAGAGAGCTTTTACATGGCAGAGCAGGGCAGGTACCGGCTTCTTCCGCTCACCAGACGGGCAAAGGAGGAGAGCCATCTGGCTGCCGTTCATGTGGTGGATCTGCGGGAAGAGCTATCCTCGGGAAACCGCTCGGTGTTCAGCAGGAAGTTAAAGTCCATGATGGAGGAACGGCTGGAGAAAAAAGAACAGATCATGCTGTTCATGAACCGCCGCGGCTATGCCAACTTTGTTTCCTGCCGCTCCTGCGGTGAAGCCGTCCGCTGTCCCCACTGCGACGTGAGCCTCACCTACCACCGGGACGGGCGGTTAAAATGCCATTACTGCGGCTATGAGGTTCCGATGCCGGAAAAATGCCCCCAGTGCGGTTCGCCCTACATTGCGGCCTTCGGGACGGGGACGCAGAAGTTGGAGGAGTTTGCGAAACGGGAGTTCCCGTCGGCCAGGATCCTGCGGATGGACGCCGACACCACGGCTAAGAAAGGCGCCCATGAGGAAATCCTTCAGGCCTTTTTGGAGGGCGACGCCGACATCTTAATCGGGACACAGATGATCGTAAAGGGACATGATTTCCCAAACGTGACCCTGGTGGGGATCATGGCGGCCGATCTTTCGTTAAATGCGCCGGATTTCAGAAGCTCGGAGCGCACCTTCGACCTGCTTGTCCAGGCTTCCGGCCGCGCCGGCCGCGGAAAACGTGCCGGCGACGTGGTGATCCAGACGTATGCGCCGGATCATTATGCAATCCGCACGGCGGCCGCCCAGGATTACGGCGCCTTTTATGAACAGGAGTTTTTGTACCGGAAGCTGATGGGGTACCCGCCTGCCGTGGGGCTTCTGGGGATCCAGCTTTCCTCGCCGGACGAAAGGGAGCTTTCCCTGGCGGCTGACAGCCTGTTTCATATGCTTTCGGAGAGGTACCAGGGCACGGGCGCCAGGTTCATCGGCCCTGTGAACGCGGCCCTTTATAAAGTTAATGATATTTACAGAAAAATTTTATATATTAAGCACGAAAATTATGATATACTATTAAGAATCAGGAGTCTTGCCCAGAAATGGGAGGAAAACCGGGATTCCTGCAAAAACGTAATGATTCAGTATGACGGATAGAAAGGATAAAAGACATGGCGATCAGGCAGATTAGGACAATCGGAGATGAAATTCTCACAAAGGAGTGCAAGCCCGTAAAGGAGATGACGGAGCGCACGAGAGAGCTGATTGAGGACATGTTTGAGACAATGTATGACAACAACGGCTGCGGGCTGGCTGCGCCCCAGGTGGGGATCCGCAAGCAGATCGTGGTGATCGACGTGGACGACGGAAACCAGTACGTCCTCATTAACCCGGAAATCCTGGAGACCGACGGGAGCCAGACCGGGGCGGAAGGATGCTTAAGCGTCCCGGGAAAAAGCGGGCAGGTGACGCGCCCGAACTATGTAAAGGTAAAGGCCTTCAATGAAAACATGGAGGAGTACGTCCTGGAAGGGACGGAGCTTCTGGCAAGATGCATCTGCCACGAATGCGACCACTTAAGCGGGAAGCTTTATGTGGATATGGTAGAGGGCGAGCTTATGGATACGGCCGCAGGAGAGGAAGAATAGAGTATGAGAATCATTTTCATGGGGACGCCGGATTTCGCAGTCCCCACCTTAGAGGCCCTGGTAACGGGCGGCCATGAGGTCATCGCCGCCGTTACGCAGCCGGATAAGCCGAAGGGGCGCGGAAAGGCCGTGCTCATGACGCCGGTGAAGGAAAAAGCCCTGGAATACGGGATTCCGGTTTACCAGCCGGTAAAGGCCAGGGAGCCGGAATTTATCGAGGTTTTAAAGAGCCTTGAGCCGGAGGTGATCGTCGTTGTGGCCTTCGGCCAGATCCTTCCGAAGGAAATCCTGGAAATCCCAAGATACGGCTGCGTCAACGTCCATGCCTCCCTGCTTCCCAAATACCGCGGCGCGGCGCCGATCCAGTGGGCCGTCATCGACGGCGAAGAGGAGAGCGGCGTCACCACCATGCAGATGGATGAAGGGCTGGATACGGGAGATATCCTGGAGATGGAAAAAATCCGTCTGGAGGAAAAGGAGACGGGCGGGAGCCTGTTTGACAAGTTGAGCCGTCTTGGCGGGAAGTTAATTTTATCGACGCTTTCCGGCCTGGAAAACGGGACGGTGGTTCCAAGGAAACAGGGCGAGACGACGACACCCTATGCGAAGATGTTAAAAAAGACCATGGGAGAGATCGACTGGAACATGGAAGCGGCTGCCATCGAGCGGCTGATCCGGGGACTGAACCCATGGCCGAGCGCCTATACGTCCTGCAATGGAAAGACGCTTAAAATCTGGGCGGCCGATGTGCTTCCGGGCGGCCAGGGGGAAGAACCTGGACGCGTCCGCGCAGGAAAGGACAGTCTCCTTGTGGAGACAGGAAGCGGCCTGCTTTCGATTACGGAGCTTCAGCTTGAGGGCAAGAAGCGGATGGATACGGCTTCGTTCCTTCGTGGCTTTCAGGTCCCGGATGGGACGGTTCTTGGAAAAGGCTGAAACGCCTTTTCGTTTGAAAGGAGACATGCATATGCTTTATGGCTATGGATACGGGATGTATCCGATGTACTTTGACCCGACGATTATCCTTGTGCTGATCGGCGTGATGCTGTCGCTGTGGGCGCAGGGACGCGTAAATTCCACGTACAGCAAGTACGCCAGAGTCGGGAGCCGGACGGGGATGACCGGCGCAGATGCCGCAAGAAGGCTTCTGGCTTCCCAGGGAATCTACGACGTGACCGTCCGCCAGGTTTCAGGAAATCTGACAGACCACTACGATCCCAGGACGAAGACGGTGAACCTGTCCCAGGGCGTCTACGGCTCCACGTCGGTGGCGGCCATCGGCGTCGCTGCCCACGAGTGCGGCCATGCCATGCAGGACAATGAGGAGTATGCGCCCCTTCGGATCCGCAGTGCCCTTGTGCCGGTGGCAAATTTCGGCTCACAGCTTTCCTGGCCGTTAATCCTTTTGGGTGTAATCTTCGGGGGCCTTGGCTCCCCGCTTGTCCAGATCGGGATCCTTTTATTTACGGCTGCCGTGCTGTTCCAGCTTGTGACGCTTCCGGTGGAGTTCAACGCCTCCTCCAGAGCCGTAAAGCTTCTGGATGCCCAAGGGATTTTGTATGGTGAGGAAGTGACCGGGACGAAGAAGGTCTTAAAGGCAGCGGCCCTCACTTATGTGGCAGCGGCCGCAGGCTCGATTCTCCAGCTTTTAAGACTGCTGATCCTGTTTGGAGGAAGAAATCGTCGTGACTAAAGAGACGAACATCCGGGAGATTGTCCTTGACATTCTCCTGGAAGTGATGGAAAAAGGAAATTACAGCCATCTGATCCTGTCCCAGGCCCTGGAGAAATACCAGTACCTGGAAAAGCAGGATCGGGCTTTTATCACCAGGGTAACGGAAGGAACCCTGGAATATCAGCTTCGCCTGGATGCGGTCATCGACCGGTTTTCCAAAGTGAAGGTGAAAAAAATGAAGCCGGTGATCCGCACAATTTTAAGGATGTCTGCGTACCAGATTCTTTTCATGGAGCGGGTGCCGGATTCGGCCGTCTGCAACGAGGCCGTAAAGCTTGCAAAAAAGCGCCGGTTTGACGGCCTTTCCGGCTTTGTAAACGGTGTTCTGAGGAATATTTCCAGAGAGAAGGGAAGTCTTTCCTTCACGGCGCCGGAAGAGCGGCTTTTGATGCCGGGCTGGATCCTTTCCATGTGGGAAAAGGAGTACGGACGGGAGACGGCAGAGAAAATTGCGGAAAGCTTTCTCACGGAGCGTCCCCTTTCTGTGCGGATCAATCAGAGCCTGGCGTCCAGAAAGACGGTTTTAGAGAGCCTGGGTGCCCAGGGCCTCTCCGTTTCGGAGGACTGGGGGCCCGGTTTTGTGCTGTCTATAAAGGACTATGACTATCTGGATCAGGTGGAGGCGTTCTCGAAGGGCTGGATTACCGTTCAGGATTTCAGCTCGTCCCTCGTGGGCGTGATTGCAGAGCCAAAGTCCGGCGATTTCGTTCTGGACGTTTGCAGCGCCCCGGGCGGGAAAACCCTTGATATGGCCGACCGGCTTTCCGGCACCGGCCTTGTGGAAGCCAGGGACTTGACGGAATATAAGATTTCCCTGGTGGAGCAGAATGTGTCCCGCTGCGGCTTCGCAAACGTGCGGACAAAGGCAGCCGATGCCAGGATTTTTGACGCAGAATCAGAGGGAAAGGCAGACCTTGTGCTGGCAGACCTGCCGTGTTCGGGACTGGGAATCATCGGGAAAAAGCCGGATATCCGGATGCGTCTAAAGGAGAGCGACCTTTCCTCGCTGGCGGCGCTCCAGAGGGAAATCCTCTCCGCCGTATGGCGGTACGTGAAGCCGGGCGGGACGCTTATTTACAGCACCTGCACCATCGATAGGATGGAAAATGAAGAAAATGCCGCGTGGATTTTAAACAATCTGCCGTTTCGGAAAAAGAAGATTTCCGGTCTCCTGCCGGAGCCGTTAAGGGGCTGGTGCCATGAAAATGAGATCCAGCTTCTGCCGGGCGTGTTCCCCTGCGACGGCTTTTACATTGCGGCGTTTGAGAGAAAAGAACAGGAATAAAGTATGGAAAAAATAGATATCAAGTCCCTGGAGCTTTCCGAGCTCCAGGCCTTTGTCGGGAGCCTTGGGGAAAAGCCCTTCCGGGCCAAACAGCTTTACCAGTGGATGCACCAGAAACTGGTGCCCACCATCGACGATATGACGAACCTTTCCAAGGCTTTCCGGGAAAAATTAAAGGAGTCCTGCACGTACACGTCCCTCGTGACGGCCGGCATGCTGGAATCCGGCATTGACGGGACGAGAAAATACCTGTTTGCGCTGGAGGACGGAAACGTCATCGAGAGCGTTCTGATGCGATACCATCACGGGAATTCCGTCTGCATTTCGTCCCAGGTGGGCTGCCGGATGGGCTGCCGGTTCTGCGCGTCGACACTGGACGGGCTGGAGCGGAATTTAAAGCCGTCAGAGATGCTCGATCAGATTTACCGGATCGAGGCCTCCATCGGCGAGCGGGTTTCCAACGTGGTTGTCATGGGAAGCGGCGAGCCCATGGATAATTATGACAATCTCATCCGTTTCATCCGCCTCTTAAGCGACGGAAACGGTTTACATATCAGCCAGCGAAACATCACGGTCTCCACCTGCGGGCTTGTGCCGCAGATGAGGCGGCTTGCTGAGGAGGGGCTTCAGATCACCCTGGCCCTGTCGCTCCATGCGCCGACCGATGAGATCCGAAAGACTCTGATGCCGGTGGCAAACAGCTATAAGCTTAAGGATATCCTGGAGGCATGCCGGTACTATTATGAAAAGACCGGCCGCCGTGTCACCTTTGAATACAGCCTCGTGAAAGGCGTCAACGACAACCTCCACGAAGCGGCCATGCTGGCGGAGCTTATTAAGGACCAGCACGGCCATGTGAACCTGATCCCGGTGAACCCCATCAAGGAGCGGGATTACCGTCAGTCAGGGCGGGAGGCCATCGAAGAATTTAAGAATTATCTGGAAAAACGCGGAATCAACGTGACCGTCCGCAGGGAAATGGGCCGCGACATCGGCGGTGCCTGCGGCCAGTTAAGGAAGAGCTATCTGGAACAGAAAGAAAGGGAGGAATAACCCATGAGAGCATATGCACAGACGGACACCGGCATGGTTCGGAAGGTTAACCAGGATTCCATCTATGCCTCTGTGGACCCGGTGGGTCCCCTTTCCAATTTATTTCTCGTGGCAGACGGCATGGGCGGCCACAAGGCCGGGGACTATGCGTCCCGGTTCGTGGTGGAAACCGTCGTCCGCTGCCTGAAGGAAACGGAAAAGAAAAATGTGGTGCCTGCCTTAAGGGAGGCCATCGAGGAGACGAACCGGCTTCTTTATGAGGAAGCGGCAAAGGATCCGGAGCATACGGGCATGGGCTCGACTCTGGTGGCAGCCACGGTCCAGTATGACACGCTGTACGTCGCCAACGTGGGCGACAGCCGGCTTTACCTTCTGAGGGACAGCTTAGAGCAGGTCACAAGGGATCATTCCCTGGTGGAGGAGATGGTTGCCCTCGGGAAAATTAAGCGCGGAAGCGAGGAATACCAGAGCCATAAGAACATCATCACCCGCGCCATGGGCATCGGGCCCCAGGTGGATGAGGATTTCTTTGAGGTGCCCTTAAGAGAGAGCGACTGCGTCCTTCTCTGCTCCGACGGGCTCACCAACATGGTGGACGACCCCGGCATTGAGAAGATCTTAAAGACGACGGATACCCTGGAGGAAAAGACGGGGCACCTGATTGAAGCGGCCAATGAAAACGGCGGAAAGGACAACATTGCTGTCATCCTGGCTGAGCCTCAGATAAGTGAGGTGAGCCTATGCTGATGACTGGAATGATGCTTCAGGACCGCTATGAAATTCTGGAAAAAATCGGTTCCGGCGGCATGTCGGACGTTTATAAGGCGAAATGCCATAAATTAAACAGGCTGGTGGCCATCAAGGTTTTGAAGGCCGAGTTTACCTCGGACGCCGGCTTTGTGAGCAAGTTTAAAATGGAGGCCCAGGCGGCGGCCGGGCTTTCCCACCCCAATATTGTGAACGTCTACGACGTCGTGGACGAAGGCGAGCTTCACTACATTGTCATGGAGCTTGTCGAGGGGATCACCTTAAAGAGCTACATTGCGAAAAAAGGCCGCCTCGACGTGAAGGAGTCCATCGGCATCGCCATCCAGGTGGCCCAGGGCATCGAGGCCGCCCATGAACAGCACATCATCCACCGGGACATCAAGCCCCAGAACATGCTGATTTCCAAGGACGGAAAGGTGAAGGTGGCGGATTTCGGCATTGCGAGAGCCGTTTCCTCCCAGACCATGAATGCCACGGTAGTCGGCTCGGTGCATTACATTTCGCCGGAGCAGGCCCGCGGCGGTTACAGCGACGAGAGGAGCGACATTTATTCTCTCGGCATCACCATGTATGAGATGGTGACGGGCCGCGTGCCTTTTGAGGGCGACAATACGGTGACGGTGGCCCTCGCCCATCTGGAGGAGCCCATTGCGCCTCCGGGAATTTACAATCCGGAGATCCCGCTGGGATTTGAAAAGATTATTTTAAAATGTACGGAGAAGCGGCCGGAAAACCGGTACCCCAACGCGGCAGCCGTGATCAGTGACTTAAGGCGCGCTCTTATCGACCCGGACGATCCGGCCATCGCCATGGACGAGGAGACAAAGGAAGCCATGTCCCAGACCATCACCATAAGCCCGAAGGAGCTGGAGGTCATCCAGTTCCACGGAAGCGGGAGAGACAGTACGGACGGCCGCGGCGGGAGAGAGCGGACAGGCGGCCGGAGCCGGGACGACCGGGGCGTCAGAGAGGACAATGGCCTTTTAGACAACCGGAATTTCTCCGATGACCGGGAATTTTACGGCAGCAGGGAAAATCGTAGCGCGGGGGGCCGCTCCGGCGCAGATGCCCGCGGGACGCGGAATGCAAGACGCGACTCCCAGGAGACAGGGAAACGGCCGGGAGCGGGACGGATCCAGAAGCCGGACGAGGCGACGCAGCTGGAAAAGGTGCTGACCGTACTTGGCGTCCTGGTGGCAATCATCGTTGTGGCCGTTGTCATCGTGTTTTTTGTGAAGCTTGGCGGCGTCTTTAACCGAGGTTCCTCGCCGACTACGGCGGCGGTTGGAACGGAAAGTGTCACAGACGGGACGGAAAGCAGCGAGGAAGAGTCTGCGAGCCTCAGTAAGAAGGAAGTCCTGATGCCGAAGGTGGAAGGCATGTCCCAGGACGATGCCGAAAAGCTTCTTAAGGAATCCGATCTGGAGATGCGCGTGACCCAGGAAAATTCCGACGAGGTGGAAAAGGGCTACATCATTTCCCAGGCAAATGAGCCAGGCTCCGTTGTCCAGCGGTTTTCGGAGGTGAGCGTCGTTGTGAGCGCCGGTTCCGATAAGATCGACCTGATGAGCCTTAATATTACACAGATGACCCTGGATACGGCCGTGCGCCTTCTGGAGGGCAAGGGATTAAAGACGTCCATCGTCGAGGAAGCCAACGAGACGGTGGAACAGGGGAATATCATCCGCTTTGAGCCGGCAGATAAGGCGGCTTACGGCGATACGGTGATGCTATACGTCAGCACCGGGCCGGCCGTCGAGCTTGTGACAGTACCGGAAATGGAAAGAAAAACAGAGGAAGAGGCTCTGAAGCTTTTAAGCGAGGCAGGGCTTTTGCCGGGACAGGTGACGAAGGAGCACAGTTCCTCTGTGGCAGAGGGCAGTATCATCAGCCAGGGCATCGAGGCCGGCTCCGACGCCGAAAAGGGCTCGGCCGTGGACTACGTCGTAAGCCTCGGGCCGGAGAAGCCGAAGACCCAGTTTTTAGCCTCCCTGGAGGCCAGCTATCCGCTGATGGTTTCCTACGGGCCGGGCGCGGCGTCGTCGGAGATTACCATCATGATCCGATTAAAGCAGACGGTCAACGGCGAGGAGGTCTACACGAAATTAACAGATCCCAAGACGTACAGCGTCGATACGACCCTCGACATCCGCTTTACCAACATCCGCGGCGCTGACGGCGTCCTGACGGGCGAGGTGCAGATCGTGGATCTGACAAACAACAAGGTTCTGAATTCCTATAACGTGAACTTTGTGGAATTCGAGGTCAGCTAAATGACAGGAAAGATCATCAAAGGGATTGCCGGTTTTTACTATGTCCATGACGGCATCTCGAAGGTATATGAATGCAAAGCCAAGGGCGTGTTCCGCAACCGGAATATCAAGCCTCTGGTGGGTGATGACGTGAGCTTTGACATTCTTTCTGAGGAGGAACAGGAGGGGAACATCACGGAAATCCTTCCCAGAAAGAATGAGCTCATACGGCCTGCCGTCGCCAACATCGACCAGGCGCTTCTCGTCTTTGCCGTCGCGGAGCCGGAACCGAACCTGAATCTTTTAGACAGGTTCCTGGTGACGATGGAGCGCCAGGGCGTGCCTGCCGTCATCTGTTTTAATAAGAAGGATCTGGGAAAGGACGGGGCAGCGGCCAGGCTTTCCGGGATTTATAAAGAGGCCGGCTACGACGTCCGCCTGACGAGCACGCTGGAGGACGAGGGGATTTTGGAGATCCGGGAGCTTTTAAGGGGAAAGACGACGGCTCTCGCCGGGCCCTCCGGCGTCGGGAAGTCGTCGCTTACCAATAAAATCCAGCCGAAGGCCGCCATGGAGACAGGAGCCGTAAGCGAGAAAATCAAGCGCGGCCGCCATACGACGCGCCATTCGGAGCTGTTTTTTGTGGAGGAAAACACGTATGTGATGGACACGCCGGGCTTTAGTTCCATCTATGTGGACGGCATGGAGCCGGGAGAGCTTTCGGACTGCTTTCCGGAATTTGAGCCGTTCCTTCCCGACTGCCGTTTTCTTGGCTGCGCCCATGTGGGCGAACGGGAGTGCGGCGTCAAGGACGCGGTGCGGGACGGGAAGATTTCCGGCTCCCGCTATGAAAATTACAGGCTGATTTACGAAGAACTGAAGAATAAAAGGAGATACTGATATGCTTATCTTAGCGCCATCCATTCTGGCAGCAGATTTTACAAGGTTAGGAGAAGAAGTGCGGGCCGTGGCCGATGCCGGGGCGCAGTACATCCATCTGGACGTGATGGACGGCGCCTTTGTGCCGAGCATTTCCTTTGGAATGCCGGTCATCGAAAAGCTCCGCTCCGTCACCGATAAGGTGTTTGACGTACACATGATGGTGGAGGAGCCGGGCCGCTACGTGGAGGCCATGAAAAAGGCCGGCGCCGACATTGTCTGCGTCCACGCAGAGGCCTGCCGGCATCTGGACCGCACCTTAAACCAGATTAAAGAGTGCGGCATGAAGGCAGCCGTGGCCTTAAACCCGGCCACGCCGGTTTCTGCGCTTTCCTGCGTTTTGGAAGAGGCGGACTTGTTCCTTTTAATGACCGTAAATCCCGGCTTCGGCGGCCAGAAGTTTATCCCCTATACGTTAAAGAAAATCCGCGAGCTGCGGGGGATGTTAAACGCAGCAGGGCTTTGCACAGACATCGAAGTGGACGGCGGCATTTCGGCGGCCAACGCCAGGGAGGTCATTGAGGCCGGCGCCAACGTGCTGGTGGCCGGATCGGCAGTCTTTAAAAACGACAGCGCCGCCAACGTGCGGGAGTTTTTGAATCTGTTTCAGGAATTGAAAGCATGAAGCGGTGTCTGATGGTATCCGGCGGGAGGCTTTCCGCGGAATTTGCCAGGGAATTTTTGAAGAATCGGACGTATGACCTGGTGATCGCCGTGGACGCCGGGCTTTCGGTTCTGGAGACCCTTGGGATCTGTCCCGACGCGGCTGTCGGGGATTTTGATACTTACGGCAGGGGCCGGCTGGAGGAATATAAGAAAAATCATGCCGTGAGCCTTACAATCCACCGGCCGGAAAAGGATGAGGCCGACACGGAGCTGGCTTTTTCGGAGGCCTTCCGGCGCGGCTGCACCCATATGGATATTTTAGGTGCCACCGGCGGGCGGCTGGATCATGAGCTTTCCAACATCCATCTCCTCTATCAGGGGATGAAGCGCGGGCTTTCCGTCTCCATCTGGGACGAGCAGAACAGGATTTACCTGATTCCGGCCGAAAACTGCGGAAAAAAGACGTATCGGAAAGGCGAAACCTACGGAAACTATATTTCGTTCCTGCCGTTTACGCAGGAAGTGAAGGGCATCACCCTCACGGGTTTTAAATATCCGCTTTTTAAAAAGGATATCTCGATTTTTGAGAATCCGAGCCTCTGCGTCAGCAATGAGCTTTGCGAGGAGGAGGCCGTCATGACCTTTTCCGAGGGGATTTTGATCTGCGTGGAGTCCTTCGATGCCTGTGGACTGGATAAAAAAAACTAAACTGGATATTCAGACCAATCCACACCAGTGTTAAGATAGGTTCAGTAAAAATCTTGACAAGGGGATGGAATGAGTTATGACAGGAAATAAGAACGAAAATCTTCAGAGAATTGCCCAGGCCGGCCTGATGGCGGCCCTCTGCTATATCGGCTACGCGGTGTTCCCGGCCATCACGGCGACAGGGACGAAGATCCACGTGGGAAATGCCTTCGTGGTGCTGGCCGCGTATCTTCTCGGCGGCGTTTACGGCGGCCTTTCCGGCGCCGTCGGCCTCTCCATTGCCGACATCACCGGCGGCTATGTGGAATCGGCCCCGAGGACGTTTATCACAAAGCTTGTGATCGGCCTGGTGGCCGGCTTTGTGGCTCATAAAATTGCCGGGCTTTCCAAGGACAGATCCCACAGCTACGTGCTTAAGTGGTCTGCCATCTCCGCAGTCTGCGCCCTCGGCGTCAACTGCGTATTTGAGCCGGTTTTAAAGTACGTCTGGTACACGCTCTTAACGCCCAACGCGGATAAGGCGGCCTCGGCCATCAAGGCGCTGATGGCTGTGACGACGTATGCCACCATCATCAACGCGGTCATCAATTCCGTGATTGCGGTGGTTCTCTACATGGCCCTGCGCCCGGCCTTAAAAAAGACCGGGCTCTTACTTCCGGTCGGAAGGAAAAAGGAATAAGACATGGGATATGACAGACAAAAGAAAATTGCAATGATCAACGATCTCTCGGGATATGGCCGCTGTTCTCTGACAGTGGCTATTCCCATTCTGGCGGCAATGCGGATCCAGTGCTGTCCGATTCCGACGGCGATCCTCTCCAATCACACGGCGTTCCCCACCTACTTTTTCGACGACTATACCGATAAAATGGAGGCCTTTGCGGAAAAATGGCTGGAGCTGGGCCTTTCCTTCGACGGGATTGCCACAGGATTTTTAGGCTCCCTGCGCCAGATCGACATCGTCCTCGACCTGGTGGAGCGGCTTAAGGGAGAGCACACTTCGGTGATCGTGGATCCCGTCATGGGAGACGACGGCGTGCCCTATGCCACCTATACGGAAGCCATGTGCGAGGAGATGAAGCGGCTCGTCTGCATGGGCGACGTGGTGACGCCGAACGTGACCGAGGCATGTATTTTGACGGAGACGTCCTATAAGGAGACTGGCTGGACGCGCAGGGAGCTTTTAAACATGGCGATGATGCTGCGGCTCATGGGTGCAAAATCTGTGGTGATTACCGGCGTGAAGGAGGGCTCCTACCTGACAAACGTGGTTTTGGAGCGCGGGAAAAACGAGGCGGAATTTGTGAAGGTGAAACATGCCGGCACCGACCGGCCGGGCACCGGGGATGTCTTTTCTGCCGTTGCGGCCGGGGCCGTCGTAAACGGGGAGCCGCTTAAAAAAGCGGTGCTCCGGGCGTCGCGGTTCGTAAAGGAATGCATCCGCAAGTCGGATGAGCTGGAAATCCCCATCAACAACGGCGTCTGTTTTGAAGAGGTGTTGGACAGCCTTTGGAAAAAATAAGGAAAGGCCTTTTCATCGGCGCTAAAATGTGTTATATTTCTATTTGTGACAAAAATCCTTCGGACGTGCGTCTGTGACGACCGGCCGCAGGCGTAGAAAGAGGAGAAAAACATGCTGGACTTAAAGTTTGTCAGAGAAAACCCGGAAATTGTAAAGCAGAATATCAGGAATAAATTCCAGGACAGCAAGCTTCCGCTGGTGGATGAAGTCATAGAGCTTGACGAGGAGAACAGAAAAACCAAGAAGGAGGCCGACGATCTCCGTGCCGACAGGAACCGGATCTCCAAGCAGATCGGTGCCCTGATGGGACAGGGAAAGAAGGAAGAGGCCGAGGAGGTCAAAAAGCAGGTGACGGCCGCCTCCGATCATCTGGCTGAGTTAGAGGAGAAAGAGCGCGATCTGGAAGCCAGAATCCGCAAAATCATGATGACGATCCCCAACATCATCGACCCGTCCGTTCCCATCGGAAAGGACGACAGCGAGAATGTGGAAGTTAAGAAGTACGGCGAGCCGGTTGTCCCGGATTTTGAGATCCCGTACCATGCGGAAATTATGGAGCGGTTCTCCGGCCTGGATCTGGATTCCGCAAGAAAGGTTGCAGGAAACGGCTTTTATTACCTGATGGGGGATATTGCAAGGCTCCATTCTGCCGTGATCACCTATGCAAGGGATTTCATGATTAACCGCGGCTTTACCTACTGCGTGCCGCCGTTCATGATCCGCAGCGACGTCGTTACCGGCGTCATGAGCTTTGCGGAGATGGACGCCATGATGTATAAGATTGAGGGCGAGGATCTCTACCTGATCGGTACCAGCGAGCACTCCATGATCGGCAAGTTTATTGATACGATCATCCCGGAGGAAGAGCTTCCGAAGACCCTCACCAGCTATTCCCCGTGCTTCAGAAAGGAAAAGGGCGCCCATGGAATCGAGGAAAGAGGCGTTTACCGGATCCATCAGTTTGAAAAGCAGGAGATGATTGTCGTCTGCCGCCCGGAGGAGTCGAAGAAGTGGTTCGACGTGCTGTGGCAGAATACGGTGGATTTGTTCCGCTCCTTAGATATCCCGGTTCGGACGTTAGAGTGCTGTTCCGGAGATCTGGCCGACCTCAAGGTAAAATCCGTGGACGTGGAGGCATGGTCGCCGAGACAGAAGAAATACTTCGAGGTGGGAAGCTGTTCCAACTTAGGAGACGCCCAGGCGAGACGTTTAAGGATCCGCGTCAACGGCGCAGACGGAAAGAAGTATTTCGCCCACACCTTAAACAACACGGTTGTGGCGCCGCCGAGAATGTTAATTGCATTTTTGGAGAACAATCTCCAGGCCGACGGAACGGTTCGCATCCCGGAGGTTTTGCGGCCGTATATGGGCGGAATGGAAGTTATCAAATAAATAGGGAATTTCATAGGGCTGTGGCAGGGGGCATTGTCACAGCCTTTTTTCATTAGGAAGGAATATGCTGACAGGGGAACAGACTGGAGGGATGAGACATGCCGGCAGCATTTGCACATGATTTGTATGGGCGCAGGGTTTATGAAAGGCTCAGGCCGGAGATCCGGCGGTTTATAAAAAAGAATAAGAACTGCTTTTATCTTGGTGTCCACGGGCCGGATATCCTGTTTTACTATTATCCGCTCGGGGAAAATTCCATCGTGAAGGAAGGCTACCGGATCCATGAGGCGCCGGCCAGGGAATTTTTTGCAGAGGGAATGGAAAAGCTCCGGAACACGGACAGCCCGGTGGAGAAAAGCGCAAAAAAGGCGTACCTTCTCGGCTTTGCCTGTCATTTCGCTCTGGACAGCAGCCTCCACGGCTATATCAACGAAAAGGACAGGACGGCAGGCCTTACCCATGCGGGGATCGAGACGGAGCTTGACAGACGGCTCATGATTCGGGAGGGCATGCGTCCCCTCTGGACGGACAGGACGAGCCATATTAAGAATACGGGGATTGTCTGCCGCTCGGCCGCCAACCTTTTAAACACCAGCGACGCAGTGATTGCCAGGGCCATCGACACCATCAAGCTGGTGAACCGTGTCTTTATCAATTCTCCGGAGCCGGTAAAAGAGATGATCTGCCTGTTTTTAAAGGCGCGGGGAAAATATGAGGTGATCCACGGCATGCTGATGCGGAAGGAGCCGATAGCCGGAATGGGAGAAGTGACAGATTATCTGGAGCGGGAGTTTTTCGATGCGGTGCCCCTCGGCGCCGAGCTCCTTACATCCCTCTGGGACAGTATGACCTTCGGCTGGCCCCTTCCGGCCAGGTTTGACAGAAATTTTAACTGAAAAAAGGAGACGGTTTATGACGGGAACAATCTACGGTATCGGCGTGGGGCCGGGAGATCCGGAGCTTATGACGTTAAAAGCATGCCGGCTCATACGGGAGGCCGACGTGGCGGCGATCCCCGGGAAAGATAGGGAGAGCTGCACGGCTTACCAGATTGCAGTGAAAGCCGTGCCGGAGCTTCGGGAAAAGGAAATCCTGCCGGTGGTCTTTCCGATGACAAAGGACGAGGCCGTCCTTTTAAAGAGCCATGAGAGCGGGGCGCGTGCCATTGCAGACTGTCTGGACGCCGGGAAAAACGTGGTCTTTTTGACCCTCGGCGATCCGACGGTCTATTCCACGTACATATATGTCCATAAACGGTTAAAGGCCATGGGCTATGGGGCGGAGATTGTGAGCGGAGTGCCGTCTTTCTGCGCGGCGGCCGCCAGGCTTGGGGTAAGCCTTGGGGAACAGGCGGACTCCATCCATATCCTGCCGGGCTCCTATCCGGAACAGGCCGGGCTTTCCCTTCCCGGAACCAGGGTGTTCATGAAATCCGGAAGGCAGATAAAGGCGGTAAAACAGGCACTTATGGAGGAAGGCGTGAAGGCGGCCATGGTGGAAAACTGCGGCATGGACGGGGAACGGCTCGCTATCGGCGCGAAAAATTTCCCGGAGGATGCCGGATATTATTCGTTAATGATTGTAAAGGACAGGGAGGAGTTTTGAGATGGGGAGAGAAGTAATCCGTCTCGGGACGAGAAAGAGCCGTCTTGCCATGGTGCAGGCAGAGCTTGCGGCGGCTGCCATCCGTAAGGCGGCTCCCGGTGTGGAGATCGAACTTGTGCCGCTTGTGACGACGGGAGATAAGATTCTGGATCGTTCCCTCGTGGAATTCGGGGGGAAAGGCGTTTTTATTGATGAATTTGAATCGGCCATTGCAGACGGCAGGATTGACGCTGCCGTCCACAGCGCCAAGGACATGCCGGCCTGCTTGATGGACGGGCTTTCCATTGCGGCCGTTTTAAAGCGTGAGGATCCCAGGGATGTGTTTGTGACCGTAAAGAAAAGGGAGACATGCCATTCGCCTTTTGTGATCGGAACGGGAAGCTTACGGCGCCAGCTCCAGATTGCAGAGAGGAAGGACGGCGTCTGCCGCCTTTTGAGGGGAAACGTGAACACGCGCCTGGAAAAGCTGTTTTCCGGGGAATATGACGCGGTGATTCTGGCGGCGGCCGGGCTTAAGCGGTTAGGGCTTCTTGAGGATGAGAGGTTTTCTTTTGAATTTCTCCCGGAGACGGAATTTGTACCGGCGGGCGGACAGGGAATTATCGCTCTGGAGAGCAGAAAGGATTCCCGGTGGCAGGAGGTCTTTGACCGGATCAATGACAGGGAGGCCTTCGTTTCCCTCCTTGCGGAGCGGAAGGTGCTCTCGCTCCTTTCGGCAGGCTGCAATGCGGCCGTCGGCGTGTATAGCTGGAGAGAGGGCGGCGAGTTCCATATGAAGCTTATGAGAGAGGAAGGCGGGCGGCCCGTCTACACGGCTGTTTCAGGGCAGGAGAGCGATTATGAGGCGCTGGCGGCCAGCCTCATAGACAGATAGGAGGAGCCATGGAAAAACAGAAGGGATTCGTCTGGCTCGTGGGGGCAGGCCCGGGAGACCCGGGGCTCATTACGGTGCGCGGAAGAGAGCTGCTCCGTCAGGCCGAGGTGCTTGTCTATGACAGGCTGGCTTCGGCGGAATTTCTAAAGGAAGTACCGAAGGAATGTGAAAAAATTAACGTAGGAAAGGAGCCGGGACGCCACGGCAAAACCCAGGAGGAAATCAATGAAATTCTGGTGGAAAAGGCGCTGGAAGGAAAAATGGTGGTGCGGTTAAAGGGCGGAGACCCCTTTGTGTTCGGCCGCGGCGGCGAGGAGATCCTGGCGCTTTCCGAGCATGGAATCGCCTACGAGGTGGTGAGCGGCGTCACGTCGGCTGTGGCAGCGCCGGCCCATGCCGGGATTCCCGTGACCCACCGGGCGGTGAGCCGGAGTTTTCATGTGATTACCGGTCACACGGCCGCCGGCGGGGAATTTCTTCCCGAGGGATTCAAGGAGTATGCAAAGCTCTCCGGCACACTGTTATTTCTCATGGGGCTTTCCAATCTGGAAAAGATTGCTGCGGCGTTAATGGAAAACGGGAAAGATGCGGACACGCCTGCGGCCGTTGTCACGGACGGGACGTTACCGGGAGAGCGATGCGTCCGTGCGCCGTTAAAGGATTTGCCTTCTGCCGTGCGTGCGGCCGGTTTAAAATCGCCGGGGGTCATCGTTGTCGGCGAGACGGCTGCTTTTTCCATGCGTTACGGCGGGGAAATGCCTCTGGCCGGAGTTTCCATCGGGATTACGGGAACCGACGCGATCTTTGAAAAGCTGTCCCTGCGTCTTTCGGCTGTGGGGGCAAAGGTTTCGCGGGCGGCCGTTTCGCGGGTGGAAAAGGAAAACGGAGAGGCCCTTGAGACGGCGCTTAAGGAAATCGGGAAATATCACTGGATTGTATTCACAAGCCGGAACGCCATTGCGCTGTTTTTTGAGGCTGTGAAAGCCTGCCGGGTGGATCTTCGCGCCCTTGGCCATCTGAAATTTGCCGTGGTCGGGAAAGGCACCGGGGAATTTCTTGAGGGCTTCGGCTTTTACGCGGATTATATGCCGGAGGAATACACGACCCGGGCGCTGGCCGAAGGGCTGGCAAAACAGGTGATGGACGGCGAGGAAGTTTTGATCCCGCGGGCGAAGCAGGGCTCTCAGGTTCTTACGGAAATTCTTTCCGGGTGCGGAATTTCGTATCTCGACCTTCCGATTTACGATATCCGGACAGAGTCGCCTGATCTTAAAACGCTTTCGGGCCTTCACTACCTTACGTTCGAGAGCGGTTCCGGCGTCCGGGGGTTCTTTGCGGAAAACCCGGAGGAAAAGCGGAAGCTGTTTGAGACGGTGCGGCCTGTGTGCATCGGGAAGGTGACGGAACAGGTGCTTAAGGAATACGGCGTCGGCCATGCCGTGACGGCAGAAACTTATACGGCCGAGGGAATCGTGGAGGCGCTGCTTCGTGAGAGGGAACATGGAAGACGTTCGGTATAGAGATCGGAAATTTTTACGGCCCGGCTTTACGACGGGGACGTGCGCGGCGATGGCCGGAAAAGCGGCGGTGACGGCGCTCCTTACGGGATGCTTTCCGGATCATGTTTCCGTCGTGACGCCGGCGGGAAAGACGGTGACGGCGGTTGTGGAGAACGTATTGTTAGGTGTCCGGGAAGACGGCGGAAAGGTTTTTCGCTGCGCCGTAAGAAAAGATGCCGGTGACGACCCGGATGTGACGGACGGGCTTCTCATTTACTGCCAGGCGGAATTTTACTGTCAGGCAGACTCTGCCTGCGGGGAAGCGGAAGCTGGCCAGATTCTCATCCGCGGCGGCGCCGGAATCGGCCGCGTGACAAAGCCGGGGCTCGACCAGCCGCCGGGAGAGGCGGCCATCAACTCGGTGCCGCGTGCCATGCTGCGGGCGGAGGCAGCCGCGCTTTTGGAGGAAGCCGGGGAGACGAGAACGGTTCTCCTTACGGTGTCAGCGCCGGGCGGAGAGGAGATCGCCAAAAAGACTTTTAACCCTGTTTTGGGGATTGTGGGCGGCATCTCGATTCTCGGCACCAGCGGTATCGTAGAGCCCATGAGCGACGAGGCATTGACAGATACGATTTTTGCTCAGCTTAAGGTTTTAAGAGCCGCGGGAAGGCGTTGTTTTGCGGCTGTTCCCGGGCGGCTCGGGGCCGTCTGCTTAAGGGAACGGATCGGGGAAATTCCCGAGGACGAGATCGTCGTTTGCAGCAACTTTATCGGAAAAACCGTGGATATGGCGGCGGAGCTGGGCTTTACGGGCATGGTTCTCTGCGGACATCTGGGAAAGCTTGTGAAGCTTGGCTGCGGGATTATGAACACCCATTCGAGGGAAGGCGACGGCCGCATGGACACGCTCGTTTCCTGCTGTCTTGAGGCGGGGGCAGAGCTTTCCTTTTTGAAAAAGATTTTTCATGCCAATACGACGGAGGAGGCCTTTTCATTTATACGGGAAGAAGGGCTTTCCGAAGAAGTGACGGAGATTCTTTTAAAAAGAATTTCTCATTATCTGGGGCATCGGGCCCCGGAGGGCTTTCAGACCGGCGTCCTTTTATTTTCCCAGGAGGGCGGGTTCCTTGGAAGCAGTGCCGGGACGGATGCGCTTGCCAGGCGGCTCCTTATGGAGGCCGAAGAGAGAAGGAAGGAGAACGTACATGGAAGAAATGAAACTTAGAGAGACGCCGGACTATGCGCTTCTGGCGAGCCAGCTTGAGGCGCTCTGTGATGGGGTGGAGTACGACATTACGAACCTTGCCAATGCGTCGGCGCTTTTATACGATGCGCTCCCGGAGCTTAACTGGGCCGGGTTTTATCTTTTCCGGGACGGCGCCCTGCTTTTGGGGCCCTTTCAGGGGAAGCCGGCCTGCACGCGGATTGCCATGGGAAAGGGCGTCTGCGGGACGGCAGCGGCGCGTGGAGAGACGGTTCGTGTGGAAAATGTCCATGAATTTCCGGGACATATCGCCTGCGACTGCGCCTCCAATTCGGAGATTGTGATCCCGATTTATAAAGATCAGGCGCTTTACGGCGTCCTCGATATCGACAGCCCGAAGCTTTCCCGGTTCTCCAAAGAAGATGAAGAGGGGCTTTTGCAGTTTGTGCATGTCCTGGAAAACTATCTGTGAGGTTCAAGTATGGTACATTTTGTGGGCGCCGGCTGCGGCGCGGCAGATCTCATTACGGTGCGCGGGCAGAGGCTTATCCGGGAAGCCGACGTGATTATCTATGCCGGATCGTTAGTGAACCCGGAGCTTCTTTTGGAGGCACGTGACGGCTGTGAAATCCATGACAGCGCAAAGATGACGCTGGAAGAAGTGCTTGCTGTCATCAAAAAGGCGGAAGAAGAGAAGAAGACGACGGTGCGGCTCCATACGGGCGATCCCTGCCTGTACGGCGCCATTAAGGAGCAGATGGACGCGCTCTCCGAAATGGGCATCGAATACGACGTCTGCCCAGGCGTCAGTTCGTTTTTGGGGGCGGCGGCAAGCCTTAGAAAGGAGCTGACGCTTCCCGGCGTGACCCAGACCGTGATCCTCACGCGGATGCCTGGGCGGACGGCCGTGCCGGAGCGGGAGAGCTTCCGGGCATTGGCGTCCCACGGCGCGACCATGGCCGTGTTTTTAAGTGCCGGGCTTTTGGGCGAGATGGAAGAGGAATTGCAGGCGGCCGGATACGGCGCCGATACGCCTGCGGCCATCGTCTATAAGGCCACATGGCCGGAGGAAACGGCCGTGTCCTGTACGGTTTCCACATTAAAAAAGGCGGCCGAAGAGGCGGGCATCAAAAAGACAGCCATGATTTTTATCGGCGATGCGCTTGGGACAGAGGACTATGAAAAATCCAGGCTTTATGCCGCGGATTTTACGACGGGATACAGAAAGGGGAAGACGCCATGAAAAAGCTTTTCGTTGTGGGCATCGGGCCCGGCGACTATGAATCCATGACAATCCGGGCCGAAAAGGCCTTAAAGGAATGCAGCGTCATCGTCGGTTACACGGTCTATGTGGAGTTGATCGAAGAATTTTTCCCGGGAAAGGAATTCCTGACGACACCCATGCGCCAGGAAAAGGAGCGGTGCCGCATGGCATTTTCAGAGGCGGAAAAAGGGAAGACCACGGCGATGATTTGCAGCGGGGACGCCGGTGTCTACGGCATGGCCGGGCTGATCTATGAGATCGGAACGGAATTCCCCGAGGTGGAAATCGAGATTGTCCCCGGCATCACGGCGGCCCTTTCCGGCGCGGCGCTTCTTGGCGCGCCGCTGACCCATGATTTTGCCGTTATCAGCCTGAGCGACCTTTTGACGCCGTGGGAGAAGATCGAGAAACGGCTCCTTGCCGCCGCAGAGGCGGATTTTTCCATCTGCCTTTACAACCCGGCCAGCAAAAAGCGGGCCGATTATTTAAGGCGGGCCTGCGAGCTCCTTTTAAAATCCCGGCCGGCGGAGACGGTCTGCGGGATTGTGAGGAATATCGGCCGCGACGGGGAAGAGAAAAAGCTTATGAGCCTTGGCGAGCTCCGTGACTATGAAGCCGACATGTTTACGACCGTGTTTATCGGAAACAGCCAGACCTTCCTGGAAGGGCGGGACAGTCAGGTTATGGTGACGCCGAGAGGGTACCGCCTATGATAAAGAAGATTTGTCTGTTTGCCGGCACCACCGAGGGCCGGCTTTTGGCAAAACGGCTGGAGGCGTCCGGCGTCCTTGCCGACGTCTTTACGGCCACGGAATACGGGAAGGAGGAGATCCCGGCCGGCCATTTTGTGAAGGTGTTTTCCGGGCGGATGGATGCCGTCTTGATGGAGGAACAGCTTAAACGTGAGGACTACCTTCTGGCGGCTGATGCGACCCATCCGTTTGCAGGAGAAGTCTCGGAAAACATCCGTCTTGCATGCGAGAAAACAGGGACAGAATATGTGCGAATTCTGCGGGCAGGAGACAGAATCTGTGCGGATTCTGCGGACAGGGGGACGGAAGGCGGCGCTGCGGGGGCAGCCTCCGGTACCTCCGGCGGAAACGTCTTTGTCTTTCCGGAGCTTTCAGACGCCGTTGAATTTTTAAAGGGCACCGAAGGAAATATTCTCGTGACGACCGGGAGCAAGGAGCTGGGGGCGTTCTGTGCCCTCCCCGGGTGGGAGTCGCGGGTTTTTGCGCGGGTGCTCTCCCTGCCGGAGGTGGTGGAGACCTGCGGCCGCATGGGTTTTTACGGGAAACACCTGATTGCCATGCAGGGGCCGTTTTCCGCGGACTTAAACCTTGCCATGCTAAACAGCGTGCAGGCCAAATGGCTTGTGACGAAGGAGTCCGGTACGGCCGGGGGCTTTCCGGAAAAGGCGGAGGCAGCCTGGCGCGCCGGTGCCGGCCTCATCGTAATCGGAAGGCCTGCGGAGACGGGGCTTTCTTTTGAGGATGCCGTTTCCCTTTTAGAGGAACGGCTTGGCTGTGCGTTAAAGGGCGCCGGACGGCGGCTGCGCCTGGTGGGAGCCGGGCCGGGGGATCTTTCGATGCTTACAAAACGGGCACGCGAGGCGTTTTCCTCCTGCCAGTTGATCGCAGGTTCCAAGAGGCTTGCGGAGAGCCTTAAAGGCTTTGGAAAGCCGGTGCTCTGTGAGTACCAGCCGCAAAAGCTCCTTTCGTTTCTTTTGGAGCACCCGGAATACGAGGACACCTGCGTAGCGCTCTCCGGGGACACGGGCTTTTACAGCGGGGCAAAAGGGCTTCTTGAGGCTTTCAAAGGCCGGCCGGATTTTTCTGTTGAGGTGATTCCCGGCATTTCCTCGGTGGGCTTTTTCTTTTCCAGAATCGGAAGCTCCTGGGAGGATGTGCGGTTTGTGAGCCTTCACGGGCGGGAAGCCGATATTGCGGCGGCCGTCAGGCGCCATGGACGGGTGCTCTTTCTGGCCGGCGGGGCGGATGCCTTAAAAAAAGTCTGTGCCGCCCTTTTGAGCGCCGGGATGGAGCAGACAAAGATAACTGTCGGCGAAAACCTTTCCCTGCCGTCGGAATGCATTGACGTTGGGACACCAGAGGAACTGAAAGACAGGGAGCTTTCGCCGCTTTCGCTGATTCTTGCGGAAAATCCCGGGGCAGGACATGTAAGGCTCACCCACGGGCTTTCGGACGCAGAATTCCTGCGGGGCGATGTGCCGATGACAAAGCAGGAGGTGCGCGCCGTTTCCCTTGCCAAGCTGGAGCTTACGGAACATGCCGTCGTCTATGACATCGGAGCGGGAACGGGTTCCGTATCCGTCGAGTGCGCCAGGCTTTCCGAGACGGTTTCCGTTTACGCGGTGGAGCGCGATCCGGAGGCCCTTGCGCTTCTGGAGGAAAATAAAAGGAAATTCTGTCTGGAGAACCTGCATATTGTAAGCGGCGAGGCGCCGGGGGCCTTTTCCGGCCTTCCGGCCCCGACCCATGTGTTTGTGGGCGGAAGCGGCGGGCACATGAAGGAGATCCTTTCGGCAGTCCTGGAAAAAAACAGGGAAGCCCGCGTTGTGGTGAACCTAATTACGCCGGAATCCCTTGGAGCCGTCCTGGAATTTATCCGGGAGGCGGGAATCCGGGATGAAGAGATGGTACAGCTTTCGGCGGCCAGGTCGAGGCGGGCCGGAAAAAGCCATCTGATGATGGGGCAGAACCCTGTCTGGATCGTATCGTTTACAGGGAAGGGAGAGTAAAGCCCATGGAAATACGGTTTCCGAGATTTTTAGCGGCGGCCGCCGCCAGCGGACAGGGGAAAACCATGCTGACCTGCGCCCTGTTAAAGCTCCTTTCCGATGAAGGGCATTCGGTACGCGCCTTTAAATGCGGCCCGGACTACATCGACCCCATGTTCCACAGCCGCGTTCTGGGGATCCCCTCTTATAACCTGGACAGCTTTTTCCTAAGGCCTGATACCTTGCGGTTCCTTCTCGGACGCCACGGGGGAGTTTCGGGCGCTGTCGGCGTTTTGGAGGGCGTCATGGGCTATTACGACGGGCTTTCCGGCCTTTCCGACCGGGCCAGCGCCTATGAAATCGCAAAGCTTACGAAGACGCCTGTGGTGCTCATTGCGGATGCGTCCAGGACAAGCCTTTCGGTACTGGCCCTGATACGCGGCTTTCTGGAGTTTCGGAAGGACAGCCAGATTGCAGGCGTGATTTTTAACCGTTTATCCCCGTCCCTGTATCCGGGGCTTAAAAAGGCTGCGGAGGCGGAGCTTCCCGTCCGCGTCCTGGGCTATGTGCCTGTTTTAAAGGACATTTCCTGGGAGAGCCGCCATCTGGGGCTTCTGAGACCGGAGGAAATCCGGGGCTTTAAGGAGCAGACGGAGGCGCTTGCCGAAGCAGTTGGGAAAACCATAGACCTGGAAGGCCTCATGGAGCTGGCGGACTCGGCGCCGCCCCTTTCCTTTACCCCGCCGGACATCCCCGTTTTACCGGGAAAACCAAAGATCGCGGTGGCGATGGATGAGGCGTTCTGCTTTTATTACCGGGACAATCTGGAGCTTTTGGAGGCCATGGGAGCCAGGATCTCGTACTTTTCCCCGCTTCATGACAAAAAGCTTCCGGAGGGGACGGACGGGCTCTATCTTGGCGGCGGCTACCCGGAGCTTTATGTGCGGGAGCTTTCCGAAAACCGCGCCATGCGTATGGCCGTAAAAAGTGCCCTTTCCGATCAGATGCCGTGCATTGCGGAGTGCGGCGGCTTTTTATACCTGAAGGAGGAACTGGAGGATCAGGCGGGAAACGCATATCCGATGGCGGGATATCTTCCGGGACGCGGTTTTTATACGGGAAAGCTTGGCCGGTTCGGCTATGTGACGGTTTCTTCAAAAGAGAAGGAGCTGCTTTTTGGAGACAAGTCCCCGGCTCATGAATTCCATTACTGGGATACGACGGAAAATGGGACAGACTATACGGCAGTCAAGCCATTGACGGGGAGAAATTGGGAATGCGGCTTCGGAAGGACGGATTTTTATGCCGGATTCCCCCACTTTCATTTTTACAGCTCCATGCCGGCGGGCTTTCTGAAAGCGGCGTGCAGAAGGAGAGAAAGGACGGGACATGGGACAGTTGACTGAAGCAGAAATCATAAAAAGGCAGCTCGCAGGCGTGAAGCCGTTGGACAAAAAGGCCATGGAGACGGCAAAGAAGCGGTGGAATTCCATCGCAAAGCCCATCGGGAGCCTGGGACTTCTGGAGGCAGACCTTGTGCAGATGGCGGGCATCCGCGGGACGGCAGACGGCATGTTTCCCCTAAAGACGGCCCTGGCGGTCATGTGCGCCGACCACGGCGTCGTGGCGGAGGGCGTCAGCCAGACCGGCCAGGAAGTGACGCGGATCGTGGCGGAAAATTTCACGTCGGGAAAGACGTGTACCTCGGCCATGTGCAGGATTTCCGGCACCGATATTTTCCCGGTGGACATGGGGATGCTGGGAGAGCGGGGCGGCGTTTTAAATCTGGAGCCGTTTCGTCTTCTTGATCGGAAAATCCGTCAGGGGAGCGGAAACATTGCGAGAGAACCGGCCATGAGCCTTAAGGAGTGCAGAAGCGCCCTGCTGTCCGGCATGGAGTTGGCCGGGGACTTAAAGGATATGGGATATGACCTCCTTGCAACCGGAGAGATGGGTATCGGGAACACGACGCCGACGAGCGCCCTTTCTGCCGTCTTACTTGGCATCTCGCCGGAGGAAGCTACGGGCCGCGGCGCCGGCCTTTCCGATGAAGGCTTAAAGCGGAAGAAAGAGGCGGTTTCCATGGCAGTAGCCCGTTTTTTTGCGGCCCATCCGGACTTTGACGGGGAAAAGGCCTCGGGCGAAGAGGCCGTGATGCTTCTTTCCGAGCTTGGCGGCTTTGACATTGCCGGGATCTGCGGCCTATTTTTGGGCGGCGCCGTCCACCGGCTCCCTGTGGTTATCGACGGCTTTATCTCGGCGGCGGCGGCGCTTTTAGCCGTCCGGATTTTCCCGGGGACGAGAGATTTCCTTCTGGCCTCCCATGTGTCGTCGGAGCCGGCCGCAAAGCGCGTCATGGAAGCCCTTTCCATAAAGGCGCCCATGGATTTCGGCATGCATCTGGGAGAGGGGAGCGGCGCCGTGGCGCTTTTTCCGCTTCTTACCATGGCGGCGGCCGTCTATGAGGGCATGAGCACCTTTGATGACATCGCGGTTAAAGCCTACGAGGACTACGAAGGAGAGAGAACATGAAGCCGTTTTTCATCGCCATTTCCATGTATTCCAGGCTTCCTGCGCCGCAGTTTCCATGGGAGGAAAAGGACAGGCGGCGTGCCATCTGCTTTTTCCCCTGCGTGGGGATTTTTGTGGGCGCGGCCTTCCTTCTGGCCTTCTGGCTTCTGGAACGGATGGGGGCCAACGCCCTTTTAAAAGGGGCTGTTCTGGCCGCAGTGCCGCTCCTTGTAACCGGCGGTATCCACATGGACGGCTTTCTGGACACCTGTGACGCCAGGGCTTCCTGGGGAGACAGAGAGAAGAAGTTAGAAATCTTAAAGGATTCCCACACAGGCGCCTTTGCCGTCATAAGCGGCGTTTTGTACCTGCTTCTTCTGGCCGGCGTCTACTCGATGCTCACCTGGGAGGAGGCAAAGCCTGCGGCGGCAGGATTTGTCCTTTCGCGGGCCTTCAGCGGACTTTCGGTGGCCCTTCTTCCAAACGCCAGGGGAAGCGGCATGCTTTCAGAGCTTACAAAAGACAGCAGCCAGAAAAAAACGGCGGCGGCCATGGCCTTCTGGATTTTGCTTTCAGGAGCGGCAGCCGCTTTGGGAAATCTTACAGGCGGTGTGTTTTCGCTTCTTTTTTCCGGTATTACCTGGATTTCTTTCTGCCGCATGGCGAAAAAGGAATTCGGCGGGATTACCGGCGATCTGGCGGGATATTTTCTGGAACTCTGCGAGCTTACGCTTTCGGCTGGGCTCCTTCTTTCCGGCCGGCTTTTGTAGTTTCCTGCGGGCCATGCCCTGTCAGGATACATCCGTAAGGAGAATTTTATGGAACTTATTTTTTTCAGGCACGGCGCCACAGACGGGAACCGGGAACACCGCTACATCGGGTCGACAGACGAGCCGCTTTCCGGGGAGTGCCGCGAACTTTTAAAAAAGAACGGAACACGGGAACGCATACAAGGTCTGATTTCCTCCGGGATTTCTGCCATTTATACGAGCCCCATGGAACGATGCGGGGAGACGGCCGAGCTCCTGTTTCCAAAAGAGCGGTATCCCGATCTTTTGCGGCGGGAGATTCCAGACTTTCGGGAATGCGAGTTCGGCGAATTTGAGGGGAAAACCTACAAGGAGCTTCTCGGCCACCAGGCGTATCAGGAATTTCTGCGGACAGGGAAAATTGAAAAATTTCCGGGCGGCGAAGCTGTCGCAGCCTTTAAGGAGAGGACAAAGCAGGCATTTTTGAAGCTTTCCGGGGAATTTTCGCCTGCCGAACCATGCACCGCGGTGTTTGTCGTCCACGGCGGGACGATTATGACGCTTTTTGAGGCATACGCAGAACCGGCGAAGGGCTATTATGACTGGCAGCTAAAAAACCTGGAAGGGTACCGCGCCGTACTTTCCCGGGAACCTCTGCGTCTTACAAATGTTGCAAGAACCGGCGAATGGTGGTATAATCCTTAAACAGACAGTACAACGAAAAGAAAAGGACGGACTTTCACATGGTAGTATTTTTTCTCTTGCTCTTAAGCGCATGCTTCCTGATCTACGGCGGCCTCGTGATTACGAGAAAATTCACCCCGCCGACGTCAAAGCTTCTGATTGAGGAAGATGCGGATCTGAATGCCTGGTGCAAAACGGAAGGCTTTGCGAAAATCCTCTGGGGGCTGGATCTGGCATTTTTAGCCCTTTACTTCCAGCAGGTTTTCCTGCCGGTGGTCTGGCAGGCTCTGTTTTTGATCCTGACGGTGTACATCATCATTCTGGCATATAAAAACAACCAGAAATACATGAAATAACATTAGAAAGCTGCATTGGAGAAACGACATGATAAGCAGGCCTGAACTTGCAGCCATACTGTTATCCGGATATCTTCTGGATCTTCTCCTTGGGGACCCGCGCTGGATTTATCATCCGGTGCGCCTCATGGGGCTTATGATCGAGGGGACGGAACGCCTGGTGCGCCGCTTTTGCGAAAGGAGCGAAAAAGCTCTTCTGGCAGGCGGCGTTTTTCTGGTGGTTCTCGTCCTTTTCGAAACGGCGTTCTTTTTCGGCGGGATCCTTTTTGCCGCCTTCACTTTAAACCGCATGGCCGGCCTTTTTGTGTCGGTCTTTTTCTGCTGGCAGGCGCTGGCCGTCCGCTCCTTAAAGACCGAGAGCATGAACGTGTACCGAGAACTGAAAACCGGGACGCTGGCGGACGCCAGGAAGGCCGTCTCCAGGATCGTCGGCCGCGACACAAAGGCGCTGACATTCGAGGGAGTGACGAAGGCAGCCGTGGAAACTGTGGCGGAAAATACGTCTGACGGAGTTGTGGCTCCGCTTTTTTATCTGGCTCTCGGCGGCCCGCTTTTGGGGCTTCTCTATAAGGCCGTCAACACCATGGACTCCATGGTGGGCTATAAAAATGACAAATACCTGTTTTTCGGCCGGGCGGCGGCAAAGCTTGACGACGCGGCCAATTTTCTGCCGTCCAGGCTGTCGGCGCTTCTCATGATTGCGGCGGCCTTTCTTTCGGGGCTTGACTGGCGGGGGGCATGGCGGATTTTTAAGCGCGACCGATTCTGCCACGCAAGCCCCAATTCGGCCCAGACGGAGGCTGCCTGCGCCGGGGCGCTTGGGATCCGGCTGGCCGGGGACGCCTGGTATTTCGGAACGCTTTATAAAAAGCCGTTCATCGGCGATGACAGACGGCCGCCGGTACCGGAGGACATCCGCCTGGCCTGCCGGCTCTTATATTGGACAGCCTTTCTTTCAGCGGCGCTTTTTTGCGGGATCCAGCTCTTATTTTGACAGGGAATGGGCTTTGCGCCGCGAAACGGCAGTCTCCCAGTCCGGAAACAGTCAGGAGGAATCATATGGCGAAGGTAATTATGATACAGGGAACCATGTCAAACGCCGGGAAGAGCTTTCTCGCCGCCGGCCTCTGCCGGATTTTTAAGGAGGACGGCTTCCGGCCGGCGCCTTTTAAGTCCCAGAACATGGCTCTCAATTCTTTTATCACAAAAGAAGGGCTGGAGATGGGCCGCGCCCAGGTGATGCAGGCGGAGGCGGCCGGTGCAGAGCCGGAGGTGGCCATGAACCCGATCTTATTAAAGCCCACGTCGAACATGGGCTCACAGCTCATCGTAAACGGCGTCGTCCGCGGGAATTATCCGGCGGCCGAGTATTTTAAGATGAAAAAGAGCCTGATCCCGGAAATTAAAAAGGCATACGAGACGCTGGCGGCCAAATACGACGTGATTGTCATCGAGGGGGCAGGGAGCCCGGCGGAGATCAACCTGCGGGAAAATGACATCGTAAACATGGGGCTTGCAGAGCTTCTTGACGCGCCGGTGCTTTTGGCAGGCGACATCGACAGGGGCGGCGTGTTTGCCCAGCTTTACGGCACGGCGGCGCTTCTTTCGGAAGCGGAGCGGGCGCGGATTAAAGCCTTTATTATCAACAAATTCCGCGGCGACAAGGAGATTTTAAAGCCTGGCCTTGCCATGCTCTATGACAGGATCCCGATTCCGGTGGCCGGAGTAGTACCATATATGGAAGCGGATATCGACGACGAGGACAGCCTGGCAGAGCGGCTTTCCGGGCAGGAAAAAGAAAAGTTTTCCCATGCGTTTGCGCGGATTGCCGTGGTGCGCCTCCCGCGGATCTCAAACTTTACGGATTTCAACGTGCTGGAGCGGCTTCCCGGCATCGCACTTTCTTATGTGACGCGGCCGGGAGAGGTTTCTGACGCCGACATGGTGATCCTGCCCGGCTCGAAAAATACCATGGGCGACCTCAAATGGCTCCGGGAATCGGGGCTTGAGGCGGCCATTTTAAGGCGGGCCGCAGACGGCGCCGTGATTTTCGGCGTCTGCGGCGGCTTCCAGATGCTTGGTGAAGCGCTTTCCGACCCGGACGGCGTCGAGGAGGGCGGAAACCTGGCCGGTATGGGGCTTTTGCCGGTGACAACCGTCTTCGGCACGGAAAAGACGACGACGAGAGTGGAGGGCGAAGCAGACGGCCTTGGCACGTCAGTTCCTCTTGAGGGCTATGAGATCCACATGGGCGAGACGCTCCGGCACGGCGGAAGCCCGTTCTCCCATATCAGAGAGACGGCCGGCGGGAGCGGAGAGAAAGAGGACGGCTGCGTCCAGGGCATGATCTTTGGAACCTATGTCCACGGTGCTTTTGATTCTGAGGCCGTCTGCGGCCGTATTAGAGAACTGCTCGCAGAGAAAAAGCATGTTTCCGCGGCAGAGTATGAAACCGGCGGGCTTACGGTTTCGGAGTATAAGGAACAGCAGTATGACAAGCTGGCAAAAGGACTCCGGGAGAGCCTTGACATGGATATGATTTATAAGATTTTAAACCAGGAGATGTAAACGGATGGACTGGAATCTGGAATTAAAGGAACGGACAGGGATCAATTTCCTGGCGACAAAGCCGGCGGAAATTGAAAAGAAAAGCTTTGAGATCATAAAAAGGGAGCTGGGAGAGGAATTTCTCGCCTCTTACCCGGAAAAGCAGCTTCCGCTTCTTCTTCGCGTGATCCACACGACGGCGGATTTTTCCTATAAAGACAGCCTTTTTCTGTCGGATGGGGCCATGGAGGCCGGCTGGAACGCCATAAAAGCAGGGCTTCCCATTGTAACCGACACAACCATGGCGGCATCCGGCATCAACAAGGCGGCTGCCGTCCGTCTGGGGATTTCGGTTCACTGCTTTATCGGGGACGAGGACGTAAAAAAAGCCGCGGCGGAAAGCGGCATGACCAGGTCGGCGGCGAGTGTGGACAAGGCAGCCAGACTCATGCCGGACTGCATCTATGCGGTAGGAAATGCGCCGACGGCCCTGATGCGCCTGTATGAGCTGACGATGGAAAAAAAGATCCGGCCGGCCCTGGTGATCGGCATGCCGGTGGGCTTTGTAAACGTGGAGGAGGCGAAGGAGCTGATTCTGCGGCTTCATGTCCCCTGCATCGTCGGCCGCGGCAGAAAAGGCGGCAGCAACGTGGCCGCCGCCGTCTGCAACGCGCTTTTGTATTCGCTTCCTAGCTCCGGGGATTTTCCGGGAGCGTGAGAGTAAAGACCGTCCCTTTATCTGGCTCGCTTTCCACAAAAACCGTTCCCCGGTGGAGCTCCAGGATCCATTTTACCATGGAAAGCCCGAGGCCTGTCCCGGAGCGTCCCATGGAATTGGAGGCGCGGTAGAACCGGTTCCATATCATCGAAAGCTCTTCTTTTGGGATTCCCACGCCGGTATCCTTCACGCATACCGTGCAGACATGGTTTTCAAGGGAGAGGCCGATGGAGACCGTGCCGCCTTCCCGGTTATAGACGACGGCATTCTGGACGAGGTTCGTGAGAGCCCGCACCAGAAGGGACTGATCCGCCGTGATTAAGACGTCCGGCTGGAGGTCGGTGACGATGCGAAGGCCGGCCGTTTCCGCCTGGAGTTCCATTTCCTCGGCCACCATGGCGCAGAGCTCCGTCATGTCCACTGTCTCCCATTCCGGCTTTAATTTCCCGTTGTCGGCCCGGGCGAGCTCTAAAAGCTGTGCGATGAGCCGCGACATGCGCTTTGCCTGGCGCAGGATGGTTTCCAAAGAATCCTTCATTTCGCCGCTGTCGCCAGTGTGCTCCAGGGCATATTCCGCCTGGGAAACGATGATGGCTGCCGGCGTCCGGAGCTCGTGGGAGGCGTCGGAGGTGAACTGCTTTTCCGTGTCAAAGGACTGCTGGAGGCGGGAGAACATCCGGTTAAAGGTGGAGGCGAGCTGTGCCACCTCATCCTTAGAAGCCGGCGGGGCGTCAATCCGCCTGGAAAGGTCGCCGCCGTCCCCGATGGCATCGGCCGTTCTGCGGATGTCGTCGATGGGCCGGAAGGCGCGCCTGGTGATGAGAAAGCCGCCGCCTGCGGCCGCCAGAAGAAAGAGCGGCACGGAGAGTACGGCCACGCGGCGCATCATCTGGAAGGTGCCGTAGACATTGGACACCAGGCAGACGCCGCGGAACCAGACCGGGATTTCCCCGACCATGCGGTACACGTCATAAACCATCCAGGATTCCCCGTTTTCCTCCACGATTTTTGTCTCCTCCGATTCCAAAAGGGCGTTCACATATCCGCGGACGCTGTTTCGCGGCGCGATGAGACGCCCCTGGCTGTCGTAGAGGAAGACGGAGACCTCATTTTTATAGAAAGGCACGTCTTCGGTCTCCAGCTCGCCGCCTTCATAGGCCGTCACGGCGGCCGCCTCCTCCACGACAAGATGGAGGCTTGTGCGGTAGTTCTGCAAAAGCATGCGGTCGGAGAGCCAGAAAATATAAGAGAGGCCCACAAAGAGCAGGACGGCCATGAGCACCGTGTACCAGATGGTGACGCGCGTCTTGATGGACCAGTTTTTTATGGAGAGGCGTCGTTTCAACTCAGCTTCCCTCCTTAATCACATAGCCGCTGCCGCGGACGGTGTGGATCAATTTTTTCTCAAAGGGAGCGTCGATTTTCTTTCGGAGATACCGCATGTACACGTCCACTACGTTGGAGCCGCCTTCAAAATCGTAATTCCAGACGTGTTCCTCGATGCGGCTTCTGGAAAGCACCATGCCTTTGTTGTGCATCATGTATTCCAGGATGGCGTATTCCTTGGCGGAAAGGGAGATTTCCGTCCCGGCCCGCGTGACCTGGTGGGTGGCGAGATCCATGATAAGATCCCCGAGCACAAGCCTGTTGGAGGCCTCATTGGAGCGGCGCCTTAAGATGACGCGGATCCTCGCCAGAAGCTCGTCAAAAGCAAAGGGCTTTGTCAGATAGTCGTCGGCCCCGTTGTCGAGCCCCGTGACCCGGTCTTCGATGCTGTCTCTGGCAGTCAGGAGAAGAACCGGCGTTTTCATCCCTTTTTTCCGTATATTTTTTAAGACCGTGATCCCGTCGGCGCCGGGGAGCATCACATCGAGAAGAATCAGATCGTAGGGAGTATGTTCGATATAATACTGGGCATCCTTCCCGTTATCACAGGTATCGACGCCGTAGCCCTCCGCCTTCAGGCGCTTGGCCGTGATTTCCTTAAGATCCGGCTCGTCTTCCACAACTAAAATCCGCATATGGTCTGCCTCCTTTATCTGCATGTTCCTATGGAGACAGTTTACCATTTTTTCTTTTTCAGGTGAAGGGTTTTTAATGTTATTTTCATGTTTCGCGGTTATACTGAGGTCAAAGATAAGAAAAAGGCATGGGAAAGGAGAACCATATGAGAAAGAAGAGTTATTTTGCAGCAATCCTTTTGGCGATAACTTTAACCGGGTGCTCAGGACAAACGGCGCAGCCGACCCAGGAGGTCATGCCCCAGAACGTCCCCTCGGACATTACGGCGGCCCAGACGGCAGCAGAGACGGAAACCGAGGCCATGACTGAAGCCGTGACAGAAGCAGCCGTTTCCGCATCGGCCGGCACAGAGGCGGCCGCTCCCGCAGTCTCCGGGACGTCGGCTTCTTCGGCGGAAGAAACACCGGAAGAGCTTTTGGGCAGGCTGTACCTTGTGAAAGCGGAAGAGGAAGCGTTAGATGTGGAAGAGGATCTTCTGGAGGCCGACGTGCGGACAGGTAAGCTTACGAGAGAGGAATTTCTCCAGAAAGAAATGGAGCTGGAACAAAAAGAGGACGCCCTGGATCTTTCCGAGGATGAAATCGAGCTGGCCTTAAAGAAACAGTTCTGGACCAGCGGGAGCCTTCTCCCCGAGGACTTTGCCGCTTCGCTGGAATCCATGGAGTTAGAAGAGCTTTTGAACCTGTTAAGGGAAAATGAGCTGGAAGAGGATAAAAACGAGCTGGAGGAAGACCGCCTGAAAATGCAGTATTTAAACGGGGAGATTACGAGAGAGGCTTTCCTCACGGCTCAGGCGGAGCTTGAGAGAGCAAGCGATCTTTTAGAGGCGAAAGAAGACATGATCGAGTACAGACTGAAGCTTTTGGGGTGGGATGACTGATGCCTTCCGCGAATTGACTTTCGGTCTCAAACATGCTATTGTAAAAAAAGGCTTACAGATGCCTGCCGTGTTCTGCGGCAGGCATATTTTTTCAGGAGGTACATATGAAAACAGCACTCAGCATTGCAGGCTCCGACTGCAGCGGCGGAGCCGGAATCCAGGCAGATATCAAAACCATGTCGTCCCTCGGCGTGTTCGGCATGAGCGTCATCGTATCGGTGGTGGCGGAAAATACCAGCCGGGTGATTTCCATTGAGGACGTGTCCCCGAAGGTCATCGCCGACCAGATCGACGCGGTTTTTGAAGATATTGAGGTAAATGCGGTGAAGGTGGGCATGCTTTCGACGCCGGAATGCATGAAAACCGTGGCGGAAAAGCTTCGCCAGTATCAGCCGGAGCATGTGGTGATCGACCCGGTCATGTATGCGAAAAACGGCTGTCCCCTGATGCAGGAGACGTCCATCGGCACGCTCATTGAGACTGTGATCCCGTTAGCGACGCTTCTTACGCCCAACATCCCGGAGGCGGAGAAAATCGCCGGCATGGAGATTAAGACGGCGGAGGATATGAAGACGGCGGCAAAGAAGATTGCTGACATGGGGGCAAAGGCCGTTCTCGTAAAGGGCGGTCATTACATGGGGGATGCCCAGGACATTTTATACGACGGGAGCAGGTACCACACCTTTGTGGAAAAACGGATCCACACGAAAAACACCCATGGCACCGGCTGTACGCTCTCCAGCGCCATCGCCTCGTACCTGGCCCTGGGGGAGAGCCTCCCGGACGCCGTGAAGAAGGCTAAGGAGTATGTGACGGGCGCCATCGAGCACTCCCTGGAGATTGGAAAGGGCTGCGGCCCGACGAACCATTTCTTCCGGTTCTATAAAGATTAGGGGGGATTTTTTCATGAATGTCATGGAACATCTCAGGAAAAAGAACCCGCTCATCCACTGCATCACCAATTACGTGACGGCCTGCGACGTGGCAAACGCCGTTCTGGCCGTGGGCGGCTCGCCGATCATGGCCGATGCGCCGGAAGAGTCCTCAGAAGTGACGGGAATGGCCGATGCCCTCGTCATCAATCTCGGCATGTTAAACAGCGGGAAGCGGGAGGCCATGTTCCGTTCCTGCAAAAAAGCAGGAGAGCTGGGGCTTCCGATTGTCTTAGACCCGGTCGGCGTGGGCATTTCTGCGTTCCGGAGAGAGACGGCCGCAGAGCTTTTAAAAGCGTTTCCGTTCGCGGCCATCCGCGGGAACCTGTCGGAGATATCCTATCTCTGCGGCCTGCCGGCGGCAGAAAAAGGCGTCGACAGCGGCGCGGGAACAGGAGAGGGCGCCGCTATTTTTGCAGCCAGGAAAGCGGCAAAGGATTACAGAACGACCGTCGTCGTGACGGGCGCCGAGGACATCGTTTCCGACGGAACCCGCACGGCAAAAATTGCAAACGGCGTCCCCGAAATGCGGCAGATTACGGGAATGGGCTGCATGCTTTCCGGGATTCTCGGCGCATGCGCCGCGGCAGAGCCGGACACGTTCCAGGCGGCCGTCACAGCCGCAGCCGCCATGGGAATCGCCGGGGAGTCTTCCCTGGAGGGCATTGGAAAAAATGGTGTAGGAAGTCTCCATGTGGGGATTTTGGATGCCCTTGGCCGGATGGACGATGAGACTGTGCGGCTGCGGGGGAAAATCAAGTATGATGAGTAGGGAAAAGGCCGTTTTATGCGGCTTTTTTCATTTCATGGGAAACGGTGCTCCCTATGAAACAAAAGCGCTCCGCAGGGAGGCACACTTTTTCATATCCATGTCCGAAAACAGCCGGATTTTCCCGTGAAGACGTGGTAAGATTCCTTCAGACCATGAAAAAGGAGAAGCAAAATGGAGATGGAGCGAGAAAAAATGTATGCTGCATACAAAGCAAAGGATGCAAGGTTTGATGGCCGCTTTTTCGTCGGCATTTCGTCGACGGGAATCTACTGCCGTCCCATCTGCCGAGCCAGGCTGGCGAAGCCTGAAAACTGCACCTTTTTTGCGACGGCAGCTGAAGCGGAGCTGGCGGGCTACCGTCCCTGCCTTCTCTGCCGTCCGGAGCAGTCGCCGGGAAGGCCGGCGGGAGAGCCTTCCTCCAGAGCACTTGCAGACAGGGCCGCCAGGCTCATGGAGGCGGGCTGCGGAGCCGGACGGAATTTGGAGGAACTGGCCGCAGAGCTGTGGTGCACAAGCCGCCATCTGCGGCGCGTTTTTGCGGAAGAGTTCCATGTGACACCGGTTCAGTATTTAAAAACATGCCGTCTTCTTCTGGCGAAAAGCCTTCTGACGGATACGGAGCTTTCGGTGCTGAATACGGCCATGGCATCGGGGTTCCAAAGCCTGCGCCGCTTCCAGGATGCATTCAAAGAGCAGTATCGTATGACGCCGACAGACCTCAGAAAGCAGGTGTCGGAAAAGAAAAAGGAGAAGAAAGACGGAAGCATCACGGTCTGCCTTTCCTACCGGCCGCCGTACCGCTATGAAGAGCTGCTGCGGTTTTTCGCAGAGAGGGCCATCCCCGGTGTGGAGATAGTAAAAGACGGGCGCTATTACAGGACGGCGCGGGTGAAGGATGCGGAAGGCAGGCGCCATAACGGCTGGTTTTCCGTTGGCCATGAGCCGGAAAAGAACGCCCTTTCGGTGACGGTCGGAGAGACGCTGCTTCCGGTTTTATCCCAGATCCTTGGAAGGGTGCGGAGGATGTTTGATTTATCTTGTGATCCCGAGACGGTCGCCTGCGCCCTTTCCGGCATGGAGGCGGTACGGCCGGGGCTTTTTAAGCCGGGGACGCGCGTTCCGGGAAGCTTTGATGCCTTTGAGCTTTCCGTGCGGGCCGTTTTAGGCCAGCAGATCACAGTGCGGGCGGCCTGTACGTTGGCAGGGCGGCTGGCAGAGGCCTTGGGAACGCCTGTTTTTACGGGAATCGAGGGACTTTCGCTCCTGTTCCCGGAGCCGGAGGAGTTTCTTTCTTCCGGGGAGCCTCTTGAGAGCCGCCTTGGCCCTCTTGGAATCCTTTCTTCGCGGTCAGCCGCCATCAAAAGCCTGGCGGAGGTGTTCACAGACGGGAGTATCCGCTTTGGGTTCTGCGCCGACCCGGAGGCGGAAATGAAGAAGCTGTTAAAAATTCGAGGAATCGGGAACTGGACGGCCCAGTACATTGCCATGCGTACGATGGCCTGGACAGACGCATTCCTGGAAACAGATGCCGGAATCAAAAAGGCGCTTCCGGGACTTAGTCCCAAAGAGCTTCTTAAACTGGCGGAGCCGTGGCGGCCGTGGCGGAGCTACGCCAACATGTGCCTTTGGAATTCCCTTTACGGAGAGGAGAAAACAGAATGTATGTGACAGAATATGATTCGCCGGTGGGACGGCTTCTGCTGGGTTCAGACGGAACGGCGCTTACGGGACTTTGGATGGAAGGCCAGAAGTATTTTGGCGGGACGGGAAAGGAGCTGATGGAAAAGCAGGACTCTCTGCCAGTGTTTGACGCGGCCAAAGACTGGCTGGATCGGTATTTTGCCGGAAAGCGACCTGCGGCATCAGAGCTTCCCCTTGCGCCTTCCGGGAGTCCGTTTTATCAGGAGGTTTGGAAAATTCTTTTGGAGATCCCGTATGGAACCGTGACGACCTACGGAGCTATTGCAGGAAAAATTGCAGAAAAGAGAAACCGCCCGTCCATGTCGGCGCAGGCCGTCGGCGGCGCGGTGGGGCATAACCCGATTTCCATTATAATCCCCTGCCACCGCGTCGTGGGAGCCGGCGGAAGCCTGACCGGGTATGCCGGCGGGGTGGAGAGGAAGAGGTGGCTTTTGGAGCTTGAAGGGGGATGGGGGAGAGGAAAAACGGCAGGCCTGTAAAGGAAACAGTTCTTTGATTACGAAAAAAAGAGAGGATTTTCCCTCTCTTTCTGTCTTTATAATACCACAAAATCAACCAAAAAACAAGACTGGTATCCGGCCGCCTATGGTGTTATCCTATTCTTCCACAAAAACGGAGAGGGGGATATGCCATGGAAAAGGACTGGCTTTTATGGATACAAAATGCCATGCCGGATCGCGTCCTGGAAACAAACAAAACGACAGAAAAATACGGCCTTTCGCTCACCAGAGAGGAGGCCGGAATCATTCTAAAGGAGCAGGAGCGCATTCTAAAGGAACAGAGACGGATTGACCTTAATGGCGGCGCCGCTGAAAAAATCATCCTGGAATTCTGCGATTCTGATTTCATCAACCAGGAAAATTATGCGGAAACCGTGATCCGTCTGGAAGAAATCTTTTACCTGTACAAAAACGAGATGCAGGACGAACTGACAGACGACGAACTTCTGCACCTGATGCGGGAACAGTTTGATGAACTCTGCTTCGGGGATCTGGATTATCTGGAGGGGACATGCCTGGAAAAATTCGCAGAGGCAGTCCGGGCCGGATACCGTGGGTTCCGCGGGACAGACGGGCGCCGGGAGGCCGGCAGGTTCGACGATACGGCCAGATGGGATTATGAGCTCTATCTGGAAACGCTGCGGGAACTTTTGTGGAGGTGATGAGATGGAAGGGAAAATGGACGCATGGATGGAGATTTTTTACAGGCTGGCAGACGCCTATTCTCTAAGGGAAACCAGTTCCCTGACGTATGAAAAGGCAGAGCAGCTCATGGGAGCCGTGCTTTACTGCATCCGCGAGGCCGAGAAATTGCGGCCGGACATGCCTGCATCAGGAATCGGCGCAGAAAAGGAGCTTTACGAAGCCGGAAGACAGGCGGTCTTTGAAAAAGCGAAAGAAGCCCTTGCAGCATACCATGCGCTTTTGCCGGAGTTTGACGCCTATGGGAGCCGGTGCCTGGAGGATACGTTTTTAAAAGGGCTGCCTGCGTTTTTCTCCCGCTACGATGCGCGTTTTTACCCGCAGGCGGACATCATCACCCTGGATTACCCGGTGCTTCAGGATCTGACGCAGTATTCCGGAATTGTGAGAATTTCCGTTTTTTTAGAGTGCATGGAGGCAGAACAAGCCTTTTTAAAAGCATTCCCGCGGCCGGCCGTCATCGAAATGCTGGAACACTATGATGCCGGTTTCCGGGAATCGGCAGACAATCTCTGCGAAATTGTCCTGACGGCTTTTTTCGGACATGTTCTCGCAGGAAAACCGTTCTCCGAACAGAAGTTTTGCGAGACAGATTATGACAGGATTCAAAAGAAATTTGGAAAACAGGGCAGGCAGGAGATAAAAAGGCAGGTGACAGAGGCGGTGGGCGGCATGGTTTTCAGGTGCAGAGCAGAGAGCAGTGTTTTATCGTATCTCTGCGGGGCAGCCGAAGACATTTTAAGCCGGATGGAAAACGCGGCCGCCTGCGGCTCACTAAACAATCTGTTTTAAGAGAGAATCCCTCAGGCGGGATTCTCCGCCGCAGTGCGGTTCAAACGGCGGGAAAAAATCCCGCCGTCCGCCCCCCCCCGATTTCACCGCTTTCAGCGCAAGCCGCGGCGGCGCGACCAGGGGATAGGTGGACTGATAGATCACAAAGCCGGGCGCCGCTCCCGGCACTTTTTTTAAGAATTTCCGCTGGATATAGTCGATCTCCACCTTATCATTCTCACGGCCTTTGGAATAGTAGGCCGCCAACTCGCCGGCCTCCTCAAAGGTGCGGTCAGGAAGCTCCTTTCCCTCGGTTTTCACGATCACATGGGAGCCGGGCATGCCCTTTGCATGGAACCACCAGTCGCCGCCGTTTGCCGTCTTGAAGGTCAGTTCCTCGTTCTGGTAATTGTTCTTTCCCACATAGATGTGGAAGCCGTCCGAAGAGAGATAATGGAAGGGACGGCTGGTGATTTTCGGCTTTTTGCCGCCGGCATGGCGCTTCTTGATATAGCCGTACTCCATGAGTTCCTCGCGGATTTCCACCAGGTCGTCCTCGGCGAGGGCAATGTCGAGGGCAGAGCTGATGGACTCTAAGTGGGCGATTTCCGCTTCCGTCTGCGTAAGCTGTTCGGAGACGGCCTCGAAGGTGCGCTTCTGTTTGTTATAACGGTCAAAATATTTCTTTGCATTCTCCTGGGCTGAAAGCGTCTCATCGAGGGGGATTTTGACCTCGGTATTGTCGTAATAATTGAGGCAGGCAAGCGTTTTTTCCCCTCCGGAAAGGCCGTAGCCATACGTGTTTAAAAGCTCGCCGTAAATCCTGTATTTTTCCCGCTTTTCCGTATCCTTTAACTGCTTTCTCTGGAGATCCAGCTTCTTGTAATTCCGCTCCAGGGCCGTGGAGACGATCCGGCGGAGATCCGTGGATTTCTGATGGATTCTGGAAACGGCATTCTTTTCCGCGTAATAGGTCTCCAAAAGGCGGCTGATGGATGAAAATTCCTCAGCGCGATAATCGCCGCCCTCCATCATCGTTAAAGGCACCGAAGAAAACTCCACGGGCACATCTCCGCGGTAGATGATGGACGGCCGGAAATTCCCGCTTTTCACATCGTCCATGATCCAGCCGAAGGCATGGAAGAGATGGGTGAGCGCCGCATCGGAAAACTCCCTTGCGGAGATGTCGCCGTCTAAGGAGGCCAGATGGCAGATTTCCGCAGAAACGACAGGGCTTATGCCGGTTAAGTTCATATAAATAGCCTTGGAAAGCGGCTGGGGCGCTGCACCGATGACGGCCTTAAATTCTTCCTCGGAGATTTCCAGGGGATTTTTCTTCTCCTGGGTGTGGGGGATGAAGTAAGTCCGGCCGGGAAGAACCTCGCGGACGGAGCTGACCTGGGCGGAAATATGCTTGATGCTGTCTAGGATCATGTCGTTTTCGTCGCAGAAGATGATGTTGCTGTGTTTTCCCATCAGCTCCACGATCAGGGATTTCCGTCTGAGATCCCCGAGCTCGTCGAGATGTTCCACCTCGATGCGGATGATCCGCTCAAGTCCCGGCTGCGAAACCGAGACGATGCGCCCGTTGGCGATGTGCTTTCTCAGCAGCATGCAGAAATTCGGCGCCGTCATGGGGCTCGGCTTGTTGTTTTCCGTAAAATAAAGGAGCGGCAGGCTCGCGTTGGCGGAAATCAAAAGCCGCACATTGCCGGAGTTCCCTTTTATGGTAAGAAGGAGCTCGTCTCGTTCCGGCTGTGCGATTTTGGAAATCCGGCCGGAGAGGACGGCGCCCTTTAATTCGTGTACAAGATTTGCAATAACAATTCCATCAAATGCCATGTTGTGAAGTCCTTTCTGATGCATGGGTATGGTCAGGCCGTCCGGCGGCCTCATGGAGCAGGGAAAGAAACGCTTTCCGGTACCTGGTAAGATAAAGATCCCTGCGCCGGCAGGCATAAAAATGTCTCGGAAGCTCCACGCCGAGAATCGGATAGACGGCCCATGGAGCGGAATCGCCTGCATCGACATAGGAGTCAGGGCAGATCATGACGGCCTCTGCCGTCGCGGCCACCCGCTTCCCAACCTCGATGCTGACGGTTTCCAGGCCGATTTTCGGCTTGATTTCCCTGGAAATAAAGAGAGAGTCCTGGAGCGCCCGGACGGAATGGCCGGGACGGCTGCAAATGAAGGTCTCATCCCTGGCTTCCAGAATGTCGATGGGCGTCCCGGAGGGGATCCGCCCGGCGATGGCACAGCGGCGGTTGGCGAGAAGCACCAGGTGTTCCTCCTTTAAAAGCTCATAATAAAGCTCCTCATGCTTCGGCGATGTCGTCATACAGGCAATGTCCACACGGCCTTCTAAGACGCTCTGTTCCAGGTCGGCAGAGCCCTGCTCGGAAAGCTCCAGGGTCACATGGGGGAACTGTTCCGAAAAACGGGAATACAGAAGCGGCAGAAGCTCCATGGAACGCTGTACCGGAATGCCGAAGCGAAGCGTGCCGAAGTCCTCATGCTTTAACTCCTCGATTTGGCCGGACAGGTTCCGGTTTATGGCAGAAATCTGCCTGGCGGCTTCCACGTAAAGCTGTCCCGCCGGTGTCAAGGTCATGGGTTCCGTGGTGCGGTCAAAAATAGGGGCGCCGAGGCTGGCCTCGGCAGCCTTTATGGCCTGGCTTAAGGACGGCTGGGAGATATATAGTTTTTTGGCGGCTGCGGTGACGCTGCCTTCCCGCAAAACCGCCAGAATATACTGCATGTGTTTCTCATTCATAAAATCCCCTCCGGGGTCTGGTTAAAAGACGGCTTTGGCATCCTTCGGAAGCGTCCGGACATGTTTGAAAAAGCCAAAAGAGGCTGAGGCCTCATCCCGGTTATAGACATGTCCCCACCGGGCTTCAAGCTCCAGGGCCGTCTCGTCAAACAGGGCACAGGCGGCAGACACGGAATCCCAGACTTCCCCGATATCGCCGCTTATATAGGTTTTCAAAAAGCGGTTCCATGTTTTCTCCGGGAGATAGTCTTTCATATATTTGGATGCCTTTCCCATCGAAATACGGAAATCCGTCTCATATCCGATTTTCCAGTTTAAGAGCCGCACAAGCTGCGGATGGCTTGCGGAATGGTACATTTCCTGGACGTAAGGGATTTCCTCCCGCCAAAGCCCCTTTGTGATGTTGTTTAAGCACCACCAGAATTCGTTGCAGCAGGCGAGAAATTCCCCCTGGGACGGCCGCCTGATCCGATAATCTTCGTCGGACGGAGCAGGAATGTCCGGAAAAATACCGTCTTTATCGAGCAGGATCACACAGAGCTTATCGCTCAGGACATCGGCTTCCCTTACCGGCACCACATGAAGATCCAGCCGGTTCCCGTCCGCAAACTGGATGAGCCAGCCGTAGCATTTATCAAAATCCACGTCACAGCCGTTCCACTTGTCCACCTCGTCAGGGCACTGCATATAGAGCCGCTTCCCGAACCGGTCGATCCAGTGTCTGTCCTCGTAAAAAGGCCGGTTTTCCCGCACCGCATAAACGATGTCGTAGTCCTGGAAAATATCCTTTTTTACATGGGGATTCGTCCTGGAACCGTTCATATAGACGCCGCGGATCCTGTCATCCTCCTTTGCGGTATTCAGGATCAGATCAAACATTTCTTTTTCACTCCGCATGCCGTTTCGTCCTTTCTCTGCCCGGCATAGGACGGGCCGCTTTACAGTTATTATACCATGTCCGCTGCGCGGCCACGGGCCTCCGGCGGAATTTAGCGCCCGGCTTTCCGCGGTGAACGCGGAAACCGGTATGCGCAGGTATAATGTCCGCTGCGCGGCCACGGGCCTCCGGCGGATTTTAGCGCCTGGCTTTCTGCGGTAAACGCAGAAACCAGAATGCGCAGGTATAATAACCGCTCTGCGGCTATTATACCATGCCCGCTGTTTGGCGGCAACTTGAAATCCGCGGTCAGTAAGATGTGCCAATGCCCGCAAAAAATCATTGACTCCGCCGCCCCAGTATGCTATAATCCAAATCAATTTTATAAAACTAAACCGTTGAAGCGGGGATAACGGCAATGATGCCTTTACAGAGAGCCTGTGATGCTGAGAGTCAGGTGAGAAACAAGTTGTCAAATGGACCGCTGAGGGTGCAGTCAAATGGGAGAAATCCCAGAGTATTCTGCAACGTGCTGGCATACGTCAGTTGCCGGGGATATGAAGGTATCCCGCCGAGCGCACGGGTCATTCCGTGAAATCAAGGTGGCACCGCGGATCGTGCCGTACTTCTATCAGTACGTGATTCGTCCTTGACAGAAACCGACTATTTTTCTGTCAAGGGCGTTTTTGTTTCCGGAAAAACGAAAACAGGCGGGCGGCCGAAACGTCCCCCGAAAGCTCCTTTGGCAGAAAGCGCCAGAGGAGTTTTTCTTTTTCAGGAGGCAGAGACTATGAAAATTTCACCGACTCTCGAAGAAGTCATGGAGCTTGCGGCAGGCGGCCGGTACCAGGTGGCGCCGGTAAGCTTGGAGATCCTGTCCGACTTTACCACGCCTATCGAGGCAATGAAAATACTGAAAAACGTGTCAACCCACTGTTATATGCTGGAATCGGCCATGGCGAACGACAGATGGGGCCGCTACACCTTTCTGGGCTTCGATCCGAAACTGGAGATCACCTGCATGAACGGGGAGATGAAGGCCGGAAGCCTCACCTTCCATACGGACGATCCCTCCGGCCAGATCCGCCAGATCCTTTCCGAGTACAAAAGTCCGCGGTTTGATTTCCTTCCGCCGTTTACCGGCGGACTTGTGGGCTACTTTTCCTATGACTATCTGGGATACGGTGAGCCGGCCGTCCGCTGTGAGACAAAGGACACCGAGGCCTTTAAGGACGTCGACCTGATGCTGTTTGACAAGGTGATCGCCTTCGACCACCTCTGCCAGAAAATTATCCTGATTGTCAACATGTCCTTAAAAGAGCCGGAAACCGGATACAACAAGGCCATCCTGGAGTTAAGACAGCTTTCCGACCTTCTCCACAGCGGAGAAAAGAAGAAAGAGCCGGCCGGAACGCTCATCGGGGAAGTCACGCCGCTCTTTGAAAAAGAAGAATTCTGCGGCATGGTAAAAAAGGCAAAGCACTATATCCATGAGGGCGATATTTTCCAGATCGTGCTTTCCAACCGCCTGTCCGCCCCCTTTGAAGGCAGCTTATTCAACACCTACCGGGTGCTTCGGACGATTAACCCGTCTCCGTACATGTTCTATTTTTCCGGCACCGATGTGGAGGCGGCGGGGGCCTCGCCGGAAACCCTGGTGAAGCTGGAAAACGGCGTTCTGCACACCTTTCCGCTTGCGGGCACCAGGCCGAGGGGGAAAACCGAAGAAGAGGACAGACGGCTGGAGGAAGAGCTTTTAACCGATGAAAAGGAGCTTGCCGAGCACAACATGCTGGTGGATTTAGGCCGGAACGACCTTGGCAAAATCAGCCGGTTCGGCACCGTGAAGGTCGAAAAGCTCCATTCCATAGAGCGGTTTTCCCATGTCATGCATATTGGTTCCACGGTGCGGGGAGAAATCCGGGAGGACTTTGACGCCTTAGACGCCATCGAAGCCGTGCTTCCGGCCGGAACCTTGTCCGGTGCTCCGAAAATCCGGGCCTGTCAGCTCATCGGCGAGCTGGAAAACAATAAGCGGGGCATCTACGGCGGCGCCGTCGGCTACATTGACTTTGCCGGGAACATGGATACCTGCATCGCCATCCGCCTTGCATATAAGAAAAACGGCCGGGTGTTCGTGAGAAGCGGGGCCGGGATCGTGGCGGATTCGGTTCCGGAAAAAGAATATGAAGAGTGCTTAAACAAGGCAAAATCCTCACTCCGGGCCCTGGAGCTTGCACAGGAGGCGGAATTATGATTCTTCTCATTGATAATTACGACAGCTTTTCCTATAACCTCTACCAGCTCATCGGAGAGCTTGACGAAGAGATCCGGGTCATAAGAAACGATGAGATGACCGTGGAAGAGATTCGAAACCTAAATCCTGGCCGCATCATCCTGTCGCCGGGGCCAGGACGGCCGGAGGACGCCGGAATTCTCATTGAGGCCATCCGCACACTCGGGAAAGAAATTCCTATGCTCGGCGTCTGCCTGGGTCATCAGGCCATCTGCGCGGCCTTCGGAGCCACGGTCTCATACGCGAAAAAGCTGATGCACGGGAAACAGTCGGAAGTGACCTTCGATACGGACTGCCCGTTATTTAAAAATTGTCCGCCAAAAGCCTTAGCGGCCCGCTACCATTCCCTTGCGGCCGACGCCGCCACGCTGCCGGAATGCCTGAAAATCACCGCGGTCACAAAGGACGGAGAGGTGATGGCCGTACAGCACAGGGAATTTCCCATTTTCGGCGTACAGTTCCATCCCGAATCCATTATGACACCGGACGGAAAGACCATGCTATATAATTTTCTGAAGGAGATATAAGCCATGATAAAAGAAGCCATCGTGAAAATCGTAAACAAAGAAGACCTGACCTACGATGAGGCCTATACGGTCATGAATGAAATCATGAGCGGCCAGACGTCGCCCACCCAGAACGCCGCCTTCCTTGCGGCCCTGTCGACGAAAAGCGCCAGAGCGGAGACCACCGACGAAATTGCCGGCTGTGCGGCGGCCATGAGGGCGCACGCCACAAAGGTGGAGACTGGCATGGAGCTTTTTGAGATTGTCGGCACCGGCGGCGACAACGCCCACAGCTTCAACATTTCCACGACTTCCGCCCTTGTGGCGGCGTCCGGCGGCATGAAGGTGGCAAAGCATGGAAATCGCGCCGCTTCCTCCCAGTGCGGGACGGCAGACTGCTTAGAGGCCCTCGGCGTAAACATCTACCAGAGCCCGAAGCGGTGTCTGGAGCTTTTAAATGAAGCCGGAATCTGCTTCTTTTTCGCCCAGAAATACCATACTTCCATGAAATATGTCGGCGCAATCCGAAAGGAACTGGGATTCCGCACCGTGTTCAATATTTTAGGCCCGCTCACGAACCCCGGAACGCCCTCCATGCAGCTTCTCGGCGTGTATGACGATTATCTCGTGGAGCCGCTTGCCCAGGTACTCATAAACCTCGGCGTCCGCCGCGGCATGGTTGTCTACGGCCAGGATAAGCTGGATGAAATCTCCATGAGCGCGCCCACGTCCATCTGCGAAATCAAGGACGGCTGGTTTAAAACCTCGGTCATCGCGCCGGAGGACTTTGGCTTTAAACGCTGTGCAAAAGAAGAACTGAAAGGCGGTACGCCGGAGGAAAATGCGAAGATTACGCTGGATATTTTAAACGGAGGGAGAGGGCCGAAGAGGGATGCCGTTTTGATGAACGCAGGGGCGTCACTTTATATCGGCGGAAAGGCCGGGACCATGAAAGACGGCATCGCCCTGGCCGCAGAGCTTTTGGACTCCGGAAAGGCCCTCGAAACGCTTCATAAGCTGAAAGAAATCAGCAGCCGGCCGGAGGTGGAGGAATGACAATCCTGAATCAGCTTGCGGAACATGCGAAAGAGCGCGTCAGCGAAGCAAAAAAACGTCTGCCGGAGAGCGAGCTAAAGAGGCAGGCCGAAGCCATGAAAAAAGGCGGCTTTTCCTTTGAGGAAGCCCTGAAAAAGCCAGGGCTCTCCTTTATCTGTGAGTGCAAAAAGGCGTCGCCGTCCAAAGGGCTTATCGCCCCGGTCTTTCCCTATCTGGAGATCGCAAAGAAATACGAAGCGGCAGGCGCCGACTGCATTTCTGTTTTGACGGAGCCGAAATGGTTCCTGGGAGCCGACCAGTATCTAAAAGAGATTGCTGCCGCCGTCTCCATTCCATGCCTGCGGAAGGACTTTACCGTGGACGAATACATGATTTATGAGGCGAAGGTTCTGGGAGCCGGGGCCGTGCTCCTGATCTGCTCTCTGCTGGAAGAGGGACAGCTTGAGGAATATCTGGCCGTCTGCGAAGAACTGGGGCTTTCGGCGCTTACGGAAGCCCACGATGAAAAGGAAGCCGCCATGGCCGTAAGGGCCGGGGCCAGGATCATCGGCGTCAACAACCGGAATTTAAAGGATTTTACGGCGGACACGGAAAACAGCCGGAGACTCCGGGACATGATCCCGCAGAACGTGCTGTTTGTTTCCGAAAGCGGCGTGCGGGATGCCGAAGACGTGAGAAAGCTTAAGGAAATCGGAGCCGACGCCGTGTTAATCGGCGAGGCGCTCATGCGTGCACCGGATAAGAAAAAGGCGCTTTCCGCCTTAAGAGGTGAACAATGACAGGAATCAAATTCTGCGGGCTGAAAAATCCAAGTGACATTGAGGCCGCAAACTCCTTAGAGCCGGAGTACGTGGGCTTTGTCTTTGCGCCGAAAAGCAGGCGCTTTGTGACGCCGGAGGAGGCCTGTGAGCTGAAACGTCTCTTAAGCCCGAAAATCCAGGCTGTCGGCGTATTCGTGGACGAACGGCCGGAAGTAATAGCTGAACTTTTAACATACGGCGTCATCGACATGGCACAGCTCCATGGGACAGAGAGCCCGGAGGACATCAGACGCCTCAAAGAAATCTCTGGAAAGCCGGTCATAAAGGCCTTTCTCATAAAAACCGCGGAGGATGTCCGAAAAGCCATGCAAAGCCCTGCCGACTATGTGCTGTTGGACTCCGGCATGGGGACGGGCACCGTCTTTGACTGGGAAATGATAAAGGGCATGGAAAGGCCGTATTTCCTTGCCGGAGGGCTGGAACCTGGAAACGTGGGGCAGGCCATCAGGCGGCTTTCGCCCTTTGCCGTCGACGTGAGCTCCGGCATTGAGACAGACGGAGTGAAAGATTTACGAAAGATGGCGGAGTTTTCTGCCGCCGTCAGAAAGGAAGAGAGAGTATGACAAATCCAAACGGACGTTTCGGCATCCACGGCGGCCAGTACATCCCGGAAACGCTGATGAACGCGGTCATTGAGCTGGAGGAGGCCTATAACCGATATAAAAACGATCCCGAATTCAACCGGGAGCTTTCCAACTTATTCAACGAATACGCAGGCAGGCCGTCCAGGCTCTACTATGCGGAAAAGATGACAAAGGATCTTGGCGGCGCGAAGATCTATTTAAAGCGCGAGGACTTAAACCACACCGGCGCCCACAAAATCAACAACGTCTTAGGCCAGGCGCTGCTTGCAAAGAAAATGGGGAAAACCCGCCTGATTGCCGAGACGGGAGCCGGCCAGCACGGTGTCGCATCGGCCACGGCCGCGGCCCTCATGGGCATGGAATGCGTCGTTTTTATGGGCGAGGAGGACACGATCCGGCAGGCCTTAAACGTGTACCGCATGCGGCTTTTAGGTGCCGCAGTGGTGCCTGTGAAGACCGGCACGGCCACCTTAAAGGACGCCGTTTCCGAGGCCATGAGAGAGTGGACATCGAGGATTTCCGACACCCATTACTGTCTCGGCTCCGTCATGGGCCCCCACCCGTTCCCGACCATTGTCCGGGACTTCCAGTCGGTGATTTCAAAGGAGATAAAGGAACAGATTTTAGAAAAGGAAGGGCGGCTCCCGGATGCCGTCATCGCCTGCGTGGGCGGCGGCTCCAACGCCATCGGAAGCTTTTATCATTTTATTGAGGACAAAGACGTCCGCCTGATCGGCTGCGAGGCGGCGGGAAGAGGCATCGACACCTTCGAGACGGCGGCCACCATTGCCACCGGCCGGCTCGGTATTTTCCATGGCATGAAATCCTATTTCTGCCAGGATGAGTACGGCCAGATCGCCCCTGTCTATTCCATTTCGGCCGGCCTTGACTATCCCGGCGTCGGCCCGGAGCACGCCTATCTTCATGACATCGGACGGGCCGAATACGTGCCGGTCACGGACGAGGAAGCCGTGTGCGCCTTTGAATATCTGGCGCGGACGGAAGGGATTATCCCGGCCATCGAATCGGCTCACGCCGTGGCCCATGCCATGAAGCTGGCGCCGGCCATGGGGAAAGACCAGATTCTCGTCATCACCATTTCCGGCAGGGGAGACAAGGACTGCGCCGCCATTGCCCGTTACAGAGGGGAGGATATCCATGAGTAAGATAAAGAACGCATTTGAAAACGGAAAGGCATTCATCGCCTTCATCACCTGCGGCGACCCGGATCTTGAGACCACCGCAGCGGCCGTCCGCGCCGCCGTCACAAACGGCGCCGACCTCATCGAGCTTGGAATTCCCTTTTCCGACCCCACCGCCGAGGGGCCTGTGATCCAGGGGGCGAACCTGCGGGCGCTGACGGGCGGTGTCACCACCGATAAGATTTTTGCCTTTGTAAAAGAACTGCGGAAAGACGTGACCGTGCCCATGGTGTTCATGACCTACGCCAACGTGATTTTTTCCTACGGTGCCGGCCGCTTCCTTTCTGCCTGTCAGGAAATCGGAATCGACGGGCTCATCCTGCCGGATCTGCCCTTTGAGGAAAAGGATGAATTCCTTCCGGTCTGCCGGGAGTACGGGGTTGACCTCATATCCTTAATCGCCCCCACGTCGGAAAACCGCATCGCCATGATCGCAAAGGAGGCCGAGGGCTTTTTATACATCGTTTCCAGCCTTGGCGTGACGGGGACGAGAAGCGAAATTAAAACCGACCTGGAATCCATCATAAAAGTTGTCCGTGAAAACACCGACATTCCCTGTGCCATCGGCTTCGGGATTTCCACGCCCGAGCAGGCAAAAAAGATGGCAGACATCTCCGACGGCGCCATCGTCGGCTCGGCCATCATAAAGATTTTGGAACAATACGGGAAAGAGGCGCCGTCTCACATCGGCGCTTATGTGAAGTCCATGAAGGATGCACTGCGGTAGAAGAGAGAAAATTTTGATTTTATTTGAATATTTAAAATGAATTTACATGAAAATAGGCTGTTTTTAAAAAATTATTCTTGCTGTGGAAGATATATGTATGAAGATTGAACAAAATATGGTTATGAAAAAAGAATAGACTTATCGCTCGATGAATGATAAAATGCAAAAAAGGAGGTTATGTTATGAGTTCAGTAACTGCAAGAATAAAAGAAATCAAGCAACCTCGTGGCGGATATATCAAACCCTCACATTTTGATTTTATCCAAATAAGTGATGAAAAAATTTTAAGTGAGGACGAAAACATTCATGCTTCTGTCATTGGTATGGCAGTAGACTACTTAACCCGTTATGAAATGGGAGTTAATCTTGAAGATGCCTTTGCTATATCGTGTTATGGTGCAGAAAGGGCAAGCAAATTAGGATGTAAAGGCGCACTTAAAGAAGCACAAAAATATCTTAATCAAATAAAAGGGCTGGATGATAAGTCTATTGTAAATGCATGCAAAATGGTTACTTTTGATGTTTGGTTCAGAAATCCAAAGGAAGCTTTATTGGCTAAAACCGCTTCTGAAACTAATCCAGACTTAAATTCGATTAAGAATATTCGTATCATGGTTGAGCGGAGTGTAGCATTTTGGAATGAATATGGACCGATAATTAAAGATGGGTTTACTTTTGAACCGACTGGATATACAAAGACAGTAGATTCAGGTGATGGGGATTTTTTAACAGAAGATACATTATGGGATTTTAAAGTTTCAAAATCAAAACCCACAAACAAACATACTTTACAACTGTTAATGTATTGGATCATGGGTCAACATTCTGGCAAACCAGAATATAAGAAAATTACTAAAATGGGAATTTTTAATCCGAGATTAAATACAATACACATACTAAGGATAGAAAATGTGTCTGAGGATATTATTAAAGAGATAGAATCAGATGTTATTTGCTATTGAAAGCAGGTTTTGATACATATTAAGATAGTAAAGTAGTAAATCTAAAACAGCTATAAAGGATAACCATTATATAGGCTATCTTTTATAGCTGTTTTCCCTGTTATCGTCAGATCATAAATAGTTGGCGTCGTTTCTGTACTGCCTCATTCTTCATGCACATACATCCGCGACATCTCCTCGTCCCCGTCGCCCTGCACCATGCAGAGAAACTCCCAGCCGTACCGCTCATAAAACGAGGTATGGCCGGTAATCAGATAAAGCGTCGGGATTCCGAGCGCCTTCATGTCCGCGCAGATAAAAGAGAGAAGCGAGCCTGCGATGCCATGTCCGCGGAACTCTTCCTCCACATACAGCGCGCAGAGGTTGGGCGACAGATCCTTCCGGTCATGAAAATCATTCTCAATAATTCCGGCGCCGCCGATGATCGCACCGTTCTCCATCACAAGATACCACTGGGGAACAGCTCCCTTATTTAACAGGCATTCCGCCATGCTTTCCTCATACGCCTCTTTTGGGATCCCCCATTTGGAATGAAACCACGCCGCGGCCTCGCCTGCCATGTGTTCCTGATCCCTCAGTTTTACAATTTCCATTTCGTTTTCCTCCCGTATCCTTTCTTTACCCAGCATACCACAGGCCGAACCATCCAACAACTGTTTTCACACCATAAGAAACTTCCTATGGATCCCATAAACGGATAAGTATTGGAGACAAAAAACAATCCGTGATATAGTAAAGATAAAGAAAATGTACGGAATAAAAAGGAGGAACAGCATGGAGATCAAAAAGACAGCCATGGCCGGGACGCTGGAATCCAGCGACGTCCAGGTCACCATTGAACCGTCGGAGAACGGCATCGAAATTCTCCTGGAAAGCAGCGTCATGAGACAGTTCGGAAGACAGATCCGGGCAGTCGTAAAAGAGACGTTAGAGCGGCTGGAGGTAACAAATGCGAGGGTGGCGCTGGTGGATAAAGGCGCCCTGGACTGCACCATAAAAGCCCGCGTGGAGTGTGCCGTGTTCCGCGCCTGCGAAAAGACCGAAAATTACCCGTGGGGAGGTGCCATCCGATGAGCCATCCGAACAAAAAAAGACTGAGACGTTCCATGATGTTTTTAAACTGCCAGAAACCGGCGCTCATCAAGGATCCCTATATCTATAAGCCGGATTCCATCATGCTGGATTTAGAGGACGCTGTGGCCGAAAACCAGAAGGACGCGGCCAGGTTCTCCCTCTATCATGCATTAAAAGAGATCGACTACCGCGGCGTAGAGCGTGTCGTCCGCATCAACGGCCTCGACACGCCCCACTGGAAAGAAGACATCCGCGTCTGCGTGGCCGGCGGCGCCGACGTAATCCGCATCGCCAAAACTGAAACGGCAAAGGATGTGCATCTGGTGGAGGAACATGTCCTGGCGGCAGAAAGAGAATTTGGCAGGCCGGAGGGCAGCACGCTTTTAATGGCGGCGCTGGAGTCCTGCCGCGGCGTTTTAAATGCTCTGGAGGTTTCCGAGTCGTCGGAGCGGCTGATCGGCATCGCCTTATCCGGCGGCGACTACACGAAAGACCTCCAGACCCACATCACCGGGACGGGCGTCGAGCTTCAGGGCGCCAGACAGCACATGATAATGGCAGCCAGAGCGGCCGGCGTCCAGTGCTGGGACACGGTATTTACGAATCTCGACGACATGGAGGGCTTTGAGCGGGAGACCGAGATGATTAAACTCATGGGCTTTGACGGAAAATCCTTAATTAACCCGAGGCAGATCGCCATTGTCCATAAAATCTTTACCCCGACGGAAAAAGAAGTGATTTTCGCAGAAAAAGTCGTGCGGGAGATCGACGAAAAGAAGGCGAAAGGCATCGGCGTTTTCACCGTGGACGGGAAGATGATCGATATTGCCTTTTACGACGGTGCAAAACGGACGCTCGCCATGGCAGAGGCGGCCGGCGTCTATTTCAACAGGGCATAAGGAGGGCTTTTACATGAAGAATGCAGTCGGAAGAGAAATCCCGGAGGAAATCCTGCGGGAGACAGGAAAAGACATCTTCCGGGGCGCCTATGCCCTGGACGGCTATGAATACAAAAAAGCGGCGCCGAAGGTACGCGCCCTTGTGGATCCGAAGCGGGAAAAACTGGTGCCTTCCATAAAAGAGGCACTGGAAAAATGCGGCATCAAAGACGGCATGACCCTTTCGTTTCACCATCACTTCCGTGAGGGCGACTATGTGGTAAACATGGTGATGGAAGAGGTGCACCGCATGGGCATCAAGGACATCACCATCTGCGCCAGCTCCCTGGGAAAAGCCAACGACGCCATTGTGCCATATATCGAGGACGGCACGATCACAGGCATCCAGTCCTCCGGCGTCCGCGGGAAAATCGGCGAGGCCATCTCCGCCGGGCGGCTTAAAAACCTTGCAATCATGCGCTCCCACGGCGGCCGCGTCCGGGCCATCGAAACTGGCGAAGTCCATATCGACATCGCGTTCATCGGCGCGCCCACCTGCGACGAGTACGGAAACTGCCGGGCAAACGGTGGAAAAAGCGACTGCGGCGTCCTTTCCTACGCCATGGCAGACGCCCGCTATGCCGACAAGGTGGTGGCCGTGACAGACTGTCTGGTACCGTTCCCCAACGTGCCGGCCAGCATTTCCATGACCGACGTGGACTATGTCTGCGTGGTGGAGGAAATCGGAAACCCGGCGAAAATCGCCACAGGCGCAGCTAAGCCGACTACGGACGTGAGAAAGCTTCTGATGGCCGACTACTGCACGGAATTCGTCATCCACACGCCGTACTTTAAGGACGGTTTTTCCTACCAGACCGGCGTCGGCGGCGCCTCCATCGCTTCAACGATTTCCCTCGGGAAAATCATGGAAGAGCGCGGCATCAAAATGGGCTTCGGCGTTGGCGGCATCACGACGCCCATGTGCGAGCTTTTAGAGCGGGGGCTGATCCGAAAAATTGTCGATACCCAGGACTTTGACTTAGGCGCCATCGAATCCATCAAAAAGAACCCGAACCATGTGGAAATTTCCGCGTCGGAATACGCAAATCCCATGAACAAGGGCGCCTATGTGAACCGGCTGGATTTCGTGATCCTGGCATCTTTAGAGGTAGATGTGGACTTTAACTGCAACGTGGTAGTCGGCTCCGACGGCATGATCACCGGCGCCCAGGGCGGCCATCCCGACACGGCGGCCGGGGCAAAATGCACCATCGTTATCGCGCCGCTTCTTCAGGGCAGGATTCCGGCCATCCGCACAAGCGTCACGACGGTGACGACGCCCGGCGAAACGGTGGATGTTGTCATCACCGACTACGGCATCGCCATCAACCCGAGAAGACAGGATCTGATCGAGTGCATGAAGGGCGTAAACCTGCCGTTCTGCACCATCGAGGAACTGCGCGATAAGGCATACGCCATCTCCGGCGTGCCGGACGACGTGGAATTTGAAGACCGTGTCGTAGGCATCATCGAAAGCCGCGACGGCACGATTCTGGACGTGGTGCGGCAGGTGAAGGCGGAAGAGGAGTAAAAAACCTTGACAAGACTGGTTTCCTTTAATAGAATAATGGACGGGAATGAAGTTCTCCCGGGGCCAACGGCCCGAACCGCCGAATCATAGACATGACAGGCTGATGACTTCTGTGACAAATCACAGGGGCCGTCAGCCTTTTTTATGGGAAATCTTCCCTGTCCGGCATCCTGGCCCCGCACGAAAGGAGAAATTTTTATGCTCTTCAGTCTTTCCATGATTTTTTTATGCGGCATGATCTTCGGCGGGATTTTTGCCCGCCTGCGCCTGCCGTCTCTGCTCGGCATGCTCCTTACGGGGATGCTTTTAGGCCCTTACGGCCTGAATCTTTTAAGCCCGGAAATCCTCATGATTTCCGCGGATTTAAGGCGGATTGCCCTCATCATTATTTTAACGAGGGCCGGCCTGAACCTGGATCTTTCGGAGCTTAAAAAAGTTGGGCGCCCTGCCGTCCTCATGTGTTTCCTTCCGGCGTCCTTTGAGATTGCCGGGATGCTTCTTCTGGCGCCGGGGCTCCTTGGAATAAGCATTCTGGAGGCGGCCGTCCTCGGCGCAGTCATCGCAGCCGTCTCTCCGGCCGTCGTCGTGCCAAGGATGCTGCGGCTCATGGAAGAGAAGCGCGGGACGGCGCACGGGATCCCGCAGCTTATCATGGCAGGCGCATCCGTGGATGACGTATTTGTCATCGTCCTGTTCACCTGCTTTACAGGCCTTTTGACTGGCGGGACGTTTTCTCCGGCAGACCTTTTAAAAATCCCCACGTCCGTTGTCTCCGGCGCCGTCTGCGGCCTGGCCTTCGGAGCGGCTGCCGCTGCGTTTTTTAAAGCCGTCCATCTGCGGGACAGCCTGAAAGTGCTGATCCTTTTAAGCGTCTCGTTCCTGTTTGTGACATTGGAGGATGCCATGGATGGAATCATAGGCTTTTCCGGCCTTTTAGCCGTCATGGCCATGGGAGCGTCCTTAAAAAAATTCCGCCGGCCCGTGGCTGAGCGGCTTTCCCTGAAATACTCCAAGCTCTGGGTGGCGGCCGAGCTTTTGCTTTTCGTCCTGGTGGGTGCTGCCGCAGACCTTCCTTATGCCCTTTCTGCCGGCCCTGCCGTCGTTGCTGCGATCTTCGGCGCCCTGCTTTTCCGGATGGCCGGCGTATTTTTAAGCCTGGCAGGGACAAGGCTTACGAAAAAAGAGCGGCTTTTCTGCATGATTGCCTACACACCGAAAGCCACGGTACAGGCAGCCATCGGCTCCGTGCCGCTTTCCATGGGGCTATCCTGCGGAAATATCGTCCTGACGGCGGCCGTAGCGGCCATCCTCTTAACCGCGCCCCTGGGGGCATTCCTCACAGATGTTTCCAGCCGGAAACTGCTAGGCAGCCGGTGAAGTGCACAAACACGCACCATGATATTGTATAACATACACTATGTACCCGTTAAAAAAGATATGTTATACTAAGTTTGAAAGCAGGTGATCCTATACCAGGATCGGAAGCACAGAAGAAAACAGGGAATAAGTATTTAAGAAAGCGATTGAGGAAATATAGAAAGGGAGGCGTTGAAAAGTGAGCAATAAAGAAATGATTATTCATCTTTTAGACAATATTCCGGATTATAAAATGGGTTATGTGCTGGCATACGTGCAGGGCGTGGCAGCGGATGAGGAAGCGGACGACCTGTTCTGCCAAAGAATGCTTGAAAATTACGAGAATGCACCGGATGAAGACAAAGAGGGAGTCCCCCTGGAAGATTGCCTGAAAGAATGGGGGCTCGAAGATTGATGTACAGAATCATCATCAAAAAGAAAGCGAAAAAATTCATTGATAAACTCCCGATGAATGAGCGAAAAAGAATTGTGGAGGAAATTAAGCGGCTTCCCAATGGGGAAAACATCAAAAAGCTAAAAGGGCACGATGATCTTTTCCGCCTGCGCGTCGGAAATTACAGGATTATCTATATGGTGGATCACGGTATTCTGACCGTTTTTGTCATTGATGCCGGGAATCGCGGAGAGATATATAACAGATATTAAAATAGCGGGGAGAGATCCCCGTTTATTTCTTTGCATCATGGATGAAAACAATTTCGATGCCCGCAGAGCCGGTAAATTGTCACGAATCAGCCAGGAGCCTGGCCGGAAACTGCTCGACATTTCAGTTGACTAGAATTTCCATTTGACGTATAATAGACCCATCTATGTGAAAGTGAGGCAGCACAGGAATGATAAAGAGCATGACCGGCTTTGGCCGCCATGAAATTGTGACGGACGAGTGCAGGATTTCCGTCGAAATCAAGGCAGTCAATCACCGTTACCTGGATCTGGCAATCAAAATGCCGAAAAAATTCAACTATTTTGAAGCGGCAATGCGGACGCTTTTAAAAGACTATATCCAGAGAGGGAAGGTCGACGTATTCATCACCTATGAAGATTATACGGAAGAAAAGGTCTGCCTGAAATACAACAGCGCCCTGGCTGCGGAGTATATGGAAAGCTTCGAGCGGATGGCAGAGCAGTTCGGGATTGAAAACGACGTGAAGGTGTCCATGCTGTCGCGGTGTCCCGAGGTACTTACGATGGAACAGGTGCCGGAAGACGAGGAACAGCTCTGGGCCGTCCTGGAAAAGGCCCTTCGCGGCGCGGCCGAGGGCTTCGTGGAGACGAGGCTCAGGGAAGGTGAGAATTTAAAGAACGACCTTCTCGGAAAACTGGATTACATGAGCGAGATGGTGGACTTCATCGAGACGCGTTCGCCGGGAGTCCTGGACGAATACAGGAAGAAGCTGGAGGACAAGGTAAAAGAGATGCTCCAGAGCGCGTCCGTCGATGAGAACCGGATCCTCACGGAGGTGACGATCTTTGCCGATAAAATCTGCGTGGACGAGGAAACGGTGCGGTTAAAGAGCCATATCGCCGGCATGAAAAAAGAGCTTCTGGCCGGCGGGAGCGTCGGGCGGAAGTTAGACTTCATCGCCCAGGAGATGAACCGGGAGTCCAACACGATCCTTTCCAAGTCCAACGACCTGGAGATTTCTGACCATGCGATCATTTTAAAAACCGAGATCGAAAAGGTCAGGGAGCAGATCCAAAATATCGAATAACTGGAGTGAAAAGCCATGAAAAAACAGGGAGTTCTGGCGGTTGTGTCGGGGTTTTCCGGCGCCGGCAAGGGAACCGTCATGAAGGCACTGCTTGAAAAATACGACAATTACGCCCTTTCCATTTCCGCGACCACGCGGGATCCGAGACCGGGCGAGGAAAACGGCAGGGAGTATTTCTTTGTATCGGAAGAAACCTTCCTGTCCATGATTGAACATGACGAGCTCATCGAGCATGCCCGCTATGTGAACCACTATTACGGGACGCCGCGGGCGTATGTGGAAGAAAAAATGGCCGAGGGAAAAGACGTGATCCTGGAAATTGAAATCCAGGGCGCCTTAAAGATCAAGGAAAAATTCCCCGATGCCCTTCTGATTTTCATCGTCCCGCCGACGGCAAAAGAGCTGGAAAACAGGCTCACGGGCCGCGGAACCGAGACGAAGGAGGTCATCGAAAAACGGCTTAAGAGGGCAAAAGAAGAGTCCGATGGAATGGATTCTTATGATTATATTCTTGTAAACGATGAGGTGGAGGCCTGCGTGGAAACGCTTCACGGCCTGATCCAGTCGCAGCATCTGCGGGTTTCCGGAAACCGGGAGCTGATTGCGCGGATGAAGGCGGAGCTTAAGGAGCTCTGCCCGGGGGAATAGCCCAAAACAGGTGATTTTGAAAGGAGTTTAAAATATGTTACGTCCATCTTATTCTGATCTGATTGATGCAGTAAACAGCGCTGTGGAGCCGGGTGAAGAGCCGGTGGTTCAGAGCCGTTATTCCATCGTAATTGCCGCCGCAAAGCGGGCAAGACAGCTCATCGACGGCGACGAGCCGATGGTGGCCGGCGCTGCCGGAAAAAAGCCGCTTTCTGTTGCAGTGGAGGAGCTTTACGAACAGAAGGTCACGATTGCAAATGACGAGGCGCCTGCCGAAGAGGAAAACGAAGTCAGCGAATAAGGCTGGAAAGGGGAGGAAATGAAGGCTCATGGGCTCTGTTTCCTCTCTTTTTGTCATAGAACGAAATTATCAGGAGAAAAACCAATGAATTTGCTTTTCATATCACTGGGGTGCGACAAAAACCTGGTGGATACGGAAAAAATGCTCGGCCTTCTCGGAAAAGAGGGCTATGCCTTCGTGGACGATGAAAACGAAGCTGACGTGATCGTCATCAATACCTGCTGTTTCATCGGCGACGCAAAGGAGGAAAGCGTCAATACGATTCTGGAAATGGCGCGGTTAAAGGAAACCGGCCGTTTAAAGGCACTGATTGTCACCGGCTGCCTGGCGCAGAGATATAAAGAGGAGATCACCACAGAAATCCCGGAAGTGGACGCTGTCCTTGGGACAACCTCCTATGAGGCCGTGGCCCAAGCCGTAAAAGAGGCATTGGGCGGCCATCACACAGCGATTTTTAAGAGCATCGACGAGCCGGTGGGAGAGACGACGGACCGGCTTGTAACCACCGGCGGCCACTACGCATTTTTAAAGATTGCCGAAGGCTGCGATAAACGCTGTACCTACTGCATCATCCCGTACCTGCGCGGCAAATACCGGAGCGTCCCCGTGGAACAGCTCGTAAAAGAGGCCGGTGAGCTGGCTGAAAAAGGCGTGAAGGAGCTGATCCTCGTGGCCCAGGAGACCACGGTTTACGGAAAAGACTTATACGGGAAAAAGATGCTTCCGGAGCTTTTGCACCGTCTGGCAGGAATTCCCGGCATCCAGTGGATCCGTCTCCAGTACTGCTATCCGGAGGAGATCACGCCGGAGCTCATTGAGGCCATAAAAACCGAGGAAAAGGTCTGTCACTATCTGGATATCCCGATCCAGCATGCCAGCGACGCCGTCCTAAAGCGGATGGGGCGCCGCACAAGCAATGCAGAGATCCGAGGGTTAATCGAGACACTCAGAAAGGAAATCCCGGACATCGCCCTGCGCACGACGATGATTTCCGGCTTCCCCGGCGAAACCGAGGACGACCACCAGACGCTTCTGGATTTCGTCTATGACATGGAATTTGACCGCCTTGGCGTCTTCGCCTACTCCCCGGAGGAGGACACGCCGGCTTACGGCTTCCCGGATCAGGTGCCGGAAGAGTTAAAAGAGGAGCGGCGCGATGAAATCATGGAGCTCCAGCAGGACATTGCCTTTGAAAAGTCCGCCCGGATGAAGGGGCGCGTGCTGGAGGTGATGATCGAGGGGAAGGTGGCAGACGAAAACGCCTACGTGGGGCGCACCTACATGGACAGCCCCGGCGTGGACGGCCTGATTTTCGTCAACACGGAGCTTCCCCTGATGTCGGGGGACTTTGTCCGTGTCCGCGTGACCGGCTCTGCCGATTATGATCTGATTGGGGAGGTAGAACATGAATTTACCGAATAAGCTTACGATTCTCCGCGTGATTATGATCCCGTTTTTCGTGGCGTTCCTGATGCTTGAAAACGGGGCCAACACCACGTACCGCTATATTGCGGCGGCGCTTTTCATCATTGCGAGCCTGACCGACCTTTTAGACGGAAAGATTGCAAGGAAATACAACCTTGTCACGAACTTTGGAAAATTTATGGATCCGCTGGCGGACAAGCTCCTTGTCTGCTCGGCGTTAATCTGCATGATTGAGCTGGGACAGCTCCCGGCCTGGATGGTGATTATCATCATCAGCCGCGAATTCATCATCAGCGGCTTCCGCCTGGTGGCGTCTGACAACGGCGTCGTGATTGCGGCAAGCTACTGGGGGAAGTTTAAGACCACCTTCCAGATGATCGGCGTTGTGCTTCTGATCCTCAACATTCCGGCACTTTCCATGGTGACGGATATTGTGATCTGGATCGCCGTGGCGCTGACCGTCATTTCCCTGGTGGACTATATCGTGAAAAACGCAGGCGTTCTGAAAGAAGGGAAAATGTGATGGTTAAGACGGATAAAGGATATCTTCAGATGTATAAGATCTTCGGGAAAAGCGAGACGGAGATCAAGGAACGGCTGGCCGGGCTTTTGGAGTGCAGAGGCGGGCTTTCCGTGACGGTGCGGAGACGCGCAAAGGAAGTCCAGGTTCTCCTTGAGACGGAAGAGACCGACGAGGAGACGGCAAAGCAGTATATCAAGCCTGCCGGAAAGGCCGTCAAAAAGGCTCTCGGCGACATGATCTATTCGTCGAAGGAAAACGAGGCCATGGAGGAAGCCGTGTACCGGCTGCTGGCAAAATACGGCCTGACGGCGGCCACGGCTGAGTCCTGTACCGGCGGCCTGACGGCTGCAAAGCTCGTCAACGTGCCGGGCGCATCGGAGGTCTTCCATGCCGGCTTTATTACCTATTCCAACAAGGCAAAAAGGAAGTTCCTTGGCGTAAACAAGGCGACCTTAAAGAAATACGGCGCTGTCAGCAAAAAGACGGCCCAGGAGATGGCCGAGGGCGGCGCGGCTGCCGCTGAGGCGGATGCCTGCGTGGCAATCACCGGGATTGCCGGCCCAGACGGCGGCACCGAGGAAAAACCGGTGGGGCTTGTCTATGTGGCATGCTGCCTGAAAAACGACACGGTCGTGGAAGAGTGCCATTTCCGCGGGACGAGAAGCGAGATCCGAGAGCAGTCCGCCATGTACGCGCTGGATCTTCTGCGGCGCACGATTCTTAAAAATTACCGGTAGGTGAAGCCATATGCGCTTGTATGAAAGGCTGTACGCGGGCGAGCGGGCAAAAAAGCACAGATATAAAATCCTCCAGTCTCTCCGGCATGAAGAGGCGGCGGGGTATTATGTCTTAACGCCGCCTGCCAACGGGAAAAACCTCCTGGACATGTATCCGGCGTTCGTCTTAAAGCAGCCCTATTATAAGGAACAGGATCTTCTGATTTTAGGGATCGCCGAGGACTTCGAGGATGCCGCAGAGCTTGCGGGGCGTATCGTCTCGGAGGTCTATGAAAAGACAGGAGGCTTTGACGTACAGGGCTATCTGAAAGGAAAACTGATCAGGGAGTGAATCCATGCTCCATATTTTATTGTTGCTGTTAAAAATTATCGGGATTATCCTGCTTGCCGTTTTGGCGCTCCTGCTTCTTTTTCTTCTGGCCGTCCTTTTCGTGCCGGTGCGGTATAAGGGAGACGGCTCGTATCACGGCGGGATCAAAGGGACGGCGGCCGTCACCTGGCTGTTTCATGCCGTGTCGTTCCGCCTGGCTTATGACGGGGATATGGCTGTATCCTTTAAGCTCTTTGGATTTCCGCTGATTTCGGAAAAAGGGGAAAAAGAAGACGACGATTTTGCCGTACAGGCCGCGGAACTGAGGAGCGGGAGAGAGGCCCCATCGGAAGGAAAAAGGGCGGAGCCCCCAAAGGATCAGACGCAGAAGCCGGTTCCCCAAAACCCAAAGGAAGAAACGCAGGAGCCGCCTGCGGCTGAGATAGAGGCTCCAAAGCCCTCTGCGGAGAAAGAAAAAAAGGAAGACGGTGCGCCGGAACCGGAAAAGCCAAAGGAATCCAGGCTCGTTCGCTTTTTAAACCGCTTAAAAGAGAAAGCGCGGTCTCTCCGGAAACGGCTCTGCGGGACAGTACAGGGGCTGTTAAAAAAGAAAGAGGAGCTTTTAAAAAAATACGGAAAAGCAAGGGAATTCCTGGAAAAAGAGGAGAACCAGAAAACCTTTAAACTGGTCATAAGACAGGGGAAGCGCATTTTTTTCCACCTGTTTCCAAAGAAGCTGGAAGGCCATATCCGGTTCGGGCTTGAAGATCCCTACCGGATGGGGCAGATTTTATGCATCATCAGCCCATTTTATGGGTTTTACGGGAAAAACCTTGAAATAGAGCCTGTTTTTGATGAAACGGCTCTCGAGGGAGAAGTCTCGTTTAAGGGTCGGATTCGGCTCGGGACACTTCTGTTTCTCGGGCTCAGGCTGCTTGCCGATAAAAATTTCCGCGTGCTGTTAAGACGGTGGAGAAGAAGATAAGGAGGAATCACATATGGCAGAAAATCAGTTCCCATCTACGGTGGAGGCGCTGTTTAAAGGGATGGATCATTTTGTGACGACGAAAACCGTGGTGGGAGAGGCCGTGAAAATCGACGACACCATCATCCTGCCGCTGGTGGACGTCACCTGCGGGATGGCGGCCGGCTCCTTTGCCCAGAGCGCCAAAACCAACGCCGGAGGCGGCATGAGCGCGAAAATGAGCCCCAGTGCCGTGCTGGTGATCCAGAACGGCGTCACAAGGCTCGTGAACATCAAGCATCAGGACGCTGTCACCAAGGTCATCGACATGGTGCCGGATCTGGTGAACCGTTTTGTGGGCGGAAACGACATCTCCCCGAAGGCCATGGCGAAAGCAGAGGACATGGCGGAAGAGCTCGGGAAAGAAAACGAATAGCGGGAAGAAAGAAGCCGCATCCCCTCCGGCCGTCCGGCATAAGATGTAGTAACCGCTTTTTGTTTGCAGTAGCTGCGCCGCTGTTCCTTCGGGGCGCTGCCTGCAAATTCGCTTCCGGGAGGGATTATGAGAAGACTTTGCGGCCTTATGCTTTTCTGCGTCGGCATCGGTATGATCTGGGTACTGATAATCCCCAAGTCGTTTCTCATGGTGCTGCTTGCGGCAGGCCTCCTGATTGTGGGATATAACCTGTTCTGCTGTTAGGGGCGTCCTGGCTTTTGAAACAAAAAAGGGGGCATCCGTTTGTCTGACTGACAACACAGATACCCTCTGTCTTTTGCTGCAAAAACCTGTATCGGAGGCGTTATGCTCTTTCTACGAGACCGGATCTTAAGCAGGATGTACATACATACATCTTCTTTGCTCCGCCGTTTACCTTAACCCTTACAGATTTCACGTTTGCGTTCCAGATTCTGTTGGATCTTCTATGGGAATGGCTTACTCCATTACCAAAGTGAGCAGCTTTTTCACAAATAGCGCATTTTGCCATGGTTGCACCTCCTTAACAGTTCTTTGGACTCTTGAGTAAAAATCCATAACAAATGTATGATAGCAGATAGGATCGAATTTTGCAAGTAGATTTTCAAATTTTCTCATATTTTTATGGGAAAGATGGTTTGCTTTATAAAACGATGGATATTCCGCCCAAAACAAAACCCCAAATTGAATAGACAGCTTATGGGGGAATATGTTATAATAACACAAAGCGTGCGGTGACGTTATGCCTGCAAAGAGGCATGATAATACGCCCGCTGCACATGCTATTACTTAAGAAACAGATCCGCCGTCTCGGACGGAGATGCGAAAACGCAATTTCAGCGGAAACGGAGGCAGGTATATGAAGGGATGCATTAACAATAAAATGGGGCAGATTCAGATTGACACCGATGTAATCGCTTTTTATGCGGGGACGACGGCGGTGGAATGCTTCGGAATTGTCGGCATGGCGGCCGTCAGCATGAAGGACGGGCTCGTCAGGCTCTTAAAGCGCGAAAGCCTGACCCATGGAATTACCGTGACGGTAAGCGAAGACAATGCCATCAGCATTGATTTTCACGTGATCGTCTCCTACGGCGTCAGCATTTTAACGGTTGCCGACAACCTGATTGAAAACGTAAAATACAAAGTAGAAGAATTAACTGGAATGCCGGTGGAGAAAATCAACATCTTCGTCGAAGGCGTGAGAGTGATAGATTAAGGAGGAACTGATTCATGGAGTTAAAATCCATAGATGCCCCGCTGCTTAAAGCTGCGGTTCTGGCGGCAGCAAAAAGCCTGGAGGCAAAAAAAGAATGGATCAATGAATTGAACGTATTCCCGGTTCCGGACGGAGACACCGGCACCAATATGACGATGACGATCATGGCGGCTGCCAAAGAGGTGACAGCCCTGGAAAATCCCACGACGGAGTCCATTGCGAAGGCACTCTCGTCCGGCTCCCTGCGCGGGGCCAGGGGAAACTCCGGCGTCATCCTCTCACAGCTTTTCCGCGGATTCACAAAGGAGATCAAGGACACGGACGTCATCACGGTGACGGTTCTTGCAAATGCCTTCACCCGCGGCGCCGAGACGGCATATAAGGCCGTCATGAAGCCGAAGGAAGGCACGATTTTAACTGTGGCCCGCGGCATGGCGGAGCGGTCGGTGGAGCTGGCGGCACAGACGGACGACATCATCGAATTTCTGGAAAAGGTCATCGAGCAGGGCGACTATATTTTAAGCCAGACCCCGGAAATGCTCCCGGTCTTAAAGCAGGCCGGCGTCGTGGATTCCGGCGGACAGGGCCTTATGCAGGTGATGAAGGGCGGTCTCGACGGGCTTTTAGGCCGCGGCATCCCCTTTGATATGGAGGTTTCCTCCGGCGCCCAGGCCAAAGCTGCCCCCACGCGTCCGGAGCTTGAGACAGACGACATCAAATTCGGCTATTGCACCGAATTTATCATCAATACGGAAAAGCCCTTTGATGAAAAAGAAGAACAGAAATTCAAAGGGTATCTGGAGTCCATCGGCGATTCCATCGTCGTGGTTTCCGATGAGGACGTGGTAAAAGTCCATGTCCACACCAACCACCCGGGCCTTGCCTTTGAAAAAGCGCTGACCTACGGCTCCCTTTCCAGGATGAAAATCGACAACATGCGGGAAGAGCATAACGAGCGCCTGAATTTGAGCGGAGAAAAGGCAAAACCGCAGGAGACGAAGGAAGAGCCCAGGAAGAAATACGGCTTCATCGCCGTTTCCATCGGCGACGGCCTTGGTGAGATTTTCCGCGGCATCGGCGCCGACTACCTGATTGAAGGCGGCCAGACCATGAACCCGAGCACCGAGGACATGTTGAATGCCATCGACCAGGTGAACGCAGATGTGATTTACATCCTGCCGAACAATAAAAACATCATCCTGGCGGCCGAGCAGGCAAAGAGCCTTGTGGAGGACAAGCAGATTTTCGTTGTCCCGTCCAGGACTGTGCCCCAGGGGATTGCTGCCTTAATCAATTTCCTTCCCGACGCAGAGCCGGAAGAAAACATGGAAGCCATGGCGGAAGAAATGAGGCGCGTCCGCACCGGCCAGATCACGTATGCAGTCCGGACGACCACCATCGACGGTATGGAGATCCACGAGGGCGACATCATGGGCATCGGCGATTCCGGCATGCTGGCAGTGGGAACGTCCGTGGACGAAACGGCCATGGATACCTTAAAGAAGCTGGCAGAAGAAGACTCCGAACTCATCAGCATCTATTTCGGAGAGGACGTAAAGGAAGAGGAGGCCGAAGCGTTTGCAGAGCGGGTCCGGGAGGCATTCCCTGCCTGTGAAGTGGAAGTAAACGACGGCGGCCAGCCGATCTACTACTATTTAATGTCTGTGGAATAAAGAAAAGCAAGGGACTGTCTAGGCCTCCGGACATGGCGGCCGGGCAGTCCTTTTTGAAAGGAGCTTTGGAAACGGTATGGTTCAGGCACAGCCGGTAGAAATATTAAAGGGCGTCGGAGAGAAGACGGCCGGCCTGTTTTTGAAGGTGGGCGTAAAGACGGTGGACGATCTGCTCCACTATTATCCGAGGGCCTATGACACGTACCAAAAGCCGTCGGCCATCGGGGAATTAAAGGAGGGGGAAGTCGGCGTCGTGGACGGCTATTTAAAAAGCGGCGCCACTGGCCGGCATTTCGGAAGCACCTCCATCGTCACAGTCTCCATAAGCGATATGACGGGAAAGCTGCGGCTCGTCTGGTACCACATGCCCTATTTAAAAAACACCTTAAAGGCTGACAGCCGCTATATTTTCCGCGGCCGCGTCGTAAAAAAGAACGGCGTCCTCACCATGGAACAGCCCCAGATGTTTAAGCCGGAGGTGTACGCGGAGAGCCTGGGGCGCATGCAGCCCATCTATGCCCAGACGAAAGGCCTTGGAAATAAACTCATCACCTCGGCGGTGGAGCAGGCCGTCTCCATGCGGGAGATGGAGCGGGACTACCTTCCGGCAAGCCTCAGGACGGCTCACGAGCTGGCCGAATATAATTTTGCCATCGAGCACATCCATTTCCCGAAGGACGAGGCCGAGCTCCGCTTTGCCAGAAAGCGGCTTGTTTACGACGAGTTTTTCCTGTTCCTTCTGGCTGTGCGCCGCCTAAAGGAAAAAAGGCAGAACGTAAAAAGCGCCTATGTAATGGAGCGTCACGCCATGGCAGACGGGCTGAAAGCTTCCCTTCCCTACCGGCTCACAGCGGCCCAGGAGCGGACCCTTGGCGAGGTCTGGAGCGATTTAAAAAGCGGCGCCGTCATGAACCGGCTCATCCAGGGCGACGTGGGCTCCGGAAAGACGATCATCGCCGTTTTAGCTCTCCTTGCGGCCGCAGAAAACGGCTTCCAGGGCGCCCTCATGGTGCCGACGGAGGTGCTTGCAAGGCAGCATTTTGAGTCGGTCACGGCGCTTTTTAAAGCCCACGGGATCGAAAAGACGGCCGTCCTTGTAACCGGCTCCATGACGGCAAAGGAAAAGCGGACGGCATACGCCGCCATCGCCTCCCACGAGGCCGACATCATCATCGGCACCCATGCGCTAATCCAGGAAAAGGTTGTCTATGACCGGCTGGCCCTCGTGATTACCGACGAACAGCACCGGTTCGGCGTGGCGCAGCGGGAGATGCTGGGGAACAAAGGGGAAATGCCCCATGTGCTCGTCATGAGCGCGACACCGATTCCGAGGACGCTTGCCATCATCCTGTACGGCGACCTGGATATTTCCGTCATCGACGAGCTGCCGGCCGACCGGCTCCCCATCAAAAACTGCGTCGTGGACACCGGCTACCGGGAGCGCGCCTACCGGTTCATCCGCGGCGAGGTGGAAAAAGGCCGCCAGGCCTACGTCATCTGTCCGATGGTGGAGGAGAGCGAGATGATCGAGGCGGAGAACGTCCTGGATTATACGAAGGTGTTAAAGGAAAAGCTTCCGGGGATACGGGTGGAATACCTGCACGGAAAGATGAAGGGAAAAGAGAAAAACAAAATCATGGAGGCCTTTGCCGCCGGGGAAATTAAAGTGCTTGTTTCGACGACGGTCATCGAGGTGGGTGTCAACGTCCCAAACGCCACGGTCATGATGATTGAAAATGCCGAGCGGTTCGGCCTGGCGCAGCTCCACCAGCTTCGCGGGCGCGTCGGCCGTGGAAAGGAGCAGTCCTACTGCATCATGGTGGACGCCTCCGGCGACAAGGCGCAGAATGAGCGGCTGGCCGTCTTAAACAAGTCAAACGACGGCTTTTTCATCGCCTCCGAGGACTTGCGGCTTCGCGGCCCCGGAGACATTTTCGGGCTGCGCCAGAGCGGCGACATGGAGTTTCGGCTGGCCGATATTTATACGGACGCCGTAACGCTTAAGGAGGTCTCCGAGGACGTGAACCGGCTCCTTTCGGAGGATGAAAACCTGGAAAAACCGGAACACGCGGAGCTTAACAGGAAGCTTCAGGCGTATCTTTCGGAAAGCTATGAAAAGGTGAATTTGTAGGGCTTGTGAAAGAGGCGGATTCCGATTATAATAGACCGTGAACAGGAAAGAAAGGAGCATCCGATGAAGTCGCTTGTCATAGCAGAAAAGCCGTCCGTGGCCCGGGATATTGCCCGCGTTTTAAAGTGCCAGAAAAGCGGAAACGGCTTTCTTGAGGGAGATAAATACATCGTCACCTGGGGGCTCGGCCATCTCGTGACCCTGGCTGACCCGGAGGATTACGATAAAAAATATAAGGAATGGAAGTTGGAAGACCTGCCGATGCTGCCGGAGACCTTTAAGTTAGAAGTCATCCGCCAGACGGCAAAGCAGTACCATGCCGTAAAGGAACAGCTTCACCGGAAAGACGTTTCGTCGGTCATCATCGCCACTGACGCCGGAAGAGAGGGTGAGCTGGTGGCGCGTCTGATCTTAAAAAAGGCGGGAAATTCCAGGCCGTTAAAAAGACTCTGGATTTCCTCGGTGACGGATAAGGCCATCCGCGAGGGCTTTGAAAACTTAAGGGACGGCCGCGACTATGAAAATCTTTACGACGCGGCCATGTGCCGGGCGGAGGCCGACTGGATGGTGGGAATCAACGCCACCAGGGCGCTGACCTGCAAATACAACGCGAGCCTCTCCTGCGGCCGCGTCCAGACGCCTACGCTTTCCATGATCGCAAAACGGGAGGAACAGATCCGCCAGTTCGTGCCGAAGCCCTATTACGGCCTCCAGGCAAAATATCAGGGGCTTACATTTACCTGGCAGGACAAGGAGAGCAGGAGCACAAGCTCTTTTGATAAAAGCCGGATCGAAAGCATCCGCGAGGCCGTAAAAAACGGGAAAGCCGTCGTGACAAAGGTGCAGCGGACGCCGAAAAAGACCATGCCGCCGCTTCTTTACGACCTGACGGAGCTTCAGAGGGACGCAAGCAAGCGGTATGACTATTCCGCAAAGGAAACCTTAAATCTGATGCAGCGGCTCTATGAAAACCACAAGGTGCTGACGTATCCGCGGACGGATTCCAGGTATTTAAGCGCCGACATTGTGCCCACCTTAAAGGAGCGGCTGAAGGCCTGCTCCGTCGGCCCCTACCGCACCATCGGCGGCCGGCTGATCCGGCTTCCAATCCCGGAAAAGCCGTTTTTCGTGGACGATAAAAAGGTGTCTGACCATCACGCCATCATCCCGACGGAGCAGTTCGTGGAGCTTTCTCATATGACCGTCGATGAACGGCGGGTTTACGACCTTGTGGTGCGCCGGTTCCTGGCGGTTTTCTATCCGCCTTATGAATATGAGCAGACGTCCGTCACCGTGAAAATCGGGGATGAGACATTTATCGCCCATGGAAACGCCGTCAAAGAGGCCGGCTGGAAGGCGGTCTATGAGGCGGACGGCGGAGATGACTTCTTTGAGGAAGAAGAGGGCACGCCGAAGGAGAGCGCGGGACAGGCGCTTTTAAGCCTTAAGGAAGGCGATACGCTTACAGGCCTTGCGTTTTCCGTCACCGAGGGAAAGACGAAGCCTCCGGCCCACTTTAACGAGGCGACGCTGCTTTCCGCCATGGAAAATCCCGCGGCCTACATGGAATCGAAAGATAAGGCCATGGCGAAAACCCTGGGGGAGACCGGGGGCCTCGGCACCGTGGCGACCCGCGCCGACATCATTGAAAAGCTGTTTTCCAGCTTTCTGTTGGAGAAAAAAGGAAAGGATATCCTTTTGACCTCCAAGGCAAAACAGCTCCTTACGCTTGTGCCGGAGGACTTAAAAAAGCCGGAGCTGACGGCAGAGTGGGAGATGAAGCTCTCAAAAATTGCAAAAGGCGAGCTAAAGCGCGCCGATTTCATGGAGGACATCCGCGCCTATTCCGAGGAGCTGACCGGCCAGATCAAAGGCGGCGAGGGCACCTTCCGCCATGAAAACCTGACGAACACCAAATGCCCGCAGTGCGGAAAGCGGATGCTTCTCGTCAAAGGGAAAAACAGAGAAATGCTTGTCTGCCAGGACAGGGAGTGCGGCTACCGGGAAACCATCTCCAGGACGTCCAACGCCCGCTGCCCGGTCTGCCATAAAAAGATGGAGCTTCGAGGCAAGGGCGACGGCCAGATTTTCGTCTGCCGCTGCGGCTACAAGGAAAAGCTTTCTGCCTTTAAAGCGCGCCGGGAAAAGGAAGGCGCCGGCGTATCGAAAAAGGATGTGGCAAGGTATCTGAACAAACAGAAGAAGGAGGCCGCAGAGCCGGTCAACAATTCTCTGGCGCAGATGCTGTCCGGAATCAAACTGGAACCGTAAAAGCCGGGCGGCCGGATGAAAAACGGCCCGGCCGCCTGCTTACATAAAAAGGAAAAGAGGGGTAACAGGCATGAACAATGCAAAAAATTATGTCGACTATATCGTCGAACAGGCAAAAGCACTGATCGCCATCGACAGCCCGTCGGGCTACGGCGGCGCAGTCGGCGAGCACCTGTTAAAGGAGTTTGAAGCGCTGGGCTTTTCGGCTTACCGCACGAGAAAGGGCGGCATCATCGCCGACCTGGGCGGAGAGGACGCAGACGATGCGGTGCTTTTGGAGGCCCACTGCGACACCCTGGGCGCCATGGTGCATGAAATCAAGGCAGACGGCCGCTTAAAGCTCACAAACATCGGCGGCATGCAGGCCAACAACGCCGAGGCGGAAAATGTCCGCATCATCACGAAATTTAACGGCGTCTACGAGGGCACCTGCCAGCTTGCAAACGCCTCCGTCCATGTGAACGGGGAGTACGGCTCCACCCAGAGGACATGGGATTCGGTGGAGGTCGTCATCGACGAGAAGGTAAGCTCCAAAGAAGACGTAAAGGCCCTGGGCATCATGCCGGGCGACTATGTCTGCTTCGAGCCGCGGACGCGGGTGACGGAATCCGGCTACATCAAGAGCCGCTTCCTGGATGACAAGCTGTCTTCCGCCATTCTTCTCGGTTATGCAAAATACTTAAAAGACGAGGGCGTGACGCCGAAGCGCCGGATTTATCTCCACTTCACGATCTTTGAGGAGGTGGGCCATGGCGGTTCTGCATCCGTTCCGGAAGGCGTCACCGAGGCATGGTCCGTGGACATGGGCTGCGTCGGAAAGGGCCTTCAGTGTACGGAGCATGAGGTATCCATCTGTGCCAAGGACAGAGGCGGCCCATACAACTATGACATCGTGAAAAAGCTGGTGGAACTGGCAGAAGCCAACGGAATCGGCTATGCCGTGGACATCTATCCGTTCTACGGCTCCGACGTGGAAGCCACCTTAAAGGCCGGCTATGACATCCGCCATGCGCTCATCGGCCCCGGTGTCTATGCGTCCCACGGCTATGAGAGAAGCCACAAAGACGGCGTGGAGAACACCCTGCGCTTAATCCAGGCATACCTGGGCTAAAAAGAAAGGAGAGTGCCGGCATGGAACCAAAGTTTCGGCTTGAGACAGAAATGGGGTATGGGGAATACAGGCGGTTCTCCAGGACAGTCATGCTTCGTGTCAACCATATCGCCCTTGTGGCCCTTTTCATGATGGCAGTCCTGGCGGTTCTGTCTTACCTGACCTGGGATGCGTTCTATCTGATCCTGGCGGTTCTTGTGCCGGCAATTTTCTGGCTTGTCATCGAATACAAGACGAAGAAGGCTTATGCCTCCAACAAGGCCATGCAGGGCATGAAATCCGAGTATCTGTTTTATGACGATCATTTCGAGGCCAAAAGCAGCCTCGGGACGTCAGAAATCTCTTACGGCCAGCTTTATCTGGTTCTGGAGACGAAAGAGGATTTCTATCTGATGATCGGAAGGAACCAGGGCTGTGCCCTGGAAAAGAGCCGGTTTCCCGACGGGCTTTCGGAATTTTTAAGAGGACTTCCGGGGCATAAGAAGGCATAGAAAAAATTCTACGATATAGAAAAAATTCTATAATGAAGGAGGAGTTGCAAATGCTTGCAGTAACAAACGGAACAGTCGTCACCGTCACGAGCGGTACCATTGAAAACGGAACGGTTCTGGTAGAGGACGGAAAAATCAAGGCAGTCGGCGCCGGGCTTGAAATCCCGGAGGGAGCCGAGGTCATCGATGCCAAAGGCGGCGTCATCATGCCGGGCCTCATCGACTGCCACACCCATATCTGCAATTTCTGTGAGCCGAGAACCATGCCCGGCACCAGGATGGACGGCAACGAGGGCTCCAGCCCCATCACGCCGCAGCTTCGCGCGTTAGACGCCGTCAATCCCGAGGACTGGGCCATTGAGCCGGTGAGAAACGCCGGTTTTACCACAGTTTACACGCAGCCGGGCTCCGGCAACATCATCGGCGGCCAGGGTATTGCCATCAAGCTGGCCGGACATACGGCCGAGGAGATGATGATCCCGGGAACGGAGGCCATGAAGTTTGCCCTCGGCGAGAACCCGAAGCGGTTTCATGGACTGGAGCAGAGCCGGATGCCGTGGACGAGAATGGGGACGGCGGCTCTGCTTCGTGAGACGCTCTTTAAGGCGAAGAACTATTCCGACAAATTAAAGGCTGCCGAGACGGATCCGTCGAAAGCGCCGGAGCCGGATTTTGTCATGGACGCCCTTGTGCGTGTGGTGCGCGGCGAACAGCGCGTGAGGATCCACTGCCACCGTCAGGACGACATCATGACGGCCATCCGCATCGCTAAGGAATTCGGGCTGGACTTCACGCTGGAGCACGCCACGGAAGGGTATAAGATCAAAGACGTGATCGCCGAGAACCACATCACCTGTGTTGTCGGGCCGCTTCTTCTGGCGCCGGTGAAGCAGGAGGTCTGGGACCTGATCCTGGAGAATGCCGGAATCCTTACGGACGCAGGCGTCAAGGTCTGCCTGACGGCCGATACGGGCAGCGAGACCCAGTGGCTCCCCTACCAGGCCGGCCTTCTTGCAAGACGCGGCATGAGCGAGGAGAACATCATAAAGGGCCTTACGATTTACCCGGCTGAGGTCTTAAACCTTGACCATCGGATTGGTTCCTTAGAAGTCGGGAAAGATGCCGATATTGCTGTTTTTGACGGGAATCCGTTAAGCAATATGACGCTCTGCCGGATGACGATGATCGACGGGAATGTGGTACATAATACGCTGTAATGAGATACGGCCTGCCGGCGGATGCCGGCAGGCCGTGTTAAAGTGAATCAAGAAAAACTCTAATTATTTAAATAAATCGGAATGTGTGCCGGTTCGGTCAAGATACAATTCATCTTCATAAATTTCATAAATCAACAGCCAATCCGGCAGGATATGGCATTCTCTTCGCCCTTTGTAATTTCCTGATAAGTAGTGATCCTGGTTTTTTTGAGGCAGTTTTTCCGGAATGCGGAGTATCGTAACAACGTCTTCCAGCAGTTTTAAGTTATAGCCGCGCTTGGAACAAACCTTTAAGTCTTTCTTGAACTTTCCGGAAACATTTACTTTCAGCATCATCAATCCTCCAGGATCATCTTAAAAAGATCTTCTGTCGACCCGCTGAAATGCTGGCCTGCACCTGTCCGCTTCATTTCATCAATTTCTGCAAATGCTTCCAAAGTCTCAGCGTTTGGCTCTTCCTCCGGAATTGCCGCACCTTCCAAAATTCCCATAATGTAATATATTTTACTTTCCGGCACTCTATCCAATAACTGATGTGCGTATTCTCTATTGCTCATTTTTCACACCCTCTCTTTCTATTTTTCCCTGATTGTTTAAATGATAAAACAATTCAGGCTTTCTGCTCCGGTTGATAAAATTTTTTCTTTCGTGCCTTTCGGAAATCTGGTTAAAATTTTATCGTATCTTTATATTATGATAGCGTTATCTCTTGGCTTTGTCAATGAAATATACAGCCGCTTTGGACACCTGTCAAATAAGAATTTATGCAAACACCGCCTTAGAAAGAATATACTCCCCAAGCTCTGTGATCCGGCAGCCCTGTTTTGTCTTCAGGATTTCGATGTATCCGTCGTCGGAGAGCTTTGTCAGGATGGAGCGGATCTGGTGGGCGGTGAGGGCGTGGCCGGACTCGGAGAGCAGGACGGAGATCCGGTTGCGGCCGCAGTGAGGGTATGCTTTAATCAGGAAAAGAATTTCCTGCTCCGACTCCGAAAGAGCCGCGGCATTCTCGTCGGAAACATAGCGTACATACGGAGGCAGGCTGTCCAGAGACAGTTTTTTCCCTTTGTAAATACAGGAAAAATATCGAATCAGATTTTCCATCTCCTGAAAATTCCCCGGATAATTGTAAGAATACAGGAACCGCAGCAGCTCTGCGGAGAAGAGATCCTCCGGATGGCATACCGTCCCCGGAAACATACATCCAAAATAGAAACGGAAAAAATCAGGGATCTCATTTTTCATGTCACGCAGCTTTGGAAGCTTCAGCGCAAAAGCACTGAAATGGTAGAAAAGCTCTGGCAGGAACTGCCCGGATGCCGCGTGGCTGTCCAGATTTTCTGAGCCGGAGCAGATGATATGGGGCAAGTTCCGGTTTTCTCCGGTTTGAAGCTTTAAAAGTGAACAGAGACGGTGCTGGAACTGCATCGGCGCCGCTTCCAGGTGGTCGATAAAAATTACCCCTCCTGTACCTGCAAAACAGGAGTCCAGAGATTCGCCTTCTTCCGCAGCATTGATATAGGTAAAGGTCTCGCCGGAATGCCGGGAGGCCGCGTAGACGAAGCGGGCAAGAGGGAGCTGGAGCAGCCCGGCTTCCCCAAGGAGAAGAAGCGGAACCTCTGCCTCAGCCAATAGGATCAACTGATCGACAACGCCGGAAAAACAGGGACTTTTCTTAAACATCCGCAGAATTGCTGCGTCATGATCCGACATTTTTGTGGGAGGACTTTTTTGAACCAGAGCAGGCATCCCGCTTGGGGCTGCCTTTCTTATGGAAGCAAAAAACAGGTAACGGGTCTTTTTGGCGGAATCTGTATAACTTCTTGAAAAATAAAAATCTACCCATTCATCGTTTGCGTTCTGAATTAAAAGCGGAATCCCGTCTGTAATCTGATCCATTCTCAGAAGATAGTGCCAGTCTTTAAACAATTCCGGAAGGCGCCGGCCGACTAGTGCCGTTTTCTCAAGACAAAGGAGACGGCAGAAAGCCGGATTTACATGGAGAATCGTGCCGTCTGGCTCAGAGATACAAATACCGGAGTCAAGATAATCCAGTAATTTGCTGTTGTCATAGGAATGTGCCGTAAGCTTCCCAATCTCCGTCCGCATATATCGCATGAAATTTCCAACATAGCCTGCAAAGCTGGCCGTCACCTGGTTTAGGATGGTCTCTGGAAGTCCAAAGGTGGTTATGATGTGGCAGAGGGTAGCGATGTCTACGTTCCGGTTTCCGATATCAATGATATATTTGATGGTAGAAGGGGCAAGCCTGGCCTCCCCTGGGGTAATCGCATACTGAACCTCCGGGCTGATGGCTGGCCCGCCTGGGAAATAAATGCAGTATTGGTACTGGGAAAATCCAAGAGATATCAGGCTGCTTTTTATTGCCTCGCAGTTTTTCTGGCCGTCATTGATGATGCAGACGTCAGACCCAGGCGGAATCTCCAGAATTTTGTGCAGATATGTATAATTTAATTCGCGGCTGCATTGATGCATGGGGATCGGAAGGTGGCTGACCTGTTCGGACACCAGATTGCGGCAGAGGGCCGACGAAAAAAGCAGCATCTGATACTCCGGCAGCTTTTGCAGATCAATCTGATCGAATAATTGACAGTCAATGTCGATATAAGAATGAAAAAAGGAAGATAAGTAAGGATAAATACCAAGTTTTGCATTTTTATCAATATATATAAGCAGGATTTTTGGCTTCATAACAGTCCTCCTTGAATGAATTAGGCGATTATTATGGAGATAATACAATATATTTTGGTTAAAATCAACCTAAAGATTAAAAAACAAGAAAAACCGACATAGGAGAAAGTGAATGGACGAGAATTTAATGGATTTACATGGAATCGTTTGCTATAATATCAGTCAAA